>Ga0194125_10003555_pt1 | contig 25057 bp, 26 predicted proteins | sample TA2KigC250mmetaG_FD_148626 | JGI IMG/M metagenome (GOLD analysis project Ga0194125, IMG submission 148626) | Freshwater microbial communities from Lake Tanganyika, Tanzania - TA2015034 Kigoma Deep Cast 250m | ecosystem: Environmental > Aquatic > Freshwater > Lake | place: Tanzania: Lake... | reverse complement strand
GTGGCCTCATTTCGGCGATCTGAAAGTGGCTCCATTTCGCCGATCACAACCTGGCCCGATTTCGACGATCCGCAGCTGGCTCCATTTCGCCGATCACGGTCTGGCACTATACCACCGATCAATAACAACTCGAAAACCGCTTCAGCTTTGGTTTCGAGCGATTTGGTACATAGTCAGTCAAAAGAATGGAGTCAGCGCCATGGGACTCCAACGAGTTTTGGGGTTGCAAAGATATGAAACCATATGGATATGGCTCCATAAGCTTCGTGCCGCCATGGTGCGGCCTGGCCGAGATCGCTTGTCGGGCACGGTCGAGGTTGACGAAATTTATGTCGGTGGCGAACGGTCTGGGAAAAGAGGGCGGGGGGCTGCCGGTAAGTCGTTGGTTCTTATAGCGGCTGAAGATAAGGGCAACCACATCGGGCGAATTCGGCTTCGTCGAGTGACAAATGCTTCGGCGGCAAGTCTGATACCTGCGATAGAGGGAAGTGTGGAGCCAGGTAGTATCATACGCACCGATGCTTGGCTCGGCTATGCACCCTTGGCCTCGACCGACTATCCACACATCGTTATCCGCCCCTCTGCGGATATAGGTGAAAACCTGTTGCCTTTGGTGAATAGAGTGGCGGCGCTGCTGAAGAGGTGGTTGCAGGGCACTCATCAAGGAGCGGTACGTGCATCTCATCTGGACTACTATCTTGATGAATACACCTTCCGATTCAATCGCAGGACCTCTCAGTCTCGGGGGAAACTTTTCTTCCGTTTGGTCCAACAAGCTGTATCTGTGGCCCCTTTGAAAGGACGAGATATCCGGGGGGGAAGAGTTACTCCATGATTCAGTATATGTAGGGTTTACTTGAGTCAAGCGGATAGCCCCATATCCAAAATAATACTTGACAAGTTAAAAAATTTCAAGCATTATTATTCTAAAAAATTTGATATTAACTAAAAATGTCTTTTTAAAAAAATCTTCCATTTATCAATAAGGGAAAAATTAGAAATTGGCTGGCGAGGGGTTATTGCTGGGGATTTTGCCGGATGGATATTTGTTAAATATTTTAGGGAGGTGCAAAATGAAACGAAAAAAGGGGTTAGCTGTATTAGTATTCGTTACGATGTTTTTAATCGGAGTGCCTTATGCCTCAGGGCAGCAACCTATTCTTACCCCAGTTAAGCTTAAAGTTTCTAGCCCTTTTCCCCCGCCTTCAATATTTATGAAGAGTGAATTAATGCAACACTGGCAGGAAGAAGTTACTAAGCGTACTAATGGGGGGGTAACTTTTGAAAATTTCTGGGGAGGTTCCCTGGGTGCTCCGGCAGAACAAATTGAGCTTCTAAAAAGCGGATCTGTTCAGACGGCCCAGACAGACGCATGGTATACCCCAGGTAGGTTTCCAATTGGCGATTTCCAGTTTATCTTTCCCTTTGGGACAACAGATCGTATGATGATAATAGAAGCGAATAGGAGAATCCGGGCAGAGTTTGGCGAATGGGAAAGAGACGAGGCACGACAGAATGCCAAAATGCTGATTTTTGCTGCAGGGGGGGAATACACATTTTTGAGCACGGAACCTTTAAGAAAACTTGATGATTTTAAAGGGAAAAAGTTATTTTTAGTTGGTCGTTATTTAGGAAAGTGGTGCCCCCCCGGTGCAACCGCTGTAGTCCGCCCTGCTGGCGAACGGTATGAGTTGTTACGAACAGGTGTTGTTACTATAGATATGCTCCCAATCGATCTTATGTATGGCTTTAAGCATCATGAAGTGGCTAAATATTCCATAAGAACAAAGATCCTTACTCCTTCTTACTGCACCATCTATATGAATTTAGATACCTTCAATCGATTTTCACCGGAGATCCAAAAAATTTTGGTCGAGACTGCTAAGGAAGCGGAGATACATCATGCAAAAGTTAGAGTTCCAAAATGGACAGATAAGATCGAAAAAGAGTGGAAGGCTCAAGGGGTTATTACTATTGAATTTCCTGAGGGGGAGCGAGTAAAATGGGCAACCGCGCTTGAAGATATCCCTGCGGAATGGGCTGCTGAAGCAGAGGCTAAAGGCTATCCAGGTTTTAAAATGGTGCAGCGTTGGCAAGAAATTACTGCGGAACTAGGATTTAAATGGCCCCGGAAATGGGGGGTGAAGAAATAAAATCGGTGTCGGTTTTTTACGTGGTAGATCCGGATGAGCTGGTCCTTAACCTTGTAGACTTTGCGAAAAACTTTGCGGGAGGTATTATAATCCGCCGGAGGCAGGTTTCCCCGATCAGGAATCTCCTCCTCCCATCGTAAATGAATCGACTGCCGGTGGGTTCTATGGATTCTCTGGTTGGTGGTTTCCGTGAACCAGCCCTTCACCTATTCATTGGCATTGGGGATGGAACTGTAAGCGTAACCCCGCCAGAACCTTTCCCGGATATAGTCCATGGGACGTTCGACCTTTCCTTTGACCCAGGGGCTATACGGAGGGCAGGCTTTGGGCTGAAACCCATAGGATTGGGCAAAATGGAGGAACTATAGATTAAAAACGGTTTTCCCTCTCCCGGCCCAGGACGACAATTTGCAGGTTGTCGTAGAGAACCTCTGCCGGGAATCCGTTGAAGAAAGTTCAAAGCGTAGATATGACAGTCTAGGAATGCTTCCAGGATGCAGCGCTCCACAAACTCGACATACGTGGCTCGGGAATACCCCAGGAGCAGGACAACGGCGTAAAGGGTGGTGGTCTTTCCATCCAGTTCTTATACCCGAAAATCGCCCCAGTCCACCTGGGCTTGTAGCCCTGGCTGAGTCCGGAAAAGGGCGTAAGCCAGCCGGGTTTTTTGTTCTTTGATCGTTCGGACATAGATCTTGCCCGTATCGTAACTTCCGGCATAGCCCATTTCTTTCATACGGGCGTAGACCCAGGTCGCCTGATAGTCATCCTTGTCCAGATCGTCTTTAACGAATTATTTTCCAGATGGCGTTTGACCGTTCCCCGGTGAATTCCATGTCGCTTGGCGATTTTGCCAATACGATATCCGTTTCGATGCATGGCAATAATATCCATAAATACCTCCTTGGCGATCATCGGTAACCTCCCCCTTTCCAAAGAAGAGTTAGCACATTTTTGCCAAGGGGGTACACTTTTCATTTCCATTTCTGGTACATGATTGTATTCCCGTTGAAAAAAAGGATTCCATATGATTATAGATAATATTAACATTTCATTTCAAAAAATAGAAAAGATTTTAACGGAAATTTCATGGGCTGTTTGCCTCGCATTAATGCTTACCCTTGTAATAGATATACTTTTGAGATTTTTTTTGAACATGCCTCTTCCCGCATCATGGGAGATTTGTGAACTTTTTATGCCCTTCATAGTCTTTTTCCCCCTTGCTTACACTTCAACGATCAATGCGCATGTCCTGGTATCTCTTATTAAAAGGCGAGTCCCGGTAAAAGTTCAAATTAAGTTTGCAATATTCTCCAGTTCTATTTCCTTTGTTATGTGTGCTTTGGTTACTTATTGGTCATTCTTGCGCTTCTGGGAATCCTTTCTAATAGGTGAGGAAATGATGGCAATGATTAAGCTCCCTTGGTGGTTGGGCAAAATGGCTATGCCAATAGGAATGGGGCTATTTTCTATTCGTTATTTCATTCAATTAACTCTTAATCTTTCTCACTCAAATCACTCATTAGATTAAAGGTGCCACAATGGATCCTTTTTTAGTATGTTTGGCGGGGACAATTGTCCTATTATTACTCCTTGCAGCAGGGACTCATATTGGCATCGCTTTGTTAATTTCGGGATTTCTGGGTATAATGCTTCTCAGTAATTTCGAGCGAGCCATTTTGATGAGTATTACAGCTTTTTATCATAAAATTTCCAATCCCGCACTTATTACTGTACCTTTGTTCATTCTCATGGGATATTTGGCTAGTGGGGGAGGGGTTAGTCAAAATATATATAATAGTTTAAGTTTATGGCTGGGCAGCCTCAGAGGTGGACTGGGTGTTGCCACGGTATTTGCTTGTACTGCCTTTGGAGCGGTTTGTGGCTCATCTGTGGTTACAACCGCAGTGTTTACCAGGATAGCCGCCCCGGAGATGAGACGCCATGGCTACTCGAAAAATGTCGCCTATGCTATATGCGCGGCTTCTGGATCCATAGGAATGCTTATCCCCCCAAGCGTTCTGGCAGTTGTTTATGCTATGCTCAGTGGAGAATCCGTTGGCAAGGTTCTAATGGCCGGAGTTGCACCGGGTCTCCTATGGGGGCTCGCCTTTAGCCTTACCATCTTCATAATTGCTAAAGTAAAGCCATCTTCCATTGCCGCTTCTGCTATACCCTCTGTTACTTGGAAACAACGAATAGTCAGCTTGAAACTTTGGTGGCCAATCCTTCTGGTCGCAACGACAATTTTTGGGGGAATTTATGGAGGAGTTTTTAGCCCTAACGAAGCAGCTGCTTTTGCCGCATTTTCTCTGTTTATAGTATATTTTATTGCTCATATTCGCAAAAAGGGCATTAAGAGGCGTGAAGGCTGGGGTGAACTGCATTCCATTTTCAAAGAATCGGCTACTACCTCGGCAATGATATTTCTTATCATTGGTTCTGCTTCCGTATTCTCCAATTTCCTTGTTTTAACAGGCGTGACAACGAATCTATCAGCTCTTATTAATGAGTGGGGTTTATCCCCTTTGATCTTAGTATTGCTGATTAGTTTTATTTATATAATTCTTGGAGCCTTCTTAGACAGTATTTCCATGCTCTCTATTACCATTCCTTTATTTAATCCCATCATATCAGCTGCGAACATCGATCCTATGTGGTATGCTACAATTGTTATTACCTCTGTTGAAATTGGTCTCATCACCCCACCTGTGGGGCTCAACCTGTTTGCCGCAAAAGGAGTCGCTGAATCTGATGTATCATTGGAAGATATAATAAGCGGGATCACGCCATATTTTATTGCCGAATTAATATGTTTAGCCATCATAATTACATTCCCTAGGCTAAGCACCTTCCTGCCGAGTTATGTCGGATAGTGATCGATTCATGTTAAGACATAATACCAAAAAATGAGTGAACGGGTAAAAAGGTAAAATGCAGTGAATAAGTTCATTCCGACCGCGTGCTGTGACGCATCATGATCAGAGGAGGTATGCGATGAGCGCAGAGGCGAACAAAAAGGTGGTCCTGAGCTATTTCGAGAATTTCTCGGCCGGCAAAGTCGACGCCGTCTTGGCGTTGGTGGCGGACAGCGCCACGTTCTGGATCGCCGGCAAGCCGGACAAGTTTGCGCTGGCTGGCGCGAAGACTAAGGGGCAGTTTGCGGATTTGCTCAAAGGGGTGGGGGCCGCGATGCCCAAGGGGTTGCGCCTGACCCCGACGGGCATCACTGCGGAGGGTGATCGGGTGGCGGCAGAAGTCGAAGCACATGGCGAAACGGCGAGCGGCAAGATTTACGACAACCGATATCACTTTCTGTTTGAGATCCGTGAAGGCAAGATTCAGGCCGTGCGAGAGTACTTTGACACCATGCATGCTAAGGAAGTGCTACTGGATTAGTGATGTCCGGCCGTCAGCGGACATCCGCGATTGCCAAGTTACGAGAAGTGCGTGAAGGCCTTCTTCACTTTCCCGGATCGAGAAAAAGGTTGATGATCGGACGCGTCGGCGATTCCTGAGCAGCTTTTTTATACCGGAGACAACTACGATGGCATTGACAATGGAGCAATTGCGCGACGCGTATCAGTGGATTCGACACCTTTCCGAATCTTATTCCAGAAGGACAGGACATTGAGAACCTGCTCATTGCATTGGCCTCTTCCTTCATGATAATGTATTTAAGAAGGAATGTCCATGAGAATTTCATCTAAGAAAAATATGATGAGGGCTGCTATTATAAGAAAGTTTAATGAACCCATATCTGTAGAAAATATCCCCATTCCCCAACCCTGCGAAAAAGATGTCCTTGTTCGTATACGGGGGTCAGGACTTTGTGGGTCAGATCTACACATTCTTGATGGGCAAGTACCTACCGTACGATTGCCTTATACCCCGGGGCATGAATTGGCCGGAGAAGTGGCCCAAATTGGATCAAGGGTTAAAGAATTTTCCATTGGCGATCATGTTATTTCCACAATTGATGTTACATGTGGGGCATGTCGTTTTTGCCTTACTGGCCGTAGTAATTTATGTAAAGATTTAAGGCGGATTGGTTTTGAATTAAATGGTTCACACGCTGAGTACGCCGTAGTTCCTGCTAATAATCTTGTGAAAGTGGCTGACCATGTGCCATTTGAAAAAGCAGCTATAATACCCGACGCTGTTTCTTGTATGCTACACGCCATTAAGGTTCAAGGGAAAGTAAAGATTGGTCATAAAGTGATCCTGCTTGGAATTGGAGGATTGGGGATGCAGGGTTTGCAAATTGCCAAGTTAACTGGCGCTGAAGTTTATTGTACAAGTCGTAGAGATGAAAAATTAAAAACTGCTTTAGAGTTGGGAGCTGATGTTGTGATCAATACGAATAAACAAAATCTTTTTGCTGAAGTTGACAAACTAACTGGTGGTGAAGGATGTGATGTGGTATTGGATAATATTGGAACAAATGAATCTGTAGGGCAAGCTTTGGGTCTTTGCTGCCGGGGGGGGAAAGTTATTATCGTAGGTTTTAGCGAGCACAAATTTTCTTCAGACCTTTATAATTTGATGATTCAAGAAAAGGAGATTATCGGGACGCGCGCCAGCACAAAACAAGATCTTATTGAAGCGGTCCGTTTAGTAGAACAAGGAAAGATCCACCCTTATGTTTCAGACACTTTTTCTTTAGAAGAGATTCATGAGGCGCTGGACAGGCTGCGGAAGGGTAAAATTATGGGCCGCGGAGTCCTCCTATTTTGAGAAGCTTACGTGAATAGAAATAATTAGCAAAAGGTTCAAAGCCTGCGATAAGAGAAATGGAAGGCTTTCAATGTTATTAAGAATCAACGGTCTCGAAAAAGGTATGCGAGATCGTATAGCCGATGAAATTGTCAAGCCGAATAGGGCTCACAATTTCCAGAGCTTCTGTATCCTCAATATAGCAAACACTATGGAGACAATTTGAGGGTACAACCCAGATATCTCCGACGTCGAGGATTTTAGGGTCTCCTTTCCCAGTAGTTACTCGCATCTTTCCTTTGAAGACCATAAATATTTGCTCTGCCTCATGATAATGAGGAGGTACGCCTGCCCCTTCTTTGGCATTGATTTTAGTAACCATGATTTTTTCGCCGCTCATAATTCGTACGAGGAGCTTGGATGATTCCGGGCGGCCCTTTAAATAGCTAACTTCTTTCTCAGGAAAATCCTCCCAGCGGTGATAATATCCCATTTTACTATCCTCCTGTTTGATTAAAATCCCTAAATTCCTGCATTTTTTAGGTGTATAATTGTTCGAGATATCTATCGATATATTTTGTTTAAAATAGACCTTCATAATTTTTAGCCTAACGATGGTATTTTCTATCAAGATATTACTTCGAACATAAGAAGCCAAAAGGCGAACGGACAGATCTAAAGAAAAATTTTGATCCCCACACCACCCGATAATTTTCAGCAGGATCGAGAAGAAATAACTCAAAAAGGCTAAAACTACATGGGGATGAATGACCGAAAGATTCCGGATCTGGTAATCTCCAAAGCCTAAATGTTGGTTCAGATCCTTTATCATCTAAATCTTTCAGCGTTTCGCATAGCACTTGAGAATACTAAAGCGGATAGAGGAAGGTTGGTTGAAAGCAAAGAGTGATTTTTTTCCGTAAAGTCAAAGCTATGACTGGTTTCAAGACGCCCAACTATCAGGGAATGTGGCCTTAGCCTGCCGCCGTCTCGGAATCTCCTCCAAAACCACAGGCGGAAAAAATGCTTTGAAAAGACTCCCAGAAACCCTTCGCCTCTCTTAGACCGCTCCCGCCTCCATGGCCCCGTGCGGCTGCACGGTAATTCCTAAAGAGCACTTGTTGAACTATTAGAAAGATTGGGCAAAGGTAGGCTTGATAACCGGTCCTTTGGCAAAAGGACAAAACTTTTGCCCGATTAGGAATCAAGGTCCCAGTCCACCTTGTTGCCTTCATGGAGGATGGCGACCGCCCTTAATGGAGAACCAGTTCCCTTAAGAATTCGCAGCGGCAGTGCAATAAATGTGAACCGCTTGCCGACTAGTTTATCCAAGTTGCAGAGATTCTCAATGTGTGTGATCCCTCGCTCCCTACAGACCATGTGGCATGGGTATGTCTTGTCCAGCCACATATCAGGGCTCGTGTTGTCGACTCCGAAATTAACAGCTCCTTTGTCGATGATGTACTCAGTTCCCTCCCTGGTCAAACCCGGTTGGTGGGTGGAGTATTCAGGTTTTCCGTAATATCGATCAAAGTGGCCGGTGTAAAATAACACGGTATCGCCAGGGCGAATATCCAGTTTCCAGCGTTTGAGCTCCTCCTCGATCTTTTCTGGCCCGAATTGGGTCTGCGGGGGGACGTCGCTAACATCGATACAAATCGCCGAGGTTATGCAGTTCTCCAATAGAATTTCATCCACAGAGGGAGCGTCTTTAGCTGGCGAAAGGTGACTGAGCGAATCGATGTGAGTCGGCCCATGGTCGCACATCATGATTCCACTCGACTGATAGGAAAACCCTGTACCCAAGGTGCGGCCGGATTCCTCATGGGACATGTGTTCCCAGATGACCGTCTTGGCATGTCCGGGATAGACCGGCATGCCCGTATAAATTTCCTGGCTTAAGTCTATAATTTTCCCTTTCATCTTCATAATCAAAACCCTCCATCCTTTACATCAAATTTTTATGTTTCATCATTCAGCGCCCGCAAATGAAAACTGTCAATTGCGAGTTGAAAACTACACCCTTTATTAGGCCATGTCAACTATTGAATAAAGTCAACACCTCTCCTCTTAATTGGATCCAGATAAAGGGGAAGAGTTTCTCATTCAGCAAATAAATCAGGCCCTTGGAAATTTAAAGAACGGCAAGTACCTAACGAAAAGGATGCTCACTCTACCTTTTGACTGAAATGCCGGCTGCCCATAAAGATAACAGGATTCTAAAAGGCTTTTAGAACCCTGCTCGGGCAAATTATTATTTTGGATATGGCTAATCAGCAGGCCAGATCCATCAAGATGTTAACAATGACCTAAAAAGGGGGGTTATCTCCTTTCGGTAGCTTGTTCGGTTTCTATTTCGTTTAGTGCTTCAATCTTGTATGTCAAATTTTGGCCGATCAGGCTACAGCATCTTTCAGAAAATTGTGTTTTCAGTCCGCGGGTCTGCGCGTATGCCACGGTGGATTTATCCGGGTAAGCGATAGCGTTAACACCACAATCTAGAGCTATCCTTTCTATTTGACGCTTGTACTGTCCTGGTGGACGTGCACAACCTAGAGCCAGAGGCGTAAATGGATTCCACACCCTGCCTTTTGCTATTACCAGTGCCACCTCTTTGACCGGTGGCGGTTCTAAGAACGCCATCTCGGTACCAATTAGCGGCGACAGGATCACCAGCACTAAGGTCTGGGGACTCATATCCCCGATCATTTGCAGAGCCCGAATTTCCCCCAAGATATGGCCAAAGTGCAAACCGATGACCACGTGGGGTACTATTTCCAGGCCAAGCTCACGGCAGGCAATCATCGATTTAAAATAGTCCTCTGGTTTCCGGTCCAGGTGATAAACCTCGCGGATAGTCCTTTCGTGGCCAATCACATCTAACAAGACTTGATCCACCCCAGCCTCCTTCAGACTGGCAGCTGTTCCCGATCGAATTAGACCACCGTGCACCAGAACCCGCAGGCCCTGTTGTTTCGCATATTTTATGGCCCCTTGAAAGGGTAGCAAAGGAACCTCTCCATTACTGTTCGCTCCCCCACTGACCAAGATCCCTTGACACCCTTTTTCCACAAGTCTGTCGACAAGCCGGCACATCTTTTCGGGTGTAGTAGCTGGAACCATGGTCTGCAGCAGTTTGGCATTGCAGTGGGCACAACAACATGTGCAGGCCTCCCCAGTAATACTGAGATTGACAAAGGAATATGACAGGTTGGAATAATAGGAATTCTTGTAGTGCTTAGTCCCTGGAACCGAAAACCAAATGCAGGGAGGCCACACCTTCCGTGTTGCCCAGGCCAGTTGTATGATGTCGCTGCTCTTTTCCATAAAGTTTAACCCCTACCCACCCCATATCTGGGTACGGATAATTTTAATATCCTCCCTTTTCGGTACAAAAGGGTAGTTACGAATCGGTCCGCTGACCCGTTCGTTCGCAAATGGTCGATTGCAGGCTAACCGTCCGTCCTCACCTGGACACCCTGAAGTCATAAACGCTTTCCCGCCTTCAACATACCTTTCAATATCGATTCCAAAATCCACAATCTGCCCTTCAGGGGAATATTTTATTGAATTTTGGGAAATCAGGCCCTCATTAAGAAGATACCGCGCGAATTGTACCCTTCGGTATTTCTTTAGGGGAGGTTGAAGAGCCTTTTCCATTAGGCTACCAGCCTCCGGGAATAGGGAAAATAAATGGGTTAGGACACCCGTCTGGTAAGCCATTGATATTGTATGAACCATCTGCTCTTCTGTTTCGCCCAAGCCCACGATCAGGTGAGCTCCCACTTTATAAAGGCCGAATATATCCACTGCATCAGTCAAAGTTTGCCAAAACAACTCCCACCGGTGTGGCCCATGAACGCCTTGGCCCCGATGCTTTTCAAACAGTTCCCGAGTGGCGGCATCAATTGCAATACCGACCCGGTCGGCCCCAGCCGCCTTGATTGCTTCTAAGTCGGCCCTCCCGCTCATGGCCGTGGGGCATAGCAGTCCGGTGACCGGCAGATCAGTTTTCTGTCTGCATGCACGAAGGACGGTACAAACATCAGCGAGGGCATTTCCATGCGTGATCATGGATACACATACTCGCCTGAAAGAATGAGACCCGGTTTGTAGCCGGTTTAGAATTTCGTCCAGAGAAAAGGTGGGCCATTTCACCCGGATAAAAGTCTTGGATCTATCTACCCTTCGATTACAAGCCAAGCCACAATAGCTGCAGGCCGCTTGGCAGCTGCTTTCATAGGTCAATAAAAGATTCAGACAGGTACAGTTGGCTCCCCAGGCAAAATTGCCCTGCTCCAATCCTAGAGATAATGCCCCAGCAAAACTGGTCTGTATAAATTGCGGGCTTTCTTTAGTTGGTTGCATTTCAATTTCTCCCCCCTTGTTGAGGCGAGGCTGTATCCATCCCCGCCTGCTTGGCCCTGCTGAACGCTATGGGTACCCCCGGAGCTCAGGGGAACTTGGCCTCCATTCTCCCTGCGTCCTCCAACGGCTGCCCTTGGCCATCCCCTGCTTTGGATATGGCCAGGCACAGCGCTTGATGGAAGTCCTCGGGCTCAACCCCGGAAATTCTTATATGATTTACGGCAAAGAAATGGCGTAAGGTTTTCAAGATATCCGATGGATGACTGGAGGAATCTTTGATGGCTGCTTCCAGGTCCAGGATGCTGCTTTCAGGATGAGCGAGGAAATCGCCGGTGATAACCGCACTCTTGATACGATGACGGGTTGGGTCGAGAAGAACCGATACCCGAATGAATCCTCCCCGGGTTTTCCAGTCCACCACACTCAGACTGCTACCCTGGAGCTTGGGGCGCTTGCCTCGAATCCACTCCTCCGACTGGAAACGAGGCAATTCCTTTTCCCATAGCAATTTTTCATTTTGCGTGAGATCACCCGGTTCTAGATGAATCTTGAAGGATTCAGCAAATCCATCCGCCAAGGATCGTTTGATTACCGGAATCGGGGGCAAGTTACCCAAAATTTCACGCAAACAAATGACCCGACGCCTGAAGGTTTGGATCTGTTGGTCATCGAATTTATTAATGGGAAGCTTTAGGCACTTAATCATCGTATCAACATCGAAATCGATTAAGAGGGTGCCCTGATAGAGAAATGCATTCCCCATTTCCGTGCCTCCTGCCCCGGAAATCTTTCGTCCCTGCACCTCAATTTCATTCTTGGGGCGAAACCTTGCTTCCACCCCCAGTTTGGCCAGCCCGATAACGACTCCCTCACACATCAGGCGACACATGTCTTCTGAGTTCCTGGGAATCCCCCGGGTTTCCTTGTGGGCAAATATCTCCCAACCTATTTGTCCCTCATCTAAATACAAGTTGCCTCCACCGGTGATTCGCCGGTTAATCTCTATTCCCTGTTGGTGGCAGTACTCCTCCTCCACTTCCAATTCCACTGCTTGGTGGTAGCCTACCAGGGCGCATGGGGGCGAGAATTCTAAAAAACGCAAAGTATTAGAAGCCTGGCCGCAGCGGAGAGAATTCAGGATTACCTTATCCAGGGCCATATTGTTCGCTGCGGGTAGCGGGCCGGTATCAAGAAAACGCCAAACCATTTTCATATTGCACCTTCTTCCTGATGCTCGCGGTTAATCTGCTCCTCTACCCATTGCCGGTAAGCCGTGGCCTTCATCAGGAGTTTTAATTCGTCGATATCGCTGAGTTCTATACGTAATATCCATCCTTGGCCGTAGGGATCCACGTTAATCTGACCTGGACTAGCTTCCACCTCACGATTGGTATCCAGAACTACCCCTGTAACCGGGGCGATCAAGGCTCCCACCCATTTGCTTGACTCGATTGAACCAAAACCTTCCCCCTTCCGGATCATGGCCCCCGGGGAAACAAGTTCCAGGTAAAGGATATCACCAATGGTATGCTGACCATGGGCGCTCAACCCGATTGAGGCTTCTCTTCCGGCTACCTTCACCCAGTAATGATTGCGGTCATACAACAGGCCTTCAGGAACTCGCCGATGCCCCATTGCCATCTTTTTTCCTCCTCATCAGGGGTTAAATTGCTGGGGTACCTCAAAGATCTTCTCCTCCTTGGTTCCTATGGTAAACTGGAAGCTCCCGGAATCGATCCCGGGCCCTCCCATATGAAGGGGTTCTTCAGCCATGCCCTCCCTGATTAAAACCACGATGCTCTCCAACCCTCCTAAGTTTCGCTCTAACAGATGTACCCCTTCGGCTATCTTAACCCTGCGCCTAGCTTGCTTTCTGCCCGGTAGACTTAACCATGCCATCGCCGTCAGCTTTTCACGGTAGCCTATGGACATTTCAACCAATTCCCGGTCAAGCGTCCTTGGGGAAAGATCACTCAAGTGTCTGGCAAATTCATTGACTAGAGCCATGGCCAGTTCAGAGTACTCTGGAGCTTTGGTCATCCAGTCCGCTAAGGTGGTCATATTTCTCCGCATGGCTTGGTATAAGCAGCGGCGGTAAATTGCAGTAGGGACCCGTAGCACCTTGCTCATGGTATAGAAGTCGAAATCCAGCAAAAGGTTGCCCACATAGGCTACGCATGGTCCGATATCGCCGGCCGCCGCACCCGAACACTTGCGACCATCCGCCACGATATCTGCCGGAGCCCTCAACTCTGCTGGTAGGCCAAAGCTGCGGTAACCCGCAATGGCCGGCCTTAGAAACTTTTCGAAGAACTGGAGTCGCCGCAGAGGGAGTAATGGATTGTCGCGATGCAAAACCAGTTGAAAGAATAACTGACAGCTGTCGAGATAGACTACACCGCCCCCGGTTTCGCGGCGTAATAGTGGTAACCCACGAACCCGGCAATATTCCTGGTCGATTTCCTGGTCAAGGTCGTCATGAAGGCCCAAGCAAACATAGGGAGTGGTTGGGTAGCAAATTATCAGTCCTTCGCGACCCAGAGCGGCCATAGCGTGGTAGAAACATTGTGATTCCCACCATGTAACCGGTCCTAGGTTGTATAGATCCACCTAACGTATCGCCTCACTTTTATCTTAACCTTTGTAGGTTATCCTGCGGGAAAATGCCTGAAAGGCTATTCTGTTGAAATTGGCTCAAAAAGTACTCAGGGTTACATCACTCCCTCCTATGATTACCTAATTCAAAAACTCCTAAGCCATGACTTCCAGAAGTAATTGACTAATATCCATTACTCGCACAGCCAGGCCAGCATCGTTTATGGCTGTACTGAGCATCTGTTCACATTGTTGACAGGACGATACTAAAATAGTGGCCCCAGTTTCCTTGATCTCCTCGGTTCTGATGCGGGCTATCCCGGCAGCACTTTCCGGATCCACGCTTTGTAGATTTCCTCCTCCACCGCAACAAAGAGAATCAGTCCGAGTATGCCGCAGTTCAACAAACCTAACTCCTGGAATGCTTATAATAATCTCACGGGGGGCATTATAAATCCCGCTGTTGCGTCCCAGGTCGCAAGGGTCATGGTAGGTTACAACTTCATGCAGTTCATTCAGTTCAATACGCCCCCCTTTGACTAACTGTTCTAAGTATTCCGTAGCATGCAGTACCTCTAGGTCATATCCAGCCAGTTCTTCTTGACTGCTATGCTTCCAAATATGATAACAAGTAGGGCAACTAACCACAAGGCTGTGAATGTCCAGTTCCTTGAGTTTGGCCACATTATGCCCGATGAACTGCCCCGCGTCATCAACAAAACCCGCAGCGAAAAGCGGAAATCCGCAACACCACTCCTCTCCGCCCATAGTTGTGAAGTCAATTTTCGATCTCATAAAAATCTCGACAATAGCCAGCGGGATTTGCGAGGCCCGGGGAAAGAAAGCGGATACACACCCAACAAAATAGCAGACCTCTGCCCCGACTTTCAGTTTAAGTTCCTCTATCTCCTTATCCAGGTCTTGGGCCCATTCCAGGCGGTCGTCATTGCTGAACTTGGTAATGTTTTTATTCGCAAGGAGGTTTTGACGAATAGCATTATAACCTTTGGGTGCCTTGCCCATCCGGGCGATGCGCTTCCGCAGTTCCAACCACATCTGTCTGGTATCGATATAGGTAGAGCACAGGTTGGCGCACGCCCCACAAAGAGTACATTGAGCCACCCGCTGGACAAACTCATCGGTAAGCGCCTTTCCTTTCCTCTTGGTAAATAGATCTTTCGCGATAGTGATTTTCCCTCGGGGTGTAGCCGATTCCCAGCCGATCACTTGGTAGACAGGGCAGGACTTCCGGCAGTACCCACATCGCCCGCAGGTCAAGGCCTCTTCTTCCAGAGTGCTAAACGAGATCCCGAATTTTGTTGTCATCTGCGACCACCCCGTCCGATCAGTCGCGCGAGCCCCGCCAGGATACCCATGGCCAAGCCAAAATGAAGAGGATTCATCATGAAAGGCCAGCGATATACCTTGCCAGGATTCATAAGCCCCTTAGGATCCAGTTTCTTTTTTCTTTTTCTTAGATCAGCCAAGCGCAGGGGGGAAAATATGCGGCCAATATACGGAGTATTCCACAGCCCCACGCCGTATGGATATCCGCAGTGGCGGCTTCCAACGTCGTATATTTTCTTGATCAGTCCGAAATTTAAAATATAATCAACGGTCCTTTTTTCATCGGCATAAAAAAATGTCATTATGGTAGCATGCTGGGGGGTAACCACATGCCCGTAGGATAACACCTCAAGATTGTACCTCGCAGCCATTTTTTGAATATCAGCCAGATAGCCAACCAACTCCCTAATCGGCAACCAAACTTCACCGCCCAGGATCGATGGTCCGCCTCTCTTCAGCCTTAGCGCCATAAATTTTTCTGTCCATTCCGTTTTGGCCGTTTCCTCAGGCAAAGGGCCCATCTTCGGGTGATCCATGATCAAAGCTGCCATAATTTCCTGGGCCTGGGTCAACTCCTCCACGGTGCCTTCATAATCGATCGCCAGAAGGCATCCCGCCTCTATCTGACCGGGGGAAAAACCCAGTTTATGCAATCTTCGCACACATTGCTGGTCGGCAAAATGAAGATTATAAGGAGGGATTTTTGCATCTTTAACCGCAGCTAGAATTTTCGCCATTTCCGATACATCGGGACATGGCATGAGGAAGTGTTTCATAGGATTCAGCTTTCGAACTTCTAACTCCACCTCTGTGATAACTCCCAGGGTTCCCTCAGAAGCGAAAAACCAGTCCAGGGGTGGTTCACTATCTCGAAAAAAGCGTCGAATCTCTCCCCCGGGCAGGACCACTTCAATCGCTTTGACCTGAGAAAGTAGACTTCCGTATTTAAGGCTGCCAATGCCATAGCCCTTCATACAGAACCATCCGCCCACAGTTGCAACCGGAGCGCTACTTGGAAATGATTTAGAGGAGAAACCTTTGGAGTTCAGGTATTCGTCAAGATCGCTCCAAGTAGTTCCTGCCTTAGTTGTAACCGTCATTTCGGTTTCGCTGAGCCCCACAACTCCATTGATCAGGTTCAGGTCTATGACTACGCCCCCTTTGATAGGAATGGAGCCGAAGTAGGCCGTCGAAGCCCCTGCTCGCGGTGTTACCGGGATATCGCTAGTATAGACCACCTTTAGTATTTCGGCAACCTCCTCCGCGCTGGTGGGCCGCACCACCAAATCCGGCATCGTATTGAACAAGGGATTAACGATAAAAGCTGGTATTGAAGCCAAGTCGCGCGAATAAAGGGAGCATTCAAATCGAGAGTCGGTAGCCCGATTGCCGTATTTTTGTTTGATCTGTTGCAATGCTTCTCTTCTCATTGGAGATTCCTAATCATCGGGCCTCTTGGGCGTGTATCACTATTTCTCCTTTGAGCCATTCCACCGCCTTTTCTCCGTAGAGAAGGTTGTTTAAGCCTTCTGAAAGATTGATCGGCTCCATTACTGCAATCCAGCCCCTGCCATAAGGGTCTTCATTCAATAACTTAGGCTGCAGAGCAACGTCCTTATTGGCCTCGACCACCTTACCGGTCATGGGAACCATTATCTTACCAGACCACTTTCCTGATTGCAAAGAACAGAGGGTCTTCCCAGCTTCCATATACTTCTCGGACCGGGGTACCCGCACAAATGTTATTGTGCCGGCCATTTGTTGCATAAAATCAGTTACTCCTATTCTTATATGATTGCCCTCCACCTTTACCCAGGCATGGTCTTTTGTGTAGTAAAAATCTTCCGGAGCCTCATACTTTTCTATCTTGGCCACTCCTTTTCCCCCTTTCTTATTTCGTATATCGCAAGCTTTCACAAATATCCATGCAGCATGATAGGAACTCGTTCTCGCCCTAATTGTCGGTAAGGCCAGGCCACCGTTTATATTTCGTGTAAAGATATTTCCAGTGATCGCCCTTTGGTACTGGTAAAAAGGTCAATGGTTTGCCAGAATTCCTCAGGTTCACTACGATTTGCTTTTCAAGGATTCTTAATGTTGAAACCACCGTCGCTCTATCACATATAGAGCTGGAAGGCTCCCAGCAGGTGATTCATTCGGTTGAGACCCTGGGCCACCGGTGCTGATAAGGCTAGCCAGACCGACTGATAAACTATCATCTCCCATATGCTTCATTTCCTCTAAACTTATATCTTCGAGCTCAATGTCGAAGATCCCGCTGAACTGTTTACGAATTTCTTGCCTTACTTCTGTTATTTCTACTTTGTATCCAAGCAATTTTTTCATCGAGGTCACTCCAAGGGTTGAAATCCCACAAGGAACGATTAAAGAAAAAGGTCTCATGTCAGGGTAAACATTCAATGAAACACCATGCATGGTAACCCAGTTTCGGATTCCGATGCCTACGGCACCAATCTTTGCCGGTCCCACCCATACCCCCGGATATCTTACCTTCCGGTCCGCCACAATACCAAACGAGGCCAGAGTCCTAATAAGCAGCTCTTCCATCTTACGGACATATACATGAGCATCTCGGCCATAATCACTGAGATCAATAATTGGATAACAAACTACTTGTCCGGGTCCATGATAGGTGACGTCTCCCCCACGGTCGGTTTCGTATACCCTAATTCCCCATTCTTCTATCACTTCAGTACTTACCAAAATATGTTCAAAACCGCCTGTTCTTCCTACAGTGAAACAAGGATGATGTTCTAAAATGATTACCGTATCTGGAATTGTCCCCTTCCGCCGGGCACCGTTGATGCTTTCCTGTAGACTGAAAATTTCGCTGTATCCCTCAATTCCTAGTTCAAGCCAGTGGCCTTTCCTAGTCATATCATCATCCGTTTTAATCAAGTTTAATTTACTCTTCGAAAGCTTCCAAAGCTTTCAAGACAGTTGTGGAAACCTGGGCCATTGATGGTGAACCTCCAAAGGCTACCCCCACTGCCGCCGCTTCTAAAATTTCCTCACGGGTAGCGCCCTCATCCAGGGCCTGTTTTACATGAATATTAATGCAATATTCGCATCGAACGGCTATGGAAATCCCCAGCCCAATGAGTTCCTTGTACTTTCTCTCCAGTTCGCCCTCAACATAAGCAGCATTATCCATCTGGACAAAAGCCGCAGAAAGCTCTGGACAACCTTCCTCGATCTTAGCCATACCTTTTTCCAGTTCAGCCATGACTTCAAGCGGTTCTTTGGCCATACTCCATACCTCCCTGAGAAAATTTTTTCAGTTCAAACTATTTAGCCAAACAGACGATCTTAGATATAGATCTTATGAGGCTTTTCAATCAAACCAATCAAGACAGCTAGGAATTCAGCAGCCGGCGCTCCATCAATCACGCGGTGATCGAAAGAAAGGGAAAGACCCATCACAGGGCGAATGACAATCTGACCATCTGCTACCACCGGTTTTTCTACTATCCTGCCTATCCCAAGTATGGCTGATTCTGGCTGGTTTATGATCGGGGTGAACCAGTCCACTGACCCATATGCCCCCACATTGGTTATGGTGAAGGTTCCACCACTCACTTCATCTGGGTTCACCTTATTTTTCTTGGCCCTTTTCACCAGATCCTTGAGTTCTCTACTGACCACGGACAAGGATTTTTGGTTCGCGTTCTTCAACACCGGCACGATTAGTCCACTTTCAAGGGCTACCGCCACTCCGATGTTAATGTCCTTAAGCACCTTAATCTCTTCTCCATCCAGGGTAACATTGATCTTAGGCTTCAGTTCCAGAGCCCTGGCCACAGCCTTGACCATGAAATCAGTAATGGATACCTTATCTTTATCTTTGAGGTCACTATTTATGCTTTCGCGCAAAACCAGCAATCCAGATAAATCCACATCTACATGATGTGTTACTTTGGGGGCCATTCCCCAACTATAGGCCATGTTATCCCCAATAGCCTTTCTCATGCCTTCGTATGGAATGACCTCGAGGGTTTGCCGCTCTTCGGAGGGACTAACGCCCCCGGCAATAGCATTTTGAACATCTTCTCTGGTGATGCGCCCTTCTGGACCAGTTCCCGTAATCCGAGTATACTCGATACGATTTTCTTCGGCGAGTTTGCGGGCTGCCGGAGAAATTTTCACCTTTTCGCGGGGGGGCAAACTGGTACTGACAGTCGTTGTTTCAGCCACTGCTGGTAGTGCCGGGATAAGCAAGTCAGATATATCCTCATCCGGAGCGCCAATAATCCCCAAAAGGCCACCGATAGGAAGTGCAACCCCTTTAATAGCTACAATCTTTAGCAAGATCCCATCAGCAGGAGCTTCCATTTTATAATTAATTTTTTTGGTCATAACCTCCACTATTGGCTGCCCTTTCTTGACGATAACACCTTCACTTATCAGCCATTTGGTGACGATACCAATCTTCATCGTCAGCCCCAGCTTTGGCATAGTAATTTTCGTTGCCATTTATGCTTCCTCCTTAAATGAATTCAAATTTTATCTCGTCCTTTTCCCAAAAAGCCATCCTTGGTAACCTTTCTCGTAGCATTCATTCATATGCCCTGGGATTACTGGATGTCAACTTGGTAATCTTTTACCAGCGCGCTATCGATCTATCTCGAGGGCCCTTTTAAAAAAAATCCTTTTAAGTTCCTTTCAGCTCCAGGTTAGGCTCAAAAGATGATTCCATCGCCGAAATTTTTTCATAGTAGTGATATCCGCTTTCCGGTTACCGCTCTATGGAACCCGATTCTGAAACGGCGTTAAAATCGAGGAGGCCTGCCCTTGATCCTTCGGAAAGTAAGGGTTTGTAGGCTTCTTTAACCCGCCTTTGGCGACCAAAGGTTGAATGCACTACCAACTGAGATTTATATAGGGCCCGCAATTGAGATTCCTTAGCTTCAGTACCCACGTTCGGATTGCGGGTCTGAACGAGACATGATCAGTCACAAGCAAAGGTTCGGTGCCCTTAGAATGTAGCCACTGCCAGAAATAGCCTGCCGATGGCTATATGAATTGACCTGGGCCATGATCCATCCAAGTCGCGGGTATATTTCTGAAGCAGCCGAGTTGATGAAAATTACAGAGGATGTAAAAAGATTGTAAAATGGGCCATGGCGCAGATAGCAGGACATCGGTTGTCTTCGTGTTGAGGGTAGCCGTAACGACACCAGATGTATTCTCTACGCCGTGTGGCTTATGGCTCTGCCGCGAGTCCGATACCCGGCTGTAAATAGCAGTGTGCAACTTGGCGATCCGGCGAAGATTGATGGTTGGAGTAAATGCCTCCATCTTATAATTATCGGCCGTGTGTTCTAATTCGATCCAAGGTGTAGCTAAGCTTAGAAGAACCTAAGCACTAAATAGGCATTTCCCATTATACCAAAAGCATGCCCTATGACCCCCGCGGTCAAATATCCTTCGTTAGTAACGGAATGAGCGATCATTCCTACACTGTTCATCCTTCTTTTCAGTAATGATCTTCGGCAGGCAGCGCAAAAGCCACCTGCCGGAAGAGTTGAAAGTTAGAACAATTTCCTGACTGCTTTTATAATTTTTTCCTCATTAGGTAAGAAGGCGCTTTCAAGAACCGGGCTGAATGGGATAGGAGTATCAGGAGCTGTTACGCGCTTGATGGGAGCATCAAGGAGGTCAAAGCCCTCTTCAGCTACGATGGCTGCAATCTCACCACCAAACCCGCCGGTCCTGACCGCTTCATGTACGATCACTAGTTTGCTAGTCTTGGCCACCGATTTCAGAATAGCATCCTTATCAAGCGGGACCAGCGTGCGGAGGTCTAGAACTTCCACGTTTACCCCCTCCCCGGCCAGAGCGATAGCAGCGGCCAAGGCTTTGTGAACCATTAGAGACCAGGCCACGATCGTCACATCGGAACCTTCTCTTTTTACCTCTGCTTTTCCTAAAGGCTGTAAATACTCGCCCTCCGGTACTTCTCCTTCTAATGCCATGAGTTGTTTGTGTCCGATAAACATCACTGGGTTATCATCACGGATGGCCGCTACCATCAATCCCTTAGCATCGGCCGGCATTGAGGGCATAACGGTCTTGATGCCCGGTATATGAGCGAACCATGCTTCCAGGGACTGAGAATGTTGAGCTGCCGCCGAAATCCCAGCACCACACGAGGTATTCAACACCAAGGGAATCTTGGCCTTACCGCCAAACATGTATCTCATCTTGGCAGCTTGGTTGAAAAGTTCATCCAAGCAGATACCCATAAAGTCAATAAACATGACATCGACAATAGGCCGCAATCCAGCAGCAGCAGCACCCACCGCATGTCCGACGATAGCGGTTTCACTAATAGGCGTATCTAAAACCCTCCCCGGGCCAAATTCCTCCATTAAGCCTGCGGTTACACCAAAGACTCCACCGTAGATCCCTACATCTTCACCGGCTATATACACGCTGGGATCTCTTTTCATCTCCACGCGCAAACCGTCTCTTATGGCTTCTGCGTAAGTCATCTGTTTCATTTTCATTCTTTTTCACCACCCTTTCTGTTTTAATCTGCATAAACATCTGTTAGGACATCCTCTGGGGCCGGATTAGGGCTTTCTTGGGCAAACTTGACCGCAGCTTCGACTTTCGCTTCTACGTCAGTTCTTATTTGGTCTAAATCTACCTGGCTGGCATATTTGAGAGTAATGAGCTTTGTCCCCAGCTTGGGTATTGGGTCTTTTTTCAACCAAGCCTCCTGTTCTTCTGGTTTCTTGTATATGGAGGGATCACCTTCAAAATGCCCCCGGTGTCTCCAGGTCTTACACTCAATGAAGGAGGGCCCCTCTCCATTTCTAGCCCGCTTAATAGCATCAGCGGCAGCTTCATAGACAGCTGTCACATCGTTCCCATCTATGAATATTCCTGGAATTCCATAACCTGCTGCCCGGTTTGCTATATCAGCAATATTCATGTGGTCTTTCTGATGGACGGACATACCGAACATATTGTTTTCACAGATATACACTGCGGGCAATTTCCAAATCGAAGCCAGGTTCAAAGCTTCATGGAAAGTACCGCGGTTTGAAGCACCGTCACCGAAAAAGCATACCGCCACGCCAGCGGTGTTCTTGTATTTGCAAGCAAAGGCGGCACCAGTAATTATGGGGAATCCAGCCCCAACTATGCCGTTTGCTCCCAGGATACCCAGATCAACGTCAGCAATGTGCATGGAACCACCTTTGCCTTTGCAGTACCCGGTGGTTTTCCCAAATAACTCAGCCATCATCAGGTCGATCTTACCTCCTTTAGCGATCAGGTGGCCGTGCCCGCGGTGAGTACTGATGATAAAGTCTTTATTTTCCAGGTTTGCGCATATCCCGGTAGCTACTGCTTCTTCACCTGCATACAAGTGCACAAAGCCAGGAAGTCGGCCAGCCGCAAATAATTCGGCCACTTTCATCTCAAAAGTTCTAATCGTCACCATGGTCTTATAAAACCCCAACAATTGCTCTTTTGTGAATTGCATACAAGTCTCCTCCTTTGGGAAAGCAAGAATCTTGAAGTTCCCTTCTCGTAACTTACCATCTCGGGTTCAGAACCGGTCCTCTTTTAAGCGATCCTACGTTTCTCTTATCGCCAGCCGCCCTACTCCATCTAATACCGTCGCCCGGTAAAAAGTCTTCTAATTCTTCACCTCCTTTCCACTGCCCCAGCAGCTCATCAGCCAAGTTTATTAACTTGAGCCTTTCAAGAAAGGTCCATTTAATAGCCTTTTCACATTACTATTTTACTTCTATTTAAACTCAGAAATCTGGGGTTTGGTTTACACTTTATATTCCTCTTTCTTAGCATATTAAACCAACTCTTACAACTGTTTCCCAGAATCGAGTATCAACATACAATGAAAAAGATCCAACTTGAATATCATAATCAAGGATTTACCTGCTGGGGCAGTTTGTAGCTACGCTCTTCTGCCAGATCGGCCGAGCCCACTCTCTTAGAGAAATTACGGGCAGCCCGTGGAGATGTGAAGGCAAATTGAAACATTTGAGCATGACGGCCTCGAGTTGTTTTACCCTGGCTTATGCCAATGAACCCCCTCCTTGGCAACTTTATCAAAAAGTCTTCCTACCATTGCTCCAACCAACGATGCCAGAGGTAAGGGATTGGATAAAACGGGTTTCTCTTTAAAAACAATGAGAAACCTGGTTCTTAAAATTACAAAATCTTGTCTAAAAGGCTCACAAAATCAAATAACCCTATGGACCTATCCCTCTAACCTGAACAGCACTTTTCATCATATAGATTTTTTTCCGCAGCATTTATCAAAGGGAAGCATCAAAACACTCCGGGTTAAGTATTTACCTTTTTTTAAGTTTTCAAGGGCTTCATTTACATGGCCAATTGGAATTAATTCTCCGATATGGGGATCTAACTTACCTATGTTTACCAATTTTACTACTTCGTGGAACTCACTTCGAGTGACCGCCCTGGAACCAAGTACCTGCTTCTCTCTAATTACAACGTCATAGGAAGGAATTTCTAATTTAGGATCAACATATCCCAGAACAACTACCCTCCCACCGCTTCTGCATGCCGCAACAGCATCAAGAATAGAGTTCCTATTCCCTATGATATCTATGACGACATCAAAACTTCCGACCAATCTTCTGGAGGTCTCTACGAAATTATCTTTGCTTGTGTTGATGGTTACATCAGCTCCGATTGATTCTGCCATTGCAAGCTTTTTTTCATTCCGGCTTGTACAGGTGATGTGAGCACCCAGAAGTTTACCGATCTGGATTCCTTGCATTCCCAACCCACCAATTCCTAAAATGGCTATTCTTGAACCTGGACTTACTCCCCCCACAGTCTTGAGTCCTCTGTACATACAGGCAACTGCATCAGGGATGATAGCTGCCTTCTCAAACGGTATTTCCCTTGAAATTATCTCTACGTTTGCTCCCGGAACATTGACATAATCAGACATTCCGCCATTTCTTTCAAAACCAATCCGAATTAATTTAAGGCATCGATTGGTTTCTCCACGAAGGCAAAACTCACACTTACCGCACGAGACATCTACACACACCGTTACTCTTTCCCCGATATCGAGTCCCTTCACTTCTGAGCCCTTCTTGACAATTACTCCTGCAATTTCGTGACCAGGAATCAGCGGAAGTTTGACAGTAGGAATCTTCCCGCCTGAAATATGAACATCAGTCAAGCAAAGGCCACAGGCTTTTACTTCCAGAGTCACCTCATTTGGACTAGGGCCAACAATCTCCACTTCTCGGATCTCCAGCGGCTTATGGTAGTTTTCTAAGATCGCAGCTCTCATAACTTTCCTTCCCTGAATTTTGCTGAGGGTTTCCCCACTACCATAAACATATGAACGAGGCCCATCATTCTTTTCGCTTTGAAACCAGTCCTGAATTAATAAATTCTTCGGGAATCCTTATCGCCGGTCACGCGGATTTCCAGAATGTCGTTGCATCCTATCTTATCACGATCAACGCCCAGACGGGAGGCAATGCCGTAAAGAGGTATTCAACCTTTTAACCCCGTCAGGGTGAACCCGGTACGCAAAGTTCGCTGGAGACTCCAGAAAACGATAACCACGGGTATTGTAGCTAGGACTGCGATCGCCATCTGCTCATTTGGAGGAGCCGCGAAGTCTTCACTGAAGCGTGCCAATCCAAGGGGAAAGGTCCTAAGCTTTTTCCGCGACATTGCGCGTAAAAAGTGGCCCGCCTCAAGCGGGCAGCCAAAATGCTTCAAATCCCCCCTAACCCCCCTTTTTTAAAGAGGGGATGGGGGGATTTTCTGGTGCCAAGAGGTTTCCTTCTTACAAACATGTTTGTATTAATGAGGCGCTAAGCGCCTAA
>Ga0194125_10003554_pt1 | contig 25058 bp, 18 predicted proteins | sample TA2KigC250mmetaG_FD_148626 | JGI IMG/M metagenome (GOLD analysis project Ga0194125, IMG submission 148626) | Freshwater microbial communities from Lake Tanganyika, Tanzania - TA2015034 Kigoma Deep Cast 250m | ecosystem: Environmental > Aquatic > Freshwater > Lake | place: Tanzania: Lake... | reverse complement strand
AAGGGTAATGAGACGATCTTCAGGTTGACGCTCGCGACCCGAACGATCGAGCCGCTGGTGAGCGACGGCTACAACCGCTCGATTTGCGTAACGCCGGATGGCAGGTCGCTCATCTTCCTTCGCGAAATGATCAACAGGCCGGCCGAAGTCTACCGGATGGATTGGGACGGAAAAAACCTCAAGAAACTCACCTCGGTTAATGACGAGAGACTCGCGAGTCTCGACCTGAGCGCCAAAGAGGACTTCTGGTTTGTCGGTGCGGGCGGCACAAAGGTCCATGGTCTTCTCGTCAAGCCGCCTTCCTTTGACCCGGCGAAGAAATATCCGCTGATCTACCTGATCCACGGGGGTCCGCAGGGGCAGTGGGGCGATCAGTTCCACTATCGGTGGAATGCCCAGATGTTTGCCTCGCGCGGTCACGTCGTTGTTCTCGTGAACCCGCGCGGAAGTACAGGATATGGCCAGCGCTTCACGGACGAAATAAGCGGCGACTGGGGAGGCAAAGTGTACGAGGATCTGATGAAGGGGCTTGACTACGTGCTCAAGACGTATCCATACGTGGACGCGACCAGACTCGCGGCTGCAGGGGCGTCATACGGTGGATACATGGTCAATTGGATCGCCGGTCACACGGATCGCTTCAAGTGCTTGGTGAGTCACGATGGAGTGTACAATATTGTGGGTATGTACGGAACGACTGAAGAATTGTGGTTCCCCGAATGGGAGTTCAAAGGCACGCCGTACAAGAACCCGGAGCTGTTCGAAAAATGGTCGCCGCACATGCACGCAAGAAAGTTCAAGACGCCAATCCTTGTCGTGCACGGCCAACAGGATTTCCGCCTTGATGTGAGTGAAGGGTTCCAGCTGTTTACAGCTCTTCAGCGCCAGGGGGTGAAGTCGAAGATGCTCTACTTCCCGGATGAGGGGCACTTCGTCCTAAAACCAGCGAACGCAGAATTGTGGTGGAAGACCGTTCTGGATTGGATAGACGAACACACGAAGTGATTCCGTGTGCCGGATAGATAACAAAGCCGCCGCAGCAACTGCTGCGGCGGCTTTGGTTTTCCCACCCGTGCCTCGATCAATCAGGATAGATCTCCTAACCCCCTTGACCGTTGTTCTTCTTGTACTCCTGATAGAACAAGGCACAGAGCTTTCGAACGCGTGCGCTGTCGTCGAACCGGGCCGACTGCTTGATGGCATAGATGCCGACGGGATCACCGATCTTGTAGAGCGACAACGCAGCAACGATCCTCGCACGCTCGTCGGTTTCATGCTTGAGCATATTCATCAAAGGAAACACTGCCTTCGCGCATTGGATGTCGCCGAGCATCATGGCCGCGCTGGTGCGTAGTCCGAAATTGTCGGATTGAATGCCTGCCAGCAGGTTGGCCTCTACCAGAGTCTTGTTCAAGGTGGGGCGAATGTCCTTTTTATCCTTCGCGGTCAAGACGGGACGAATGTCCTTGTTTACATCAGCGTAGACAGCCGCTGAGAACGAAACGACGAGCACGAGGGCCAACGTAACCACCAATATCCGTTTCATACGTCCCTCCGTTAGAGAAAGGGGATTGAGAGATAATGAATTATTTGAACGATCGTCGGTTTCTCGAATCAGAATGTTTGCAGCTCCATCAACCGATCCTTGCTGCTCTATTCTACATGACGCCTGAAAGGTAGAATGGTTCAGCAAATGTGATGAATGTTGTGCCCCCTGTGACGAAAGTGCTTCAGAATGTGCTGAGGGATGATTTGGGGATTGACGACCGAACGAAGAGCTTCGCCTCGCGAAGACGAATATCAGCAATCCGCAGATCTGACGATAATTCAATGAGTTACAGCTGCGCGCACGTGCCCACAATGGCCCCTCCGTCGCCTTGCTTCTTGTACGGTTTGTTGCCAATTTCTTCAATCATGAACTGCAAGGAGCTCTGCACACAACCATGAAAACCAATACGCTGGCTATGATGATGGTCTTAACCGTGACGCTCGATACAAATGCGCAAACGCAATCGGAACGAGCTGCTCCACCGCTCGCGAAGAAGCTCGCGAAGGTGGATACAATCCACGGCGACGTTCGCGTCGACAACTACTACTGGCTGCGTGAGAAGAGCAATCCAGAGGTCATCGCGTACCTCGAGGCGGAGAATCGGTACACCGAAGCAGTAACACAGCCGATCGAAGGTCTCCGGGACACGATCTACAAAGAAATCCTGAGCCGCATCAAGCAAACTGACCTCAGCGTGCCGTACAAACTCGGAGAATATTGGTACTATTCACGCACCGAAGAGGGAAAACAGTATCCGATCTACTGCCGGAAGCGGGGCACGATGGAAGCCCCCGAACAGGTGACGCTTGATCTCAACGAGCTGGCAAAAGGTCGCAAGTTTCTCGGTCTCGGTCTGTACATGGTAAGCGACGATGGCAACTTACTGGCGTACTCTCTTGACACCACCGGCTTTCGTCAGTACCAACTTGGGGTCAAAGACCTTCGTACAGATCAGGTGCTGCCCGATTCTATCGGACAGGTGAATGCTGCGGCGTGGGCGGCAGACAACAAAACGCTGTTCTATGTCAAGGAGGACCATGCGAAGCGGCCATATAGGATCTTCCGCCACGTTCTTGGATCGGCGAACGACGAACTCTTGTTTGAGGAAAAGGACGAGCTGTACAGGATATGGACAGGCCGGTCGAATGACAAGAAAATGATTTTCATGGGGTCATCGAGCGCGATCACTGACGAAGTGCACTATTTGCCAAGCGATCAGCCTGCCGGCATGTTCAGGGTGCTCTATCCGCGGGAGGTAGGACACGAGTATTCCGTGGAGCACCGCGAAGGGCTATTCTACGTCCGCACAAACAAGGGGGCTAAGAACTTCAGGCTCGTCAGCGCGCCGGTCGCGAGTCCTGAGGAGAAGAATTGGAAAGAACTTCTGACCCATCGGCCCAAGGTGAAGCTTGAGGGTTTCGACCTGTTCAAGAACCACGCCGTGTTTGTAGAGCGTGAAGACGCGCTCATCCGGTTCGTCGTGCACGACTTCCGAACACAAAAATCGAACGAGATACGATTCCCGGAGCCTGTCTATTCTGCGTTTCCAAGCAACAACCCCGAGTACAACACCACGATGTTTCGCTATTCCTATCAGTCGTTTGTTACACCGAGCTCGGTGTTTGACTACGACATGGAAACGGGCAAGAGCACCCTGCTCAAGCAAACGCAGGTGTTGGGAGGTTACGATCCTCAACAATATGCCTCGGAGCGCCTGTACGCTAGAGCGGCGGACGGAGTCATGGTTCCGGTTTCCATCGTTTACACGAAGGGGATGCGCCGTGACGGATCGAATCCCCTGCTGTTATACGGTTACGGATCATACGGCTCCTCGCAATCGGCGACCTTCTCGGTGGCTCGCCTGAGCCTGCTTGATCGCGGTGTAATCTTCGCGCTTGCACATATCCGCGGCGGAGGTGATCTGGGTGAGGAGTGGCGGGACGATGGAAAGCTGTTGAAGAAGAAAAACACGTTCACGGATTTCATCGCGTGCGCAGAGCACCTGATCAGGGAAAAGTATACGTCGAAGGAGAAGCTCGCCATTCAGGGTGGAAGTGCCGGGGGATTACTCATTGGCGCCGTGCTCAACATGCGTCCGGATCTCTTCAAGGTAGCTCACCTGGCGGTTCCATTCGTCGACGTCATCAATACCATGCTCGATGAGTCGTTGCCCCTTACGGTTGGTGAGTTTCTGGAATGGGGAAACCCGAAGAAGAAAGATGAGTACGAATACATCAAAACGTATTGCCCGTATACGAACATTGAGAGGAAGCCGTATCCCGCCATGCTGATAACGACTTCACTCAATGACAGCCAGGTGATGTATTGGGAACCTGCGAAATACACTGCAAAGATGCGGGCAACGCGGACGGACAAGACCGTGCTCGTGTTGAAGACTAACATGGGGGCCGGTCACGGCGGAGCCTCAGGACGCTATGATGCGTACAAGGAACAGGCGTTCAACTACGCATTTCTTCTGAGTCAGCTTGGAATCGCGAAATAAGCTGAGCTAAACTGCTAAACCCGGGCTGCTGCGTATGCACGAGTAGCCAGAACCACTCACCAGTTATCATGGGAGGGGACATGCAACCTGCACAGATCCAACCATCGGTACCGCAACCAGGGCCAATGCCGCTCCGATACGCCGGCTTCTGGAGGCGGTTCGTTGCATATTTGATCGACAGCTTCGTCATCAGTATCGCTTCGTTCGTTATCTTTGTTCCCGCGCTTGGTCTCCTGGGTATTGGCATTGGCGCGGGCGCAATGGAGGAGCCAGAGGCGGCGACTGGACTCATCATCGCGGCCCTGGCAGCCTACATGTTCATCGGTCTGGTGGTTGCTGCCGCTGGATGGCTCTATTTCGCCCTGATGGAGTCTTCCAATAAGATGGCAACTCTCGGAAAGATGGCTATCGGGATCAAGGTAACTGATCTCGCCGGGAATCGCATATCCTTCGGTCGCGCAACAGGCCGCTATTTTGCGAAAATCCTGTCCGGCATGATCTTGATGATCGGCTACATCATGGCAGGCTTCACCGAGAAGAAACAAGCACTTCACGACATGATTGCCGGCTGCCTGGTCGTGATGAAGTAAGCGATTGATTTGCCTTCTTGGGATTCCGGCCTCTCTGTTCCGTGACGCCGGCCGTGCCGGTTCTGCGTAACCTGGAACCCGCGGTTTCCGTTCCGCCGGGCCTCTGTGGCGATGCGCGCAATCGGGGCATCGTTATATGCGCCTCATGCTGTTCATATCTCATCTCTGATAACAGATCATTCGGGAAGCTGTTCACATGACAACATGCAGCCATTCGCTCGCTCTCCGGAATTTTCTTTGCGGTCTGGCCGTGTTGGGGATCCTTTCCCTCTCCGCTCACGCCCAGGATTCACTCTACATCAAAGAGCATTACAGCAAAACCGAGTACTACATCACGATGCGAGATGGTGTGAGGCTTTTCACATCGGTCTACGCCCCAGAAGACACTTCTCAGGATTATCCCATCATTCTCAATCGCACTCCCTACAGCGTCGGACCGTACGGGCCGGGAGCGTACCGTAACCGGATGGTCCCTTCGATGAATGAGGTTCGAGAGCGGTACATTTTTACCTACCAAGACGTGCGGGGAAGGTATATGTCCGAAGGTACGTTTGTTGACTTGCGCCCGTACGAGACAGTGAAGAAAGACAAGAGCGACATCGATGAGACAACGGACACTTATGATACAGTCGATTGGCTCGTGAAAAACATCCGGCACAACAATGGACGCGTGGGTATCACCGGGATTTCCTATCCCGGCTTCTATACAACGATGGGCACCATCGACGCGCACCCCGCGGTCGTCGCGACCTCTCCGCAGGCACCGATCGCTGACCCGTTCGTCGGCGACGACGAGCACCACAACGGAGCGTTCTTCCTTGCCCAGAACTTCCGTTTCTACATGTTCTTTGGGCAGCCGCGTCCTGTTCCAACGACGCGCACAACCTTCTCGTTCAGGCCGTGGACGATGGACTCGTACAAGTTCTTCCTGGAGATGGGGCCGCTCTCGAATGCGAACACACTATACTTTAAGGATAGCGTCGCGTTCTGGACAAAGATGATGAGCCACGAGACGCTCGACGAATTCTGGCAGGCGATGCTCGTCTATCCTCATCTGAAGAACATAAGACCGGCTGTGATGACGGTGGGTGGATGGTTCGACCAGGAGGACCTGCTGGGTCCGCTGAAGACCTACAAAGAGATCGAGAAGAATAACCCCGGCATCACGAACATCCTCGTGATGGGACCGTGGAACCACGGACAGTGGAACAGAGATCCCGGGGAAGTCCTCGGGGATATGAATTTCGGTTCGGAGACGTCGGTCTGGTTTCAAATGAACGTCCAACTCCCATTCTTCAACTATTACCTCAAAGGGAAAGGAGATCCGACCAAGGCTGAGGCGATCGTCTTTGAGACGGGAGCAAACCAATGGCACCAGTTGGACAGCTGGCCGCCGAAGAATGTCACCCAGAAGAACCTCTATCTCCTGCCTCAGGGGAAGCTCGATTTCATGCAACCACCCCCGTCCGTTGAACAGTTTTCCGAATACCCGAGCGACCCCTCCAAGCCCGTTCCGCACACACGCGAGATTCGTTCAGGTGTCTCAGGCGCAGTGCTCGTCGAAGACCAACGCTTCGCTGCGACCCGCCCGGATGTTCTCGTGTTCCAGAGCCGAAAGCTCGACGAAGATATCACGATCGCAGGCCCCATCATTGCAAGCCTCCGGGTATCGACCACCGGTACCGACGCCGACTGGGTGGTCAAACTGATCGATGTATTTCCCGATGACTCCCTCGGAGTGGCAAGGAGCGGCGTGCCGCTCGGAGGGTACCAGATGCTCGTTCGCGGGGACGTCTTCCGAGGGAAGTTCAGAAATAGCTTTTCGAAGCCCGAGCCGTTCGTTCCAAACGAGGTCACAAAAGTGGAGTTTGAGTTGTGCGATCTCTTCCACCGCTTCAAGAAAGGCCACCGGATCATGGTGCAGATCCAGAGCACGTGGTTTCCTCTGGTCGACCGAAATCCTCAGAAGTTCGTCAATATCCGGACGGCAAAAGAATCAGATTTCCAGAAGGCAACCCATCGGGTCTATCACTCGCCGCAACATGCATCGCACGTCAAGGTGCTCCTCTGGGGGAACTGACGGGAAAGGTCAAAGCGTCCAATACCCGGATCCCCCCCGGTCTCTGATTCTGTCTTCTGACGCTCTTTCCATCGGCCGACTCGCTTATGTCGGCGGAGCAAGCATTCATGCTGTCTAATCTTTCCCCAGACACCTATCCGAAAAGCATCGCCACAAAGACACAAAGGCACAAAGTTGTTCAAAGTGGGACGAAAACCAAAATTCTTTTTTCGTGTCTTAGTGACTTCGTGGCAAATAATAGGTCTTCGCCTGAGTTTCTAGACACACCTTTTGTCCGGACTCCGCTGTAAGAATTTCAATCGCGGGTAATTTTTTCCGGGTTGCCTACATCCGGAAATGGGGATTTTCCTGTCTGCTGCAACATTTCTGACCCGAGCGCTTCATGTCACGGTCGGCACACATCTTGAAACCAATGCCCGTCGGGATGCTTCCATCCACGTCTTTCCGAGCCCTTTCCAAACTCGTCATCGGAGGCAACACGTGGGAACGCAGCAGCTGATGTTCATCATTCTTGGTGTCTTGATCATCGGGATCGCAATTGCGGCCGGTGTTTCGATGTTCAATGCGCAAACCGTGGCCTTCAATCGGGACTCGATCATCAGCGAAATGAATGAGCTGGCGGCTCACGCGTACGCGTTCCGTGGAAGGCTCCGGTCCATGGGGGGCGGACAAGGCGACTATTCCACGTACAGCGTTCCTTCAAGCCTAGCAACGACAGGTAGTGCCACTTACTCTGTCACTCAAGCTTCTCAAAACTCCCTGACAATCCTTGCCATTTCCACACAAGATCAAGCCAACATGATCCGGGTATTGATCGACAGCGACGGGAAGCTGGAGAATTGGACGTACGCCGGGAATTTCCAGTAGCCCTTCAGCCGTCACCAAAGATCCACCCTGTCTTGCCGAGAGCCAAGGAGGACGGCTCTCGTCCTGGAGTTCCCGGCATTATCGAAGCGACCGGAGCGACCTTTCACCCCATTTGATTTTCGATCTTCCGCTTAGTAGTTTCTCACACCATGAATTCCTTTCTTTGCTTTCTACCATCGCTTGGAGGCCCAATTGCTATGCGCCCCGTCATCCTTCGATCACTTCTCCTGATTACTCTTCTGTTTGGTGTTCTGCTACCACAATCGATCGGCCAGACTCACGATCCACTGCCCGATCCAAGATCTGTAGTTGTTACTGGCGAGGTCCGCTTCACCGTCCTCACCCCGCAACTGATCCGCATGGAATGGTCAGCTCAAGGGAAGTTTGAGGATCGCCCTTCGCTGGTCGTGATCAACCGAAAGCTGCCTGTCCCACCCTTTCAAAAGAAAGAGGATGGGGGATGGCTGAATTTGCAGACTGAGAAGCTGATGCTGCGCTACAAGCAGGGAAGCGGGAAATTCAGCCAGGAGAACCTAGAGATTTCTTTCGATCTGGATGGGAGAAAGGTCACGTGGAAGCCGGGTCAGGAGGACAAGGGAAATCTTAAGGGCACGATCCGAACCCTGGACGGCGTTAAGGGAGCTACGGCGCTTGAGCCCGGGTTACTCTCTCGGGACGGTTGGGTTGTGGTGGATGATTCTCAACGGCCGCTGTTCGACGCGAGCGATTGGCCATGGGTGGTTGCGCGGCCTGAGGATGACCATCAGGACCTCTACTTTTTCGGCTACGGCCGCGACTTTCGCAAGGCGTTGTACGATTTCACTCGTGTCGCAGGGAAAATCCCGATGCCTCCCCGTTTTGCGTTCGGACTCTGGTGGTCGCGATACTGGGCTTATACGGATCAAGAATTCAAAGAGCTGGTGCGCGAGTTTGAAATCCACGACGTTCCGCTCGATGTTCTGGTGATCGACATGGACTGGCACCAGACGTTCAGTCTCCGATGGAGCAAGCGGGAGCTCGACCAGGCCGGTCAGCAACTCGGCTGGACCGGCTACACATGGGATAAGAACTACTTTCCCGACCCGGAAGGATTCCTGACGTGGTGCGAGCAAAGAGGGTTGAAAACGCCTCTCAATCTCCATCCCGCTTCCGGCGTGCAACCACACGAGGAACACTATCCGGAAATGGCCAGAGCGATGGGGATCGATCCATCAAGCAAGAAGTATGTTCCGTTCGATATCGTCGACAAGGAGTTCGCGACGAACTACCTGAATGTGATGATCCGACCGCTCGAAAATCAGGGTGTCGATTTTTGGTGGCTTGACTGGCAGCAGTGGAGCACCACGAAGATCCCCGGCGTGACACCGACGTGGTGGCTGAACTACGTCTTCTTCACCGACATGGAACGGCGGGACAAAACCAGGCCGCTTCTATTCCACCGGTGGGGAGGACTGGGCAATCACCGCTATCAGATCGGTTTCTCGGGTGACGTGATCAACGTGTGGGAGTCACTGGCCTTCCAGCCATATTTCACAGCGACAGCGGCAAATGTCGGATTCGGTTATTGGAGTCACGACATCGGCGGGCACATGCCGGGGCCCGAACCTCCCGAGCTCTATACGCGCTGGATTCAGTGGGGCATTTTCAGCCCGATCATTCGTACACATACGACCAAGAATCCGGACTCCGAGCGGCGCATCTGGGCATATCCGACCGAGTACTTCCTCGTCATGAGAGATGCTGTCCAGCTCCGGTACGCGATGATCCCATACATCTACACTGCAGCACGTCAAACGTACGAGACCGGCATCTCCATCTGTCGGCCGATGTATTATGATTATCCCGAGGAGGACGCTGCCTACGAGTCCAACGATCAGTACCTGTTCGGGGAGGCCCTGCTCGTCGCACCCGTCACGGCGCCGGTGGGAGAAGAGAATCTGCTCGCCACAAAGAAGGTCTGGCTTCCCGAGGGAACCTGGATCGAATGGTTCACTGGAAAGCGGTTGACCGGACCGGCTGTCGTCGATCGTACATTTGCACTTGACGAAATCCCTGTCTACGTCAAGGCAGGCTCTATTCTTCCGATGCAGCCGAAAATGCGAAACACACACGCGAAGCCAGTGGATCCACTGGTTCTGATGATCTTCCCCGGAGCGACCGGGTCAACGCGGATCTATGAGGACCAGGGAAATTCCCTTGGGTATCAGAAAGATGAATTTGCCTGGACGACAGTCAAGACAGTGCTCCCTGAGCCAGGGACCTTGAACGTGGAGATCTCTCCGACGGAAGGAAAATATCCCGGGATGCCGAGCGAACGCGGCTACGAGGTCCGCCTTCCGGGATGGTGGCCGCCTACCTCGGTAACCTGCAATGGACGCGCTGTGGTGCACCGCACGGACGACGAGTCTGTGGGCTGGTCCTACGACGGCGATAAGTTGATGACGAACATCAGGCTGCCAATATTCCCTGTCGCCCAGAAGGTGGAAGTTGTTGTGAAGATGCCAGCGCTGTCCGAGGACAGGTTGCGTCTCCTTGACGGCGCGCGTGGAGTCTTGTCACGTCTGCGCAGAGTGATGCCTCTTCTGAACAGCACCTGGCCCAAGGAATGGTCGCCTGACATTCTCGTGAAGGCGGCGCAGACAGGGAACAGAGTTGGCATCAACCCGATCAATGTCGAGAAGGAGCTTGTCCAGCTTCAGCGCGAGCTTCCTGAAGTTCTGAAACAGATCGAGGGACTGGATATCGATCCGAGCGTTCGCAACAAGGCTCTTCAGCATCTGTCTGAGATCATTGCTCGCTAGCGAGAAAACGTCGGGCCGCAAGAGGTTGCCCGCCTTGGTCGAGATAGGCCGACGCTTCATTCGTCGCCTCGGAACTTCTCACGATTCAGTCAACGAGAGACCGGAAGGCATTCGCACGCCCTTGCCATTTCTCGCATCGTTGTCCATATTAGGCAACAGTCTGCCGCACCTTTTCTTTCGCGCCTTAAAAGCACATTCTCGAGGAGATATCGGATGAGAATTCTCACTTTCACTCTTTCAATTGCGCTTCTGTTGGCGACAAGACTAGCGGCCCAACCGCACCAGAATCTGCTGGACGCCAAAACGCGTGATCTGTTGCACGAAGCGTTGAGCGGTGAGCTCGCGAAGGAACACGTCATTCAGATCTCCCGGCACCACCGCATCCAGGGGTCGCGTGGCTATCGCGATGCTGCTCACTATGTCCTGGAGCAACTTCGAACGTATGGCTACACCGAAAAAGATGTCTATATCGAATCTTTCAAATCTGACGGGCGTGTGACGTATCAGACGTGGCAGTCCCCGTCAGGATGGGACATCTCATGGGGCGAGCTCCGGATGCTCGAGCCGTATGAAGAACGTATCGTAGGCTATCCCGAGATCCCCATGAGCGTGATAACATATTGCAATCCGGGTGATGTGACCGCGGAGTTGGTGTGGGTTGGGGGAGGCACGAGCGACAATGATTATCAGGGCAAGGACGTGACCGGTAAGATTGTCCTTGCAACAGGATATGGCGGCGCCGTGCATCGGCTTGCAGTCTTGAAGTATGGGGCGAAAGCCGTCGTCTGCTATCTTGATGATGAGCGCGCGAAGGAGTACCCTGACATGATCCAGTACACCGGGATGTGGCCGAGAACGGAGGAGCTGGATCGCGTGACGTTTGGATTCAATCTCAGTCACCGGCAGGGGGAGAAACTGAAGAACCTGCTTCTCTCCGGGAGGAAAGTCGTGGTGCGCGGCCAGGTGAAAGGGATCGGGCTTGAGCCGTTCTTTATGGATATCGTCGTTGCACACTTGAGAGGAACGGAAAGGGCGGAGGAGGAATTGGTGTTGTGCGCACATCTTGATCACCCCAAGGAATCCGCCAACGACAACGCAAGCGGGTCGGCGGCGATCCTGGATATCGCGCGAACGTTAAAGGAATTGACCGATTCGGGGCGCTTGCCGAGGCTAAAGCGGTCGATACGCTTTGTCTGGGTGCCCGAATGGAACGGAACCATGCCCTATATCGATGCCCATCCGGAGCTCGTCGGCCCGGAACTCGGGGGGAAATTCTTGGCAAGTCTCAACCTCGATATGGTCGGGGAAAACACCGAACTGCTTCATTCGAAGATGATTCTGACCCGAACACCCAGTTCTCTCCCTTCGATCGTCAATGACGTTGTTGAGAACATGGCCAGGATGGTCGACGGAATGAACATTCGGACGACACGGGGCAGTCTGTCGGAATTCAACTATCGTGTGACGGGTTATAGCGGGGGAAGCGATCACATGATGTTCATCGATCGGAAGATCCCGGGGATCATGATTGTCCATGGGCCGGACTACACGCACCACACCACAGAGGATACGCCTGACAAAGTCGATCCGGTCGAGCTCGAGCGGACTGAGGTTATCGCAACCGGCACCATGGTCTATCTGGGGAACCTCGATGGGGCGTCTGCACGCGATCTGGTCTATCTGGCCGCGGCAAATGCGCTCGAGAGGTTAGGCCACGCAGGACGACGAGCATTTCAACTCGTGAATGAGGCACAGCCAGACTTGCTGTCAGAGAAGTTCGGCGAGGCGAGAACGATTGTCGACGAGAACGTTCGCGTCGAAAAACAATGTTTGGCTTCGGCACTCTGGTTCTCATCTGATGAGGGCGTTCGCCGGGACATCGACGTATTTCAGAGGCAGCTTGATGGATATGGCAAGGCGTTGAATGAGCAGATCGTGCAGGTTGTCACTGCGCGGGGCGGTAAGAAAGCCTCGATGGTACCGCCGTCCAAGATTGATAAAAGAATCCCTGTGCGATTGACCCGCGGGCCATTGGATTTCGGTTTGCCGGAGAGCAAGCTGCCCGAATCGGAACGAACAGCCGAGCCGCCGAGATACCGGCTTGGGGGTAACGTGCGATTTGAGATTGTCAATTTCATCGACGGTAAGCGGAGGATTACAGACATCGAGCGGGCGCTCATCGGTGAGTTCGGAGCCGACGCAATCGCCGGCTTCGACCGGTACATCGAAGACCTGGTCAGGCTGGGTGTGGTGAAGTGGAAGTGAGGCGCCTTGGGTACAGAAGGAAAACGAGTCACCCCCTAGAATTCAAAATCCCGAGGTGAATAAGAACATGAATTCCACAACAAACCTGTTCCGTTGCCTGCTTGGGCTGATCGTCTCCGTTGGCTCTATTGAGGCCAGACAGGTGACCTTCAAAGATCCGCTCAGCCCGCGCATCGCGAACTACGCGATCTCTGTCAAGCTGGACGCAGAGAAGAAAATGATCTCTGGCAAGGAGAAACTCACCTGGCGGAACACGTCAAAAGACGCTATTCGTGAGCTACAGTTTCATCTCTATCTGAATGCCTTCAAAAACACCGAAACCACGTTCATGAAGGAGTCCGGTGGGCGTTCGCGCGATATCGGCATGCCGGAGGGAGGCTGGGGATGGATCGACGTCACTTCGATGAGAACCGCCGATGGAGAGAATCTCACCCCCCGCATCGAGTTCATCCATCCGGATGACGACAATGAGAAGGATCAGACTGTCTTCCGGGTTCCACTCACCAAACCGGTTCTGCCGGGACGTACCATCGAGGTGGATATCGAGTTCAGGGCGCTGCTTCCGCGCATCTTCGCGCGAACCGGCTACTATCAGAACTACTTCTTCGTAAGTCAATGGTTCCCGAAAATCGGTGTCTATGAGTCGGCCGGCCAACGGTACGCCACAAAGGGTCAATGGAATTGTCACCAGTACCACGCAACCGGAGAATTCTACGCAGACTACGGGACGTACGACGTCGACATGACGGTGCCGAAGGACTATGTGGTAGGTGCAACCGGTGTGCTGCAGCGCGTGCAGGATAATAGTGACGGAACCAAGACGGTTTTCCATCGTGCAGAAGATGTCCACGACTTTGCGTGGACAGCCTCGGCCTCCTTTGTCGACATGACGGAACAGTGGCGGCATGTGAAGATTCGTGTTCTGATGCAGCCGCAGCGAGTGCATCAGGCTCAGCGCTATTTTCAGGCTGCCAAAGCCACACTCGAGTACTTCGACAAACATGTCGGGCAATATCCTTATCCGAACCTGACGATCGTCGATCCTGCCTACGGCGGTTTCGGCTCCGGCGGAATGGAGTATCCCACCCTCATCACGGCGGGCTCGTTCTGGGGACTTGGCCCGGAATTGAAGTTTGCTGAACTCGTGACCGAACACGAGTTCGGTCATCAGTATTGGTACGGAATGGTGGGAAACAACGAGTTCGAAGAAGCATGGCTGGATGAAGGAATCAACTCGTACTACGAAGTGCGCATCATGAACGAGACCTATGGAGACAGGACATCGGTTGCAGACCTTCCGGGGTTTCAGATCGGCGACCTCGAGAATAGTAGAATGAGCTACACGAGCATGAGAAACCCCAAGATTTGCCCCGTGTTCACCAACTCGTGGGAGTTCAAGCAGGGCGGATACGGCAACCTGGTGTACCAAAAGGCGGCGATCTTCATGACGACGCTTGATCGCCTGATCGGTCGGGCGGTCATGGATACTGTGATGAAAACTTACTTCAACCGCTGGAAGTTCAAACACCCGTGTTCGCGCGATTTCATTGACGTCGTCAATGAAATCGTTCCAAAATACCATGGGGATCGGTTCGGTAAAGACCTCAACTGGTTCTTCGATCAGGTTCTCTATGGAACCGACGTCTGCGATTACGAACTGACCCGGATCCGCAACATCGAGATCCAGAAGCCAATCGGTGTGTTCGACCGTAACGGGAAGAAGGTAACAGCCGCTTCGCGACGAGATACGACCGGTTCAAGGCTCTTCGAATCCAGCGTTGTGGCAAGTCGGCTGGGTGAGGTCAAGATGCCGACGTCCGTGCTCGTCCATTTCGACAACGGGGAGGAAGTATGGGAATCGTGGGACGGCCAGAGCCGGTGGGTGGAATTCAAGTATCGAAGGCCCGAGAAGATCGTCTGGGCGAAGGTCGATCCGGACACGGTGTTGACGATCGACATCAACTGGATGAACAACAGCTGTACAACGGAACCGGCAGGCGCGCCGATCTGGAAATACACGGTGAAGTTCCTCTTTTGGTTGCAGAACATCCTTCAACTGGCAGCGATGATCGGATAGGCAAGGAAAGCTCAATACTACCGAGGTGATGACCATGAACGTCGTGAGCATATTCACATTTGCTTTGAAAAGGGCAACAGCGGAAAGACGCATGCTGGTGCTTCTGTATGTGATCAACGTGATCGTCGCGGCGGTGCTCGCTCTCGCATTTCGTTCGGTGTTGATTTCAGGATTCGGCTTCACGATGGCAACATCCGAACTTATGCAAGGCCTCAATTTCAACACGTTCCAGGAGTTTATGCTCAAGCATGGCGCGGAAGTTGGTGTGATATTCAGCCAGATTGGGTGGTATGCCCTTCTCTACATAATCATCAACACGCTGTTGGCAGGCGGAATCCTCGCGACTCTCCGGGAAAAGGAAACGCGCTTCACGGTGCGGGAGTTCTTCGCCGGATGTGTCACATATTTCTTCCGGTTCTTCAGGCTCTTCCTGCTGTTCGGCATCCTGTTGATCCTCTTGGCCGTCATATGGATGGTCGTGCTTGGTGCGCTCTTCAGTGCAGTGACCGCCGGGGGCAGCTCCGAGGTGCCCTACATCGTCTGGACCGTCGTTACGGTGATCCTCTTCTTCGTTCCATTGATGGTGTTGCTCGTTATTGCCGATTACGCCAAGGTGGGTACGGTCCTGTCCAATACGCACGCGATGGTCCGGGCGGCCTGGCGGTCTGCGAAGTTCGTTTTCCGTAACTTCCTCAAGGTGATGAGCCTCCAGCTCCTTATGCTCCTCGTCCCGATCGCGTTGTTCATTATCTACGTGTGGTTGGATCTTTCCATCGGTATGACCACTGTGACGACGATTCTGGTCATGTTCGTGATCCAGCAGATCTTCATCCTCACCCGCGTCTGGACGAGGGTGTTCTTCTTTTCAGGGGAGTTGGAGCTGTACAGCGCACTTCAACCACGTCGATAATCCTCTGGCGGGCAAATCCATTGACCTCGAAGAGTGTCGCGAACCCATTCCACATTCCTGTTGTTGAGACTGGAGAAGGGATGAGGGGACTCTTCACGTGAAAAGTGAGAACCACCAGTTCCCTCGCGGCGGTTTCTCCTTTGCCATTTCACGGAGTGTTTGATATATTCTTCACAATTGAGACTGTAGTTTGTATATCAGGTTTGACCCAGAGCATTTCGCAGGAGACTGAGCATGGAACACTTCAAGGATAGCATGCTGAATCTGGTTGTCGAGACTTCAACGAACCTGCCGCCGGATGTCCGCCGCGCGCTCAAAGATGCGATGCAGCGAGAGAAAGCCGGTACACAATCTGACCTCGCCCTGCAAACCATTGCGATCAACATCGACATGGCGGTGACCAACTGCGGGCCGATATGTCAGGATACAGGCATGCCGACGTTTGAGATCAAGACGCCGGTGGGTGTTAATCAGATGGTGATGAAAAAGGAAATTCAGGAGGCGATCGCTGAAGCAACGAAGCAGGGTAAACTCCGCCCCAATACGGTCGATTCGCTCACCGGAGTAAATTCCGGGAATAACCTCGGCGCCGGAGCGCCTATTCTCCATTTTGCGCAATGGGAGGAATCCGACATCGAGGTCAGGCTCATTCTCAAAGGAGGTGGATGTGAGAACAAGAACATCCAATATTCTGTCCCATGTGAGCTCCCCAATCTCGGCCGGGCGGATCGGACGATCGATGGCGTGAAGAAGTGCATCATGCACGCGGTCTGGCAAGCTCAGGGCTACGGGTGCAGTGTCGGCGCAATCGGCGTGGCGATTGGCGGCGACCGGACATCGGGTTACTCGTACGCGAAACAACAGCTCTTCCGTGAGCTCGATGATATCAATCCCAATCCTGAGCTGGCCAAGCTTGAAGCGTACGTGATGGAGAACGCGAACAAGCTCGGAATCGGAACGATGGGGTTTGGCGGAGCAGCGACGCTCATCGGCTGTAAGATCGGGTCGTATCACCGACTTCCGGCGAGCTTTTTTGTTACGGTGGCTTACGACTGCTGGGCGTTCCGTCGGCTGGGTGTGATCATCGATCCGGCCACCGGCAAGATCAAACGCTGGCTGTACAGGGATGAAACGCCCGCCATGAAGATGGCAAGGGCTGAAGCATTGCCGTTGACGGGACGGGAGGTCCGTTTGACAACTCCGCTCTCGGAGACCCCGGTGCGGGCGCTTAAGGTTGGAGACGTGGTTTTGTTGAACGGTGTTCTCCACATGGGACGCGATGCGCTCCATCACCATTTGATCTCGCACGATTCACCCGTGGATCTCAAGGGGGGAGCGATCTACCACTGCGGTCCGGTCGCGTTGAAGCAAGACGGCAAATGGTTCATGAACGCCGCCGGCCCGACGACCAGCATACGCGAGGAGCCGTATCAGGGGGACGTCATCAAGAAGTTCGGCGTACGGGCGGTCATCGGCAAAGGCGGGATGGGAGCGAAGACGCTTGCCGCATTGAAGGAGGTCGGTGCTGTGTACCTCAACGCCATCGGTGGAGCGGCGCAATACTACGCCAAGTGCATTGAGGAAGTGGAGGGGGTTGATTTCCTGGAGTTCGGTGTCCCGGAAGCGATGTGGCACGTGCGCGTGAAGGATTTCCCCGCGATCGTCACGATGGACGCGAACGGCAACAGCTTGCATGCAGATGTTGAAAAGGCCTCGGCCGCTGAGTTGGCGAAGTTTGCGTAGCCTGCTGGTCTGTGGGAGGCGGCCGCATCGGGTTCGGACGAGGCCGGAGCACGCACAACGAACATGGGAGAACGAGAGAGTAGCGGTACGTACCGGTTGATCTGGGAGGTCGTCCGGCAGATCCCCAGAGGAAGAGTTGCGACGTACGGTGAGATCGCACGCGAGGCCGGATATCCTGGACAGGCTCGACTGGTCGGGTATGCTCTCCACAGTCTTCCGACCGGTTCCGGCATTCCGTGGCATCGGGTCATCAGCGCCCAGGGGAAGATCTCCCTGCCGAAAGCGAACGGTGCCTATCGAGAGCAGAAGCGACTGCTCATCGGCGAGGGTATTGCGTTTGGTGGGGAGAGAATCGATCTGCGGAGATTCGGTTGGCTGAGTTCCGTTCGGCGAAAGAAGGTGACTCGTTGAATGTCGAAAGGGAACTATCCCGTTACAGCTGCTGTCCGCGTCTTGCGGGGGAAGGGGATCACGTTCGAACCGCGCTTCTACACGTACGAGGAACATGGCGGTACGAGGCATTCGGCAGCGGCTCTGGGTGTTCCCGAGCACGAGGTTGTGAAGACGCTCGTCATGAAAACCGACAGGAATGAACCGCTCATCGTACTGATGCATGGGGATCGTGATGTCTCGACGAAGCAGCTCGCGCGCCTTCTTGCAGTTAAGACCGTGGAACCGTGCGACGAAGCGACAGCGCACAGGCACACCGGATATGTCTTCGGCGGAATGAGTCCCTTTGGCACGCGTCGTCCTATGCCAGTCTATGTTCAGAAGTCGATCTTTGACCTGCCGCGCATCTATATTAACGGCGGGAAGCGCGGCTTCCTGGTCGAGATCGATCCCGCCGCACTCCGAACCGCCCTGGAGTTAACGGAAATCGACGCTGCAATTTCACCATCCTAGAACGGTGGATCATGTATGAACGCGATCGAATGGACGATTGAGCTTCGGCTTGTGATTGCTCTCGCGCTCGGCTTTCTGGTTGGGCTGGAACGGGAAAGCACGAAGGTGGAGCATCGTGGTATTGTGTTTGGGGGAGTGCGCACCTACCCGATCATCAGCCTGTACGGCTTCGCGTGCGCGTGGCTTTCCAACGCTGGTGTATCGTTGCTCCTCCCCATCGGCCTGGTGTCTATGAGCGTTCTGGCTGCAATTGCATATATCACGAAGATCAAGGCCGGACGGTACGGATTCACGAGCGAAGCTTCGGCCCTGCTCACCTTCATCGTGGGGGCGCTGGCACTGCTGGCTGATGTCTGGATTCCGATGGCGCTGGGCATCGTCAACACGATGTTGCTCTCGGAAAAAGCCGAACTTGAATCGTACGTCGATCGGTTCAGCAAGGTTGAATTCCTTGCCGTGGTCAAGTTCCTCCTGGTGACGGCCATCGTGCTCCCCGTTCTTCCGAATCAGGAGTACACGCAGTTCCATTTGAATCCCACGCGGATCTGGCAGATTGTCATTCTCGTTTCATCAATCGGCTTTGTTGGCTATTTCCTGTCGAAGAGATTTGGCAGCAAGGTGGGTCTGTGGATGTCCGGCATCCTGGGCGGCATCGTCTCGAGCACGGCAACGACCCTGGCCGTCGGCAGGATCGCCCAGCGGCATGCCGATCGCTCTCGAACAGCCCTGCAGGCATCCATCCTTGCAAGCAGTGTCATGTACATCCGCATCCTCATCCTCGTGCTGGTGGTCAATCCGGTGTTCCTGCCAGCTCTATGGTGGAAACTCACAGTGCTTGCGGTCATCGGCGTGGCGCTTTCCTTTCTAAAAAGCGATGTTGACCAGACCGTCGAGGAATCAACGTTCCCCAATCTCCAAAACCCCTTCGAGATCCGACCGGCCATGGTGTTTGCACTCCTGTTCGTTGTCCTGTCGGTCGTTACGACCTTGATTTATGAAAGTGCAGGGCGCGCAGGAGTCCTCGCCCTGGCGGCGGTTGTCGGAGTGACGGATATCGACCCCTTTATCCTGTCGCTTTTGCAGCCTTCGGACGCTCAACTGCGCCTCGTGGTCGGGGGGATTATCGTCGCGATGATGAGCAACGTCGTGGCGAAAGGATCGTATTTCGCTTTCCTTGCCCCCAACGTGAGGCGGGAGACGTTCTGGAAATTCGGGCTGCTGGCCGTTTGTCATGTTCCCTTGCTGCTGATCGGATGACGTCAGCCCTACGCCTTGCCGCAGTTCGGCGGATCAATCACCGGATAGAGACAACGGACAGCTCACGATGAAGATAGTGGTCCTGGATGGCTACACGCTCAATCCGGGAGATCTTACATGGCAGCCGATTGAATCGCTGGGCGACCTGACGGTCTATGACAGGACGCCGTCGGGTGAGGTGATCGATCGGTCGCTGGGAGCCGGGATCCTCCTGACGAACAAGACAAACATATCCCAGCATGCCATAGCCCATCTGCCGTCGTTGCGCTATATCGGCGTACTCGCTACAGGATACAATGTCGTTGACGTCAATGCCGCCCTTGAACGGGGGATCACAGTGACCAATATCCCTGGCTACAGCAGTAATTCAGCGACGCAACTGGTATTTGCACTTGTCCTGGAACTCATCGGCCACACCTCGGACCACGTCCGCGCAGTAAGGGAGGGACGATGGGTTGGCTCCCCGGATTGGTGCTTCACTGTCGCGCCGATCCATGAGCTTGCCGGCAAGATGCTTGGCATCGTCGGGCTTGGGGCCATCGGCAGACGGGTCGCGTTCGTCGGTCACGCTTTTGGCATGCGCGTCATCGCCGTAGGCAAGCCGGAGGAGCCGCCGACACAGCTGCCGGGTTTTCGGATCTTTCGGTATCCGCTCGACGGCATACTGGCCCTGTCCGATGTCCTCACCCTGCACTGTCCCCTGACACCTGAGACCGCGCACCTGATGAACGCTGAGCGGCTGTCGAAAATGAAAAGGACGGCGATCCTCATCAACACGGCGCGGGGTCCACTCATCGACGAGCCGGCTCTGGCTGATGCTCTCCGGAAAGGTATCATTGCAGGCGCAGGACTGGACGTCCTGAGTTCAGAGCCGCCATCCGCCGACAACCCTCTGCTAACGGCCCCTCGCTGCGTGATCACTCCGCATATCGCCTGGGCAAGCGTCGAGGCACGCAAACAGCTGATGCAGCTCGCTGGCGAGAACATCCGGGCGTTCCTCGATGGTAGGCCGAAAAACGTCGTTAGCGGATAGAGTTTGCAATGGATGAAAGCGGGCTGTTGCCATGAGATCGATGCCCAAGGTGCAGCTGACCAGGACTCTTTGGATCCTGTTCATCGCCGGCATAGCCAGTTCGCCTTGCTTGTTTTCGCAGGTTCTCCCTCGAGCAGTTCTGAAGGGTCACGTTCGAGATGACTCGACGGGCGCCGCCCTCCCCTTGACGAATGTCTTTGTCGCAAACTCAACACTTGGAACCGCTGCGGATTCAACCGGGAGGTTCGTCCTCAAGGATGTTCCTCTTGGCACGCAGGAGGTCGTCGCGTCCATGGTCGGCTATGAGCCGAGGAGCTTGAGGATCCGTTTGCCTGAGAGTGGAGAGTACGTTCTCGAGTTCCGGTTGAGACCGCGGCCAATTTCTCTCCCCCTGTTCGAGGTGGTGGAGGAAGCACCCGTCGAATGGAGAACCAACCTTCAGCGATTCCTGAACTCTTTCCTGGGGTCAACGCAGAACGCCTCCGCATGCACCTTGCTCAACCCTCAAGTGCTGGATTTCACGATCGACAGGGAATCGGGGCAGTTCTCTGCCCATGCGGGCGCGCCGCTGGAAATTGAGAACAGGGCTCTCGGGTACCATGTCCAATACTTTCTCAAGGAGTTCACTGAGTCGCGTGATGTGATGAGCTTTTTTGGCACATCGAAGTTCGAGAAGCTCACTCCCTGGAATACGGAAGAGGCAGCGCGGTGGAGGGGCAATCGCCTGAGGGCTTACCGCGGTTCGAGTCAGCACTTTCTTGCCTCCCTCGTTCGGGGAAACGCGAGAGAAGAGGGATTCGAAGTCTACGGCGTTGCCGATGTCTGGTACGCGCAGGCGCTTGTGCGAATTGCAGGAAATGAGATCCTCCTGGAGAGGTTGATCGCGCCGGGCAACCTGCCGCGTGAACGAAGGCTTTCCTTCCCCGGATGGCTGCAGGTGGTGTACACTCTTGAGCCGGCGGAGCAGGCTTACTGTGACTCGCTCGAGAGGCTTCTTCGCAGGGATGTCGGACCGTTCTCGCGTTCTCAACAGATCTCGCTGATCAAGATGAGGGGCCCGGTTGTGGTCATCGAGAGCAACGGACTGCTAGCCGATCCACTGTCGTTGACGAACTACGGCTACTGGGCATACGAGCGAACCGCGGAGAGCCTCCCTGTGGACTACGATCCGAACACCGATAGGGTGGAGCCTGTAAAATGAGAGCGAAGGGTGCGCTTCGCCTTGCCTGTTTCTGCGGGAATTCAAGATGGTCGGTGACGCGCCGGGATATGTCGGTTTCGCCAGGTTTGAGGCGTTGAAGCCGCGAGACGACGTGGAGAGGATGAAATGGGAGATCGCCCGCCGCATCGCGCACGAAGGGTCATTTCGGCACTTTCTGTCTGCGCTGGCGCAGAACCGACTGCGTCAGGTAAGATTCAGCATCTCGTGGTCTCCCCGCAGTTCGGCGGCCAATGGATTGCTGGGAAGAAGAGGGCGCGCGGTCGATATCGATGACATCCTCACCGCTACAGAGCGTCCGTATGAAAAGATGCTCTCTTCGGATGGATACCTGCAGGTGAGCTATCAGCGCGAGGCACCGGAGTCCGGATACATGGATTTCCTGGCGCGGCAGCTCGCTTCGAAACGGAGCTTGCTGTTATCTCGGATCACGCCGGGGAATCCGCCTCGAGTGGCAAATCCCAGAATCCAGGTTTCTCTCATCCGGACGGATGGGATCCCTGTCCTTACCAACACCTCCGGTGACGTAGCTGATCCTCTGGTCATCCAGCGGAGCGGATACTGGTCCTACGAACGCGCAGCTGAGTTGCTGCCGCTCGATTACGCATCCATAAAACGGCAGGCCCCGTGCGCGTGTCGCGGAGTCCGGGCCCTTCGCTCCGCCGCGAACTTTTCTGAGATCTATACGTATTCCCTAACGATGCCTCCCTGCCGTAGAATCACGCAATCCTGTAACTCCGGGACCCCGTGATGATCAAGACAACGACACAGTTTCTGAAAGACTTCTACGATCTCTTTACCAGCGGTCTGACGGTGAATGAGATCGAGCGGCTGATCAATGTTGACACCCGGGATACGTACGCCTTCTACATCCGCCACATGAAGAAACCGACGGAGGAACGGAACCGCGTTGTCCGGTTTCTCGTCTTCTGCTGGAACCTCTTTCTGGCCTTCCTCCTGAAGCTCACGCCCGCGCGGCGTCTATTCTATGCACTTGCTCTGGTTGGCCTCATCTTTGCCCTTGCACAGGACAGCTTGACCTACGCCTTCTATTCGTTTCTGATCATCAATTTCCTCCTGGCCCTTGAGGTGGCGGACAAGTTGATCACAAGGGATGAACTTGTGCTTGCCCGTGATATTCAGCTCAGCCTGCTTCCGACCGGGATTGTTCCGCCGCCCGGCTATGAAATCGCAGCGTACAGTGATGTGGCGAAATCAGTGGGGGGCGACTACTACGATGTCCTCAGGCTCGACGATGGCTCAACGCTCCTCGTCATCGGGGACGTCTCGGGGAAGGGGATCTCCGCCGCGCTCTATATGGTCAAGGTGCAGACGACGCTCCAATTGCTCATCAAGGAGTCAATGGACCCGCGCGAGCTCCTGATCCGGCTCAATCGATACTTGTATGGCCACTTGAAAAAGAGCTACTTCCTTACGGTCGCGCTCGCACAGATCTACCCTGAAGGCAGGTTCAATTACTGTCGCGCCGGTCACACCGCGGCGATCCTGTTCGATTCTCGGAAGGGCGCGTTCGTTCGACTGCAGCCGCACGGCGCTGCGCTGGGTATCACCTCGTCCGAGGGGGATTCGGGCGAAAATGCCGCAGGACAAAGTGCGGTCTCTCAACCGGCTCGCCTGTACGGCGAGACGCTTGAAATCCACTCCGCAAGCCTTGAACCGGGAGACGTCATGCTGCTGTTTACCGATGGGGTCATTGATACCGTGAACACCTCGCAACAAGAGTTCGGTGAGCGCCGCGTCACGGACGTCCTGATGAGACACCACACCTCATCAGCCGAGACCATCAAGACAGCCCTTGTCGAGGAGCTGGCCAGTTTTCGCAGCGCAGCGGAGCTGAGGGATGACACCACGTTTGTGGTCTTGAAGAGAACGGCCTAGCGTCGCCCGCAGCAACGACATGGGGTTCCTGTATTCTTTCCCCGCCGGGATCCTTCGCTCGAAACATCTGAGGGAGGAGACCGAAATGCAATGTGTTCAAAGACATGATCACTTTTCAGAAGCAGGCCTAATCACGAGTCGAGACAAGGGTTGATAGAAGGGGGCAGCAATGCGCAGTTACTCTGTTCGTGCGTGCATTTTCCTGGTCGTTCTCTCACAGGTGGCTCGAAGCCAGGAGTTCGAGGTTCCCCGAGCAGACGGCGGGGGCTGGTTCAAAGGAAATACCCACACGCACACAACGATGAGCGATGGGGATTCCTCTCCCGAGGAAGTCACTCGTTGGTACAAGAGCCACGGGTACAGGTTCCTCGTCCTGTCCGACCACAACATATTGACTGATCCGCGGACGCTTTCCACTCTCGTCGATTCGTCGTTCCTGCTCATCCCGGGTGAAGAGGTGACGTCAAGCTTCCAGAAGAAGCCCGTCCATGTCAATGGATTGAACATCTCACGTGCCGTCTCACCGCAGACAGACAGTACGCTTCTCGGAACAGTTCAAAGAAACGTGGATGCCGTGCGTGATGCGGGCGGCGCCCCGCACATTAACCACCCCAACTTCGGATGGGCGATCGATCAGGCGACATTGGCGCAGGTGAAGAACAACAAACTGCTCGAGATCTTCAATGGTCATCCATCCGTTCATAACTACGGGGGGAGCGGGAAGCCCGGCCTGGAAGAGGTGTGGGACCACCTGCTGACCTCAGGCATGCGCATCTACGGCATTGCTGCTGACGACGCGCATCATTTCAAGGAAGAATTTGCACCGAATCGCTCAAATCCAGGCAGGGGATGGGTCGTAGTGAAAGCTTCGCAGCTAGATGCAGAAGAGATCATTCGCAACCTCGAAGCGGGCCACTTCTACGCGAGCACAGGAGTGGAGTTGGAGGATGTCCGGATCGAGTCCAGGCGAATGGAGATCAGGATCAAGCAGAAGTCGAATTTCGGGTACCGAACTGAATTCATAGGGTCGGGAGGGAAAGTATTGCATCGAACGGAGTACAATCCGGCAGTGTTCGAGCTAGGGGGAGAGGCGAAATACGTTCGAGCGAAGGTGAGGGATTCGGGCGGTTTTGTGGCCTGGGTGCAGCCGGTGTTTGTCAAAGTGAAGTAACAATTGGGACGTGAGGAGGGAGAGAGGGACCGGTTCAAGAACAGACAGGCTGTCCAAAAAGGAGCAAATGTCATTCTGAACGGAGCCCTGCCTGCCGGCAGGCAGGGAAGCGGAGTTGAGCCATAGGCTCATGAGCCTCCGGCTCAGAAGAATCTGCTTTTTTGAATCAGATTCTTCGTCCCACTTGGGAA
>Ga0194125_10003547_pt1 | contig 25079 bp, 23 predicted proteins | sample TA2KigC250mmetaG_FD_148626 | JGI IMG/M metagenome (GOLD analysis project Ga0194125, IMG submission 148626) | Freshwater microbial communities from Lake Tanganyika, Tanzania - TA2015034 Kigoma Deep Cast 250m | ecosystem: Environmental > Aquatic > Freshwater > Lake | place: Tanzania: Lake... | reverse complement strand
ACTAGACGAGTTCAGAACCTTAAATACCTTGCATTAGTGTGCTAGAATTGTGGCGACTGATTTCCTTTCAGATTATATGGGAGGTGCAGAAATGACCAACCAACGGGACAATGCAAATCTCGTGGCTGTTTGTGGTCTCTACTGTGGCGCCTGTCCTGTGTTTAAGGCTAGAGAGGACAGAGCGCTGGCTGAGAGAATCGCCCAGAATATGGGCATTTCCATTGAAAAAGCGAGCTGCCTGGGTTGCCGAGCCGAAAAAGGCCGCATAAAGCACATGGGGGAGCCCGTGTGCCCCACATATCAATGTGTAGAGCAAAAAGGCTTACAATTCTGTTACCAGTGCCAGGATTTCCCCTGCCTCAAGCTGGCACCATGTGCTGACAAAGCCCAAACGCTGCCGCATAACACCAAGGTCTACAACCTCGTGCTATTGCAAAAGCTTGGATTAGATAAGTGGCTACGGATGGCGCCGCAGCTCTGGAGTCAGTACTTCAGGGGTAAGAAAGAGCGTGGCGGGGACGAGTTGAAAGTCTAGTCTTTTACAAAGGAGAATCCCTGTTCCCTCTCCCTGGACAGAAAGATTAAGGTGATAGTTTCGCTAATTCCCCTTCACTTTAACTCTCTCCCTCCAGGGGAGAGAGAATCTCCATTTATTTCCTCTCCCTTGACGGGAGAGGCACAAGGTGAGGGTGATGAAAGGAAAAACTGATTGGAGGTGTATCTTATGTCTTGTTACTTTCGCCATCTAAATGAAATCTTCGATGCGGCAGGCATTGCGGTCACCCCTAGCAACAGAAAACAAATCGACCATGCCATTCATCAAATAGTCGGGGTTAGCTACAAAGACTGTCCCCAAGCCTGGAAAAGGCTAAAACAGCAGATAATAAGCGATGAACAGAAGCGGCAGGAGTTTATCAAGAAGCTCAAGACTGCCCTGGATTAAGAACGAGGTGGACTTTAAATGGAAATATACGCTATCACACCAGCTCTCAAGCTACTAAATCTTCAGCCGCCGATACCGGGATGCAAGAAATTCATCGGAGCTTATCTGTTCCACAACGAAAAGAGCGTCATCATAGATGTTGGGCCAAAAGCAGCCATACCCAATTTACTTCAGGCCTTAACCGAAATCAGTCTGAACCCCAATGAAATTGACTACATCGTGCTGACACACATTCATATAGACCATGCCGGCGGAGCCGGGACAGCAATCAAAGAAATGAGCAATGCTAAAATCATAGCTCATAGTCGAGCTATCTCGCATCTGGTTGCCCCAACAATGCTGTGGCAGGCCAGCCTCAAAACATTAGGCGAGACCGCGATTAAATACGGTGAAATCGAGCCAGTGCCTGAACACAGAATTACGGCTGCCACAGACCAGATGAAGCTCGACTTAGGCCATGGCCTGATGCTGGAGATATACCTTACTCCAGGACATGCTCCTCATCACTTAAGCATCTTCGATAGGGCAAACGGGGTGTTAATAGCTGGCGAAACGGCTGGAGTATGTATTGAGGGTGCTGTCAGGCCGGCAACGCCGCCACCCTTCAAACTAGAAGAGGCTCTATCTTCTATAGACAAACTCATCGACCTTGAGCCGCAAAAGCTGTGCTACGGTCACTTCGGCTGCTACGATGACGGAGTCGAAAGACTAAAGTCTTACAGGGAAAAACTCTTATATTGGCACAAAGCTGTTAACTTGGCAGCTAAAGCCGGGAAAAGCCCGGAAGATATCCTGGCACTGCTTAGAAAAGAAGACCAGAGCCTGAGCTACCTCGGCCGATTAGACAGAGAGGAATACGCCCGGGAATTTGCCCTATTTATTAACAGTATAAACGGTCTGGCTGGGTCTGCCCAGAAGCACTGATGCTTGACTTGGAGGTTCGGATGTTCTACCATCGGCACAGACGTGGAAAATAGCCCACTGCAGACTTGCCAAAGTTGAAATCGCGGCTAAAAACTTCGTTAGAGGAGGGGTGAGATGAAACTGGATGTCATCAGCAAAAAACCAAAACGTGACGTTCGCCCAACGCCAGTCCTGTTCGTACACGGTGCCTGGCATGGTGACTGGTGCTGGGCAGAGTATTTCCTGCCCTACTTTGCCCAGAATGGTTACCATTCTTATGCCCTGAGCCTGCGTGGCCACGGCGCCAGCGAGGGGCGACAAAAACTCCGTTGGACGCGGATTCGCGATTACGTGGCCGATGTAGCCCAAGTGGCAGCACAGTTACCCAAGCCGCCCGTGCTGGTGGGACATTCAATGGGTGGCTTCATTGTGCAGCATTATCTAGAATCACATAAAGCGGCTGCGGCTGTATTGTTGGCGGCGGCTCCACCTCAGGGCGTAATCACCACCACTCTGCGGATTGCTGGTCGCCACCCTCTTGCCTTTTTAATAGCGAACCTGACCTTACGGCTGTATCCTATCGTTGGCACGCCCAAACTGACTCGAGAAGCCTTTTTTTCTGAAGAAATGCCTGAGGAGAAAGTGCAATCATACTTCGCCCGCCTGCAAGACGAATCCTATTGTGCTTATCTGGAAATGATGGGGCTGGACTTACCACGACCTAAAGCGATCAATATCCCAATCCTGGTGCTGGGCGCTGCCAGGGACACCATCTTTATCACCCGCCAGGTCGAGGCAACAGCGCGAGCCTATAATACCAAATCCGAAATCCTCCCCGATATGGCCCATGACATGATGCTGGAGGCCGGTTGGCAAACTGTTGCCGACCGGATAATAAGCTGGCTAAAAGAGCAAGGACTGTAACTCTGCCGGTTTGAATGGCACGCCCTCAAGACCTCATTTCATTTAGGTAGCACACCGACTCCCAGCACGTGAGGGCCAACGTGAGTGCCTATAACCGGGCTTATCTTCATCCAATAGATGCGGTCTTTGGAGAACCGAGAATAAAGTCGTTCGGCTAATATCTTGGCTTCATCCGGTGTAGCGGCATCTTCTATAGCTACATCTTCAACATCAGGAAAGCTGGTAACAAAGTCACACAAATAATCTATCGCCTTGGCTCTGGTGCGAACCCTGGTAACTCCCTCAGTAATGCCATCCCTTATGATTAGAATGGGGTTCACCTTCAGCGCCGACCCGAGGAACGCTCGAGCGGTGCCAATGCGTCCTCCCCTCCTCAAATACTCCAACGTGTCGAAGGCCATGCGGAAGTCCACCCGATTCATGCTGCTATAAACGACATCAATCACATCGTCAAGACTCGCCCCTGCTCTGGCTGCCTTGGCCGCAGAGATGACAATCAATCCTAGCCCGACAATCGCCGAGAGGGAGTCAATCACTTCAATCCGAACCTTGCTCTTGCTCATCTCCTTACCATCTACCGCTGCCTTATAAGTAGCACTGAGTTTGGAGGAAATGGTTATAGTCAGGATTTCATTTGTCTGTTTTGCCAGTTTGTCATAGACTTCGGCAAAAGTACCCGGTGCCGGTGCTGAAGTGGTGGGCAAAGTCTTACACTGCGATAGCCTTCGGTAAAAATCTTCGGTCGTCAGGTCAACACCATCCCGATAGGTCTCAGAGCCGAAGTGGACATTCAATGGCACCACGGTGATTCCTAGCTCACCGGCTATATTAGGTGTCAAGTCAGAGGTACTATCAGTAAAACCTTTACCGCCATGGCTTCCCCCCCTCCTGTTTAATCTAATCTGTATCTTCACCAACCGAAACCATCACTCTTTGCGGGAGCCCCCTGTGACTAAATTAGCCCCCGACATGAGTCTGCTAACCACCGCGCAAAAATCCTGCCACTCAATCGAGCGGCTAGCTAAGAACTGCCGCCCTTTCTCTGTTATCTGATAGTACCTTCTTCCTCGGTTCCGAGTAACCTGCCGCCACCTGGAGCTGACCAGCCCGTTTTTCTCCAGCCGGAGAAGTGAGGGGTAAATCGTGCCTCCCTTGAGCTTAAGGTATCCCTCGGTTCTCCGCTCCAGCTCCTTGACAATCTGGTAGCCGTACATAGGCAACCGGTTAATAATAGACAGAATGATGGGGTCAATAAGCCCTTTCAGCAGTTGTTGAATGTAAGCCAATTTAGTCTCCCTAAATACCTCGTGCTGCTATGCCTTGCACTATAATCTATTATAATACCAATTATTCGCCAGGTCAATACTCGCGTAGCAAGATTCTTCGCGGAGTTTACACTGTTGTAGATTCTTCTCCCGATAAATCCCGATAAGTCGGGATAAATCGGGATCAGAATGACATAAGGCGAAGGGCTTAGAATGACAGATGGTCCCTGGCAGACCTTAAGGGCTGCGCTGCAAGTTAGTTAATTTTTCTGGACGAACAGCGTGTACTTAAAACTTAGAAAAGGCCTCTATGCTTTCTATTGTGCTCCGGCCAATAGATGAAGCTTATTGCAAATGGCTGTTGCTCCTTCTATTATTTGATTTATTATGTCCTCAGCGCTTTCAATTGTCTTAATCATCCCGCTGATCTGTCCTGCAACTACAGTTTGTTTCTCGGGATCACGCTGCGATAGCTTTCGAATCTCAGTGGCGAAAGCCGCCAATTCCTTGTCAGCCGCGCCCTGTTTCCTCAATTGCAGCAATTTCTCAATCTCCCTGTCCAGGAGCACTCGAACCGGCTTTCCTGTGAGCATCGCTTCGACAACAGTATCCTCCTCTGAAGCCTCAAGAATGCTGCGTTTCTCAGAAGGGCCGACATCAGCTTCGTGAGTGGCATAGAAGCGAGTGCCCATTTGAATGCCGCAGGCTCCTAAAGCAAGGGCAGCCACAAATCCTCGACTGTCACCTATTCCTCCGGCAGCAACTACAGGTACCTTTACAGCATCAATCACTAAAGGTATCAAGGGCAGGCTGGCAATCGTTCCGACATGGCCGCCAGCTTCACAGCCCGAAGCAATCACGGCATCAGCTCCTTCTTCCACAACGCGGATGGCATGTCTGACGGTAGGCACTACCGGCAACACTTTGATGTTATGTTGTTTTAGCCAGGAGACAATAGGTGTAGTTGGGTCACCGCGCCCGGTAGTTGCTATATCAACGCCCTCATCAATGACTATCTTCGCGCGGCTCTCGGTAAAGGCACGACCCATCGGCACAATATTAACAGCGAAAGGCCTGTCCGTAAGAGTCCGAGTCTCTGCTATACTCTGGCGTAGCTTCTCAGGGGATACTCCGAAGGTGGGCAGTACTCCCAGACCTCCAGCATTAGAAACAGCGGCGACTAAGCGAGGACCACCAACTCTTGTCATAGCACCCTGAATAATCGGGTACTTGATGCCAAGTAAGTCGCAGAGCACTGTGTGAAACAAGTTCTCATCTTTCATTGCATCTGCACCCCCATATAGCGGGACATTGTCCAAGACCCCGACCTCTTAATAATCTGGAATTCCGCTGCGGCTTCGGCCCCATCTCTGCTTGATGACTCAGCCTGACTAAACCATATACCAAGATTTTGTCCAACCATCAAAACCTAGCTATCCCACACCAACTACAGCTATACCGCCTTTGCCCCATATAGACTCTTATTCTTGTAGCCTGAAACAGGCCAAATCTAAAAAGCTTTTATGCCTAGAAGTTCCCTCCCCACGATGAGTTTCTGGATTTGCGTAGTGCCGTCGGGAATAGCAAAGACCCTCGCATCTCTGAAATAGCGCTCTATGGGAAGCTCCTCATCAAGCCCAGCAGCACCATGAATCTGGATTGCTTTGGAGGTCACATCGATAACCATCTCGCAACCCAATGCCTTGGCCATGGAAGACTCCTTAGGACAGCCCACGCCCTTATCCAAAAGGGCCAAAGCACGAAGCGCTAAGAGGCGAGCAGATTCTGTATTTATAACCATGTCAACAATCATTTCCTGGATCATCTGAAAACTACCAATAGGCTTACCAAATTGCACTCTCTCCTTAGCATAAGCTATCGAGGCATCGATAGCAGCCTGAGCCAGACCACATGCCCTGATACCCAGCATAGCCCGCCCGAATTGAAGGTCTCTCTGTAACCTCTCCCTTGATGTGGCTCCATCGAACTCACGTCGGTTCTCCTTGGGAACCCGGCAGTCAGCAAAAGACAATTCAGCGAACGGGTTAGCTCGCCATCCTAACTTGTGTATCTCCTTGACCGCAAAGGGAGACTGGCTCTTCTCTACCAGGATGCGAGATAAGCCGAGACTTCCCTTGCTCTTATCTGTTACACACAGAACATCGGCCACATCAGCAATTGGCCCATTAGTTACCCATGTCTTCGTACCATTTATCACATACTCATTGCCATCAAGAATAGCTGTGGTTTGTATGCCTGAAGGGGCACTAGACCCTACATTGGGTTCTGATATGGCTGCACAACTTATAATATCTCCTGACAGTGCTCGACTTAGGTATCTCCTTCTCTGTTCATCTGTGCCAACTCTTGTTAAAGACAGAGGCAACACACCGGTTAGATGAACCATGCTGGCCAAACTGGGCCAGGCATAAGATAGCTCTTCAAATAGAAGACCATTAGAAACGAGGCTCAGTCCCAAACCACCGTATTCTTGAGGTATAGGTCCAACTACATAGCCCAAAGGAAGCAACATCTTTGTGAACTTGGTTGCCTCTTCTTTGCTGAATGGTCCTCGCTTCTCATATTCATTAACTATGGGGGCTATTTCTCGGCTTAGAAAGTCCCGCGCTGCCTTTTTCATCATCTTCTGCTCTTCACTAAATTCAAACTCCATTTGTTTCTCCCTGCTCTACTTTTTGAATTACCGGACAGTTCATACGTGTCTAGACACACACTAACACAGCGGGCATGACCTCGCTATGAATGAGATGCAAATTCCAGGATTATCTTTTGAGAATTGTAACTGAACTATTGGGGCCAGCACCCATGCTATGAGACAAGCCAATCTTAGCACCCTCAACTTGCCTTTGCCCTGCCTCCCCACGCAGCTGCAAGAATATCTCGTATATTTGCCCTAGAGCAGTAGCTCCTAATGGGTGACCTCTAGACATAAGCCCTCCGTCAGTATTAACGGGAAACCTCCCATTTATGTCAAAAGCTCCTTCTCGTAGCAGGTGCTTGGCCTCTCCGGTTTTGCAGAACCCTAACTTCTCGAGGTCCCACAGTTCACCGGGTGACATAGTATCATATGCTTGGACTACATCCATGTCCTCAGGACCGTAGCCCGAGATTTCCCAGGCTTGCTTAGCTGAAAGCTCAGTTGTACCCAAGGCAGGCGGGTGCTTGACACTGGTTATGCCACCGCCACCAAGTGTTCCCTCTCCATATACTCCCGAAGTCAGGACTGAAGCCGCTACTTTTATCACCTTGCCTCTTGATTTAAGCTTGTCCTTGCTGCAAAGAATAGCTGCCGCAGCTCCGTCGGCAAGAGGACAGCAGTTAAGCAAACGCAGCGGATACGCAACCATGCGAGAATTCAGCACTTCTTCAAGAGTAACAGGCTCCTGGAAGCGCCCGTTGGGATTCAAAGCACCATTCTTACGATTCTTCACAGTGACTCTGGCGAAGTCTTCTATCGTAGCACCAGTCTTCTCCATATACTCTATGGTCTGGTTTGCATAGTTTGCGGGTTGAACATTAAAGCCCAACTTTAGCTCCCAAGGACGAAACGCAGTACTCGGTATGGGACCACGAGGCATTTTCTCCATGCCAACTGCGAGAACGATATCATAAATATCAGCAGCTACTGATTCATAAGCAAGCTTAAATGCTGATGAGCCGCTGGAGCAGGCATTCTCCACATTGACAATTGGTATCCCGGTCAGACCTACCTCCCTAATAGCCTGGTGACCAGAACCTGTCCCTTGGTAGACACTGCCACAAAACGCCGCCTGTATATCCCTCCATTCCATACTGGCATCCTTCAGTGCGTTCAGTATGGCTTTGGCCCCGTGCTCATACCACTCCATATCAGGATAAACCCCCCACTTAGTAATACCCATACCAGCTACTATGACTTCTCTCATCTCACTTATCGGTTTCATCAATTAAGCCTCTTTTCTCGGGTCACTCTTGACTGGTCTAAACTTAAAAGTTGCGACTACATTACCTTCGTCGTCGTCACAAAGCTTCTCCACAATCATCTCTGCATCCATGCCCACTTCAAGTTTCTCAGGAACAGACTCTGTTAACAAAGACACTATCCTGATCCCCTCTGGTAAATCCACGCAGCCATATGCATACGGAACTGGCCCTCTATAATACCCTCCTCCGGGCTGTTGCATAACAACGCTAAAACTGTGGATCCTACCTCTCCGGCTCAGTTTAATATCCTCCAAGTTTTCTTGCTGACAGTACACGCACCTCCCATCCATCTTCCTGGGGAAGTAAAGCTCTCCACATTGGATGCACCTGCTGCCAATCAATTGCGGTTGTTCGTTTGGAGACGAGGGAGTTGTCCACAACCCCTCCTTTACCGGAATCACCTTTTTCTCGGCTGGCTCCATTATTTTAATCTCCTTTTACTCTGTCGTAACTAGACCGCCAAAGTCAGGCCTATTGCCCTTTGAATACTGGTTTTCGCTTCTCTGAAAAAGCCTTTAGCCCCTCTTTGTAGTCCTCGGTGAGACTCACCAGGGCAGCACACTTTGCTTCATAGTCCAGCCCTTGAGCCAAACTCATTTGGCTACCATCATTAATCGCTGCCTTGACAAGTTTCAGCACAATAGGCGGTCGCTCTTTATAAATATTTGCCAGCTTTTTTGCTTCACTCAATAATGACTCAGTAGGCACCACCTTATTGACTAAACCAATGCGCTCAGCCTCACGGGCATCTATAGGGTCACCGCTAAAGACCAACTCTTTAGCCTTTGCGATGCCTACGATACGGGTAATTCGTTGAGTTGAACCGCCTCCCCCGATAACCCCAATTCTAGAGTGGGCATCGCCAATCAGTGCATTTTCAGAGGCGATTCGGATATCGCAAGTGCAAGCCAACTCTAGCCCTCCACCCAAACAATAACCAGCAATGGCAGCTATTACTGGTTTGCCCATATCCTCAATCATGTGATAATAGCTGTAGGTCCTCTTTGGTGATATTTTATCCCACAATGTAACCGGAGCTGGTGATTCTTTGATATCTGCCCCGGCGCAGAAAACCTCGGTTCCCCCTGTCAGAATAACCACCCTTACCTGTTGATCCCTTCCAGCATCCGCCAAGGCATCTATCAGCTCATCACGCATCTGTACATTCACAGCGTTACGCTTTTCAGGTCGGTTAAGGGTAACAATGGCGATGCCGTCTTCCTTATCATAGACTATTGCTTCATAAGCCATTCAAGAGACCTCCTTTAGGAAACCATGGAATATCCGCCGCTAACGCTTAGGGTCTGCCCTGTTATGAAAGCGGCCCTGTCAGATACTAGGAAACATATAGCATTAGCCGCATCTTCCACTTCGCCCAAACGACCCAGAGGATACGCCTTTACCACCTTGGCAAGGAATTCCTCTTCGGTCATTTTGCCGCCCGCCATCTTTATGAAATCAGCTCGACTCCTGATGCCACCGGGTGTATTAGTTGCACCTAACGAGATGCAGTTAACGTTTATTCCATAACGGCCTACCTCCTGTGCCAGGGACTTGGTGAATGCCACCACACCAGCTTTAGCCGCTGCGTAAACACAATTCCTTGGTTCACCTACCTTCGCAGCATCAGAAATAACAGTTGCTATTTTGCCCCTTTTCTGCTCCACCATGTGATTTATCACTGCCCTAGTGCAATTCAAAGGCCCGTAAAGATTCAGATGAACAGAAAAATCCCAGTCATCCCTCGTCGTTTCAAGGAAGCTTTTCCGTTCACCTCGCCCCGGGACATTAACAAGTATGTCAATCTTCTTGAATTCATCCAGTGTCTTCTGAATTACCTCATTTACTTGGTCTTGGTTTGTAACATCCAACTGAAAAGACAAAGCTCTGGCACCCAACTGCTTCACCTCGTTAGCCGTACTCTCTGCCTTAGGATAATCTATATCAGCAACGGCGATGTCTGCCTCCTCTTCAGCGAGCATTAAAGCCACTTTTTTGCCTATCCCTTCACCCCCTCCTGAGATAAATACCGAACTACCTTTTACTCCTAGGTCCATTCTATAACTCTCCTCTACTATAATTTCTTGATTTCTCCTAGAGAATAACCAACCGAAGTCCGAATTTCTTCAATATCCTCTCTCAGCCTAGCGACGGCGAACCTGACCGACTCGGCGTCTCAGGAAGATTCACACTCATTTCTCCAAAGTATATGCGGCAATAGAAATATAGTGCCCATCCGTGCCTTCAAATGTTGCGTATTTGCTCCCACCCCATGAGCTTCTTTTTCATACACTTTCTGCCACCTTCTTTTGCCTTTAGAGCAAATAACAAGAACACTCAAACTATTTCCCTGTATATTTAGCAGCTCGCTTCTCAAGGAAAGCCTTTGCCCCTTCCTTCTGGTCCTGAGTGCCAAAACACAGGGCAAACAAATCCGCTTCACATTCAACGCCGACCAAAAACGGGGTCTCCAAAGACTTATTGACCGCAAGCTTGGCAAATTTTAAAATAGCTGGACTTTTGCTCTTGAGCTTCTTAATCACCTCATCAACCGCTTCCCTCAGCTTGTCTGCGGGGACAACCTTGTTCACCAAGCCAAGTCGCAGGGCTTCCTCAGCTGTAATAGGGTCACCAGTGAAAATCATCTCTTTGGCTTTCTTTTCCCCCACCAGCCTGGGCAACATCTGGGTGCCAGCTCCGCCGGGTATAACACCAACACTTATCTCCGGTTGCCCAAATCGAGCGTTCTCCGAAGCTATGATTATGTCGCAGCCCATAGCTATTTCACAGCCTCCACCTAGAGCCAGCCCGTTCACCATTGCTATTACCGGCTTGGGGATCTCTCTTATGAACGTATATGGCCTTTTTGACCCTTTTGTTTGGCTGACAACACTAATGGGCGTCCAATCCATAAACATAGTGATATCAGCACCGGCACTGAAAGCTTTATCACCTGCCCCGGTAAAAACGATGACCTGCACCTCATCGTCGTCTTTGGCATCCTCCAGAGCAGCAGTAACCTCACTCAGCAAAGCCTGGTTTTGAGCATTAAACTTCTCAGGCCGGTTAAAGGTTATCCAGGCGACATTATCCTTTTTCTCATATATGATTGTCTCGAACTTCATTCTATGCTCCTTTCCATCTATTTGGGATTTTCTATTTCAACTCACGACGCGGTATCATGATACCTCATCGCACTTGTGACCGATAATACATCTGATAACACCTGGTTGTCAATATCGCGCTGTGCCTCTCTATTTCATTGAGGAAGGCTATAATCACAAGAGGCTTCGTTGGGCACTTGGATACCGCTCACCGAATGACTTCGAAGGGCAACTGCTTATTCAAAAGAATACCAGCGTACCCTGCAATACTCTCCTAACCTTATATGTCCAACCATAAAGGTGCAGTCCAAAAAGGCTAGAGGCTCCGCAGTCAGGTTCCAAGTTAAGGCATGGTGTAAGAACCAGTCAGATAAAACAGTAGCCGGCACAGCTACTGTTCTGGTTTTGTAGACCTATGTTAGTCTAACCCGGCAATTCTTTTGGCGAGCTTTTTCTTGAACTCCCAGTCAGTTTCGCGTTCGATTATTATCCGCTGAGTCTGAGGTGAGCCAGCACCATGAATAGACTCTACTAACAGGCACACTGCCCCAGTCCCCAGGGTCATGCTTTCAATAAGGCGTATGATGCGAAAGCGGACTTCACTTGGTATGTCAGCCACACCTTCTAAGTACTTTTGCACGTATCGCCCTACCTCAGGGTGTTTGAACTCTCTTTCTGATGGCAGAGTACCTAAAATACCACCAGCAACGTCTTGGGCTAAGCGTACTATTTCAAAAGGAAGACGAGTGACATGGAGTTTGCACACATTTGCCAGAAGCGAATTTACCGCGTAGCTACCACTAGGGAGTTCATGACCTTCGGCTGAGCTGGCGATTCCAGCAGCGTAAAGCGTTTCAGTGAGGTGGGTCATCTCAACGAGCTTATCCCGAACATGGGACGCCGTGCGCGTTCCCTGAATCTCAGCGATCAGGGTAGCGGCACCAACGAGGACGTCAGCCACCCCAGATTTGCAGCCCCCATAACTAGCGCGATGAAAAGCAGCAAACTGCTCTACCAGACGACGGCAGAACTGATATTCCCCTTTGAGAAAAACACGCTCACACGGAACAAAAACGTTATCAAAAATGATTAGAGCCTCCTGACCACCAAAATTAATATTGCCGATGTCCATACTGCCAGTCTCCAGTCGGCGTGTGTCGGATGGCTGACGCCCATAAATAAAAAACATTCCTTTGGTGTCATTGGGAACTGCAAAAGAAATCGCATAATCCTTTTCTTCAGCTCCCATGGCTCTTGTTGGCATTACCAGTGCCTCGTGAGAATTGACAGCACCGGTAATATGTGCCTTGGCACCACGGACAACTATGCCATTTTTGCTTTCCTTGACTATCCTTAAATACTGGTCAGGTCTCTTTTGCTTGCTCGGTGACAGACTCCGGTCTCCCTTAGGGTCAGTCATAGCGGCCGAACAAACCAGGTCTTCTCCCTGCATATATTCCAGGAAAGTATTAAATCTCTGGTGGTACTTGGTACCCATTGCCTTGTCTACCTCGTAAGTGACTGCTGACATGGTATTTAGGGCATCAAGCCCAGCACATCGCTGGAAACAGGATGCTGTCTTTTGCCCCATTACCCTCAGCATCTTAACTTTCTTTTTCAAGTCATCTGGGCTCTGTTGGATATGGGTAAACCGATTGATAACTTTGCCGGTGAGATGCGACGTAGCTGTGAACAGGTCTCTGTAATCAACCTCGTGAGCCAATTCATAAGTCATAGCTATAGAGTTAATAGAAGGTCGGATGACAGGATGAGAAATCCAGTCCTTTATCTGATCACCGAAGAGAAAAACCTTTGTCCCTAGTTTGCCAAGACTTTTTAAGTAATCATCCTTGGTCTTAAGTGCCATGTTTTACCCTCCAATATTACGGTCATTTTCTAAATCATACCACAAATCAAGATTACAAATCACAAAAACCATAGACATAACGCATAGATGTGGCATAGATGTTGAGCGAGTTGGGAAACTAAAGAGCGAACCTGTGAATACAAAAAGGTGGGGAGGGGGCTAAGAGAAGAAATCGGGAAGCCGCTACTAACCGAGCAAACCAGCCGTGTAGGCTGCCGAGGTACAACGTGTTGAAGGTGTGGTTTTTATTCCGAAAGATGAGGTGGAATTAGCCAAGAGAGGACGGAAAGCAAAACGCACATACTAGTAGTCTCATTATAGAATAGATGAATTACTGTTCACCAGTGTAGCCATTTAATTATAAGACTATTAGTAACTCAGTTTATGATGGGTGTACTAGTCGCCTCCACGGCATTCACAGGTTTAACCGGGGTGGTGACCAGTGTTAGCTTGATTCTTGGACTTGGGGATGATAGACAAAGCCCCATGTTCGGAAATCCTCGTCAATTTATCTAAAATTAATCATGTTTTTCCGACTGCTTCCTTTACAGCGCAATTGGTCTTGTCTGCAATTGGACCATTCACCTATTGGGGAATAATTGCAAAGCGAGTTTCGCAATAAGCTCATTATTGGAAGAAGCACTTTAAGCGGGGGGAAACCAAGGCGAAGATTCACCAGTGGGCAACCAGATAAGTGTGAGCTCTTAAGTTCAAACTGCTAAGACTTCTAATGTTACAGTCTCAATTCTTGAGCTAATATCTCTCGATGGAAGTCAGCATCGCCAAGCATGAGTTCAGCGGCTTTAGCCCGTTTTGAATACAGTGGCATATCATGGTCTTCCATCAAACTCACGCCGCCTATGCTTTGGTGTCCCAATTTAGTAACTCTCTTGTAAGCATCGCTTACCCAAGCCTTTGCCATGGCAGCTTCTGTAGCGTAAGGGAGTTTTTCGCTGATTTTCCAGGCTGCTTTGTAGCTAATGAACCTTGATGTGTCGATGTCTGTTAGCATGTTAGCGCAGTGGTGCTGGATAGCCTGAAACGAACCCACAGGTACTCCGAACTGTTTGCGGTCTTTGACATAATCCACGGTCATTTCCAGGACTGGCTGAGCACCGCCAACCATCTCAATACATTTGGCTACTGCTGCTTTCCGTAATACCTCACGCAGTTGAATATTTCCTTGTCCTTCTTTTCCAAGGATGTTTTTCTTCGATACTTTCACCTTGTTGAAGACCACGTCAAATTGCTTGTCACCATCAATGGTTTTGAGTAACGTATAACGGATACCTGGGTTCTTTGTATCTACGAGGAATAGGGTAACTCCGTTTGTTGTTTTGGCGGCACAGATAATATAGTCAGCAACATGGGCGTAAGGAACAAATAGTTTCGTGCCACTGATAATGTAATCATTTCCATCAGCGACTGCCTTTACAGTTACCTTATCAATATTGTAGCTCCCACCAGGCTCGGTCAAAGCTAGGGTAACAATCAATTTTCCTTGAGCAATCTTGGGTAGCAATTCCTGCTTTTGATTCTCACTGCCCATTTCAATGATGGTCATGCCTGATAGAACTACGGTGCAAAAGAAAGGACCAGGCAGGCAGGCACGCCCCATTTCTTCTAGGAGAACAGCAAGGTCAAGGAAGCTGCCTCCAGTGCCGCCATATTTTTCTGGAAATGCTAGTCCTATCCAACCCAAGTCTGCCATTTTGTCCCATAGTTCCAGAGGATATCCTCTTTCATTGCTTACCATCTGTTTCACTAGGCTTTTGGGACATTCAGTGGCGAGGAAATCACGAGCCATTTTTTTAAGCATCTCTTGTTGTTCGCTAAGACCGAAATTCATAGTAATTTTTTCTCCTTTTTGAATTGCAACTTGCCAAGATTTTGGAACTCAAATTAACCTAAAGGCAAAGGCAGTCCCAGTCCTCTAAGGGCAATGATATTTCTCATGATTTCAGAGGTGCCAGCGTAAACAGTTTCGATGAATCCCCAGCGATAATGGAGTTCTGCTTCGCCATGAAGCGGTGCCCACCTGGAGCCCGACTGCAGTTGTCCCAGTGGTCCTATTATTTGGGTGGCGATATCAGCTAGGCGGTGGGCTGTCTCTGTAGCAAACATCTTTTGCATAGACGATTGATAATTGGGCACTTCACCCTTATCGAGGATGTAAGCAAGCTGATAGTAAAGCAGGCTTGATAACTCCAATTCGATTGCCATTTCAGCCAGTTTCTGTCGTATAACTAGATCTTGGCTTAGTAGTTTTCCGTCACGTTTTGTCTCCTTGGTATACTCGATGAGCTCATCGAAAATACGCCTGAAGCTACCAACGGGGAACATCCTTTCAAAGTCTAATGCAGTCATTATGTAGTAGAATCCCTTGTTTTTCTCTCCTACCAGGTTCCTTTTGGGGACTTTCACGTTGTCGTAGAAGACCTCATTTGTTTTCCAGCCTGCTATTGTTGTCATGTTGCGGATGGTGATACCTCGACTCTTCAGGTCTACAATCATTAGAGAAATACCTCGGTGGCGCTTGGGAGTAGTCGGGTCGGTTCTTGCTCCCAGCCAGTGGTAATCAGCAAAGTGAGCATGGGTGTTGAACATCTTCTGCCCGTTTAATAAGAAGTAATCTCCCTTATCTTCAGCTTCTACCTCTCCCTTGTCTGTAGCTTGTGCTTCTGTCATATCTTCGGCCCGCAGCTCTAGTGCTGCCAAATCAGACCCTGCCTGGGGTTCGGTATAGCCCAGTGCCATCTCTATCTCGCCTCGAGCAATGCGAGGTAGATATTCCTTTTTCAATTCATCGCTGCCTAATCTCAAGATGGTGGGGCCTGCCATGGTGGCACCAACAAGCGAGACTGGCGCTCCAGCATATGTCATCTCGTCACGGATGATAAACCCTACCATCTCTGAGCTATTTATACCGCCGTATTCCTTTGGCCAAGTAGGGCAAAGCCAGCCTCTGGCTCCCATTTTCTGAATGATTCTACGACCGTGCACAGGTCCGGCCCCTCCACTATATTCCACTACCTCAGCGATGAGTTCCGGTGCAACTTCTTTTCGAAGAAAATCGTGAACCTCTTGTCTGAGTTTTTCCTCTTCTAATGTAAATCCAAAATTCATATTATGCCTCCTTGTTACTTAATTTGGATCAGAATTTAACATAGCATGGCTAGTGGCAGGTAATCCGACGTAGTGTAACAAATATTAACCTTCACTGCAATATCTGCAGGGAAGCACAAATCACGAAGAAGGAACTGATTAAACCTGTTGTAGAGAGTCTAACTTGCGGATAAAAAAACAGCCCTTCCAGAAAGGAAGGGCTGAGAATGGTGCTGATTGCTGCACGAGTTCAGGCAAGTCCAATCTTTTGAGCTACTAGCTCCCTGTGAAAGTCAGTACCGCCAAAGGCAGAATCGGCAGCCTTGGACCTTCGGTAGTAGAGGGGGATATCGTGGTCATAGCTCGTGGCAATTCCGCCATGTAGTCTTACTGCCCACTTGCTTACATTCTTATAAACCTCGTTAACATATGCCTTTGCCATAGAAGCTTCTTTGGCGCAGGGGAGCCCCTCTGATTCCATCCAGGCTACCTCGTAGACCAGGTAGCGGCTGGTCTCCATAGCGGTCCACATATCAGCCATTATGTGCTGAAGTGCTTGGAAGGCTCCGATTGGCCTATCATATTGGACTCGCTCTTTAGAATATGCCACGGTCATCTCGACACAGGTCTGTAAGGCACCGACGGATTCGGCACACTTCACGATAGACCCCTTCCGCAATAGCGTTTCCACAATAGGCCATCCTCCGTCCAGCTTACCCAGCATGTTTTTCTTTGGTACAGCGACGCTTTCGAAGCGTACCTCGCATTCCTTGTCCGCAGCCATAGTAGGTATCACCTCGCAGCGTATTCCGGGTGATTTGTTGTCAGCGATGAAGAGCGTGATTCCCTTCTCGGCTGGAGATCCGTCTTTTGTCCTGGTGACACAGATTAAGTAGTCAGCGACATGTGCCATTTCCACGAAGAGCTTAGTGCCATTGATTACGAAGTCATCTCCTTTCGGGGTTGCCTTAGTGGCAATTCCAGAAGCGTTGAATGTCCCATCGGCTTCAAGGAGAGCAGTAGTAAGGATTAGCTTACCTTGAGCTATTTTTGGCAGGAATTCTTTTTTTTGGTCTTCAGTCCCCGCCTCAAGTATGGGGAAAGTGCTGATTATGGTGGGAACCAGAGGACCAGGAAGAATATTCCTGCCTATTTCTTCCATGAGAACCGTCAGGTCTTGGAAGCTATAGCCCATGCCATCATATTCTTCAGGAATAATTAACCCCATCCATCCTAGCTCGGACATCTTCTTCCATAATTCAGGGGAATATCCTTTGTCGCTCTGTTCCAGTTCCCTGACCAAGGTCTTAGGGCACTCTGTAGCCAGGAAATCCCGTGCCATTTTTCTTAATATCTCTTGCGCTTCGGTAAATCTAAGGTCCATGATTCCTCCTATTAACTTGGTTTATTTCATCCTAGGCAAGCCCAAGCCGTACCATGCGATGATGTTCCTCTGTATCTCGTTTGTCCCCATAGAGATGGTAGTGACGAAACATTCCTGGTACATTTTTTCCCATTCCCCTTGCATGGGGGACCAGCGGGATGAACTTACCTGGCCGTAGGGACCTAATATATCTGTTACTGTGAAGGCGAAACGCTCGCCTAGCTCGCTAGAAAATATCTTCACCGCTGAAGCATCCATCAAAGCCATCTCATTTCTGTTCTGTAAATCAGCTACCCGGTATGCCAGAGCACGGGCTGCTTCCAGCTCACAGGCTAGCTGGGCCACACGGTTGCGTATGACTGGGTCTTTTGCCAGAGGCTGGCCATTTCGCTTAGTCTCGTTGCAGAATTTAACGAGTTCTTCCAGTGCGCGAACGAGGCTCATGATTTCAGTTAAGCTAGACCTTTCGAAGCCGGCAAGTGTGTTAACCACTGCCCAGCCTTCATTTTCCTGCCCTACGATATTTTTCGCCGGTACATGAACATCATCAAAATAGACTTCACAAAACGGTGTACCCCTATCCATGTACGGAATAGGCCTCACTGTAATTCCAGGCGTTTTCATATCGAGCAAAAGAAAGGAAAGGTTGTGGTGTTTCCGAGCGTTTGGGTCTGTCTTGAACACTCCAAAACCCCAGTCAGCGCGATGAGCCCCTGAATTCCATGTTTTCTGGCCATTAATAATGTATTCATCACCCTTCTTTATTGCGGTGGTGGACAAGATAGCCAGGTCCGAGCCTGCGTTCGGCTCACTCCAAAGCTCACACCAACTAACTTCAGCTCGGGCAATTGGGGGCAGAAACTCTTTCTTTATCTCCTCACTTGCGGCTTGCAAGAGGGTAGGAGCGAGCATTTGCACCCCAAAGATGTCCACGCCTGGAATTCCATGATACCCCCTTGCTTCGGCGAAGAGGACTCGGTCCATCATGGTTCCTGTGCCGCCATATTGAGAGGGCCAGGCAAGAGTAAGCCATCCTCTCTTGGCAAATTCCTTGGCGCAATGAAGGTGAAATTCCCAGCAATCGTCATCGGCAAATACGGCCTCTATACCCACCAAACTGGGTGGTTTCTTCTTCTCTAGTTCTCTGCAGACATCAAAGAACTCCTTTCTGCGTGCCTTTTGTTCATCGGTAAGCTCAAAATCCATCTGTACCTCCTATACTTTTAAATTCCTATGGTAGCGTTGCTGACTGGGAGCAGATGAGTGATTGCCCAGTCATAACCATACGCTAGCTTAGGTTGCTACTTTAACCATTGTTTGCCCTGCCTGTCAATCAGATTATCAACACACGCTCGGCATCATCTGTACATTAGAGTCGCGTGCCAATTTACTTTAGGAGAGGCTCTAAGATGACTTCACTCTTACATTCAGTATTATATTAATAGAACTGCTGTTATTGCTATTTTGTCCGACGTAATTTTAGCGGTGCCTGACATCTTCTATTTGATAATGCAGGATACCTGCAGGTGCCTTAACCACAACCTTTTGTCCCTTCATCTGGCCTAATAATGCTTGCCCCATGGGCGAGGCGACAGAGATTTTGCCCTCTAGTGGGTTGGCTTCACTGGCATCAACTAACGTGTAATTTACTTTTTCATCGGAAGCCATGTCCCGGAGCACTACTGTATCACCAAAGGTTATTTCGTGACTACTGGTCTGCTGTTCATCCACCACTGTTGCCATTCTTAGGGTTGATTCCAGTTCTTTAATGCGTGCCTCTAACTGGCCTTGATATTCTCGAGCTGCCTCTAGTGGAGCATTTTCACGAAAGTCCTTATCAGCTGCTGCCTTCTGCAACTCTTCAGCTACTCGGGGTCGCTCGTTTTTGAGGGCATCGAGCTCAGCCTCTAAATCCGCATAGCCTTGGCTGGTAAGCAACACTTTCCTCCGATAATATCGCTTCGAATGGGAAGCTGATTTGATTGGGGTCTTCTTAGTTTTGAGGTGGACTGCCAGATTTGTTCGAGTCAAGCCTTGCTTGTAAGCATAAGCAAGAAAAGTTTTGATTGTCCCGAGCTTTTCAGCTACTTCAGTAGTTGAGGCACTGATTTGCTCAGCATAATTGGCCACTTCTGGGATGGTGAGTCCGATGAGTGGACGTTTTTCTCCGTACCAGCGCACAAATTTATATACTTCTTGTTGGGCTTTTAGTTTTTCTTCTGAGGGTAATGTTATAAGGAACTGTGTGGCAACCTGTCCTAGGCTGTAACTGTCTGAGGCTAAACTAGGCGTATTTTGTAAAGCCATCGGTTCGCTTTTGGTCTGGATAATAATAAAACAGGTAGACGGGTAGTGTCAAATACATCTATTCCTAGCTCTATGTCATCTAGTTCTAGATATTGTGAGGCGTTGATGATAGTCTGTGGTCTTTCGCAGATGTCATAATGCCATTCGGTAGTACCGTCGTAGGACAGTGGTAAATTACTACCTGGGCGGTTTCAATATCGGCATATAAGGATGTCAAACCAGCGAAGTTTTATGGTGGGGAAAGCAAATCTTCTATGTTTTTATTTAACTAAACGGAGATGAGATACATCTTCGGCTTCGGCAATGTCTGTTGTGTTCCATTCTCTATTGATCAGGCGACTTGACAGTCTGGTTAGTTGAAACTTTTTCTTGAAAAACCCAACTGCTTGCTCAGCATCAAAATCCTTGCAGGAGAAGACGTCGATATTGACATAACAGCGTTCAACGAAGGTATGAACGCTGATGTGGCTTTCAGCGATGACAACAAATCCAGAAATACCCCAGTCTTCGGGCTTAGGCCCGATGTATCTTATCACGAGCGGTGCCGAAATCTTAGTCATACCAATCTGAGCGGGATAGGAGTCCAAAATCTGATAGAGAAACTGCTCATCTTGCAGCAGTTTTGAGTTGTTTCCATAACCGTCAACTATCAGGTGCATCATTCCCCTCCTGAAGCAAGGTTTTCCTTAGCTCGAAAAGAGCTGAGGTAACCGCTCTTTGTTTTACTTGCAGGCGATTACCTGGATAATTTTTAGTGAAGCTTTGACTATACTGCCCGTCGTCTATACCAACAAAGATAGTGCCAACTGGTTTGCCCTCGACCTCCGCTGGCCCCATAACCCCAGTAAGGCCGGCACCGATGGATGCTCCTAGCTTTTCTCTGGCCATTGTCGCCATGGTTTCAGCTGCTTTAGCGCTGATAAGGCCGCATTGGGAGATGAGCTGCCAATCAAATCCAAAAGCCGCTCTTGCGTCGTCGGTGTAAGCAATTAAGCCTCCCTTAAAATACCTTGAGCTTCCTGGGATATTGGTGATGGTGTTGGCTAAAAGGCCGCCGGTGTAGGACTCCATGGTAGCCAGACTTAGCCCTTTTGCTACAAGCAAGGCACCAACATTGTGTTCAAGGGTATCAGAATTCACCCCCCAGATGTAATCACTTAAAATTGCCCTGATGTCAGCCTCCCGTTGAATGATAAGCTGTTGCGCCTCACTTTCGGTATTGGCTTTGGCAGTAATGCGCAGGTAGATACCATCGCTCTTGGCATATGTGGCCAGTGTCGGGTTTGTTGCTGAAAGAAATAGACTTGCTTTATCATCCACTTCGGCTTCAGTCAGGCCAAAGAGCTTGAGTGTCTTGGAGATAATGACAGCGCCTACTATTTTTTGTTGTAGTCTGGGCAGTATTTCTTTCGTCCACATCAATTGCATCTCACGTGGCGGACCGGGCATGGTGATAACTATTCGGTTATCTCGTTCAATCCACCAACCGGGAGCTGTACCTCGAGGATTTTGGATTATTTCGGCCGATGGGATTATTGCTGCTTGCTTGATGTTGCTCGGTGGCATGGCTATTTTATAATAGCTAAACAGTTCTTCAAACTTTTTGACTAGGTCTTGGTCAATTGTGATTTTCTCGCCAAGGAACTCAGCAATAGCCTCGCGAGTAACATCGTCTTGTGTCGGCCCAAGGCCACCAGTAGTGATGATGATATCTGACCTTTGCCAAGCGTGGCGCAAGGTGTCAATTAGGCGTTGTTGGTTATCACCGACTGTGGATATGAAGTGAAGGTCAAGCCCAAGTAAAGGGAGTTGACCGGCGAGGTAAGCCGAGTTTGTGTCAGTTATCTCTCCTAAGAGGAGTTCGGTGCCAATAGAGATTATCTCTGCCTTCATCTTGAGCCATGATTTACAGAATCAACATTTAATGGTTGAAATTCCCAGGTATTTCTCTACCAGTGCCATAGCACAGTAGTTACCACACATACTGCAGGCTGGCCCGGTAGTAGCATATTTAGTGTGAACCATTCGGACCCTTTCTGGGTCGAGAGAGAGTTGAGTTTGCATTTCCCAATCAAGATTTTTTCTAGCAACAGACATTTTCCTGTCCCACTCGCTTGCTCTTTTGGTGCCTCTGACGATATCAGCAGCATGGGCAGCGATACGTGATGCTATGACACCTATTTTTACATCTTCGATATCGGGGAGTGAAAGATGCTCTGCTGGTGTGACATAGCAAAGAAAGTCAGCCCCTGAGGCAGCAGCAATGGCACCACCTATGGCAGCGGTTATGTGGTCGTAGCCGGCAGCAATATCAGTTACTAGGGGTCCGAGAACGTAAAATGGAGCTTCACGGCAAAGACTCTTTTCTAATTGGACGTTAGTGGCAATCTGGTCTAGGGGCAGATGTCCTGGACCTTCCACCATTACTTGCACACCAGCTTCTCTGGCTTGCTCTACTAGCTCACCAAGAGTAATCAGTTCTTCGACCTGAACTCGGTCAGTGGCATCAGCAAGACTACCTGGACGCATACCATCGCCTAAACTCAAAGTAACGTCATATTTACGAGCTATGGCTAGTAACTGGTCGAAGGATTCATAGAGGGGGTTTTCACGGTCATTGTGTAACATCCAACCCAGGAGGAAGGCGCCACCTCGTGAGACAATGTCAGTTACCCTTTGCTGGTGTTTTAACCGCGCGATAGCTGCTTGGGTAACACCGCAATGAACGGTCATGAAATCAACGCCATCCTTGGCCTGTTGCTCAATCACAGTGAAAACTTCGTTGGCGGTCATGTTTACTATTGCTCCGTGCCGTTCGATAGCTTCGATTCCGGCTTGATATATAGGCACGGTGCCGATAGGCAAAGTGCTGGCGGTGATAATGTTTTGACGAATGGCTGATATGTCACCGCCGGTACTTAAATCCATAACCGCATCAGCACCAAATTTGGCAGCAATGTTTAATTTTTCTAATTCAGTTTCTATAGTGCCGTAATCTGACGAAGTGCCGATGTTAGCATTGATTTTGACACTTAGTTCTTTGCCAATGCCACGGGGAAGTAGGCTGGCGTGATTAATGTTGGCTGGAATTACGATTTTGCCCTCAGTCACATATTTCAGAATAGTTTCCTCGCTCACATCTTCTTGCTGAGCTACGTACTTCATTTGGGGTGACAGGACACCCTGTTTTGCCAGTTCTATTTGTGTCATTTTGTTTTCCTAAGAAAAAAACCAAGAGCTTTAGTAACCACTACTAAACCCTTGGTCTATTTCACCGCTTCCCTACGCTTGAATTACCAAGGTCAGGTTCTGACGGTTCCCCGCTCTAGCAGAGTCTCAGCCGGGAGCATATCTCCCGGCACCCATAGCGGTTAACTAAAACCTGTATTCAATATAACATACAATGGTGTTAAGAAACAAGTAATGCAAAGATACTTGTTTTTTTACCTTTTTGCCTTCCGCAGCCGCCAGATTAATATTCCCCCTGCTGCTATGGCAGCGATGAAAAATACGGGAATAACCAGCGAAAGAATTAAGGCTCGCCTGGACATAGGAATTACTTCAAATTGCTGAACTTCGGACCACGGGCTTTCATTGCCGATGTCATCTACAACTTTTACCCTCCAACTGTAGTTACCTGGTGCCAGAGTGTCTCCGTGGGACAATGTATAATTTGGGTCAACTAGACTTTCTTCGGCTAATGTAGGTGACGAAAAGTTGTCCTCACGGGCAATCTGCAAGACATAACTTACATCACCTGGCTTACCGGAGTCCAACCAAGTAAAACTGGTTTGGGGTGCACCTGAACTTCGCTGTGTGGAAAAAGTGATAATTTCGATAAGGCGTTTGGCAGTCTCAAAGAACACATCACCGACCGAATCAAGGATTTCCAGTTTGACTCCTTGCTCAGGGGATAATAATTTGGGTGCTGGGGGAATAACTTTCTCTGTAGTAAAAACAGCTTGAGCAGAATTACCTTTATTACCTGTGGCAGTTATCGTGTTCTCTCTAATCATACTTGGTGGAACTTCGAATTTGGCGTTGAAGCTGCCTGTATTGCCAGTGACAACTGCTACGTCTAGTTTTATTTCGTTGAAGTCGATAGTTATCGCCTCGTCCTTAGCAAAGCCAGTCCCTTCGATAGTTACTTTAGCCCCTCTATTCCCGGAGGATGGCTGCAGCTCAATATGAGGGACGATATTGAATTTAGTGTCAGGGACAATTCCCCTTGGTGTAAAGCTGCTACCATAAACACCGATTGTATGGTAGCCTTGAGTGGATGGGGGAATATTTAATGCGGCATTCCAACTACCATCGCTCCCACCTACTATATTGCACATGATTATATCGCCATCCCAGGTTATGGTAATGCCGTCCTCACCGGTTCTGAAGCCAAATCCGTCGATTTTAATTTCTGTGCCCACAGGTCCGGAGACTGGTTCTATCTTTGCTACAGGAGCTACGATGAACTTAACTTCACCGATTTCTGAAGCTTTCGTTGAAGGGCTGAGGGCGCTGATAAAATGGTCACCTTTCGTCGTTTCTGGGATGTCAAAATTGATGCTCCATGTGCCCAGATGGTTGGTAGCAGCAGTAATGTGCAGAATATTACCGTCCCAGGTTATTCTGATGTCTCGTTCAAAGGGAGCAAAACCAGTCCCGATAACTGTAACAGGTGTATATGTTCGGCCAATGCGCGGGAAAATTGTTATCTGAGGAAGCACGGTGAATGTAGCTGACGCTGTACTGCTGGTCCAATTGCTATCATCGGTGACTTTAATGGTGTGGCTGCCCTTGCAGGCGGTAGGCACTTTTAAGGTGCACGTCAGTTCACCGGTTTCGGAAATAGGTATTTTTGTCAATACTATCTGGTTGTCCCAATGGACGGCGGCCGAACGGCCAGCAAAGCCATTGCCACTGATTAATATAGATGAACCAACAGTGCCTGATGTAGGAGAAAGGGTGATGTTAGCGGCATGCACTGGAGCAGGGGATGACAAAAATGCCAATAAAAGAATGATAATCAGCACAGAGACTGTGGATATGCCTCTTATATGCACTAATTTTTGTCCTTCTGCCAACTTGGAACCATGCTGAAACTATTTTTTGTTCGTCAGAGCGAACCTATTAACGCCGGTAATAAGTCTCACTACTGGTAACGAAATAGTTTATATTGCTCGTAGCGAAAAATCAAATTCAACCTTTTCAATGTCAGGAACCGATATCTAATTTTCATCTGGCAGGGAATGCCAAGTGCACCAGCCGGCCAGCTTGACACGGTGAACCTCATATT
>Ga0194125_10003545_pt1 | contig 25095 bp, 27 predicted proteins | sample TA2KigC250mmetaG_FD_148626 | JGI IMG/M metagenome (GOLD analysis project Ga0194125, IMG submission 148626) | Freshwater microbial communities from Lake Tanganyika, Tanzania - TA2015034 Kigoma Deep Cast 250m | ecosystem: Environmental > Aquatic > Freshwater > Lake | place: Tanzania: Lake... | reverse complement strand
AGATTTGATTAAATTATTCACCTTCCAAGCGGTTAAAAAAGCTGAACTGGAATTAGAAGAAATTGATGAGAGAGCGGCCGAAATTAAAAAATTAGCAGAAACGATTCCGCAAAACATTTCCACCATCGGTAAGGCATTGGAGAAATATCAGCAAAACATTGAACGTCTAAAAAAGAGGTTGAAAGGGTTAAAAGAAACAAGCCAAAATCCCAATATCGGCAAATTATTAGAGGGTTTGATTGATAAATCTTTAAGGCATGAAGAACTTTTTGAAGAATTAAAATTAAAATTTCAGGAACAGCAAGAATTAAAAGAAAAATTAAATATTAATCAAAAAAGGATTAAAGAGTTGATTACAATAGTACCGCAAAGATTCGAGGCGGTGGAGGCGGTTGCGCAAAGATTGGAGGCGCAGATTAAAAACAGATTGGAAGCCAAAACCAGAAATGGCACAGAGGAGTTGCTTAAAAATTTGCGATTGTCGGAAATAATTAAGAGCATCAAAGAAGAATTGCCGGAAGCAAAACAAGAAGCGTTTGATAAAATTCAAGAAAGATTGCAAGAAAGACTGCGAGAGAGATTAGAGACGGGAATTGAAAAGTTAGAAAATCGAGAGCTGCGGCGCGAAGATATTGAAAGGATGATAGCCGAAGCAAAAAACCTTATTGCCGAGGCAGAGAAGAAATTAGAAAACGCAAAAATCGAATCAAACCAGTCCGTTAAACAATTATTGGAAAACGCAAAAAGTCTTTTGGCCAAAGCGGAAAAATCCCTGACCGAAGAAAAACTTGGCGAGGCACTTGGTCAAACCAACGCCGCTATTTCAAATGCCAAAAATGTTTTGCGGCAGATTTACCAAAAAGATAATAAGGAAAAGATTTGTATTCAGGCAATAACGCCGGCTATTTCTCCGGAAGGAGTTTGCAAAGAATTTTCTACGCCGTGCGATGTGCCGAGCGGCTGGAAAAAAGTTGTTCGATGTCCCGCGGTTGAGTCTTCCGGGCAGCAATAACCAAATGTCATCAGAAAAAATTCGCCAATCGTTTTTAGATTTTTTTAAGAAAAGAGGGCATATTATTGTTCTTTCTTCGTCATTGATTCCCGATGATAAATCAGTGCTTTTAACAACGGCCGGAATGCAACAGTTTAAACGTTATTATACCGGCGAACTTAACGCTTTGGCTGATTTTGGTTCTCAGAGAACGGTTTCCTGCCAAAAGTGTTTTCGGACCAGCGATATCGAGGAAACAGGCGATGAAACCCATCTTACCTTTCTCGAAATGCTTGGCAATTTTTCGTTCGGCCCGGTGGGCTCGGATAGTCATGAAGATAGCGGGCAAAAAGGTTATTTCAAACGGTCAAGCATTTATTGGGCGTATCAGTATCTTACGGAAATACTGGAAATTTCGCTCAATCGCATAAAGGTTTCGGTTTTTGAAGGAAATAAAGATGTTCCTTTTGATAATGAATCGTACGGGATTTGGAATGAGGAAATTGGCGTTGAGAAAGAAAAAATAGTAATGGGGAATCGAACAGACAACTTTTGGGGGCCAACCGGCGACGAAGGGCCTTGCGGACCGACAACAGAAATTTATGTTGACGGCGTGGAGATTTGGAATCTGGTTTTTAATGAATACTATCAGGAAAAAAATGGCAAATTGCGGAAATTAGAGAATCCCGGCGTTGATACCGGGATGGGTCTTGAGCGATTAATGGCAGTGCTTCAGAGAGTGGATAATATTTTTGAGACTGACATTTTTAGCGGCTTGCTTTCCGGCATCAATGAGTTGGCGCCCCGGTTAAATGATAAAGTTGTCCGAATTATTGCCGACCATATTCGCGCCTCAATCTTTTTAATCGCTGACGGCATTCGGCCATCCAATAAAGAAGCCGGCTATGTTTTGCGCCGTCTTTTGCGCCGGATTTTGGCTTATCAGATTAAATATGACGCACGTGCCGATTTATTTTCCGGAGCGGTTGATTTTATCAAAAATAAATTCGGTGAAATTTATCCGGAAATAAAGGATACAAAAGCGATTTTAGAAACAATGGAGGAAGAGAAACAAAGGTTCCGCGAGGCGATAGGAAGAGGCATTAAGGAAATTGAAAAATTTGCTTCGCGAAATCAGGAAATTACCGGCCGGGAAGCATTCCGTCTGTATGAAACCTTCGGGTTGCCGTTTGAATTAATTAGGGAATTGGCGTCGCGAGATATAACTAAAAAATTATTTAAAGAGGACTTCGATAAAGAATTTGAGCGGCATCAAGAAGTTTCCCGAGCGGGCGCGGAAAAAAAATTTGGCGGCCACGGCTTGGCTCTTAACATGGATGAGCTGAAAGCCTCTACCGCAGAAGAAACCCAAAAAGTTATCCGGTTGCATACCGCCACCCATCTGTTGCACTGGGCTTTAAGACGAGTTTTAGGAGAAGAAGTTAAACAAATGGGATCGGACATCAATTCCGAACGGTTGCGTTTTGATTTCTCTTTTAATCGCAAAGCGACGCCGGAAGAGCTTCAAAAAGTGGAAGATTTAGTCAAAGAAAAAATTAAAGATGATTTGCCGGTGTATTTTAAGGAAATGCCCAAAAGCGAAGCGGAAAAAACAGGGGCTCTTCATTTCTTCAAGCAAAAATATCCCGATATGGTAAAAGTTTATTTTATTGATTCATCTGAGTCGGGGCAAGCCCCGATCAGCGCCGAGTTCTGCGGCGGACCTCATGTGACAAGGACTTCGGAAATAAGAGGTTTTAAAATTATTAAAGAAGAGGCGTTATCCGCCGGAACAAGACGAATTAGAGCGACTGTTTCATAGCATTTTCCCCTTTATTTTTTTATGATAAAATTTTAATGATGGCCAAGAATTTAAGGAAAACCAAAAAAAGAATGATTGATATTGCTCTGCCAAAAAAGGTTAAAGAAGAATTGAAAAAATTAGATAAGAAAATTGAAGAATTTGAAAAAAAAGAGGAGAAACGTTTCGGTAATGAAGAAAAAAAAGAGGAAAAAAGGGAAGGGAAACAGAAAAAAAAGCTGGTTAAATATTTTTTGGCGGCAGGAATTCTGTTGTTGTTGGCAGCGGCTTTTTATTGGGCAACGGAATTTTTGCCGAAGGCAGTAATTAAAATTACCACCCAAAAATCTGAGCAGAGCTATGTCGAGTCGATAACAGCCGACAAAAAAATTACCCAAATAGATACAATTCAAAAGCAGGTACCAGCCGAAATTTTCTCCACTAAGAAAAATTTTAATTTTTCTTTTTTGGCCACTGGTAAAAAGTTGGTTGAACAAAAAGCAGGCGGCAAAATTACTATTTATAACACCTACAGCTCTGAACAGCAGGTTTTAGTTGCCAACACGCGCTTTTCCACTCCGGACGGCAAAATTTTTCGTTTAGAAGAAAGAATTGTTGTGCCGGGCGCCAAAGTCGTTGAGGGAAAAATTATTTCTTCCAGTATTGAGGCAAAAGCGGTGGCTGATCAACCGGGGCCAACATACAATATCGGGTCGGTTAGCCGTTTTTCCATACCCGGTTTTCAGGGTTCGGCGAAATACGAAAGCTTTTACGCCGAATCTAAAGAATCAATGACCGGCGGTTTTATTGGTCAAAAAGCTTTCCCAACCGATGAAGATATTAAAAAAGCCAGAGAAAAAGCGACAAAAGATTTGAGGGATTACGCCGATTCTTTTCTTTCGCTTCAGATACCGCCGGAATTTAAAATTATCGACGGAGCCAGACAATTTAATATTTTAAGAGAAGAAGTCAATAAAGAAACCGATGAAAGAGGCAACTTCGCTTTTTTCTTAGAAGGAGAATCGTTAAGTATCGCTTTTAAAGAATCAGATTTAAAGAATTTACTGGAAAATATTGGCAGGGAGAAATTAGGACTTGATTTCCGACTAAAAACATACAAGCTGGAATATGGCGCCGGCCGGCCAGATTTTCGGCAGGGAAAAATTTCTTTCGCTATTAATTTCCAGGGTATTTTTGAGGAGCCGCTGGATATCGAAAAATTCAGGCAAAACGCGCTAAACAAAAGAGAGGAGGAATTAAAAAGCTTAATTTCCTCATCGCCAAATATTCAAAAAATGACAGTTTCTTTCCGGCCCTTTTGGGTAAAAAGGGTGCCGGATGATTTAAAACGCGTAAAGGTAGAAATTGAATAAAGCGCTATTGACTAATTAGTTATTGCCAAGTACGATATTTAAGCATGACGGTTAAGAAAAAAGATAAGCCGGTTGAGGGGATTATCGTCGAAGCCTTGCCGTCGGCTTTTTTTAAGGTGAAAATTTCCGATGGCGCGGAGGTGCTTGCTTATCCGGCGGGAAAGATGAGATTATATTTTATTAAAATTTTGCCCGGGGACCGCGTCCTGGTAGAATTAAGCGAAGATAAAAAAAGGGGAAGAATAGTTAGGAGATTATGAATGCGATACCAATATACCTGCCCGCCAATTGCCTTTTTCCTTATTCTTATTGCTGATCTTGCTTTTCCAAAAGTCAAAGATCTTAACAGTAAACAGCAATTAGGCTTTGGCAGGCGGGCGAATGCATGCGAATTATACTAATAAATACGAATAAAAATTTATTAGTATCCATTCGTATCATTAGTATGAATTAGTATATTAGCATCGCATTGAGCGAAGCGATGAAAGTGCGTTCATCTATTAAAAAAATTTGCAAGAGATGTAAAATTGTCCGGCGGCAGGGCAAAATTTATGTAATTTGCAAGAAGAACCCGAAACATAAACAAAGGCAAGGTTAACCGTGGGTGAGCGAAAACGAACATGAGACTTGTTGGCATCAATATTCCCGATAATAAACGTATTGAAATTGCGTTGACTTATATTTATGGCATCGGTCGTTCTTTGGCAAATCAAATTTTAAAATCAGCCAAGATTGATTTTAATAAACGGGCAAAAAATTTAAGCGCGGAAGAAATTAACCGCCTGAAAGAAATAATCGAAAAGAATCACAAAATTGAGGGAGAACTGCGTCAGATAATAAAACAGAACATCAGCCGACTTAAAGAAATCCAATGCTATCGCGGGATAAGGCATTTGAAAAGATTGCCGGTCAGGGGACAAAGAACCCGGACTAACTCCCGGACCGTGCGGGGCAATGTAAGAAAAACCGTGGGCAGCGGAAAAAGAAAAGCAGAATTAAAGTAGAATGGAGAATTGAGAATAGAGAATTAAGGGACAATTTAAATCAAAAACCCTCAATCCTAAATTCTCAATCCTTAATTCTTGTTTAAATGGGAAAGAAAAAAGTTATTCAAAAAACCGAGGAAGAAACACTAAAAGAAAAAGAAAAATTAGAGGCGGCAATCAGCAAGGCGGCAACGGGAAAGAGCGTTGGCGCTAAAAAAATAGAAAGCGGCCGTGTTTATATTAATGCCACTTATAATAATACGCTTTTGACGGTTACGGACAGAGGAGGCAATGTGGTGGCTTGGGCTTCGGCCGGCTCGTTGGGGTTTTCCGGACCCAAAAAAGCCACGCCATTCGCGTCTTCTAAAGTGGTAAGCGCCATTAGCGAAAAACTGAAAAAACTCGGCTTTTCCAATCTTGATATTATCGTCAAGGGCGTTGGAGGGGGTCGCGATTCTGCCATTAGGACTTTAGCTAATCAGGGATTTAATATTCTATCAATTAGAGATTTAACACCAATTCCCCATAACGGTCCGCGGCCGCCGAAAGTAAGAAGGGTATAATTTATCTGCGGAACACGAAAACATACGAAAGTATGAAAAAATCATTTTGTATTTTCGTAAGAAATTCGTAATTCGCAGAGAATATTGTGGTGCAGGATTTATCTAAATTAGAAAAGAAGCTCGGCATTAAATTTAAAAACCAAAATCTCCTTAAAGAAGCCACTACTCATCGTTCTTATCTCAACGAAAATCCTTCTTGGGGTTTGTCTCATAATGAGCGTCTGGAGTTTTTAGGCGATGCGGTCTTGGAATTGGCGGTAACCGAAATCCTTTTTAACCGATTTCCGAAGTGTCCCGAAGGTCAATTAACAAGTTTTCGGGCGGCTTTGGTGAATTATCAGATAATAGCCGAGGTGGCTAAAAATTTAGGTTTAGAAAATTTTATTTTGTTATCCCGGGGCGAAGCCAAAGATGTTGACCGGGCGAGGAAAGTAATTTTAGCCAATGCCATGGAGGCGGTAATCGGCGCTGTTTATCTGGAAAGCGGTTATTCCGAAGCCAAAAGGATTATTGAAGAATTTATTATTAATCCCAACTTAAACCGAGTTATCGAGAACGGCCTTTATAAAGATCCCAAAAGTCATCTTCAGGAAATTATTCAGGAAAAGTTAAAATTAACCCCCGTTTATCAGTTGTTAGAAGAATCCGGGCCCGATCACAAAAAAGTATTCAGAATGGGAGTTTATTTCAAGGATAAATTAATTGCCGACGGCGAAGGATGTTCTAAGCAGGAAGCCGAGATTGAAGCGGCTAAGAATGCACTGAAGGAAATCAGTTCTATATCTTAAACAATTAACATCTATCAGTATCGCGAAACAAATACCTATTAATATCTGATATTTTTGGATACTAATAGATATTTATTGATATTAGTTGCTTTTGATCTATGTTTTTAAAATCACTAGAATTGGTTGGTTTTAAATCTTTTGCCTCAAAAGTAATTTTAGAGTTTCCGGCCGGCATCACCGCGATTGTCGGGCCGAACGGCGCCGGTAAATCAAATCTCATTGACGCAGTTCGATGGCTTTTGGGCGAGCGAGAGACCAAAAATTTAAGAAGCGCCAAAGCAGAGGATTTGATTTTTAACGGTACTCCCAAAAAACCAAAAATGAATTTAGCGCAGGCCGGGCTCAGTTTTAACAATGATTCCGGCTTTTTTCCGGCGGACTTCAAAGAAGTTTCTGTTGTTAGAAGGGTGACGCGAGACGGGATTTCTCGTTATTTTCTTAACAAGGCAGAGGTGCGACTTAAAGATATCATCGATTTTTTTAGTCGGGCGCGTTTAGGCACAAAAGGCTTAATAATTGTTAATCAGGGCGATAGCGATGTTTTTGTTAAGGCATCGCCGGAAGAAAGAAGAATTATGATTGAGGAAATTTTAGGCTTAAGAGAATATCAGATTAAAAAAAATGAAGCGCAGAGAAAATTAAGGCAATCTTCGTTTAATTTAGAAAAAGCAAAAGCGATGGTTAGCGAAGTTGTCCCGCGGCTTCGGATGTTAAAGCGGCAAACAAATAAATGGACAAAAAGATTGGATATTCAGAAAGAGTTAACGGAGTTAGAAAATAATTATTTCTCTTATAAACTGAAAGAGATTGGGGCGGTTCGGTTAAAAATCAACCCGGCTTTAAAATTATTGGAAGGCCGGATTAGCGACGAAGAAAAGGAAATTAAAGTCTTTGAATCAAAAATTAAAAAAATTGAATCCCAGCCGCAAGAAGAATACCAGAAAATTAAAAAAATAAAAAATCAACAAAATAAACTTCTGGCGGAACACTCGCTGATTCAAAAAGAGCTTGGCCGGTTGGAAGCGAAATTGGAGATTTTGGCCGCGAATAACAACATTGATGCCGACAACCTCAAAAATTCAGACCTGTTCAATCTTGTGCATAAAACTAAACAGGACATTGAAAAGTGTTTAAATTATTCGGATATAAAAGAATTAAAAGACGCTTTAAGCGGTATAATTAAAGGAATTATCGATTTTTTACAGCCGTCTAAAATAGAAAACCCAAAATTAAAAGAAATGAAAGATCTGAAAAACGCGAAAAGTGATTTGTCAAAAAAAGTTGAAACGCTGGAAAGAGAATTGGGCGAATTGGAAAATCAGGAAGCCGAAATAACCGCGAGACTGGAGGAATTTAACAAAAGTTTTCACAAGATTTTTGAATCCGCCGAGATTAAAAGAAAGGAATTGCGATATTTAGAAGAAGAAAAGAATAAAATTCTTTTTGAAAAGGAAAAATCAAACCTGAAATTCCAGGATTTGGAGAATCAATTGCGGCAAATTGGAAAGAGGTTGGAAGATTTTCAATCCATTGAAGCTCAACTTCCATATACAGAAAATGAACTTCATGAAATCGAAAAAAGAATACTCAGATTGAGGGCAGAATTGTCAGCCATCGGCGAGATAGACGAGTCGCTGCTTAAAGAGGCGCAGGAAGTGGAAAGCCACTACAATTTTTTAACCAGCCAGTCAAAGGACCTGGAGAAAGCCATTGCGGACTTGAAAAATCTTATTAACGAATTAAATAACAAAATTCATTTTGAATTTAATAATTCATTGCGGTTAATTAATGAAGAATTTAATAGATTTTTTCGACTAATGTTCGGCGGGGGACAGGCAAAATTGAAAATTAAAAATTATGAAGCAAAAATTAAGAATAATAATAAAGACGGAAACGAAAACGATGAAAATAATAAAAATTTAGGGATTGAAAAAGATGAAGAGGGAGAGATAAAAACAGGGATAGAAATTGATTTAAATTTGCCGAAGAGGAAAATCAGCAGTTTGGAAATGCTTTCCGGCGGCGAGCGGAGCCTGGTTTCAGTCGCCGCTCTCTTCGCATTAATTTTGATCAGTCCGCCGCCGTTTTTGGTTTTGGACGAAATTGACGCGGCTTTAGACGAAAATAATTCAAAAAGATTTGCTAATTTTATCAAAGAATTTTCTAAAAAAACCCAATTTGTGATTGTTACCCATAATCGGGCAGTAATGGAAGTAGCCGATGTTTTGTACGGAATTACGACAGGAGAAGAAGGAACGTCAAAAGTATTATCCCTGAAGTTGGAATGTTGACTTTTAAAATTTAATTTGGTATTCTTTATTTATTATTTATAATATGCTGGCAATTAAACTTAAAAGAATCGGCAAGAAGCACCAGCCGTCGTTTCGGATAATTGTTTCGGAAAAAAAATCCAAAGTCGGCGGTTATTACATCGAAGATCTCGGCTGGTTGAATCCTATAAGCAAACAATGCAATATTAAAAAAGATAGAGCTGAATATTGGTTGAAAAACGGCGCGCAGCCGACAGATACGGTTTATAATTTGTTAGTTAAATTTAATATAATTTCCGGACCGAAAAAACGGAAACATACAGCAAAAAAAACCGAAATTGAAAATCAGCAGAGTTAATTTGGATGGTCGCGTTTGATTTTTCCGAAAGTTTTATCGGGAAAAATATGGTGCGCCATCCGGATGATAAAGGTCGAAAAAGAAAAGTTACGCGGAGACACGCGAAAGAACCTGCCTGTTGTCGGCTTTTGCCGGCCGCGTTGGCAGGCAGACGCGGAAGCACGCGAAAATAATTAAGCATGGTAACGGAAGCACGAGATCAGGAATTTCTTGAATTTCTCGTTAAATCTATTGTTGATCATCCGGATGACGTCAAGGTTGATCGCAAGGTAGACGAGATGGGCGTTCTGCTTACTCTTAAAGTTAATCCGTTGGATATGGGGCAAATTGTTGGCCGACAGGGTTCAACGGCTCAAGCCATTCGGTCGCTTTTAAGAATTGTCGGCGTTAAAAACAATGCCCGGGTAAATCTTAAAATTCTTGAACCGGAAGGTTCGATGAGGGGAGTAAGAAACACGATTGATAAAGCGGTTGAGGATTTAAATCTGTAATTTTTTCCAAAAAGACGCTTGACGAAAGCGTCTTTTTGGTTTATTATTTTTTAAAGCGTAATGATGAAATTTGATATTGTCACAATTTTTCCCAAAATTTTTGATTCTTATCTCAGCGAGTCAATTTTGAAGCGCGCGCAGAAAGAAAGATTAATTAAAATCAAAACTAATAATTTGCGGGATTTTGTTTCTGATAGGCGCGGTAAGGTAGACGATAAACCGTATGGAGGCGGACCCGGGATGGTTTTAAAAATTAAACCATTAATAATGGCTATCCGCTCTATTTTGAAACGAGAGAAAAGAGAAAGAAATAAAAAAATTGTTTTATTTTCCCCGGCAGGAAAACAATTTGACAACAAAATAGCGGCTCGTTTGGCAAAAAATTATAAGCATTTAACTTTAATTTGCGGCCATTACGAAGGGGTTGATGCCCGCATAAAAAAGATTGTTTCGGATTTAGGATTTGAGATTTTGGAATTATCGGTTGGTCCGTATGTTTTAACTGGCGGAGAATTAGCGGCAATGATTTTAATTGACGCCGTATCAAGACAAATTTCCGGCGTCTTGGGAAAAGAAGAATCCCTTGAAGAAAAGAGGCTGGGTGTCGGCGTGCCGGTTTATACCCGGCCGGAAGATTTTGTCTTTAAGGATAAAAAGTATTCCGTGCCGAAAATTTTACTCTCCGGTAATCATAAAGATATTGAGAAATGGCGAGCCGGGAACCGCCAGCAGAGATAAGTATCTAAAAAGAACTTCTTTATAGCGGCTTACGTAAATACAAATTATTGACAATAAATATTTATTTTATATAATTTTATTATGGCCCGCAATGGGCAATTTTAATGTGTTTTATCTTGTATGGTTGATGATAATTAATTATGGAGGAGCAGAAAACAGATGAAAAAATTGAATATGAAATAGAGCAGGAAAACGAGGAATTGCTGCCGCCGGATTTGTCCGGAGAAAACACCCGATTATTCCGCGAAATGATGGAGGCCGGCTTAATGTACGGTCACAAAAAATCAAAAACTAACCCCAAATTTAAACCGTATATTCACATCACCAGAAACGAGATAGAAATAATTGATTTGGCGCAAACTCTCTCTGCCCTGGAATCGGCGGCTAAGTTTATAAAACAACAAATTAAAGAAGGAAAAATTATTTTAGTGGTAGCGACTCAACCGGCCGCCAGAGAAGCCGCAGAAAAGCTGGCAAAAAAATTCAATTTTTCATACATTAATGAAAAATGGATAGGCGGTTTACTGACAAATTTTAAGATTATCTCGCAACGCATTGAATATTTCAAAAGAATTCAAAATGATTTTGAGGGGGGGGGATTTGATAAATATACCAAGAAGGAGCGGCTGATGATTAACCGCAACATTCACCGGATGAGAAAAATGTTTACGGGACTGGAAAATTTAACAAGAATACCCGATATGATTTTTGTAATTGATCCCACGCTGAAGGGCCACACCACCGCCATTCGCGAGGCCAGGAAAATGAAAATTTCTATCGCGGCGATTCTTGACAGCGACGACGACCCGGATTTGGTTAATTATCCTATTCCCGCCAATGACCACGCCAAAATGAGCATTGATTGGATGATAAACAAACTTATTGAACGATTAGAGTCCGCGGAATAATCAGAAAATTTATGTCAATAGATAATATTCAAAAACTTCGCGAAATTACCGGCGCGGGCGTAATGGAATGCAAAAAAGCGCTGAAACAGGCGGGGAACGATTTTGATAAAGCGATTTCAATTATTCACGAAAACGGTTTGGCAAGAGCGGAAAGAAAGAAAGAAAGGACTACTGGCGCCGGCCTTTTGGAAACCTATATCCACAATGAAAGAATGGGTATTTTGTTAGAGATTCGTTGCGAAACCGATTTCGTGGCGCGGTCAAAAGAATTTAAAGAATTGGCCCATAATTTGGCGATGCAAATTGCGGCTATGGACCCGAGAGATATTGATGATTTATTAAAACAAATATATATTAAAGATGAAACGATAACGGTAGAGGAGTTAATTAAAAGAGCGATTGCCAAACTGGGCGAAAACATCCGAATGGAAAGATTTTGCCGATACGAAATTTAGCCTGCGAAAATACGAAAACATGCGAAATTACGAAAACAACCCCAATCTTCGTACAATCGTATAATTTCGTACTTCCGTAAAATAATTTGTATAACTTTATCCTTCAAACTTTTGTAATGCTGGGGTTGGGGACAATGATTTATTTAATTGCTCGGACGGTCCCTCGGATCGGAGATGAAGCGGCCGAAGAAATCATTAAGCCGAAAAACGGGCTTGACCGGTGGCTGGCGTCTTCGCATATTGAAAGGCTGGATGAATTATTTAACAATTCGGTTGAAAAATTACTGAGAAAAATTAAATTAATGCTGATGAAGCTGGATAATATTGTAAGCGATTATTTAGACAGAGTTAAAAAATATAAATTAGGCGAAAATAATCAGAAAAACGGAGAAGAAAAACCGGGTTTGTTTAATAAAAAGAACAACGGTTTTAAATAAAAAGCGCAGGTGGCAGAGTGGTCAATTGCACCTGACTGTAAATCAGGCGGCTTTATGCCTACGGGGGTTCGAATCCCTCCCTGCGCACACCTTACTGCTTTAACAAAACAATGATTTTGCTTGTCTGCTATAATTTGCCGGAGTAACTCAGTGGTCAGAGTAGCTGTTTTGTAAACAGCAAGTCGTGGGTTCGAATCCCGCCTCCGGCTCGGATAAGTGGCAGTTGGCAGAATAAATATTTGCCAAGATAGCTCAGTTGGTAGAGCACACCCTTGGTAAGGGTGAGGTCCCGGGTTCGATCCCCGGTCTTGGCTCAGAGGAGTTGGACGCGTAGCTCAGTTGGTTAGAGCGTTACGTTGACATCGTAAAGGTCCCCCGTTCGAGCCGGGGCGCGTCCACCGAAACAAAAAGTATTTTATATGACTAAATCAAAATTTTCGGAAAATTTAATAAGGCTAAAATGCTCTGCCTGTAAGCGGATAAATTATTATACGCGCAAGAAAAAAACCCTGGAACGAAAACTGGAATTTAAAAAATACTGCAAATGGTGCAGAAAACACACCGCACATAAAGAAGCAAAAAAATAAAGCAAGACGTGAATTGTCGCGCTATTAGGGACGCATGCTTAATAGTAAACTGTTTTTCTCCTCGCCTGCCTTGCCAAATGGGTCTATAGTTCAACGGCAGAACGGCGGTCCCCAACCCGCCGGAATTTATGGGAGTTTAGGTAAGTGGTATACCTGCTGTCTCCAAAACAGCGATCGGAGGTTCGATTCCTCCAACTCCCGCACATAAAACTTAGACTGGCGATTCCTTTTGGACACGCAACTACGGCGGGCAGGCAAAAGAGGATTTTCCCGTTCGAATCAGGACGCCCCCGCGAATTCTTTTAACTTTTTATAAAAAAGCCCCCATACCATTGGTATGGGGAGCTGAGGGTGGGAGGAATCATCCGCCGTCGTGACGACCGGCGGAGGCTGCATCCGGGGGTACTAATCATCCAGCCCCCGGAAGAAGATTTCCGAAACGTTGGTAGTGGACTACCAACGGATCATTAGGTGGCAATTTTTTCACCCCAACCTTGAAACCCAGCTCGCGCTTTTCATCCGCGAGCCCAAAGGCTTTTTTTTCCGAAAAAATAATTTCGCGGCCCCGGTGATTCCGGTTCCGCTTCCAACTAACCAAAAACGCTGTGGTTGGCATTTTTTTACCCTCCTTTCTTTTTTATTTTATTTATTTGAATCTTCTGATATAATAATATATAATCAATCAATTTATGTCAATTGAGCACGAGAATCTCATCAACTCTCTAATTAAAGACGGTTATCTTAAGACGCCGGAAATTATTGAGGCATTTAAAAATATAGACCGGCTGGATTTTGTCTTGGAAGAACACCGGGTAGACGCTTATGTTAACGCGCCTTTACTTATTGGTTTTAATCAGACAATTTCCCAGCCGCTGACCGTGGCTTTTATGATTGAATTGCTGGAACCGAAACCTGGTGAAAGAATTATGGACATCGGTGTCGGCTCCGGCTGGACAGCCGCGCTTTTGGCCCGGTTAGTCGGCGAGAACGGCAAGATAATCGGAATTGAACGAATTCTAGAATTAAAAGAAATGGCGGAAAAAAATGTGGCTAAATATAATTTTATTAAAAGCGGTATTGTTCAAATTATAAATACGGACGGCTCCAAGGGATGCAGAAAAGAATCGCCCTACGATAAAATTATTGCCGGCGCCGCGGCCAGCGGCGATGTGCCGCCTGCTTGGAAGAAACAGTTAAAAATCGGCGGCCGGATTGTCGCGCCAGTGGAAAATAGCGTCATTGTTATTGATAAAACCGGCAAAAAAAAATACGATGTCAAAGAGTATTTCGGATTCAGTTTTGTGCCGCTGATTAAAAATTGAAAAGCGATTACTATTAATATTCTGGAAGTTGAATGTCTCAAGCATTCATTTTAATATCAGGACATTCAGCTTCCCCGAATCGGGTATTGACAAACTAGACGCGCCAATATAGCATTAAGTTAAATCCGCAGACAGCCCTGACGCAAGATTGGGGTCCCGGCGCAAAATGTCGGGATAGGCAAACAATAAGACCTGCCGAGGAGAAGTTTTTATCTGATTTTTATCTGCGGCGTTGGCCGCAATTTTTATTAGTATAGCACTTTATTGCCGATCGTCGGTCAACTGTAATACCCAATTAATTTATGTTTACCAAGCAACAAAAAATTAAACAAATGGAAGAGGGACAAGAGCTTTTAAAACAGAGTCGGGGATTGATTTTTGTTGATTTTACCGGCGCTAGCGTAGAAGATTTTAAAATACTAAGAAAAACCCTAAGAGAATTCGGGGCGAAATTAAAAGTGCTGAAAAAGAAATTATTTAGAATTGTTTTTGAAAAAGAAAAAATAAATTTTAATCCCGAACAATTTGAATCGCAACTCGGTGTGATATTCGCCAATAAAGAAATCGACGAGCTGGCGGCGCCGATTTATAAATTCGCCAAAGATTTGGAAAGGAGAGCTGGCCCCAAAAAACAGGGTGCTTCCGCCGTGTCGGGTTTTAAGATTTTAGGCGCCTTTGATTTATCGGCCAAAAATTTCCACGAGGCGGAAACAGTGATAAAACTTGGGCAGTTGCCGACAAGAGAAATATTACTGGCGCAGTTGGTCGGGGTATTATCAGCGCCATTAAGGATGTTAGCGTATATTATACAAGAAAGAAGCAAAAAGGTCGCGTAAAAATTAATAATGGTGCTATATGTTAAACGCATAGACATTTTTAATTTTAATATTTGCATTTTATACCAGTATGAGTAAATACGATGAAATTATTTCACAAATAGAAAAGTTATCCTCCTTGGAATTGGCTGAGCTTGTCAAGGCGCTAGAGGAGAAGTTTGGCGTCTCCGCGGCGATGCCGGTAGCGACTGGCGCGGGGAATGGCGGCGAAGCGACTCCCGCGGAAGAAAAAACCTCATTCAACGTAATCCTTAAATCCGCCGGCGAACAGAAAATTAATGTGATTAAAGCAGTTAAAGAAGCGGCTGGTATTGGCCTAAAAGAGGCAAAAGATTTGGTTGAAGCGGCGCCGAAGCCGGTTAAACAAGGGCTTAAAAAACCCGAAGCAGAAGAATTAAAAAAGAAATTGGAAGAGGCCGGAGCAGTGGTTGAATTGCAGTAATTTAACGATTTTCGATGTTATAAAAAGCCGATTGAGTTTATCGGCTTTTTTAGATTATAATAAAAATATGGGCGCTTAGTTCAGTGGCAGAACGTTCGGTTCACATCCGAAAGGTCGGGAGTTCGATCCTTCCAGCGCCCACAAATCTAAAAATCACCGCTAAAGCGGTGATTTTTAGATTTGTTAATAATCTGTGCATAAATTCTTGCGTTAATTTTTAAAAAGTGGCTTAAATACTTGTTTTTATTTTTCCTGCCTGCCTATTTTTTTGGTGTTGACTTATGATGCTTAAATACAGCAAAATTAAGGAAAGTGGGGAAATGTGGATAAGTATGGGGATAAGTAGGCAAAGTGGTGAATAACTTTTCTGAAATCTTGCTGATTAGAAAAAGGTTATTCATTTTTGCGCGCTTTGGACGCGTGAAAAAATAAAATGTTTATCGGCGAATTTCAACACAAATTAGATATAAAAGGCAGGATGGCCATTCCGGTAAAGTTCAGAAATAAGCTGGGGCCAGGGGCAATTATCACGCGCGGTTTGGACCGTTGCCTTTTTGTTTTTAATAACAAAGATTGGGAAAGCTTAGTGCAGAAATTAATTGCTTTGCCTTTAGCGCAAGCGAACTCACGCGCCTTTGTCCGTTTGATGCTCGCCGGCGCTACCGATGTGGAATTAGACAAACAAGGAAGAATTTTAATTCCCGATTATTTAAGGCAGTACGCCGGCTTAAAAAAACAGGCCATCGTGACCGGCTTATATAACAGAATAGAAATCTGGGACAGCGAAGCGTGGAAACAATACAAGAGTAAAACTGAAAGTCAGTCTGACGAAATAGCAGAAAAACTTTCAGAATTAGGAATATAATTCTGAAAGTTTTTAGTCATAAGTTATAAGTCAATGAATCATATTCCTGTTCTTTTAAAAGAGGTCATTGAAGTTTTAAGTCCGCGGTTAGGGGATTTCTTTGTTGACGAAACAATTGGTTCAGGCGGTCATAGCCGGGAAATTTTAAAAAAAATCGGACCAAAAGGAAAATTATTAGGGGTTGATTGGGACAAAGAAGCGATTGCCAGATGCAAATCACTTATGGGAAAGCGCAAAAATGTAATTTTGATAAAAGGAAATTACGCCGAGTTACCAAAAATACTCAGGGAAAAAAAACTTGATAAAGCAAATGGTTTACTTCTTGATTTAGGATTTTCTTCGGAACACTTAGGGTCGGGCAGGGGATTCAGTTTTTTAAGAAATGAACCGTTGGATATGCGATATCAACTTCGGGAAGTCCGACCCCCTGAAATTGACAATCAATATTTGGGAGGTCGGACTTCCTCGGTATTGACTGCCGCAAAAGTTATAAATACCTTCGGTGAAATGGAATTGGCTGATGTTTTCTGGAAATACGGCGAGGAAAGATTTAGTCGAAAAATTGCCAAAAAAATAATAGAAGAAAGAAAAAAAAAGCCGGTTAAAACCACCTTTGAATTAGTAGAAATCATCAAAAAAGCTATTCCATTTCGTCATTGTCATGGTCATCGTTATGGTCGTCAAATCCATCCTGCTACCCGCGTTTTTCAGGCCCTGCGGATTTACGTCAATGACGAATTGGGAAATTTGGAAAAATTGCTGAAAAATCTGGCTAAAATTTTAGCGCCAGCTGGTCGAGCAGTGATCATTTCCTACCATTCATTAGAGGATCGATTGGTAAAAAACTACTTCCGAGAACTAAAAAACCAAGGAAAAGCGCTGATTATAACAAAAAAACCGATTAGACCAACACTGGAAGAAATCAAAGAGAATCCACGAAGTAGGTCAGCTAAACTAAGAGCCATACAATTACAATAAATTACACGAGCCGATAGGCGAGTAAATTACCCAATTACCTAATTACTTCATGGATTTAAGCAGTAATTGAGTAATTAAGTAATTAGCTCGGCATAGATGCCTCGCGTAATTTTCAAAGTATATGACCATCATTCAACCAAACAAAAACAATCACCAGACAATATTTACTGTTTCAATTCTAATGTTTATTTCGGTTGCCGCCGCTGTATGGGGAATATTTCTTTACAATCGGCTGGTGGATATGCGTCACGAAGTGAAACGACAAGAAGAAAATATTCGCCGAGCAGAAGTGACGAACGCCGAACTTAAGAATAATCTTTATAATATTTTAGACGCTAAAAATCTGGAGCCGCTTATTAACAAACAATCTTTGATTTTCGATAAAAATCCGGAATATGCAAAAATAGCCGACAACAGACAGCTTACGACGAATAATTAACTTGTTAGTTAATATGAAAACGTGGCGCCTTATATTTTTAGTTTGTATTTTTGGAATTTCGTGTTTTGTTTTAATTTTTAATATTTATTCTCTTCAATTTGAGAAAAGAAGTATTTACTTAAAGCAAGTAGAGTTTCAACAGCGGTCTGGCGGAGCATTAGAAGCCGTCAGGGGCAACATTTATTTTACTGACAGAAACAACAATAAAATTCCGGCCGCCCTGAATAAAGAATATACCGTGATTTATGCTCAACCGAAAGAGATTCAGACAGAAACGGAAAAACAGGGTGTTGCCCTGCGGAGCTATGCGGAAAAATTAAGCGAGATAATCAGCCTCCCGATCAACATCATAGAGAAACAGCTGCAAAAACAAAATGACCTCTACGAATTGCTCGTTCAGAAAGCCAGCGCCGAACAGATAGATAAAACAAAAAGCTTGAATCTTGCAGGGATATATATTGATAAGCAAATCCTCCGTTTTTATCCCTTTAGTAATTTAGCCTCCCACGTTTTGGGTTTTGTCAGTCCGGCGGATGAAATAAAAAAAGGGGTTTATGGTCTGGAATTATATTTTAACGAGGTTCTTTCCGGAGCGCCCGGCGAAATAAAAGAGGGAAAAATTACCGAACCAAAGCCGGGACAGAATTTGGTTTTAACAATTGACCGCAACATTCAGGCCGAAGCCGAAGAGCTTCTGCAAAAACTTATTGAACAATACCGGGCCGAAGCCGGTTCGGTCATTGTTCAGGAGCCGCAAACCGGCAAAATTTTGGCAATGGGGAGTTTTCCCAATTTTGACCCCAACAATTATTCAAAATTTGATATTAAAGGATTTCTTAATCCGGCGGTTCAAGCCATTTATGAGCCTGGTTCGGTTTTTAAGGTGATTACGATGGCGACCGGCATTGACAGCGGAAAAATCGCGCCGGAAACCACCTATACCGACATTGGTTCAGTCACCTTCAATGAAAAAACAATTCAAAACTGGGATTTGAAAGCGCACGGTTTGCAAACAATGACCGGCGTTTTGGAAAAATCGATTAATACCGGCGCGGTTTTTGCCCAGCGGAAAATTGGCCAGGATATTTTTTATAATTATCTGGTTAAATTTGGGTTTAATGAGCCGACCGGCATTGCTTTGCCCGGCGAGGTAAAAGGAAATATCAGCCATTTGAGAAACGGCCAAGATATTGATTTTGCCACCGCTTCTTTTGGCCAGGGCGTGGCGGTGACGCCGATTGAGCTCATTAATGCGATTTCGGCTATCGCCAACGGCGGCTTTTTAATGAAGCCGTTAGTTTCCGCCGAGGAAGAACCGCAAATTATCAGGCGGGTGGTTTCTGAAGAGACGGCTAAAGCCGTGACGCAAATGATGGTTTCGGCGGTGGAAAAAAATATTATTGCGGCCATTCCCAACTATTCAATCGCCGGCAAGACCGGCACGGCTTTTGTGCCTAATTTCGGCAGTAAAGGTTATACAGATCAGGTGATTAACACCTATGTTGGTTTTCCCGCTTCTAATCCCCGGTTTATTGTTTTAATAAAATTGGATAAACCAGCTGGAGCGCCATTGGCCGGCCAGTCGGTTGTGCCGGCTTTCCGGGAATTGACGCGGTTTATTTTGAATTACTGTAATGTAGCGCCGGATAAATTATAGTCGCAAAACATAAATTTAAAAACATAAAATTTAAAATATGAAGAGCTTATTGCTAAAAATTTTAAAATTGATTTTGAAATTCTTGGCGCAAATGACGATTTGGCGGTTTCAGCCACAAGTGATTGGTATCACCGGCAGCGCGGGCAAAACTTCGGCAAAAGAAGCAATTTACGCGGTGCTTAAAAACCACCGCCGCGTCCGAAAATCAAAAGAGAACTTAAATAACGAATTGGGCATGCCTTTAACAATTATCGGCGACTGGCCTAATGACGAATTAAAACTGGTTTCCCGCGACACGCCGCCCGGCGAAAAGACGGTTAAAAAACTGCTTTTCTGGCTGAAGGTGATTTTTATCGCCAAACTCCGGTTTTTCTTTTTAAAAAAATCCGCCTATCCTGAGATACTGATTCTGGAATACGCGGCTGACCGGCCGGGTGACATCAAATATCTTTTGGAAATCGCCAAACCTTATATCGGCGTTATCACCGCCATCGGCGAAATTCCGGTCCATGTGGAATTTTTCAGCGGTCCGGAAGCGGTAGCTAAGGAAAAATCCAAATTAATAGAATCCCTGCCGGTTGATGGCTTTGCGGTCCTTAATTTTGACAACGAAATTGCCATGGGGACGCGGGAGCAAGTCAGAGGCCGGGTAATCACTTTTGGATTCGGGGACGGCGCGGATTTAAAAATCGCCAACTTCGAAAATCGGTCGGAAAATAACCGGCCGGTTGGCATTTCGTTTAAAATAGAATATGGCGGCAGTTTCGTGCCGGTGGTTTTGAAAAGGTCTTTCGGCAAAGCGCAGGCCTATGCCGCGGCCGTTGCCGCCTGCGTTGGTTTGATTTATGATTTAAATTTAGTGGAGATTTTTGAAGCTCTTTCCGCCAATTATCAGCCAGCCAAAGGAAGAATGAATTTGATAGATGGCATAAAAAACTCGTATGTAATTGACGACAGCTATAATGCCTCACCGCTTTCTATGGAAGAAGCGCTAAACACTATTCGGGATCTGCCGGCGAAGAGAAAAATCGCGGTTTTGGGCGATATGTTGGAATTGGGAAAATATTCTATTGAAGCTCATGAGGCGGTTGGCCGGTTAGTCGGTCAAATTGTCAATTTATTAGTAACCGTCGGCCCGCGCGCAAAATTTGTTGCCGAGGCGGCAAAAAACAGCGGTTTGCCGGAAAGCCAAATTTTGAGTTTTGATACCGCGGCTGAAGCGAGCAGCGCGGTTCAGGATTTAATGAAACAAGGGGATTTGATTTTGGTAAAAGCCTCGAGAGCAGTGGAATTGGAAAGGGTAGTTGAGGAAATACGAGAAATTAGAAATTAGAAATTTTTGTATGCCGCTTTCGTCTAGTGGCTCAGGACACGACGTTCTCAACGTCGGAACACGGGTTCGATTCCCGTAAGCGGCACCAAATTTTTATACGGAGTCAGCTATGAAACCCGGGTTTAAATCCCGGTAACAGCAACAAAAAAACGACCAGTAAACGGCCGTTTTTATTTGACTTTATTTTTGATTTGTGATATTTTTAGGGCGGGACAAAAAATAAAAAATTAATCAAAGAGTTCGTTTCTTGACGAGCTGGTTGCCTGTTCTTCTGCTAATATTGTGTATAATTGGTCTGGGAATCTATATAGTCAAGATTTTAAGAAAATAAAATTTTTCTGCCGCGTTTTATGCTGTTATTAAATCAAAATTCCCGCCGCCTCGCAAACGCGGCATTGTTGTAAAAACACGCGCCTTATGCCGTTTGCCAATATCCTCAAAGACAAATATCTCAGAGTAGTGACTGTCCTCAGCCTTCTAATTTTGTTTATAGCGGCGATAATTTTTTATTTGACGTTTGGTTCAACCGCCGCGCCGTTAATTATTCATTTCAGCCCTCATCAGGGTATTGATTTTTTGGGAGACCGACTGGATGTGGCCGGAATATGGCTGTCAGGCTTGATAATAATTTTAATTAATTTATTTTTAGCGAATTTTATTTACAACCGCGAAAGGTTTCTCGCTTATCTTTTTATCTTCGCCGGTCTGCTTTTGGCTATCTTGATTTTAATAGCCATCGCTGTTATTATAAACGTAAATTAAATAATAAATTTCCATTAATTTTGATGTTTGCCATTATTCAAACGGGCGGAAAACAATACAAGGTATCTCCCGGCCAAAAACTTAAAATAGAAAAAATTGAAGGCGAGAATAACGTTAATTTAATTTTTGATAAAGTTTTATTAGTTAATAACGGTAAAGAAATCAAAATCGGCGCCCCTTATGTTCCGGGCGCCGAAGTAGAGGCCAAAATCTTAAAACAGAGAAGACATAAAAAGAAAATTATTTTTAAATATCATTCCAAAACCCGCTACCGCAAGAAAAAAGGGCATAGACAGGAGTTCACGGAAGTACAAGTTACGGATATTAAATAGATACCCATAGATATTTACTCGCTTTGCTCGTGATATTCATTGTTCAACAAATATCCATCAATATCTATAAATATCAATGAATATCCACTAATTTCTGCGGTCTATCGCGGAACCCAATGTTTCTTCATCGGCGAATTCAATTTCGCCTCCGGAGGGAATGCCGCGTCCCAAGCGGCTGATTTTTTTCGCCACCGGAGAAAGTTCTTTAGCGATAATTGACGCGTTAAGATCGCCGTAAGTGGTGGGGTTAAAAGCAATGATTATTTCTTCGGCTTGGCCGGATTCTCTGCCGGCAGACGAACAAGTTTTTTTAATCCAATTCTTTAAGTGATTAAGTCTAAGTTTTTGACTGCTTTCCAAAATGCCCGTTTTGGTTGACTCGCCCAAAATTAAATAGCGACCATTAAATTTTTTTGTTTGCTCCAGAGAAATCAAATCTGTTTCTTTTTCCACAATGGCGATAAGATTTTGGCGGCGATTTTTATCCGCGCAGATATCGCAAAGATTATTTTTGTTTTGATGAACGAAGAAACATTGCGCGCAGGTCTTTAAATACCTTAATTCATCAACCACTTTGGCAGTTTCGTCTATTTTCGCCCGGCCGCTGTCAATTAACTTAAAAGCCAAACGGGTCGCCTGCCGTCTGCCGATTGAAGGCAAAGCAGAAAAAACTTCAATAAATTTTTTAATTGGTTCGGGGAACATGATAATAAAAATTCAAAAATCAAAAATCAAAATACAAAATTTTGGTATTTCGCCAAAGGCGAAAAAGATTTATATTTAGTATAATGAATATTCGCAATTTTGTCATTATTAGTCACGTGGACCACGGTAAATCAACTTTAGCCGACCGCTTTTTGGAATTAACCGGAACGGTGGATATCCGCCAGATGAAACCGCAGTATCTTGACCAGATGGAGTTGGAAAGAGAAAGAGGGATAACGATAAAAATGGCGCCTTGCCGCATGGTCTATAGACCAGCGGAAATCCTAAATCCGAAATCCGAAATCCGAAATAAAACGGGTTTAGAAATTAGAAATTCGAATTTAAAAATTGCGGGTTCAGAATTTATTCTGAATTTGATTGACACCCCCGGCCATTCAGATTTTTCTTACGAAGTTTCCCGGTCTTTGGCCGCTGTTGAGGGCGCTATTTTGCTGGTGGATGCCGCCCAAGGCATTCAAGCGCAAACTTTGGCTAATTTAGAAAGCGCAAAAAAAGCCGGGTTGGTTGTTGTGGGAGCGATCAACAAAATTGATATTGCGTCCGCTGACCAAATAGAAAGTTCTGTAAATGAATTAGCCCGCCTTTTATCAACAAAAGCAAACGAGATTTTAAGGATCTCCGGAAAAACAGGGGAAAACGTTTCTTGGCTGCTGCAATCGCTCGTCCGGAAGGTACCGCCCCCTAAATCCGTCGAGTATCCATCTGCTTTAATATTTGGTTCGATTTACGACGAACACAAAGGAATAATTGCCTATGTCCGCGTTTTCGGAGGCGAATTTAAAGCCGGTAGCAATGCCGCTCTTTTAGGAACAAATACGGAATTCAAAATTAAAGAAGTGGGTTTTTTCCGGCCGGAGCTGCGCCAGGAAGACATTCTCGGAACTGGGGATATCGGTTACATCGCCACCGGCATCAAGGATCCGGATAAAGTTCGGGCAGGAGACACGATTGGCGAAAAACCGCTGCCGGGATTTCAAAGGCCGCAACCGGTGGTTTTCGTTTCTTTATATCCGGAAAATAGCGCTGATTACGATAATTTAAAAACGTCTCTTAATAAATTGCGGCTCAACGACTCATCGTTTTCCATTGCTCCGATTACCAACGAGGCTCTGGGCAGAGGATTTCAAACAGGCTTTCTGGGTAAATTGCATTTTGAGATAATTGTTCAGCGACTGGAAAGGGAATTTAATCTAAAAATCATAAACAGTTTTCCATCGGTTTCCTATAAGATAAAATTGACAAACGGAAATTGGATTGCCATTGATAATCCCGCTGATTTTCCAGGCAATTACGACAAAGCTTTGGAGCCGATAGCCAAAGTTACGATCGTTGCTCCGTTTAAAAATCTGGGAGATGTTTTAAAATTAAAAGAATCGTTTAGATTCAGTGAAATCATCACCGATGTCAAAGCTGATAAAACAATTATCTTCGTTCTCATTCCTTTGGCGGACATTATTTCTGATTTTGAAGAACGTCTTAAATCAATTTCTTCGGGCTTTGCTTCCTTCAGCTACGAGATTGTTGATTATCGGCAAGCCGCGGTTAAAAAGATAGACGTAAAAATAGCCAATACGCTTATTCCCGGCTTAAGCCGGATTATTCCGGAAAACAATGCTGAAAGGATAGCCAGATATATGGCGGAAAAACTTAAAGAAATTCTGCCCCGCAGGCAATTCAGTCAGGCGATTCAGATAATTTCTGACAACCGAGTTATTGCCCGGGAAACAATTCCCGCTTTAAGAAAAGACGTGACGGGCTATCTCTATGGCGGCGACCGCAGTCGCAAAATGAAGCTCTGGCAGAAACAAAAACGGGGCAAAAAGAAATTGCTTCAAATGGCCGGCGGGATAGAAATACCGGTAAAAATATTCAGAGATTTATTAAGATAAACGGCTAAATGTGGTAAAATTTATATGTTATGAAAATCGTGTTTGCTATTATTTTAATAATAATTTTAATTATTATATCTGCCCAGATTTATTTTATTTTGACAGAAAGCAGCCAGTTAAAAAGCAAATTGGATAATTTAAATGCGCGCGTTATGGCTCTGGAAAAAGAAAATGCCGAGCTTAAATCCGATATGGAATATTTTTCTCATCCGGAAAATTTAGAGAAAGAACTCCGTTCAAGATTTAACTACAAAAAACCAGACGAAAAAATGATAATAGTCGTGCCATGAACAAAAAGAAAATTACTATTTTAATATCGTCCGCCATCGTTATTGTCATAGTCGTCGTTATTGCGGCTCAACTTTATCCCGTTGCTTTGGTTGACCGGCGGATAATCGCTTTCCGTTCTTTTAAAAAGGGTTTTGCCGCGACTCTTTATTATTATCAAAAAGTGTCGGAAACCTATAATCCGGACAATTTAGCCGTTATTGAATCCCAAGAGGTAAAAAAGGAGGTGGAGCGCGCCCTGCTTGATAAATTGATTGAAAATGTTTTAATTCAGCGGGAATTAAGGGGACGATTTAAAAAAAGCGAATTGGAGGCGGTAATTGAAAATAAAATTGAGGAGGCGATTAAAGGCAAGAATATAGAGAAAGAAGTTCAAACTCTTTATAATTTGTCTCTTGACGAGTTTAGGAAAAATCTTTTAAAGCCGCAGGCCGAGAGAGAAGTTTTGACCGACAGATTTTTTTTGGAAAACAAGAATTT
>Ga0194125_10003543_pt1 | contig 25100 bp, 16 predicted proteins | sample TA2KigC250mmetaG_FD_148626 | JGI IMG/M metagenome (GOLD analysis project Ga0194125, IMG submission 148626) | Freshwater microbial communities from Lake Tanganyika, Tanzania - TA2015034 Kigoma Deep Cast 250m | ecosystem: Environmental > Aquatic > Freshwater > Lake | place: Tanzania: Lake... | reverse complement strand
GTCGCGTTCCCCGTCACGCGCCACGGTGGCGCGGCCCCGTCCCGGGGCCAGCGCAGGCTGGCGCAGGCCAGCGGGGCATTGTCCGCCCACGGGCCGGGACGGCCCGGGGCTACTCGGGAACGCCGGATCTACTTGCGGCCCGGTAGCGCGGCCCCGCCCGCCTGCAACGCTTCGCGTAGCGATGCGGGCAGGTCCCGCGGGGCCAGCGCAGGCTGCGCAGGCCAGCGCCATTGCCGGCTGTTGCCCTCGGGCCGGGACGGCCCGGGGCTACTTGCGTTGCACTAGCGCGGCCCCGTCCCGGGGCCAGCGCAGGCTGGCGCAGGCCAGCGGCATTGTCCGCCCTCGGGCCGGGACGGGCCGGGGCTACTCAGAACTGGCCCTACTCATGTGCCCCGCCCCTGCCAATCCAATCTGGAAATCAGGAACTCAGGAAAGGGGAGACATCCAGCTTCCTGATTTCCTGAGTTCCAGATTGTTCCCGCACTCGTCCACCGTAGTCGTCGCCGTAGTCGTCGACCGGACGGGGGCAGATTCGGTTGACGATAGCGGGCGACGAGAACGGTGGACGAGTCGAGCTGGGTTCAAACAAGGGACGGGTCTTGCATTATTTTCGGGGGACGGAGAAAGACTTGGTTGACGACGACGGCGACGACTACGGTTGACGGGTTCAGGGACCGTCGCCAAGGGACAGGTCTTCTAGTGGCCTGTGCGGATTCCGGGTTCTGAGATCGAGAGATCCGCGTGTGCGTGTACGAGTAAGGTGCCTGCGACCGCTCATTCCCCGCCGTACTCGTACACCTACTCGTACACGCATATCTCCCCTTCTTCTCTGTGCCTCCGTGCCTCCAGCGCAGCGGGTGGTGCAATCTCTGGCGCGTGTCCTCCGCTCTCTTCGTGGTGAACGTGTACAAGGAAAGCCGCCAAGGGACAGGTCTTCTATGCGATGGAAGACGGAACCGACAAAGGGGGTGGACGAAGCGTAGACGACAACGCGTGGGACGAAGAAAGCGACGAAGTGTGGCGTGGCATGAATAGGAGCAGGAGGAGGGGCGCGACCTGCTCAGACGAATCGCAGCCATGATCAGACAACGCTTCAAGGCACTTGGGTCACCATCGGGGATCTCGTAATTCGCCGGCAGAGGCGGGCAGATCTTGGCGAAAAACTCTTTCCGGGTTACCCCGGGCGGCAACTGCATGGACTTGCCGAGCGCCCCGTTCCCATAACTGATCGTCGTGCGGTCGAGCTGTTTGTGAGCATTAATGGCCAGAAAGCAGATATCGTGAGGGTTTTCAAAAGAGGCAACCAGCAGGAACGGTTTGTCCTGTGGTTGGCGCAGAAACTGCACGACAGGCGATTGCTCCTTGAACCGCTTGTCACCGACAAGTTGTTCGAATCCCATGCTTTCGTGACTCGCCGTGACGTGGTATTTGCCTCTGTAAAGGGCTCGGTATCCGGCCCTGCGGAAGACATTTCCCATGCCGTTCGTTACGGTCTCGGGCGGCATATGAAAGCCTTCTTTGTTGGCTTCCAAACGGATCCGGCTGGGCATGCACCCGGTCAGCATGCTGAACCGCGACGGCTGGCAAACCGGGTTGGCGCAATAGGCGCGCTCGAATCGCATCCCGTTTGCCGCCAGGCTGTCCATCGCCGGCGTCTTAACGTAGAGATTCCCGGCACAACTCATCATCCCGGCATGCTGCTGGTCGGTCATGATGAGCAGGATGTTGGGCCTTTTCGCACCGTTCGTTGCCCTGCCGAGGTCCGGCTCACCTGCGGCCCAGCCCCGTTGCGGAATTCCGGCAGCCATCACACCCAACCCAGCTAATCGCATGAGGTTACGTCGGTTCATGGATGCCTCCTAGAACAGGTTTCGTTTGCCTGTTTGCTCGTATCCCTTCCGCCTTGCAGAGACGAACGTCGCCACATGTGAGAGGTCATCGTACACCATGTTGAATCGACTGTGCAATCTGATTCCACGGCCATGCGGCAAAAACCGCTTGTTTCGCGACCGAAACCGTTCTACACTTGCCGCACGAGGGATAAAAGGCTATTTGTTTGAGACAAGGATGCGTACGCGGCGGTTAGCCGAATCAGTCATAAGGAGTGTCTTCACGATGAAGCAAGTGCGACTGGGTGTCATCGGTATCGGAACCATGGGGCAATTTCATTTGAAGAGGCTCAAAGATCTCAAGGACGTCGAGTTGACCGCCGTTTGTGACAGTGACCCGGAGCGCGCCAGGCAAGCCGCAGCAACGTATTCTTGCGCCGCCTACGAGGATCACCGGAAGCTTCTAAAGGACAAGGTGTGTGATGCCGTCCTCATTGTCACCCCGCACTATGCGCACACCACGATCGGCATTGACGCCCTGCGCGCCGGTCTCCATGTTTTGGTGGAAAAACCCATCTCGGTGCACAAGGCGGACTGCGAGCGTCTGATTGCCGCCCACACGAACCGCAAGCAGGTTTTCGCCGCCATGTTCAACCAGCGGACCGACCCCCGCTACCGCAAACTGCGTCAACTCGTGCAGGACGGTACGCTCGGCAAACTGGACCGGGTCACCTGGATCATCACCGACTGGTTCCGCACCGAAGCCTACTATGCGTCCAGCGAATGGCGCGCGACGTGGGGCGGCGAAGGTGGCGGTGTCCTGCTGAATCAGTGTCCTCACAATCTCGATCTCTGGCAATGGATGTTCGGCATGCCGCAGCGCGTTCGCGCCTTCTGCAATATCGGGCGCAAGCACAACATCGAGGTGGAAGACGAAGTCACCGCCTATCTCGGGTACGATTCGGGATGCTCCGGGGTCTTCATCACCTCCACGGGCGAATCACCGGGCACCAATCGGCTGGAAGTGGCGGCGGAGTACGGCAAGGTCGTGATCGAGGGGAACGGAATCCGGTTCACGCGCAACGAGGAATCCGTCAGCACCTTCCTGAAAACCACCCCCGAACTGTGGGCTCGCCCCGATGTCTGGAACGTGGAGATCCCGACGAACGGCACTGGCGGCCAGCATGGGGAAATCCTCCAGAACTTCATCAACGCCATTGTGAACAAAACCCCGCTGATCGCGCCCGCTGCGGAGGGCATCCATTCCGTTGAACTCGGCAACGCCATGCTCTATTCGTCCGAAACCGGGAAGACCGTGGAGATGCCGCTCAACGGCGGCGCCTACGAGCGGATGCTGAAACACAAGATCAAGACATCCCGCTTTGTCAAGAAGACCCAGGCGGCCAAACTCGGCGACATCAGCCGGTCATACTGAGCAGGAAGGGCAGGAAGATCATGAAGACCACGCAAATCGCTGCGCAGTTATACACACTTCGGGATCACCTCAAAACGCCGGCCGATATCGCCGCCTCGCTTAAGAAAGTACGTCAGATCGGGTACCGGGCGGTTCAGGTCTCCGGCCTGGGGCCGATTGAGGAGAGCGAACTGAACCGCATCCTCCAAGGGGAAGGTCTGACCTGCTGCGCCACGCACGAATCCGGCGCAAAAATTCTCGATGAAACGGCTGCCGTCATCGCTCGGCTCCAAAAGCTGAACTGCCGCTACACGGCCTACCCCTACCCCGCCGGTGTGGATTTCGGCTCGCTTCCGACCGTGCTCGACCTGGCGGCCAGGCTCGACAAGGCCGGACAACTCATGCGCGAAGCCGGCCTGGTACTGACCTACCACAACCACGCGATGGAGTTCCAGCGGCTGGAGGGCAAGCTCGTGCTGGACTGGCTCTACGAGAAGACCGACGCGCGCCACCTGCAGGGCGAAATCGACACCTATTGGGTCCAGCACGGCGGCTCTGATCCTGTGGCCTGGTGCCGTAAGCTCAAGGGCCGCCTGCCGCTGCTCCACCTGAAGGATTACACCGTCATCGGCGGCAAACCAGCGTTTGCTCCCGTGGGACAAGGCAACCTGGACATACCCGCCATCGTGAACGCCGCCGAGGCGTCCGGTTGCGAGTGGTTCATCGTGGAGCAGGATGACTGCTACGGCGCCGACCCCTTCGAAGCGCTCGCGCATAGCTATCGTTATCTATCCACGCTGGTCCGTAACTAGCAGAGGGAAACCATCATGTACCTGACAGGGTTTGCCGACGAAGCGTCGAAAGGCATCGACGGGCAGATTGCTGCCACGCGGGAACTCGGTTGGACGTTTATCGAGTCGCGCGGCGTGGATGGCAAGAACATCCATGATCTCTCCGACGCTGAGTTCGATCACGTGGCGGGCGCGCTGGAGTCGGCCGGTGTGCGGGTGAACTGTTTTGGCTCCGCCATCGCCAACTGGGGCAAATCCATTCTGGAGCCCATGGACTCTTCGTTGGCCGAAGCCCGACGCGCCATCCCCCGCATGCATCGGCTGGGCACGCGACTGATCCGCATCATGAGCTTTGCGGTGCTGAAAGATCGCGATCCCGAGGATCAGATGGAAACCGAGCGATTTCGCCGCCTCAGGGAGCTTCTGGCCCTGTTTCAGGACGCCGGAATCACGCCTGTCCACGAGAACTGCATGAACTACGGAGGCATGGGCTGGACATACACCCTCCGCCTGCTGGAAAACGTGCCCGGGCTCAAGCTGGTGTTCGACACCGGCAACCCCGTATTCACCCCCGACTACACGAAACCGGAACCGCGTCCGCGCCAGTCCGCATGGGAATTCTATTCCCACGTCAAAAGCCACGTCGCTTACGTCCACATCAAGGATGGTGTCTGGAATGCGGAGAAGCAGGTCTGCACCTACACCTACCCCGGCGAGGGAGAGGGAGACGTTCGCCGCATTCTCACCGACCTTCTTCAGAATGGATATGACGGCGGTATCTCGATCGAGCCACATCTGTCCGCTGTGTTTCATGAAGAGCGCGGCGAGACCCAGGCGTCCGTCATGCACCGCACCTATGTCGAGTACGGCCGGCGCCTGGAAAAGCTGATCGCGGGCATACAGGACGCACGCGCGCCAAGCACAAAGAGGTGAGACATTGTGAACGCCTACGCGTTGGCAACACCCGAACACCAGGGCTGGATCACGCAATTACTGGCGGACACAAGGGCCAATGGCGGTCAAGCGCCCGTGGATGTGGCGCAATTTTGGGCCGATCAGGCAGTCGCCAACCGGGATCCCTTCAGCGCCTCAATTCCTCAGGTTCCACTCGGGGCGATCTGCAACTGGGAGTGTGTGTTCGATGAGCTGGGCGTGCCTCAAGACTGGTGGCGCTTCCAGTATGGTGATGCGGTCTGGGCCATGGACCTGAAGCGGCGCTACAATGACCTGGCCGAACAGATTGTGGGGCGACGCCTGCTGGATGAAACACCTGCCGACCCGGCCCGCCAATGGCCTGAGACCAAAGGGCTGCACGACATTTTCGAGGCCCGGAACGCTTGGGAAGGGGGCGCCACAGGTTCCTGGTGGCTGCATCAGTCGGCACACACAACCGCTGAACTCAGTGCCCTGCTGGATCGCGTGGAACGTCGGTTGGACAACCTGCGGGCCTTCATTCTACCGGAGGACTGGACCAGCCAGAAGCAACGCCTGGAAACCCTGGGCGTCAAAGTGCCGCTCTATCGCGCACAGCGCGGCCCCTGCACGTTTGCCTGTTCCATCTTTGGGGTGGAGAACCTGCTGCTGCTCCATTTCGACGATCCCGCCCTGATGCAACGGTTCTCGGACCTGATCGCCCGCGCCATCCTTGCGCGCGCCCGGGTCCTGGATGAGGAGGCCGGCTTCACTCCCGCCACCGCGCCGAAGTGGTGGTCGTGGTACGACGACAACTGCTGTCTGTTCAACGCCGAGATGTATGAGCTGTTTGCCATGCCCATTCACCGGGCCGTCTTCGAGCGCTATGCGCCAGCGCCCACAGACTGGCGCTATCAGCACAGCGATTCCGACATGGCCCACCTCCTCCCGTTGCTTGCTGAGCTAAACCTCAAGGGGGTTAACTTCGGCCCGACGCTGACTGTTTCGGAAATCCGGCAATACTGCCCTCATGCCGTGATTGACGGACAATTGGCGCCCTTCACCTTCAGCCGTAATGAAGAGGCCAACATGGTCGCAGAATTCCTGCGCGATTTCGAGCAGGCCCGGTCGCACCGCGGCTTGCGCTTCTCCACCGCAGGCTCCGTCAACAACGGCAGCCGGCTGACCGGCATGCGCCTGCTCATGGCGGCCATTCAGCGGCATGGACGGTATACCGGTGAGACGGGGCTTGCGGGGCTTGCTCCGGTCCAGGGGGTCGGAAAACGGTGATTTTACTGCCGGGGAGAATGACTGTCGGGGGAAAAAGCCTAGCGCTTCCACCCCTGTTTGTGTATTCTGACTCCTGACTTCTCTCTTGCAAACACACCGAAGGGGTTTTGCAAGAGCCTCGCCTGTCATTTGTTTGTACCGCCGAAGTAATCAAAGGGAGTGCGTGTGTTCAAGCCGCGCCAGAATGGTGTATCGTTCCTTCCGCCGCTGCTGCGGGAATGGCGCGACTACAGTCTGCGAGCGTTCCGCTGCGACGCACAGGCGGGGGTAACCGTGGCGGTATTTGCGGTGCCGCAGGTGATGGCCTATGCCATGCTTGCGGGGCTTGCTCCGGTCCAGGGTCTCTACGCGGCGATCCTCATGTCGGTCGTGGCGGCGCTGTGGGGCAGTTCTCCGTACGTCAACACCGGTCCGACCAATTCCTCCGCTCTGCTGACGGCTGCCGCACTGGCGAGCTGCCCGGGAGGCGACCCGGTGACGGTCTTGCTATCCTTGACGGTGATGGTGGGCCTATTTCGCGTGGCCGCGGGCGGATTCCGGCTGGGGTGGATCATTCGGTATGTCCCTGAATCAGCCTTTCTGGGGTTCACACTGGGCGCTGGCGTGCTGATCGCGATTGGACAGACTCACCATCTGCTGGGCGTTCCGGCGCCGTCGATCCAATGGGTTCCCGCGCGGCTCGTCGAGACGCTCAGGCGTCTGCCCGAGGCGGGATGGGCGCCGCTGTTGACGGGACTCGGCGTCCTGACGGCGATGCTGCTGCTGGATCGTTTCGCCCGGCGGTGGCCTGTCGCCGTGCTGGCTGTGGCGGGGGCGGCCGGCGTGGCCGCCCTGTTAGGACCGGAAGCCGGTATCCGCCTGGTGCGCGATCTGGCTCCGATATCCGGCGATCTGCCCCATTTCGGATTTCGAATCGCGGGAATTGATCAGATTGCCGAGTTGTTTCCAGCCGCGGTCGCGCTTGCCGTCATCGGCTTGATGGAAGCCATATCGATCGGGGAGCACCTCGCGATCAAGAACCGGAAACCGCTGAACATCAATCAGGAGTTCGTCGGACAGGGCCTCAGCCAAATCGCGACGGCCTTTTTCCAAGGATTTCCGGGGTCCGGATCGTTCAGTCGTTCCGCGCTGATCGAGCAGGTCGGCGGTCAGACGGCTGGGGCCAATGTCGTGTTCGGCGTCGTGCTCGTGGCGGGGGTTCTGGGGTGTCCGGGCCTTCTGGGACTCATTCCCGTGGCGGCCTTGGCTGGCCTGTTGGTGTATGTGGGCCTCAAACTCGTGGACGTGCGCCGGATCCGCCGGGTCTTTGACACGTCGCGGACGGACGTATGCGTGATGATCGTGACCTTCATCGTGACGGTGTTCGTCAATATCCAGTATGGGTTGTTCGCGGGCGTTGTGACGGGCGTGCTTTTATATGTGAATCGCGGCAGCGGATTGCGTGCGTACGAACTCGTGCCCGAGGGAATGAAGCTGTACGGGGAACGGCCCTATGAGGGGGACGTTTCACATGAGCGGAGCGATGTTGTGGCGGTTGCGCTGCACGGCGATCTGTTCTTTGGGGCGGCGCAGGTTCTGCGCGAGCAACTGGGCGCGATCGCCCGCGAGCAGAAGCCGAGCCATCTCATCCTCAGAATGCGCCGCGTCTATTCGATTGATTACTCGTGTTGGAACGCGCTCTTCGATTTCGCTGAAGCCTTTCATGAACAGGGAGGAAAACTCTACATCTGCGGGGTGCGCGAGGACGTCGGTCGGGTGATTCGCGACGCCGGCATGGATCGGGTCCTCGCGCCCGACCAGATCTATGCATCGTCGCCCGTTCCGTTCCAGGCGTTCGACGCCGCCGTGCGCCGCGTGCTGGGCGAGTTGCCGTCCGACGCCACGCTGGGTCCTGCCTGGGACGCGCATCGCCGCCGCCTCGCCGAGGGGTGAGCCGACGCGCGCCACCGCCGAGGGACAGCCCCTGTGCCTGAGGATTAGACAAGGCGCGGAAACGGCGGCGTCTGGCGTTGCAGGCACTTGACGATGCGGTCCACCTCAGGGATGGCGTGCGCGAAAAACTGCTTGAAGCCCCGGCAGAGATAGTTCAGCCCCGGTTCGCCGTCGGCGGTTCGGATGAAGCGGCTCTTCGGGCACTCACCCCAGCAATCGCTGAGAAACGGGCACTGCCGACACTGCGCCGGCAGCGTTTCGTGCTTGGCATAACCGAACTTGACCTGCGCCCGCAACAAGGCCATCTCGCCGAGCGGTGCCTTCATGACGTTGCCCAGACAGTATTCGGGATAGACATAGTGGTCGCAGGTGTAGAGGGATCCGTCATTCTCCAAGGCCATACCTTTGCCGCAAAACTCGCTGTAGACGCAAATCTGCGAGGGGTGCCCCATATGCTGCGCCACGAGCGTCTCGAAATGATTGACAAAGACCTTGCCGATGTCCCGGTTCCGCCACTCGTCGAAGGTCTTGCAGAGAAAGTAGCCCCAGTCCTCGGGATCGACCGACCAATCGGTCACAACGGATTCCGGATGCCCCGGCCGCGCGCGCGGATCGCCGTCGCGGGGCAGCGTCGCCGGGTCCCAGGACTGCGGCGCCCTCTGTTCGAAGTCCTTGTGCTCGACGATCGGGATGAATTGGAGGCGGTCGGCGCCGAGCTCGCGCCGCAGGAAGCGGTACACGTCCAATGGGCGACGGGCGTTGTGTCGGTTGATGCACGCCATCGCATTGAACGACACGCCATGGCTTTTCAGCATCCGCGCGGCGGCGAATACCTTGGCGAACGTCGGGTCGCCGCTCTTGGTGACGCGGTAGCGGTCGTGGATCTCCTTCGGCCCGTCGATGCTGAGCCCAACCAGGAACTGGTTCTGCTTGAGGAACTTGCACCACTCCTCGTCAAGCAGTGTGCCATTGGTCTGCAGGTCGTTCAGGATGGTCTGGCCGGGCTTGGCGAACTGCGCCTGGAGCGCGACCACCTTGCGGAAAAAGTCCAGACCCAGCGTGGTCGGCTCGCCGCCCTGCCAGGAAAAAATCACCTCGCCGCCCGTCACACTCTCGATATACTGGCGGATGAATTCCGTCAGCACCTCATCCGACATACGGCGCGGCGCCGGGACGCCCTCCAGCGACGCCTTGCTCAGGTAGAAGCAGTAGGCGCAGGCCAGGTTGCAGGCGGAGCCAGCCGGTTTGATCATGACATGGAACCGACTGCCGCCCTGCTTCGCCATCAGCCCCGGAGCGTCGTACTTGTCGATCGGCCGGGACAGGGCCCCGGGGTTGACGCCGGGGGCCGTCCCAAGATCCGGAATTCCATGATACAGCCTGTTTTTCTTCATGTGATCGCCTGTTTATGATCCGCCGACGGAAACACAGATCGAACATGGCGGTCCAGGAGGTTCAGGGTGACTTCCCGTGCGATGGTTGCCCGATGGTCATGAAGCAGTCGGTAGAAGGCATCGCCCGCCTCAGCCGCGAGGCGGAACGCGACGTGGAGCAACTGGCGGAAGTGCGGATCGTAATGCGGACAGCGCGAATCATGGCGCAGCGCCGCCGCGAAACGGGGGCCGTCCCACGTATTGACTTCCTCTGGCGTCGGCAGGCGCGCGGGATCAATATCGAGGACCGTTGCATACGGCTTGGACAGTTCTTCGCGGCGCGAAACGGCCTGGCGCCAGAGGTCCTTCACAAAGGCCAGCGCGTCGCCGCCGACCAGCGCCAACCCGACCAGTTCCTCCAGCCAGGTCGTGCCGGCGGTCTTGAGATGAAGCCCCGCTCCGGTTCGCGCAAGAATGTCCCGGATCGGTCCATAGATGGCAAACTTGTCGCTGCCGGAATGAACACTCAACTTCAATCCGTCACCGAAGCCAAGCTTTTGCCAGGCCAGCGCCAGCACGGAGACATCCAATTCGAACTCGCGCGCAAACTGACGCGGATCGCCCACGTAATCCACGCCCTTGTTGAAACGGCCCGAGAACCGCGGGGCTAGGGTATCCACCGGAACGCCCTCTGCCGCGAGGCCGGTCAGAATGACGAGCAGATCCTGCGGCGATTGGGGGGTGTCTGTTTCATCCAGCGAAACCTCGACGAGGAATTTACGCGAGCCGCGAGCCGAGCGAATCCGCCGAAATATCCGCCCCGCCTCAGCCACGGCGGCAGCATACTTTCCGGCGGCGGATCGTGTCGCCGCGCGATCAAGCGGCAGTCGCTCTCCGGTGCCAGGCAGTGCCGGCGCCAACCCGAGCCGTTCCTCCACGCGGCCTGCCAGCGCCTCCACCGCCGCAGGTTCGCAGGCCTGTCCGATCTGCTCTGCAACATCCAGCGTGAAGAAATCACACGCATCCAGAAACCGATCCACGTTACCCAAAGAGATATGGTCGGCATCCAGCCAGTAGGGAGAAGACCACCCGGCTTCGCGAACGGCAGCGTCTGCGGCCGCGCGGGCATCGGATGGACAGGTCCCGATCAGGGTGTGCTCGCGGTTCGACTTGTTCCAGACCGGCGTGACCCGAATGCCATCCCGCCGCGCGGCTGCTAGCGCGGCGAGTTGGGCGACGCCCTCGCAGCCAAACCGATCGCCGACGCCGATCGAAAAGCGTCCAAGCCCGCACCCGGTGTCGTCGTGTTCCTCGCGGTGGGTGTTGAGAGACCTATTCTGGGTATCCATACTCGCCTAACCTTTCTGTCTGGCGTGGCCTGAGGCCCGCCTCGTTCCATCTTTCCGTGCGGCGTCGTCACTCCATGTATGCGCCTGCTTCTTTCAGGCGCTTGCGAAGGAGATTCACATCGACCGTGCGCACGTCGCAGGACGTGGACTTCGCGGCCATTCCGGCGGCCATTCCGGCGGCCTCGCCCATCACCAGGCAGACCGGCATCACCCGTGTGCTCCCCTGCACGGGCCTGTCGGTGGAAATGGCCCTGCCAGCGACCAGCACATTCTTCAGTTTCTTCGGCGTGAAGCAGCGGTACGGGATTCCGTGCGATTCCCCGGGGCCGTAACGCCTGAATGTCTTCTCTAGCTTCTCGTGTCCCTTCAACGTCTCCTGGATATCCTTCTTGGCCGTATGCACGTCAAGAAAATAGCTGTTGCGGCAGACCTCGTCGGGAAATGTCCGCCTCGATTCGTAGTCGTCAACGGTCAGCACATAGTCCCCGGTTATGCGGCGTGTCTCGCGGGTGCCTAGCAGGGGGGCTGTCGCCACAAGATGGGCATTCGCAAAGGCCTTGGGATGATGCTCCGCAAGGGCGTCCCTGAACTCCATCGCGAGCTTGCGCCCCTCAATCATGGCGTTGGAAACCGATTTCGGATCTGTATTGTCGACCTCCCACTGGTGTCCCGCGTTGAAACCGACCGTGCCGGGCCCGACGATGTTCGAGCACAGATGCGTGTCCTTGATATGCGGATATTTCCCTGAGGCGGCGATCGCGTATACCGGACTGTTCTTGTTGCCGGCATGAAGACCTGGGCCATGCCTGTAGGCGTACTCGTCAACATTGCTGAGTATGAAACAGAGGGTGACAGGCTGCAGCTCCCCTTTTTCACTTCCTTTCTCGAAATCCGCGCCAGCCCAGGCCGCGAGATCCGCGTCGCCAGAGCAGTCGACAAACACTTTCGCCTTGTACGCCACGAGACCGCGCTTGTTCGCTACGATAATCCCAGAGACCTTCCCGTTAGCGTCCACGTCGACGCCGGAAAGGAACGTATTGAACAGGATCTCTGCGCCCGATTCCCTCACGAAATCATCATAAACCCGCTTCAAACGCTCGGCATCGATCGGAACCCATTCGGTAGCATCCTTCGCGACATGCGCCACCCCCTCCTTCGCGGCTGCGAAGATTTTTTCACCCATGCCTTTATACACGATCTTCTGCTGGTCGGAGAAAGGGCACCAGGCGGGGATCAGTCCGGATGTCCCCATGCCGCCAAGGCTTCCTGTCGCCTCGATGAGCAAGGTCCTCGCCCCTTCCCGGGCGGCCGAGGCTGCGGCCGTGCAACCGGCGGGCCCTCCGCCCACCACGATCACGTCCCAACTGCCGATAACCGGGATCCCCATCTTTGAGATGTTATGCTTGTTTGTCATACTAGTCTCCTTTGGTTGAATTTGAGAAACGTGCCGTCGGCCATCGCGTGCACCGGCTGCCGCTGGGCAACGGTCATGGCTGCGGGCTGACCGGCGCACCCGCCTCCTCATACCCTTCTCCGCGCGGATAGAGTGTGGTCATGCGTGAAACCTGAGCGGGTGTCGGCACAACATCCGGGGGAAACGGGGGTTGTCCAAAGGTGTCGCGGATGGCGTGCAGGTAGCCAAACCCCCAACCGGCCGCCGGCATCATACAGTGACCTTCGCCCCATTCGTTCCAGTTGTCCAGCAACACCACCCTGCGCGACAATGCGTTCGTGGCTGCCGCCGGCATGTAGGTCGTCCTGGCCCACTCACAGAGCGCGCGGAATTCGTCGGGTGTGGCCCAGGCATCGCGACTGCTGGAGCCGCCTTTCCATGGAGCGGGACTCCATCCCATGGACAAGGTCGGCAGCACGTCTTGCGACATCTGGGCGCGCTGTGACTCGATATTCTTCATTTGATTCTGGGTCGATCCGGTGAACCACGTGTAGGCGTATGCCGCATCGAACATCAAGTCCGCAGCATTTTTGCTGGGTCCTCCCTGGTTGATCACCCAACAGCCATCGAACCCCATCTTGCGGCACTCCTCGCGCAGAATCGGCAACGCCGCCTTGGCGGCGCTAAAACGACGCGTCTCGTAGATGCCGATCAAAGGTTTGTTATCAATCTTCAGGTAGCGCGGATCGCGAAACAGATGCTCGACAAGGTATGGCACCACATTGTCGCGCCAGTCGTCCAGTTTACCGACCGGGAACGTGATGTTGATGGCGAACGTCATCTTGTTGCTCCACCGGGCCCGCTTGAAGCCGATCAGCCCCTCGCCGTGGCGCGTGGAGTGGATCGGCCCCGGCGCGCCTTGATACCAGCACTTGAAGTCGCAGGAGATGCCGTTGCGCAAGAGCCAGCCGATGGACCAGTCCTCCACTTCCGGATCGCCGCCGTTGTAATACCCCAGCAGCGGCCGCCGCTCCGGAAAATCGCGAATATAGTCCCAGCCATTGTGCAGCCCCTCCCGCCAGAGGTCGCACGACTGCATCACGACGATGTTCGAGCCCGTGGCGACCGGCACAGGCTCGGGCGCGTAGTCGGCCGGATACGGCAGATGCGGACGCACGACCAACTCGTCCGCCCAGCACTTCCCACCGACCGCTTCAGGCGCCGTGACGCGCATCTGGGCAACCTGCGCCCCCGCAGCGATGGCCACTCGTCCGCGCTCGATGTCATTGACATAACACGTGGCCGACTTGGCCGCGGGGTCTATCACCACACGCAGGTTGTACCACACCGTCTTCCGAAGTCCCGTCCAGAGCGAAACCGGCGCGCCCCCCCCGGCGTCGCTGGCCGTCAGGGTGCCGTCGCGCGCGGCGAGCGTTACGACCGGGTGCCCCGCGGCATCGAGCCAGGCCACTGACGCGCCATTGCCGCCGTCTGCAAACAGGACTTTTGCCTCCACCTCCACGGCGGCCTTCACAGGCGGAAAAGCGACCGTAGCGTCCAGCGCACCGGTCTGTGTACGTTCCAGGCAAAGCGCACGACTGTTCGCGACATGCGCGGCCCCGCCATGGTTGCGGACGGCAACCGTGCCGCCTGCCGTCGTGGACGTCCAACCATCCGGCAACGCCCCTTCCGGCACGCTGATAAAACGCTCCCGCAGCGCATAACCGCGATGCAACAGCACCGGCGTCACGAACAGGTCGCCTACGAATGTGTTCCCCGTGGTGATCGCAAGACGGTCCAGCGCCTTATCGGACAACGTCACCGCCGTGGCAACCCTACGCCCGTCCACGCGGATGTCCGCCCGGTGCGCGTCTAGGTCTAAACGAACGCTGACGCCGCAATCCCGGCCAGCCTGTAGTGCCGCCAGACGCCGCGGCGCGCTTTCACCAGCATCCGCCACCAGATCCCCCTCCGCCACGTGCAGGCGCAGGACGGCCTGATCTCCGGACATGATCTGGAAAAAAGGCCCATTGGTGAGTTGCGGCAGCCGGAAGACAAATTCCCACGTCAACACCCCATCCTGCTGCGCCGGGAAACGCCGACCGATGGTGACCGGCGCCTCGTCGTTCTTATCCACCAGCTTGAACCAGGAGTAGTAGGCATGCGCGAAAGATGCGCCGGGCGGCTCCACCTCCCAGCCGGAGATCCGCCATTCCGCGGCAGGCCGGCCCACGGCCAGATGCGCAAACCACTCGCAGACGAGATCGCCGACCTCGACGCGACGGGCCGCCGGTTGATCCGCGGCCGAAACCACGGACGCCGTGATCGCCATTCCCAGAATCATGCTGCTGACGGTCTTCATCGTTTGTTCGCTCCTGTTTTAATCTCCTGCCGTTGTCTAGCCCCAAGCATAGGGACCGATACGCTTCACACCGTGCTCCAGGCTTCGTATACCGCTTCGCAGTTCTCGATGCGATGATCTTTGCCCCAGAAACACTGTCCCACCACACCGGTACGCCGGTTCCTCAGGAACGCCCGCGCCACACGCCGCACGGCCTCCCGTACTTCTCCCGGTGTGGCTGACGTGAGCAATCGTTGCCGATCAATCTCGCCCCAGAAGCAGATCCGCCCCGCGAATTGTTCCGCCAACTCCTCGATGTTCATGCAGAAGAGCTGCGCATTGACGGCATTCACGCCGATTTCGATCAGGTCCTTGATGATCGGCGCGATATACCCGTCGGAGTGCATGAGCACGAACTTGCCGTGGGCGTGGGCCAGATCGCAATAGTCCTCGTAGAGCGGCTTGAAGAACGCCCGCCAAAGCTCCGGTGAAATCAGGAGGGCTTGTTGGGCGCCCCAGTCATCGGCGATGTGTACACCATCGACGTCCGTCTTCACCCAGAGCGCCATCTGCTTCATGAAGTACTCGTGAACCATGTCGCGCAGGCGGTAGACCTCCGGCTCGAGATAGGCCAGATCCAGGTAGAGCTGCTCGGACCCACGCAGGTGCTGCATCCGCTCAAACGGATTGGGCATGCTGTCCCACATCGGGATCATGAACCTGTCCGAGTCGGCACAGGCCGGATTGACGGGTGAAAGATCGGCACCGTCGATCACCTCCCAGGGCGGCTGAAAAGTCTTCAAACCGCTCCAGTCGCGCCGCAGGGGGGAGTCCTTCACCTCGCCGCAGACGTCATCCTCGCCAGCTTCCCAGACGCAGCCCCAGATGTCCGTGCGCCGCCCCTTCCGGTTCATGGCGCCGCAGCTCCGCCCCGCCGGATACTGGAACGGCGGGGACGCCACGTCACTGGGATATTTCCGTTGGAGCTCGCCGCCAAAAGAGTTCTCGATCGGGATGCGGTCCACCTCCTCAAAGCAAAGCGCTCTCTTGATTCGTTCACGAGATGTCATGCGTCGCCTCTCTTTCTTTCCGAGCGTTGTATTCCTGAAGGGCCGCGAGCATGGCTCGATAGTTTCGCGGTGACACTTCCGGTTGGACGGCGTTGGAAGCGCCAAGCACCAGTCCACCGCCGGGCGCACACTCGACAAGCAGTGTCCCCGCCGCCGCTCGCACGGCTTCGGGGCTGCCCATGAGCAGCAGGCCGCAGTCAATGTTGCCGCACAGACAGAGTCGGCCCGCCACCTGGCGCTTGACGCTCCGCATGTCCATGCAGGCCACCGGATCGATGGCCTGCAGGGCATGCAGTCCGCTGTCCGCCAGTGCATCGACACAGGCGGTTAGATTGCCATCACTGTGCAACACCGACCATCCGCCCAGGGTCCGCACCTCCGCTGCCCATTCGCGCAAATAGGGGAGAAAGAACCGATCCATCTGCGCGGGATTGAAGAAGACACCGTGATTATCGGCAATGTCGGAAGCGCTGAAGAGAATCTCAACACCGAGTTCACGGAACGTGCGAGCCTGCGCGACGCCGTGGCGCAGCGTGCGGCGCGCCTGCTCGTCGATTTGCTCCGGGGCATCGAAAAGCCGATAGGAAAATTCCACATAGTCGGCGGCGCCTGGCATGCCGATCACGCCGCCGGATCCGGCGGCGATCAGGAACTGGCCGGCGGCCAGTTTAGCGAGGATGCGGATCTGCTCGTCACGGGCCGGATCGGGCAACCAGTAGTAGGCTGGGTGGCCCGGCGCGTGCTCCCAATAGCCGCCGGGCGCGGTGACGGCGGAAAATCCGAGTTCGGCGGCAACCTCAACAATAATCTCGGCGTTGTGGTGCAAGGCACGTTCCTGTTCGGCCGCCGTGAGATCGGCAAACTCGCGGCCCAGCGTCAAACGTCCGCGATCAAATTCGTTCCACAAGTGAAACTCGAGCTCCCACACGGGAACCGCAGACGGCACCCGGCATGCCAAAGCCTGGCGCATTTCGGCGCAACGTGTCATCATTTTCCTTTCCTAGCCATCACCCGGCGCATAATCTCACGATCCTCCCACGCTGTCAATCGGCCAGGTGTTGGTCTTGCCGGAGAAGTCCTCGGCATACCGGCCCAGACAACCGATATCGGCATAGCCCTGGATCAGGTTGGCCTGGAACTGCTGTTCACGGCATCCGGTTGGTTTTTTCAGCAGTCGAAATGTCGGCGGCCACGGCAGCGCGATAGCGCGCCCAGGAAAACGGAATCGTTTCCGTATGCAGGAGCGGCGTCTCCGAATAACGATCCCGGGTTAACGCAACAACCTGATCCCAGTGCCGGAGGCACTGTTGCAGCAAAGCCATCGCCTCGTCACGCCCTTGGTCGTTAAGACCGCGCCGATAACGCTCCAGCGCCACGGCCGCGCGTATCTTGTCTGCCAGATAGAGGCCGAGATGCGCCCAGGCGGCGGCATCAGCGAGTTCGTCTGCGACAGCGATGTTAGTTGTGCTGACGGACGCCAGGCGAGACAGCGTTTCCCGGGCATCGCGTTCAGCAGCATCGGCAACGGCGAGCGGAGAAACCTTGTTGGTGCTGACGGCAACCTTCCGGGCTTCCAGGTCAATCATTGCCGAAACACCCAACCATTGCGGATCCAGCGGCTTGGCTTGGATCACATGTTGGATGTCCAGGAAACCCTTCTTGCTCAGGAATCCTTCGCTGTACAGCGTGGGATCCGACGTTGCGCCCATAAACGTCGCGATGCGCAAAGGCGTGCGGCTCGCCAGATCCAGCACGGGAAGAAGCGTGGCTCCGGTCCCCTGTCCATACTGCCGGTCAATCGCCCGGGCCAGAGCCGCGTCATCCAGATTGGGATCGTACAGGTGCCTGCCCCAGACCACGTAGAACAACCGTTGCCGCTGAAAGGCCCAGCGCGCCCGCCCCGGAAGGTCCGGCTTGTCGAAGACGTTCGCCGCCGGGATGTAACACTCCGATCCCACGTAGTATCCGCCGGTCCAGGGCCGGCTGTTCAGGCGGATGTGCTCGCGGACAAAGGACGGCCCGCACCAGCGCAACAGAAAGAAATCCTCGTTCCTCACCATCCAGGTGATGCGGTAGTCCTTCGGCAGGGGGTTCCACAACGCATCGCTGATGGCACCGCCATGGATAATATGCAGCTTCGGCGAGGAATGACCATGCGACCAGTTATACTTGAGCTCAGTATAAACAGGCGCATCGGTGTGCACGGACTCCAGCAACCGGCGACCCAGCAGTTCGGTATCGCGCGACATGGATCCGCCGGATTGGGTGTCTTTGGAATGCGGCGCGCGGTAGTTGATCTCAACCGGCCGGCCGGCATCGCGTATGGCGCTGAGAATCACGCGGTCAATCCATTCGCCGCGTTCGGCAGGCGTCATGCCGCCCATGCGCTCCGACTGGGTAATGCCGATGCCGTCCAGTTCGGGATACTCCTTCAGCACCTGCGTGAGAATGGAACGGTTGTAGCGCTCGACAAGCGTCGAGCGGTCGCCGTCGCCAAAGAAGGCGCCATCCATGCTGTAGGTGGCCACGTTGTGCGCCTTGGCAAAGGCCGGCGACACAAAAATGTTCCAGGTAAAGAGTTGGACCTTCATGCCGCGGTCGTGAGCATGACGGAAGATGCCGCGCCACAGCGTCTGCCACTGGGCCAGCTCGGCATCACTGAGATCGCAGGACTCGGGAAACTCCTGAGACCGGACCATCAGATGATAGGGATGCAGGCTCCAGAGGGACAGGCGGTTGAAGCGGCTCTCGGCGAGGTGATCAATGAGCGCTTTCCAGAAGTCCAGGTCGCGACAGTCCGCTTCGTTACGCCGGTAGTACTCATGCACACGATACGACATCCAGGGCAGATTGACCTTCACGGCGCGAATGGCCATGCCCGGCCGCCCGGTCACGCCGTTGAGTTGCCCCGGCTCGATACCGGCGGCGATACGCTCGGCCGCCTCAAGCGCGCCATACATGACGCCAGCGGCGTCGCCGCCGGTAATCCGCAACTGACCGTCTTGAACGGTGATGCGATACGCCTCGCTGCCAAGGTCCGGAGCAGGCGTGATCTTCGCGCGGACCTTCAGGGCGCCGTGATCATCCGGCGCGAACCCGTGCTGCCGCAGCGCCTCCGTCAACCGCTCGACGCCAAACAACACCGGCGCGGCCGTGTCGGAATCAACCGCAACCGTGCGGGCCGCGCCCTGCGCGAAAACAGGGAGCCCGGTCGTCAACAACGCCCGGAGGAGCAGTCCTCCCCTGCCGCACCGACACGTGACAGGCAAGCGCGCTTCGGATGGCGCCGGCTGGCAGGGGACAACAGGAGAAAGAAAACCTGTCCAAAGTGCAGAGGTCATGGCGCCAAGCTTTTTCCCAGAAGCAATTAATCCCGCGTGGCTGTCGCCGAGCCTGTGTTCGGTTACGGGCTTATTCGCTGCGGGACGTTCAAATCCGCTCTCCGTTTCCAGAAGTCCGCGCCGGTGTAATGATCCTCATCGTTCCATTCCCGGGCGGTCTCCACAAGTCGCTGGCGCAGGCTGGACACAGTCGGCTGCGACTCTGCCCGCTCCGCCAGGTTCCGCATTTCCCAAGGATCGGCAGCCAAATCGAATAACTGCGTTGCGCCGCAGCCGTATTCGATCAGCTTGTGTCGCCCATCGGTCAGGCCGCGAATGCTTTTTTCGTAGGCCAGATAGAGATCTGGACGCAGTGGTGCGGTCGGGTCCTTCAGGCAGGGGAGCAGGCTGACGCCTTCTACGGAACCGGGAACCGGCGTGCCGGTCAGCCCGCAGAGCGTGGGGAAGATGTCCAGCAGGTACACCAGCGCGGCACTCTGCTGCCCTTTGGGAATACCGGGGCCGGCAAAGATCAACGGGACCCGCACACTGTGATCGTAGACGCTTTGCTTGCCCAGCAACCCGTGCTGGCCGACGGCCAGACCATTGTCTCCGGAAAACACGATGATGGTGTTATCCAAGGTTCCCTTCTTGCGCAGCGCGCCGAGGACGCGGCCCAGGGCGGCGTCCAGGTGGGAGATCATGGCATAGTAGTCCGCTATGTGCCGCCGGATCTCCTGCGGGACGCGCGGGATGGCGGCGAGCACTTCGTCGCGGATGCGCAGCGCGCCCGTATCGATGGCATGCTCAGGGACGAAATTGGGCGGCAGGTTGATCGTGTCGGGATCGTACAGTTTCAGGAACTCCTCGGGCATGCTGCGGGGATCGTGCGGAGCCATGAGCGAGGTGTACATGAAGAACGGCCTCGCGCCGTCCCATTTCTCGATGAAGCGGATGGAGGCGTCAGCGAAGATATCGGTCGAATGTCGCCCGGCGTGGAAATGATCGCCCCGGCGTTGTTCCACCGTGTTCGTCCGGTAGGGATTGCGTATGCACGGGGCATAGCGCTCGTACCGGCCCGTCGGATCGAACTGGCAAAGGGGGACCATCCAGTGATCCTCCATGCCGCCGAAAAAGATCTCGTCGCCGCATTCAAAACCCCGCGCATAAGAGGCTGTCCCATTATGCCACTTGCCAGTACCGAAGGTGAGATACCCGTTCTGGCGCAGGCTTTCGGCCAGCGTGACGTGATCCGGCGGGATCTCCTCACCGTGGCCCTTGATGTGGTACAGCGTGCGCCCGCTGTGAAGCATGGCGCGGCTGGGCATGCACACCGCGCCGCAGCTTCCGCCGGGAATGTGCGCGTGCGTGAATACCGTGCCGCCCGCGGCCAGCGCGTCCAGGTTCGGGGTGCGAATGGCGCCGTTTCCCAGCGTGCGGATCGTGTCGAACCGCTGGTCGTCCGTGAAGAAGAAGAGGACGTTCGGTCGTTTGTTCAGAGCCATGTTCCCGTAATCTCCTGAAACGTGTTGATGGGTGTGTAAGGCGTCGGGTAGTCGGCGCCGTGGTGACTGCGACGGCAGGAGGCCATGAAGTCGGCGATTTGTTTTCGCATGTGCGCGGCGATGTCCGGGTATTCCCGGATCTGGTTGGCCGTTTCGGCCATGTCGGCATTCAGATCAAACAACAGATCCTCCGTGCCATCCGCCGAAAGATTGGTCAGGAACTTCCACTGATGATCAATCAGACCTATGGTCGGAGCACCGGACATGCGGTTTTTTTCGTCCAGAAACCGGTACGGAATGGCCTTGGGCCGCGTTTGTGACTCGCCCCGAATGAGAGGCAGCAGGCTGACTCCATCCAGCGGGCGGCTGTCCGGCAGGGTGTAGCCGAAAAGTTCCGCGACGGTCGGGAAGTAGTCCAGTGTGCTGCACGGCACAGTCCAGTCTGCCCCCGGCTTCACATGCTCCGGCCACTTGAGCAGGGCCGGCACGCCGATCCCGCCGTTGAACAGGCTGCGTTTGCGTCCGCGAAGGCCCCCGGTTACCCCGCGGTTTCGATCATTCCGGGACAGGTCTTCGCCGCCTTCCGGCCCGTTGTCCGAGCAAAACCAGACCATGGTGTCGTTCTCGATCCCCAACGCCCGGAGTTCGCGATTCAGGCGACCGACCTGTTCATCCATGGCGGTCACGCAACCGTAGTAGTGCTGCTCGTCCTCACAAAACTCCGAGTATATCGCACGGTACGCTGGCCCTGCAACAACCGGTGTATGCGGCGTGTGGAACCAGATCGTTGCAAAAAAGGGTGCCTGACGACTGGCGCAGTTTTGAATGAATGGGATGGCGCGGTCCATGATTACGCGCGAATCGTCACCGTCAAGATTGTCCCGGACAATTTCGCCGCGCTCATTCCAGTAGTGCGCGCCGAAGAACGTTCCCGGCTCGCCATAGACAAAGCGCCCGTCCGGGCGTTTCTGGTCTGGCGTTACCATGGGATCCCACGTTGGCACGCGCGCTTCAGCGGAGAAACAGACATCAAAGTCGTGCAGCCAGGGCGGGGAGAATTCCGCTGCGTGTTCCGGGCCGCCGCGGTTGCTGTCGCGAATGGCGGTGGTCAAGGTTCCCAAGTGCCACTTGCCGAAATGACCGGTCCGGTACCCCTGTTCCTTGCACACGCGGGCCAGGGTGATCTCCTCGGTCGGCAACCGGCCCACGTTGGCGTGCGTGATTCCGTAGCGGGAGTAGTGACGACCGGTCAGGCACGTCCCGCGCGTCGGCGAACAGACCGGGCCGCCGGCGAAGAAACGGGTGAATCGCGCACCCTCTCCCCGCATGGCGTCAAGACAGGGCGTGCGAATGATTTCGTTGCCGTTGAAACCGGTGTCCCCGTAACCGAGATCGTCACACATCATCAGAATAATGTTGGGCTTGTCTTCCGGCATGACCTAGTCTTTCAGCACGAATCGGGGATACAGTTCGGTCCGGAAGGGGAAGCTGACTCCCTGGGCGAGGCGCAGGTAGAAGTCCATGCGGTTGTCGGCATCGCTGTCGCAGATCATGGCGTTGAAGCCAAAGGTGTCCCCGGCTTTCAGGCCCAGCGCGGCCAATGGCAGGCGCAGGGTGTAGCGGGTGAGCTTGGCGTTCTCGTCGCGGGTCACTGCGCAGTCCGCGGTCTTCAGAATCGCGTCGCTTGTGCCCATCGCCTGATGGAGAACCACGCCGTTGGTGGAAAGGCCCAGCATCAGGCTCCAATGGGTGCCATCCGGTATGGCAACCCCGAATTGCATGGCATCGCCATTCCAGAGGTTGCCGCCGCTCTGGCTGTTCTGGTGCGTATCATCCGTCACGTCGGCGCCGAAACAAACCGCCTCGCCGTCCCATCCCAGGTAGAGGCGGGCACTGGTGTCCGTCGGACCGTTCCAGAGTGTTCGGGGCTGTTGGGGGACCACGCTGCGGGCGTTCTCCAAGAACACATCTTCGACGCAAGCCAGGGTCGCCAGGGGGGTGCCGATTTCGGCGGGATTGCCGTTGGTCTTGAAAGGCGCGGCCAGCTTGCGAAGCGGCCGCACGACGGTGGCGTCGAATCGTGGCGGCTGGGTGGCGGTGATGTTGTCGCCCGCGGGCGCCGAGCGCACCGCGCGAAACCCGTTGAAAGGATCCATTCCGCGGCGATCCGCATAGGCGACGGTCGCCTTGATCCGTCCGGAAGTCAGCAGATGGACCAGACGATAATAGATCATGTTCTTGCCGTAGCCGCCGCGGTACACCACGGCGCTGGCATCTTTCGGCCAGTCGGCTGGCAGAACCGCCTCGCCTTGGCCGTGCGAGCCCGCAAAAGTCAGCCCGGTCGGCAGACAAGGCGTCACCAGCCGCTCGATCAAGTCACCATTGTTCAAAAACCCAAGGCCCCAATACGAGAACCCGACTTCGTCCGGAGTAGGATGCTCGCTGTTACGGACGGCTTTCTCGTACTCAAGCTCTGTAAGGGGGCGCAGTCCGGCCCACGCCGCGACGGCCGCACCATCCGCCCACGAGAGCCAGGGCAGAAAGCCGTCGGGCGTGGTGGCGACATAGGTGTACGGATGCCCGTTGCCGGTGCGTCTGATTGTCTCCCCCTGATAGCCGTCGTACCAGTATTTCTTGGCCGATTCAGCGGGGATGGTATTGAGAAAGCCGGCGTAAAGCGCCTGGTTGATCACCGGATACTTCATGCAGTAGAAAGCCGCAAGACCATTGGGGAACGACGCTGGAATCTCGCTGTTGTCTTCCGGCACAATCCCCCTGGCCCAGAGCTTGCCTTTCTGTTTTCCGGTTGGAATGGCGCCGGGGCCCGTCACCCGGTACGGCGGGGTGGCCGCGCCCGGTTCACCGTCAACATAAGCGTGAAAAGCATTGACTTCCTTCCCGCCTGTCCCCAGGAAGTAAGGACCTTCCCCGACGTAACACATCTCAATGCCGAAGGCGCGGAACTCAGGTTTCCCGCCCTCGCTCGGAGAGCTTCGGTGTTCAGTGTTCAGTTCTACCACCGCCGTTACTTTCCGAGCCGCAACGTCCCCGCGCCCCTCCTTGGCCAGGCGCACGAACATGCCGACGGACCCGCCTGCCCCGAGCCCCGTCGAGGGGTCGTTTCCGGCCGGCACCACAAACTCCAGGGGGGTGCCCTCGCCGGAACTATACCCTGCGGGGTTGACTACCTTATCCGCCGCGAGGCGAAGTGGGCGCCAGTCGGCAGATTCCGATGTCCGCGCCTTGAAGAAAACCCAGATCGCGTCGTGGAAACTTCCGTAGCGGTAGGCGTTGGCCCAGGTGATGTCAAAGGTTACCAGCGCCGTCTTGTCATCGCGCGGGGAGACGGTCACGTTTTCAAGCCGCACTTCAGGGGCGCGCAAGATGGGGACCGGTGTTTCTTCCGCATCCGGACTGGAATCCGTTTCCTCCTGCGCTCGGGCGGCATGCGCGGTCAGCAGCAAGGCCGCCGCGGCCAGGGTCATCAGGCTTTTCAGGGTCATCATCGCTTTCATGGTCTCTTGTCTCCCGTGTCAGACTCGATTGCTGCCGAACGCAAACGACTGCATTCGATTGCGTTTCAATTCTCCAATACGTTCTTCAATCGTAACAACTCACCATCATCCTTTCGGTGTACGATTACGGGCGACGATTACGGACTACGATGGGATGTTCTTTCATCGTCCACCGTAATCGTCGCCCGTAATCGTCAGCCGATTCCCGTTTCTGCCATCGGCCGAGCAGTTACCTTCACTTTCCAATCTTCACCTGGCTCGTCCTCACCCCTCGAAATCCATGTACGTAGAAGCGTTGCTTCTCGCCTTCGCAAGCGCCAACGTTTGCCGTGAAGCGATTCGACACGCGGAACCCCTCGCGCCCATCCCAGTTGCCTTGATGGCCGGATCCGGGAATGCCGCCGCCGCGCATGCCAAAGGGAATCGTCCACAACGCGTCGCCGCCTTCGCCGTGATTTCCCGCGAATGTCCTTGCGCCCGGGCTGCCGATACCCACCACGCCTTCGATCACGTTGCCGGTGAGATCCAGAATCCCCCAGTACGATGCACCGGCGCGCGCACGGTCGCTATCCGGTGTCGCGAAGCATCCGGTCCGAATGGGACATTGGTTCAGTTTCTTGTTCGTGAGGTCGAACGGCGCGTTGCCGCGGGTTGCATCCGGACCGCCTTCGCCTTCCCAAACGACGGTCTCGTCAGGCATGCCGGCGTTCTTAATCGTATAGGCGCCTTTGCCGTCCATACCGGCGATGTCGGCCGTTCCCCAGGCATATTCATCCGGGACCGGCAGGAGCGGCCCGCGGCAGGCCTTTTCGAATTCCAACTCGGTCATAGGGCGCAGCCCGGCCCAGGCCATGTACGCCGCGCCGTCCGAGAACAGGATGTTGTTACATGGCAAATCGGGCGTGGGAGTCATGTAAACGGCCGGCTGTCCTGTTATCGGAACGTCACCGGATGCGGTAAACGTTCCGCGATCGATGATCGTCTTACTGGTCGAGTCGGCGATTCCGGAGGTGACGATGACGACGCGGCGATCAGCCTCGCTGAGCTTTCCGGATGAGGGCCCGAT
>Ga0194125_10003534_pt1 | contig 25141 bp, 19 predicted proteins | sample TA2KigC250mmetaG_FD_148626 | JGI IMG/M metagenome (GOLD analysis project Ga0194125, IMG submission 148626) | Freshwater microbial communities from Lake Tanganyika, Tanzania - TA2015034 Kigoma Deep Cast 250m | ecosystem: Environmental > Aquatic > Freshwater > Lake | place: Tanzania: Lake... | reverse complement strand
TCGACGAGACCTGGGTGCGGCCCGGGGCGATCGTCGTCGATGTGGGGATCCACCGAACGGAGGACGGTCGCCTTGTCGGCGATGTCGAGGCCTCGTCGGTCGGGGAGATCGCCTCCTGGCTCAGTCCAGTCCCGGGGGGCGTCGGGCCGATGACGGTCGCATGTCTGATGGCCAACGCGGTTCGCGCGGCGGAGCTGCAGGGCGGAGCGGAGGCATGAGCGGCGAGGTCCTGAGCGTCTCTCAACTTCTCGCCCTGGCGAAGGACGCGATCGAGACCGGCACGGAGCCTGCCTGGGTGGCCGGCGAGATCACCGGATGCAAGCGGCATCAACCGTCGGGACATCTCTACTTCGATCTGAAGGACTCGAAGACGCGGGTCGCGTGCGTCATGTGGCGCGACGCGGCCCGGAAGCTCCGGTTCGAGCCCGCCGATGGGATCGAGGTTCGGGCCCACGGCAGCCTAGGGATCTACGAGGTGCAGGGCCGGTTGCAGCTCTATGTCGACGCGATCGAGCCGGCAGGACTCGGCGAGCTGCAGGCCGCCCTGGAAAGGCTGAAGGCCAGGCTGGCGGAGGAGGGGCTTTTCGCCCTCGAACGCAAGCGGCCGCTACCCCCCTTCCCGGAGAAGATCGGCGTCGTCACGTCTCCGACAGGCGCGGCCGTGCGGGACATCACGAGGGTGCTGGGGGAGAGATGGCCTCTCGCCGAAGTGATCTTGAGCCCCTGCCAGGTTCAGGGAGAGGGGGCCGCGGAACAGATCGCCCGAGCGATGGGGGCCGTGGCGCGGGAGAAAGACCTCGACCTCGTCATCCTCGGGCGGGGTGGCGGGAGCATGGAGGATCTCTGGACCTTCAACGAGGAGACGGTCGTGCGAGCCGTCGCGGCATGCCCGGTCCCGGTCGTCACCGGCATCGGGCACGAGATCGACATCACCCTCGCCGACCTGGCGGCCGACCTGCGAGGGGCCACGCCTTCGCAAGCGGCGGAGTTTGCCGCCCCTGCGGCGGTCGAGGTTCTTCGCTTGATCCGGCACCATGGGGCTCAGCTCCGTCACAGGGCGGAGGCGCGCCTCAGCATCGGAGCCCTGCGGCTTTCGAGGCTCGAGGGGAGCCACGGCCTCAAGCGTCCGCGCGACATAGTCCGGCAGAGGGCGCAGCGGCTCGACGAGATCTCCTCCAGGCTGCAGATGGGCTGGGTGGGCGGGATCACCGATCGCAGGGGCCGGCTTGACGGCCTGGTTCGCAGGTGGAAGGCGAGGGATCCGCGAGAGGTCGTGCGGCGCGCGCGTCTCAGGATCGGCGAGCAGGCGTTGCGCTTGCACGCCGCGGCCGCGCGCTGGTGCCGGTCAATGCGGGAGCGCGTGGCGGCCCGCGACGCTCACTTGGAGGCGGTAGGCCCCCGGTCGGTTCTGGAGCGCGGCTATGCGATCTGCTTGCGCGAGGCGGATCGGATTCCCGTCCGATCGTGGGAGCAGGTGGCCGAAGGCGAGAGCGTGGAGGTCGTCCTCTCAAGGGGCGCCCTCGGGTGCGGAGTGATCGAGCGAAGGGAGGACTGGGGATGAAGGCGAAGCACCCCTCTCCGGAAGGAGGGGCGCCTCTCTCTTTCGAGGAGGCGCTTGCGAGGCTCGAGAAGATCGTCCAGGCGCTGGAGGGACAGGAGCTGCCCCTGGAGCAGACCCTTGCGCTCTACGAGGAGGGGACGTTGCTGGCGAAGGAGTGCGGGCGGAGGCTCGACGAGGCCGAGCAGCGAATCCGGTCGCTCGCCCCGCAGGAGACGGCCGGCAGCGGCGAGCGCGAGGAGCAGGATGAAGAAGAGGACTCGGGCGACTCGGGACTCCCGTTCTGACGCCTGCGCGACGCGAGGGCCGGGCGGCGCGTGGGGTCGGTGGCTCGAGGGGGAGCTCCCTCGGATCGAGGTCGCCCTGCGCGACATCCTGCGCCTCCGCCGCGATGTGCCCCTTTCTCTGCAGCGCGCGATGCGCTACGCGGTCTTCCCGGGAGGAAAGAGGCTCAGGCCCGCCCTTGCGGTGCTGGGGCATCGGACCTGCGGCGGGCGTTCCGCGCGGATCTATCGCGTGGCCGCGAGCCTCGAGCTGGTCCATACTTTCACGCTGATCCACGATGACCTCCCCTGCATCGACAATGACGACTACAGAAGAGGGAGGCCGAGCTGCCACCGCGCCTTCGGCGAGGCCCTGGCGGTTCTGGCGGGAGACGCTCTCTTGAATCGCGCCTACGAGGTCCTGAGCGAGGAACGGGATGTCGCCCGCCGGGCGGCGGCGATACGATCCCTCGCGCGCGCGGTCGGAGGGACGGGCGTGCTGGGCGGGCAGGTCGACGACATCGCCGCGGAAGGTCGAAGGGTCACGGAGGAGACGCTGCGCGGGATCCACAGGAGGAAGACGGCGAGCCTGATCAGCGCCTCCCTCAGGATCGGCGCGGAGTTCGCAGGGGCGACGCGAGAGAGCCTCCGCGTGCTGGATCGTTTCGGAGATGAGCTGGGTCTCCTCTTCCAGATCGTCGACGACATCCTGAACGTGGAGGGGAGCGAGAAGGATCTGGGCCGTCCGGCGGGCAGCGATGCGAGGCTCAAGAAGGCGACCTACCCGCGGATCGTCGGAGCGCTCGCGGCTCGCAGCCAGGCGCGAAGGCGCGCGCGGGCCGCCTCAAGAACGGCCGCGACCTTTGGACGGATGGCCCCGGTGTTCGAGGATCTGGTGCACGCCGTCGCCTCCAGGGTGGACGGCGTATGGCCGGAGGATGAGACGTGAACAGTTTCAAGCGGATCGCCATCGACCCGAACCTCTCGAAGCCAGGGTGCGACGCGGCGGTTCGGAACCTCACGAACTGGCTCGAGTCCCGCGGCCACGAGGTGATCGTCCCGCCCCACGTCCTTCCCACGCCGAAGGGAGCGCGCGTCGCGGAGCGCGACGATCTGGCGAAGGAGTCGGACCTCGTGGTCGTCCTCGGCGGGGATGGAACGCTCCTCTCCACCGCGAGGAGGGTCTATCCGCACCGTGTCCCGATCCTCGGAGTGAACTTCGGCGGTTTGGGCTTCCTGACAGACATCTCCGTGGAAGAGATGTTCCCTGCCCTGGAAGGCGTGCTGGCGGGCGATTACCGGCGGGAGACGCGGATCCTCCTCAGGGCCGCGATCATTGACGAGGCCGGCCGCACGCGCGATCGTCGCCTCGCGATGAACGACTTCGCGATTCACGAGGTCGGCCATCGCCTGCTGACCCTCTTCCCCAAGATCGGCGAGAGCGAGATGGGCGAGGTCAAGGCCGACGGCCTGATCGTCGCGACGCCGACCGGGTCGACAGCCTACTCCCTGTCGGCCGGCGGACCGATCGTCGAGCCTACTCTTCGGGCGTTGATCGCGACGCCGATCTGCCCGCACATCCTCTCCATGCGGCCGATTCTCTTCCCGAGCGACCAATCGATCAGCGTCCGCTTCGCGCCGCCGGAGGCGAGGGTGCAAGTCGTGGCCGACGGCCAGGAAGCGGTCGATCTCGGCCCAGGCGAGCAGGTCCTGATCCGCCGCGCAGGGGGGACGATCGAGTTCCTTCTCTCCCGTAAGAGCAGCTTCTATGACGTCCTGAAGGAGAAGCTGAAGTGGGGAGGATGAGTTGCTCGAACGACTGAGGCTCGAGTCCTTCGTGATCCTGTCGGAGGCGGAGATCGCCTTCGGGAAGGGACTGAACGCCGTCACCGGCGAGACGGGAACGGGCAAGTCGATCCTGATCGACGCGATCGGATTCCTCGCGGGAGGGCGAGGCGACACGGACTGGATCCGGGAGGGCGCCGGCAGTCTCATGGTCGAAGGGCTCTTCAATCTCGAGCGGCTCCCCGCCGCGGCTGCCATGGCGGAGCGCCTCTCCTGCGCTCCGCAGAGCGGCCGGATCCACTTGAGAAGGGAACTGGGCCGGGGCGGGAAGGGAAAGGCGTGGATCCAGGGTCGGAACGCCCGCCTGTCCGATCTGCGGGCTTTGGGGGAGTGCTGCCTCGCGATCCACGCGCAGGGCGAGCACCGGCGCCTCCTCGATCCTGCGGTGCAGCTCGATCTGGCGGACCGGTTCGCGGGCTGCCTGCCCGAGAGAGATGCCTATGCGGCTGCCCGGACGCGGTGGCGGGATCTGGCGGGGGATCTCGACGCGAGCAGGAGACGGCTCGAGGATCTGCTCGACAAGGAGGAATGGCATCGCTTCCAGCTCGAGGAGATCGATCGGGCAGGCGTCTCGCCCGGCGAGGAGGCCGCGCTCAGGGAGCGGCGCATCGCCGCGGCCTCGGGGCGCAGGTCGGCCGAAGCCCGCGACGATCTGGAGGCCGGCCTCTTCGAGCAGGAGGGATCCTGCGCGGATCGCCTCGAGTCGGCCCTTCACGGACTCGGGGGGCTGGGGGACGAGTGGCGGCCGTTTCGTGAGGAGATCGTCGCCGCGCGCGAGGCGCTGCGACGGGCCCGGCGCCTGGTCCCCGCCTCGGAAGCGGCGGAGGAGGATCTTGACGCAATCGACGAGAGGCTCGCGCTCCTGTCGCGCCTCAGGAAGAAGTACGGCGCCTCCGAGGACGCGATCCTCGCGCGGCGAGCGGCCGTCGCGGGCCTTCTGGAGGAGACGGACCGGCTGCGGCTGGCCGTCTCCGACCTGGCCCGGGAGGCGGAGCGGGCGCGAGAAGCCGCCTCCTCCACTGCCCAACGGCTGCACTCGGCGCGCGTCAGGGCCGCTCCCGCCTTGGGCCGCGCCGTGACAAATGAGCTTCGCGATCTCGGAATGTCCGGAGCCGCCCTCGACCTTGTCCTGGAGACGGAGGAAGCCGGTTCCGAGGAGGGTCTTCCCATGGACGGCGAGGTTCTGCGGGCCTTCCCGGACGGCGTCGATCGCGGTTACCTTCGCCTCCGGCCGAACCCGGGGGAGGGGGCGGGCCCGCTCGCCTCGGTGGCGTCCGGGGGGGAGCTGTCGAGGAGCCTGCTGGCGCTGCTCGCCGTCCTGGGCGGCCGCGAGGAGCCCCGGACAGCGATCTTCGATGAGGTCGATGCTGGTGTGGGGGGGGCGACCGCCGCGGCGGTCGCGCGGCGTCTCGAGATCCTCGCCGCGACCCGCCAGGTTCTCCTTGTGACCCATCTGCCCCTGATCGCCTGCAGAGCGGAGGAGCACCTTCGGGTGGAGAAGACCGAGCGTGCGGGAAGAACGCACGCGAGGGTTTCGCCCCTGGACCGAGAGGGGCGGATCGGGGAGCTGGCGCGCATGCTCGCAGGGGAGATGGACTCAGTGATCGCTCGCAAGCACGCTGAGGCCCTGCTGAGCGGCCCGAGTCCCGCCGCGCCCTTGCGATCGACGCGTCGATCTGCTACAGCTTGATCGCGCGGGAAGGGGCGGTGGCCCGTGTTCCCGCGGAGCGCGCCCGTAGCTCAGCTGGATAGAGCGCTTGCCTCCGGAGCAAGAGGTCACAGGTTCGAATCCTGTCGGGCGTAAGATGCATCCTGGCCGTCCGGCGCTGCCGGACGGCCTTGACCGTTTCGGGGCGGGCGCTCATCCTGACATGACAGGCGGGGGCGGCGGCGCGGCCATGCAGCCTGCCGGGAGGAGATTGCGCGATGCAACGCGGTATCCGAGGATCCCAGCCCGTCTCGCCGATCGGCCCCGAAGCCTATCTGCCGCTCCTCCTGACCGTGCTTGCCCGCATCGCCGTCATCGTCGCCCTCGTCTGGTTCATCGTGATCGCCCTGCCTCTCCGCGAGAGGATCCCTTTGCCGCGGCCCACGATCCCGGGAGCGATCGCAGCGGCCGGCGCGCTCGCCCTCTTCATGCTCTGGCGCGTCGTGGCCTCCCTGCGCGCGGCTCTCCGGGCGTGGAGGAGCCGCGAAAAGCCCACGGATGGGCATCCCTGAGGCACGACCCTTGCGCGCTTGAGCCCTCCTCACGGGAGGGACTCGAGTGCCGGTCAGCCAGGAGAGGCCAGGGGATCTCAATCGGCTCCTCATGGAGATCCTCGATCTCGGAGAGACCGACCGCGCATGCGCGCGGCAGAGAGCCCTCGCGGGGATCTGTCGGGGCCTGGAGGTCGATGTTCTCTACACGGTGATCCCCGGAGAGGGCGGATGGGTCAAGAGCGCGGTGGGTCCCGACGGAGGCCTCGGGACGCAGACCGCCGCCCACCTCACGGGCGTGGCGAGGCATGTGCTCTCGCGACGTTCCCGATTCCTCGAGACCCGTGTGCAGGCGCACGGAGGGTTCCATCGCCACCAGGACGGGTGGCCGGGTCTTGATGTCGGCTCCTACATCGCGTTGCCGATTCACCGCCGGGGAAAGTGCCATGGAGTACTGGTTCTTCTTCGCTCCGCTGAACGGCCATCCTTCCGCACGGAGGACCTCGTCGCGGCGGAGCTGCTCGGCGATGCCCTAGCGATCAGCGAGGCGAACGACCAGCGGCTCGCGGAGGTCGAGAGGCTCGCCCGGACAGACGCGGCAACGACCTTGCCCAACCAGCGCGAACTCCGCGAGATCCTCCGTCGTGCGCTTCTGCGGACGGCGCGCCTGGGGTTGCCGCTGAGCCTTCTGCTCATCGAGGTCGATCCGGGTGCGCGGGTCGCCCTGCGTCGCGGACGCGCGGCAGCGGATGCGAGGCTGCGCGAGGTCGCGGGCGCCCTCGCTCGGAGCATCCGCGGAAGCGACCATCTGACCCACTACTGCGGCTCTGCGCTCGCCCTCGTTCTCCCGGAGACTCCGCGCGATGGGGCCCTTGTCCTCGTAGCCCGTCTCAAGCAGGCCCTGGCCCGCATGATGTCGGACTTGGGCCTCGGCGAGGATTGCGCCTGTTCCTGGGGCGTCGCCTCGGCCCCCGACGATGGGACCGACGTCGCCAGGCTCCTGCATGCGGCCGCGGAGGCCCTTCACGTCGATCTGCGCGAGATGCTCGCGGGACCGGCCGGGGGCGTGACCGAGACCCCCGCGCCGGCCGGCAAAACCGTTGTCGCGCCGCTTCCGCACGCCGGCGCCTCCGCCGGTCGCCCCGTCTCCTCGCCGACGGATGGGGCCGCCGCGTCCCCCGGCGGTCTCGCGGCCTGAGCCGGGATTGTCCGCCTCGGGTCCTGTCCCCCTCCCCTCCGTGTGCTAGGATCAGACTCAAGAGGGGCAACTCAAGGGAAGGCGCGACCCGATGATCACCTGCTGGCGCGTGGCAATGTGCGCCCTGGTCCTGGCGGCGACGGTCGCCGCCGGCGCCAACGCCCAGGGCTTCGGCCAGAACAAGGTCCAATACAAGGACCTCGCATGGTCGGTCATCGAGACCAAGCACTTCCGCGTCTACTTCTATGAGGGGGAGCGCGCCGCGGCGATGGACGCGGCACGGATGGCCGAGCGGGCCTACACCCGCCTCTCCACCATCCTGCGACATCAGATCGAGCAGAAGGTGCCGCTCGTCCTGTACGCCTCGCACGCCGACTTCCAGTCCACCAACGTCATGACGGGCCTGATCCACGAGGGGACCGGGGGGGTGACCGAGTTCCTCAAGCGGCGCGTCACCCTCCCCTTCACGGGCGGCTACGGCGACCTGGATCATGTGCTGACGCACGAGCTGGTCCATGCATTCCAGCTCGACATCCTCTACGGGCAGGGACCCCGGGGTCTCTCCAATCCCTTCGGCATCTACCAGCCGCCCCTCTGGTTCATGGAGGGGATGTGCGAGTACCTCTCGGTCACGAAGGTCGACAATCTGACCGAGATGTGGCTTCGCGACGCCGCCCTGCAGGGGTACCTCATCGATCTGGAGACGCTCGATCTCGTGGGCGACATACGCGTGTACAGGTTCGGGCAATCGATCTTCGCCTACATGGGCGCCACCTTCGGGGATGATCGGATCGGCGAGCTCCTGAAGCGCGTGGCGAGGACGCGCAACCTGGATCGGGCATTTCGCGACGTGCTCGGAATGACGGTCGAGAAGTTCAGCAAAGACTGGATGGAGGATGTCCGCAGGACGTATCTGCCGCAGATCCGCGACCACAAGAAGCCGGAGGAGTGCGCGCGCCGTCTGACCGATGGGCAGAAGTCGCTCTCGACCTTCCATCTCGCGCCGGCGCTGAGTCCCGCGGGGGACAGGATGGTCTTTCTCTCGGACCGCTCCCTCTACATCGACCTCTACCTGGCGAGCGCCCTTGACGGGAGGATCGACCGGCGCCTCGTGAAGGGGGACCGGCGGGAAGCGTTCGAGTCGCTGCGCTTCCTGAATGCTTCGTTCGACTTCTCGCCTGACGGGGAGACGCTCGTGTGCGCCGCCAAGGTGGGGGGGAGCGACGCGATCTACCTGCTCCAGGCCGAGGATGGCCGCACGCTCGATCGGTTGCGCTTCCCCCTTGATGGGATCGCCAACCCGTCCTTCTCGCCGGATGGAGGCTCGATCGTCTTCGTGGGTCTCGATGGGGGAAGGAGCGACCTGTTTCGCTGCGATCTGGAGGGAGGCTCCTTCGAGCGCCTCACGGACGATCGCTACCTCGCCCTTTCCCCGCGCTACCTTCCGGACGGGCGCTCGATCGTGTTCGTCACGGACCAGGGCGAGGGGACCGACTTCGAGAATCTGATCTTCTCGCACACGCGCCTCGCGATCCTCGACCTGGAGACCCGCGCCGTTCATCTGCTGCCCGGCATGTCGGGGATGAACACATCTCCCCAGGTCTTCCCCGACGGGACGAGGCTCCTCTATGTTTCCGATCGGACCGGGATCGCGAACCTCTACATCCGGGACCTCTCGAGCGGAAGGGATGCGCAGATCACCGATCTCCTGAGCGGAGTGACAGGCGTCGTCCCGCTGGCGCCCGCGCTGTCCCTCTCTCGGGACGGCCGGCGCTGCGTCTTCTCGGCGTTCGGCAGCGGCACGTGGGATCTCTTCGCGATCAAGGACCCGATTACCCTGGCGAAGTTCGGCGATGGCGCGGCGATCGACACGACCGGGATCGCGACTGCGCTCCCGTTCGGCGGACAAGACTCGCTCTCAACGGCCGTCCTGCGGCGGACGGATGTCGTCATCGAGAAGGCCGAGATAGCTGGTGGGGGCGGGGGCGAGCGGACGGCTCCGGTCGATGCCGTTGAGCCGGCGGGGACGCCGCGGGAAGCGGCAGGAACGGTCGCATGGCTCGACAGCCTCGTCGCCGCCCCCGACACCCTGAACATGCGCCCGCGTCCGGTGGACCTGACGGCCTCGCCCGACAGCTCGGGTGGACCGGATCCTCCTCCCCGGGTCGGCGATGTCTTCGCGCTGCACAAGGAGCTTCCCGACACGACCGGGTTCAAGATCGATCGCTACAGGCTGAGCTTCTCGGTGGACTACGCCCAAGCCAACGGCTTCTTCGCATCGAACGTTGGCGTGGCCGCGCAGACCTACCTGCAGTTCTCGGATGTCCTCGGGGATCACAATCTGCTGATCGGTGCTGACGTCTACGGCGACCTGTCCGATTCCGATCTCATCGTCCAGTACGCGAATCTGGCGAACAGGATCAACTACGGCATCGCCCTCTTCCAGGTGCGCGAGGACTTCTTCCTGTCCACGGCCGAGTCGACCGACGAGTTCGTCAGCCAGATCTACCGCGGGGGAGAGCTTGCCCTCTCGCGCCCGTTCAGTCGATTCCGGAGGGTGGATCTCACCCTGGAGGGGCTGCGGGTCTCGGAGACCGTCTACAGGCAGTCGTACTACGGGCCCGACTACATCGCCTTCGATCCGGCCGAGAAGTCCGAGCTCTACTTCGTGCGACCGGGGATCGCGCTCGTGCACGACAACGCCCTCAATGGAAGCACGGGCGCGATCGCAGGCGCTCGAAGCTACCTCGGCGTCGATGTCTCGCTCGGCGACATTCAGGCCTCTCGCTGGATCGTCGACAGGAGGAGCTACTGGAACGTGAGGCAACGCTATGCCCTCGCGCTGCGGACGATCGGCGCGACGAGCCACGGCCGCGATCCGCAGGTCTTCCGCATCGGGGGGCCGTTCACGCTTCGCGGTTTCGACTACGGAGAGCTCTCGGGGAGCAACGTGGGGCTCTTGAATCTCGAGTTCCGCTTCCCCCTGATCGAGGTGCTCCAGCTCGGCTGGCCGCTTCCCCTGGGGATGCGCGGAGTCCGCGGGGCCCTTTTCTTCGACGCGGGGGCCGCCTGGAGGGACCACGAGCTGTTCCGGGCCTTCAGGACGACCAAGGGGCGATTCGGTCTCGATGACATCCGGGCCTCCTACGGACTCTCCGTCGCGTGGAATGTGGGGTTCGCGGTCCTCCGATGGGACCTGGCCCAGAGGACGGACTTCCGCGAGAACATCGATGATCCGCGCGGCGTGTTCACTATCGGCAGCGGATTCTAGAAGGTGACTCCTGCCCTCTCGACCCTGGGATCCCGCGGGTCGGCGGCGATCGTGTGCGCTCTCCTGGCGCTCGCCATCCGCCTGCCGTTTCCGACCGATCCTGACGCCGCGCGCGCCTGGACCCGGGGGGCCCTCGCGCTCCAGGGGCTCCGCCAGGCCGGGGAGGTTGGAGAGGCCCGGACCGAACTGCTCGTGACCATCCCCCTGGCTCTGGGGCAGAACGCCGCCTATGCCGCGTCGGCCATAGCGGGGGAGGCCGCGGCCTCGAACCGCAGCGCCTGGATCCGCGAACGAGAGTCGCTCTCCCGCGCCATCTTGGCTATTCTCTGGACGGCTGCCGCCGGGCTGGCCGCGGGACTCGCCGCACGGCAGGGACCGGGGCTCTGGGGCTGGCTCGCAGGGTTTCTCGCCGCATGCGCCCCGATCGGGATCGCGGGATCCCAGAGACTGGAAGGGTGGGCGCTCGCGGCTCCCCTGGCCTTGATCGTGAGCGGCCCCGGCCGCCATCGTCTTCACTTCCTCCTCTGGTCGTTCATCCTCTCCCTGACGCCCCTGGGGATTGTCCTGGCAGCCCTCGGCCTCATTCTGGGCGGCCGGGCTCGTCGTCTCGCCGTTCTGCTCTCGCTCCCCATCTGGTTTGGCCTCGAGCCGGGGCGTCTGACCGCCCCGGTCGAGGCGATCTCCCGGCTTCCCTTTCGGTTCATTGCCGCAGGGTGGCCGGGAATCGGGGATGGGCCCGCGGGGCGGCTGCTTGTCGCGAGCTGGACTCCAGGCGTCGTTGTCCTCGTCCTTTGCGCGACAGGCGGACTGCTCCTTCGCCGGGAGGCGACGGCGCGCCTGCGACTCGCGTGGATCGCCTCGCTATGGCTGCTGCCTGCGATCCTCGGCGCGAGGCGTCCCGATGCGGTCGGCCTTGCCGTTCCAGTAGCGGCGGCGCTCTCCTCCGTCGGCGCGGAGGCGATTCACTTGCGCGCGCGCAGGAATCGGGCCGGGCTTCGAGCCGCGCTGGCGATCGGGATCGTTCTCCCCGTCGCTTGGGGGGCGCAGGTCCAGATTCGGGCGCAGCTCGATCGCTCCGGGCGGGCGGCGAAGCTCGCAGAGACTCTGGCCAGGGAGGTGGGACGCTCGGGGCTCCTCCTGCGGGACGCATCGACCCCCGAGGCTCCCGATTCGATCCCCTCATTCGTCCTGCCCACGCATATCGAGCGGCCTGAGCGGTGGGACTTCGCTCACTGGCCCGGCTGGTTCGGCCCCTTCACGCACGCGCTCTTCACGGCCCGCTCGCTCGATGCGATCCGTTCCGACATCTCGAGGCGCCCGGCGGGAGCGGCGCTGCTTCGCGCGCTGGCCCTGCGCGCCGACCCGATCGTGAGCGTGGGCGATCCGGCGACCGATCGCGGGGCGCTCGTTCTCTTCCGCCTGCGCGAAGGCCATCCATGGAGACCCGAAGAGGGATTCGAGGAATGGAAGAAGATCAAGGGGGGAGCGGAGGAGGCCCGCTTCCTCTCCGATCTGGCCGGGTTTCTCGCGGGGAACGATCGACAGTCGCAAGCGATCGATCTGCTTCGCCTCGCGATCAAGTGGGATCCTCGGAACCCGCGGCTCTGGAACAATCTGGGCTCGGCCCTTCTCATGGAAGGCGAGGCCGTGGAGGCGGCCGAAGCGCTGCAAGAGGGGCTCGACCTGGAGCCCCGATCGGTCGAACTCCGCTACAACCTCGCGAAGGCGTTTCTCGCGGGCAACATCCCGGGGCGCGCGGCGATCGAGCTGTCGAAGGTGATACGGGATCAACCGGGGTTCGCTCCGGCCCACTACGAGCTGGCCCGGGCGGCCGCCGCGGAGGGGAACTGGGCGCTGGCGGCGCAAGCCCTCGAGACCTATCTGCGGCTTCAGCCTGCCGCCCCAAACAGGGAGCAGGTCGCCTCTTCTCTGGCTGAGGCAAGGAGACGGGCGGGGGAGGGGAGGCGCGGGCAGTGAGCGTCCGGGCCATCATGCTCCCGAACTGGATCGGCGACGCGGTTCTCGCCGCGCCCGCCGTGCGCCTGCTCACGCGAGCGGATGGAGGTGCCCGCGCGGTCCTCGTCGCGCACCCGCGGGTCGCTCCTCTCTATGGTCGCTGGCCGTGCCTGTCGTTGCTGGTCTCGGGCAGGGGGATCGGCGGCATGGCGCGCGTGGCGAGACGATTGCGAAGGGGCGGCGTCGAGGAGGCGATCCTCTTGTCGCCTTCCATGAGATCCGCTCTGGTTCCATACGTTGCCGGGATCCGCGCGAGGGTGGGTTACGCCAGCGACGGGAGAGGCGTTCTCCTCACGCGCGCCCTGCCGGTTTCCCCGAGAGAGGTCCACCTGGCGAAGCAGTACCTGGCGCTCGCCGCAGGGCTGGCGGGCTCCTCCGATCATTCCCGCGGTCGCGCCCGCGCCATCGATAGCGACGAGGATCTGGATCCCGCGCTTCCGATCGGCGACGACGAGATCGACGAGGCCGCGCGGCGCCTCTCCGCGCTGGGGTTCGAGGGGAACCGGACGATCGCCCTCTGTCCCGGGGCGACGTATGGCGAGACGAAGCGCTGGCCTCTGAAGCACTGGGTTCGGCTCGGCAAAATCCTTCAGGCCGGGGGCCGGCAGATCGTCATCGTGGGCGGGGGGGACGAGAGCCGGGCGGGACAGACGCTTGCCCTGGAGATCGGGCGCGAGACGCGATCCCTCGCCGGCGAGATGAGCCTGAGGCAGAGCCTCGCGCTTCTGCGCCTCGTCGCGGGCGCCGTCAGCAACGACTCCGGCGCGATGCACCTCGCGACGGCCGCCGGCTGTCCGGTCGTCGGGCTCTTCGGATCCACGAATCCCGAATGGACCGGCCCGCTGGGGAGGCGCTCGGCCGCCCTCTCCCTCGGTCTTCCCTGTTCCCCCTGCTACGGCAGGAAGTGTCCGACCGAGATCGAATGCCTGCGCGATCTGCAGCCCGAGATGGTCGCGAGACGGTTGGCTCTGCATCTCGCTTCCCCGGCTGCGGAGGGAGGGCGGTCCTGATGGGAAAGCGCGCGGTTTTTCTCGACCGGGATGGGACGATTCTCCAACTGATCCCATACCTCCACGAGGCGGATCGGGTTCGTCTGCTGCCCGGCGTCGCCGAGTCGCTCCGGCGCCTCGGGGAGGCGGGATATGGGAGGATCCTCGTCACCAACCAGTCGGGAGTCGCCAGGGGCTGGTTCGGTATGGACGACGTCGAGGGGGTCCACGATCGGCTGCTCTATCTTCTTCGGGCGGAAGGGGCCGATCTGGACGGCATCGAGATCTGCCCGCATCATCCTGATCACACAGGTCCCTGCTCCTGCCGCAAACCGGCGTCGGGGATGATCGAGCGCGCCGCCCTGCGGTTCGGTCTCTCCTTGAAGGAGTCGTGGGTCATCGGAGACCGGATGGATGACCTTCTGGCCGGTGCCGCCCTGGGCTGCCGGGGCATCCTGGTCCTGACCGGCTATGGACAGGAGGAGGCCAGGCTTCGCGATCCCGCCCGTCTCGCGGATGCCTGCTACGTCGCTCACGATCTTGCCGCCGCGGTCGCTCACTTGATCGCTGTCGACGGGAGCGTTGGGCCGCCGGCCTGATGCGCCGGGCGGGGCGGCTCAGTGTGGGGTCAGGCGATAGGATGTCCCGTCGACGCGATAGAACCACCTCTGCACGGTCGCGTCCGCGACGGGAAGCCCCTCCGTCTGGAGCGACGCGAGATCGGACGGATAGGCCCCGTTGCGAAACCGGTAGACCTCGATCAGTCTCCGCAGGTCTCCCTCTTCCCACTGCGCGCGGGCCTGGTCCCAGAGCCCCCGATCGACCGCAAGACGGCGGTCGATCCACGAGCTCATCGCGACGACAACGAGGATTGCCACGAGTCCCATGATGACAGGGGAGCGTCGCAGAACTTCCCGCGCGCCGCTCTGGACTGGTTTCTCCTGCGCGGGACGATCCAAGATCTGAAGCCACCCCTCAAGGATGCCCGTCGTGATCGTCTCGTAGACGTCATACTCGCCCAGCCCCGTCGCGTCGACGATCTCCTGGATCGTGCGCCGGCCATCGGTCTGCTTCGAGACCGCGCGCCGGAGCGGATCCGAGGTGATGACCAGCTCACCCCCGCCGGGAATGCATGGGACCAGCGTCGGCGGGATTTCCCCCTGCTTCCAGGCAGCCAGCTCATCGAGGCGTCTCATGGCGTCGAGGAGCAGGCTGTCCATCGAGATGCCCGGATCGAAGACCCGCTCGACCGCCGCCAGGGGATGCATGGAAAAGTGGCCGCGGTCCCACAGGAGGACGCGGTCGAGCGTCGCCTCCGTCACGGCGCGATAGACGGCCTCGCAGGTCTCTCGCTCGATGCGAGAGACGGAGCGGAGCGCCTGCCACGCATTCCGCCTCGCGTCACGCACTTGCTCGATCAGCGGAAGGGCTTCGGCCGGAGAGATGTGCCCGAGCGCGACCATCGTGTCGATCAAGGGCTCTCTGCGGCCCGGCTCGACGCTCTCGATGGCGACCAGGAGGCCGTCCTGGAAGTGGAGGTCGATCCGCGCTCCTCCCTCCTGGAGCCTCAGCGTCACGCTCTTGCGCTGTGTGCCGATGAGCTGCAGGGTCTCGAGAACGCTCAAGTCGCGCAGGCTTCCCTGGATCGGCATCGTCCGCCCTCCCGGCCGGCCTAGGCGGCCAGCTTGTACGAGTCCCTCTCGAAGAAGTGACGGACGCTAGGCCGCCGGACGACGCGGTGCGCGATCCATGCCGATCCGCCTGCGGAGAGGATCATCAGCGCGAGGCCGAAGAGCCCCAGGATCTCCTCGATCCCCATTGTGAGGGGGGAAGGAGGGAGAGCCGATGCCACGCCCGTGGCCAGCAGGAGACCCAGAAGGAAGAGCCATGCGAGTAGCGCGCCGCTCAGCGGACGCCCGCGAGCGATCAGGCCGACTCCGGGCAGAAGTACCGCGCCCCAGTCCCTGAGACGGTCCTCGAGCCCTCGATCCTCCCCCATGACCCGGCGGAGAAGGAGGCGGCCGCGCTCGCGCTCGCTCGGCATGCCGAGCAGGCTCGCGCATCGCCTGCAATAACTCCGCGCCGATACGCGCGTGACGCACCTCCTGCAGACGGGAGTGCCGCAGCGCATGCAGGTCCTCACTCGCAACCGTCTGCGGAGGAGCGCGTCGAAACATCCGCCCGCCAGAAGGGCCGCGATGATCGCGAAAGGAGCCGCGGACGACCGCCCGCCGGGGTAGAGCCAGCTCAGGAACAGGGGGGCGGGCGCGCTCCCGGTGGCGCCCGCCTTCTCCAGGGCCCACAGGTCCATCGCAGACAGAAGGCCGTCGGTCACGTCCGCGGAGGCTCCGTGGCCGCCGATCCTGGTCTCAGAGCGGATGCGGCCGAAGTCGAGGCGCGCCGCTTCGTCGAGCCTCTGGTCGGCTTCCTCGAACCGGCGGAGCCTGCTCAGGGCGACCGCAAGGTTGTACCGCGCCTCCCAGCGAGTGCCCGGAGCGTCGAGCAGGGCCTCGTACGCGCGCGCCGCCCCTGCGGCATCGCCCGACCAGAAGAGGATGTTGGCGAGATTGAGCGAGGCGTCCCGCGCCACCGTCCCCTCGCCGGCCGCTGCACGGGCGAACATCGATCTAGCGTCGTCCAGCTTCCCCTGGCGCCGGCGGATCATCCCGAGGGCGAATGCCTCCGCGGCGGAGTCCGCTCGCCGGTCGGCGTCGGCGATCGCCCGTTCCAGTTCCGGCGTCGGGACCTCGCGCTGCGCACGCGATACGAGATAGGAGGGGGCGCCCGCGGCGATCGGGGCCGCGGCCGGGGAGGCGAGCTTCCAGACGCCGGGCATCAAGAGAAGCCACAGGAGGGCCACAAGCGCGAGACCCTTCTCCCGCCTGCTCAGTTCGCCGCGGGAGAGCCCGGCGTAGGCGGCGGCCGTGGCGGCAAGGCCCCACTGGATGGCGACGGGAACAAGGCAGAGAAGCGTCGCGGTTCCCTTCGCCCTGACGAGACCGAGATGAGACTCGAGCCCCTCGACAAGAACATGCCGCCTTCGGCGGATGTGTCGCAGCCCGAGCGAGGCCAGCGCAAGGACGGCCGCGATCGTGGTCGCGGTCCAGATCGGAGGAATGGCGAGAGCGCAGAGCCTGCGTTGGATCTCCCAGTTTCGCGCGATCGCCCCCCCGGCGCCGGTGATCGCCTCGCTGAAGAGGGCCGGATTCGAGGGGGCGCCGAGCCGAGCGAGGCCGAGCCATGCCCCGAGCAGGTCGGGATCGAGTGTGGCGGCGAGACGATAGTTCGAGACCGCCGGCGCCCGATTCCCCGCGCGAGCTGCTTCACGCGCGAGGAGAAGGTGGTGCCAGGCGGCGGCGGGCGAGGCCCAGGCGCCCGTCTCGGCTCTCTCCTGCGCCGCTCGCTCGGCCGGCGGAGCCTCGGCGATAGCCGGGCATGCGACGGCCAGGACCCAGAGAAGGCCCAGGGCCAGGGAGAGAACCCAACCGGCTGCCGCCGTCGAGCGTCTGGATGAGCGCATCGATCGCATCCCCGGGGCTTTTCGATTGACCCTCGCTACCGTGGCCGTTAGCCTCTGAGGCTCATCAACCCCTTATGTTCTATATCGGTAGATCGGATCGGGACTTGAGAAGGGGCTCTCTCGGGAGGACTCAGTGTCTGAGGTTCGCGTAGCCGAGGTCCAACGGTTTGTGGGGCAAGAGGTTCGTCTCCGCGGATGGGTCACCCATGTCCGCTCGTCGGGGAAGCTCGTCTTCATCGACCTCCGGGATGGGACAGGAAGGATCCAGGGGGTCGCATCGAAGGCGGACGTCGCCCCCGAGATCTTCGCCGTGGCCGCGGGGCTATCGATCGAGGAGTCGGTCGAGCTGGAAGGCCTGATTCGGGAGGATCCGCGTTCTCCGGGCGGCTGCGAGATGACGATCCATCGCGTGAAGCGGATCGGCGACTCTCCCGACTACCCGATCACGCCGAAGGAGCACGGCCCCGCCTTCCTCCTCGACCGGCGCCATCTCTGGCTGCGTTCCAGCAGGCCGCACGCGATCCTCTCGATCAGAAACGAGTTCCTCAAGGCATGCAGGGACTTCTTCTATGATCGAGGATTCGTCTTGATCGACGCGCCGATCTTCACGCCCGCCGCCGTGGAGGGGACGACGACGCTCTTCGAGACGCAGTACTTCGATGAGAAGGCCTATCTCACGCAATCCGGCCAGCTCTACATGGAAGCGGCCGCCATGGCCTTCGGCCGCGTCTATTGCCTGGGGCCGACCTTCCGCGCAGAGAAGTCGAAGACGAGGCGCCACCTGATCGAGTTCTGGATGCTCGAGCCGGAGGTGGCGTTCGCGGACCTCGATGCGGTTCTCGATCTCCAGGAGGAGATGATCGTCTATCTTGTTTCGCGGATCCTCGACAGTTGCCGCGCCCACCTGGCCGTCCTCGGTCGCGACACGACGCCGCTCGAGAAGGTGCAGAGACCCTTCCCCAGGGTCAGCTACGACGACGCGGTGGGGATCCTCAATGCGGAAGGGCACCCGTTCGAATGGGGCGGCGACCTGGGGGCCGCAGACGAAACGCTCCTCTGCGCGAAGTCCGACTGTCCCGTCTTCGTCCACAGGTTCCCGACGGCGGTGAAGCCCTTCTACATGAAGACCGATCCCTGCAATCCAAGGCTCTCTCTTTCGGCCGACCTTCTCGCCCCCGAGGGATACGGGGAGATCATCGGCGGCGGGCAGAGGGAGGATAGTCTGGAGATCCTGGAGCGCAGGATCGAGGAGCAGCGCCTCCCGAGAGGACACTACGAGTGGTACCTCGACCTGAGGAGATACGGCTCCGTCCCGCACGCGGGCTTCGGAATGGGCATCGAGAGGACCCTGACCTGGATCTGCGGGATCGACCATCTCAGGGAGGCCATTCCGTTTCCGCGCATGCTCTACCGCCTCTACCCCTGAGAGGGGCCATGCGCCAGCGCTCGGCTCGGGCGGCGGCGGGGACTTTCGCGTTGACGCTCTCTGACCGCGTTCCTAGGCTGGTGCGTCGGGGTTGGCTGTCTCTGCCGTCCGTCTCGTGTGGCCATGGTCGAGTGGAGGGCCCGTCCGGGGGCGCCTGCCCGCGTTCGCTGGAACCTCCGCGCTCGCTTCCGCGTACGGACTCGCGGGCTTCATCCTTCTGGACGAGGAGAACGAAATGAACCACGCCGGATCGGATCATCTGGGTTGCCGCCGGACGGCGGCGATGGCGGCCGCGGTCATTCTGGCCTGGGGCGCGCTCGGATCGGAGGGCAGGGCGGCGGCGCTCTCTGTAGACGAGTGCGTCGAGCTTGCGCGGAAGAACAGTCCCGTTCTGGCTTCTGCCCGCTATGGCGTGGCGGGGGCCAGCGCGAGCCGGCTTTCGGCGACATCCGCCTTCCTCCCCTCCGTGAATGTCTCCGCGGGCTTCAGGCAGACTGCCTCGAGGCCGGGGGACCCGATCTACGCCCTCGATCTGGGCGACTCGTCGCGGCCCTGGAGTCTTCGCGTCCTCGGCTACGACCAGGTGAATGACGGCTACTCGTCTGAGTACAGCGTCACGCAGAACCTCCTCAATCTTCCGGGCGTCTACAGGTATCGCGCCTCGGTCTCCGATCTCGCCTCCGCCCGCGAGAACTTCCGCGCGGGCGAGGCGGACCTCGCCTACGGAGTCCGGCAACAGTACTTTCTGCTATTGAAGGCGATCCTCCTGGAGAAGGTCGCTTCGGAAGCGCTGGCCGTGGCCAACGAGCAGCTGCGCAAGTCGGAGGCCCTCTTCGAGCTGGGCTCGGTCGCCCGCGCGGATGTCCTGCAGGCGCGCGTGAACCGCGCCGCCGCCGATAGGGAGCGGATCGCGGCCCGCAACGCGATCGAGCAGGAGCGGGCGAGTCTCGCCGTCCTGATGGGGATGGATGCGCGCGAACCGCTGGAGATCGTCCAGGATGTCGCCGATCCTCCGGAGATCGTCTCCGATGAGGACGGCCTGACCCGCGAGGCGCTCGAGTACCGGCCCGAGGTCCGTCAGGCGGAAGCGAGGCTGCAGGCGGCCAAGCACAGGCATCGTTCCGCGGTCTGGTCGCAGCTACCGGTGATCGGCGCCGGCCTGAGCTACTCGAAGGGGGCCGACCGGCTGGGAGATCTGACCGATCCCGGCGGCATCAAGGATGACGGCGCGCAGTGGGGCTACTCGATCGGGCTGAGCTGGAACCTCTTCGATGGCCTCGAGACGATCGGCGGCATCGCCGCCGCCAAGGCCGATCTCGCTGCGGCGCGGGAAGAGCGAAGGCTGCGGAGGCTCGAGGCATCCCTTGCTGTCCGTGAGGCGCAGGTCGCGATCCGCAACGGGAACGAGGGGGTGCTCGCGGCGATCGAATCGGTCGCCCTGGCGGAGGAGAACCTGAAGCTGCAACAGGCCCTCTATGAAAACGGCGGCGGCACGATTCTCGAGGTCAACAATGCGCAGGCGGAGTTGACCCGCGCCAAAACCGACCTGGTCAACGCCCGGATCGCGCTGCACGTAGCCCTCGCTCTGCAGGCGCGCGCGCTGGGCCGCTAGGCAACTGACTGCATCTCAGAACGGAGCAAGCGCCCCGCGTGGTCCGGTCCAGGGAAGGAGGGTGAGGGTGGCGAGGATCAACAGGAAGTTCCTTCTGATCGGGATCGCTGTCATTGTCCTGGTCGGTCTCGTCGCGTTGAACTTCAAGCCCAAGAAGTCCTCCAGGGGAGTCCAGATCCGCGTGGAGGATGTGAAGGCCCACAAGATCGAGTCATGGGTCAGGGCTCCCGGCAAGATCCAACCCGTATCCAAGATCCAGGTGTCGAGCAACGTGATGGGCCGGATCGAAGAGGTTCCCGTGCAAGAGGGCCAGAGGGTCCGCAAGGGGGATCTTCTTCTGCGGCTCGACGACGAGCGCTACCGGTCGCTCGTCGAGCAGCTCCGGGCGCAGATCCAGTCAGGCAAGGCGCAGGAGGCCCTGGCCCAGGCGGAGCTGCGGGAGGCACAGCAGAATCTGTCCAGGATCGAGAAGCTCTCCGAGAGAGGGCTGGCGTCCGAGCAGGAGCTGACCTCCGCGCGGACCATGGCCGATGTCGCCGGGGCGCGCCTCCGGGCGGCCGGCGAGGACATCCAGAGAGCCAAGGCCGCGCTCGCCCAAGGGGAGAAGGACCTTCGCGAGACGATCTTCCTTGCGGCCATGGATGGGGTGGTGACCTCACTCAACGTCGAGGTGGGCGAGAACGTCATCACGGGAACGATGAACAACCCCGGAACCGTGATCCTCACCCTCTCGGATCTCTCGGCAATGGAGGTTCTCGCCGAGGTCGACGAGACCGACGTGGTCATTGTGAGGCCGGGGCAGCAGGCCCGGGTCTTTGTCGACGCGCTTCCCGACTCGACGCTCGAGGGGGAAGTGACGCGCGTCGGGCAGTCGGGGAGGGGTAGCACGGGATCGGCCCAGGAGGCGACCAGCTTCGAGGTGGCCGTTCTTCTCAGCGCCCCGCCCGAGGTTCTCCGCCCGGGGATGAACGCGGATGTCGAGATCATGACGGGTAGCGTGGACAGCGTTCTCGCCGTTCCGCTCCAGGCCCTGACCGCCCGCCCGCCGGCCGTCTGCGAGAGATGGAAGGCGAAGCGAGAAGGTCGCAAGCTCACGAAGGAGTCGATGCCCGACACGACGGGCCCCGCCGCCAGGAATCTGACGGAAGGGGTCTTCCTGCTCGAGGACGGCAAGGCGCGCTTCGTGCCGGTCTCGCTGGGGCTGAGGGGCGAGACGCACGTCGAGATCTCCGGCGAGCTGGCAGCGGGCCAGAAGCTGATCGTCGGCCCCTACAAGACGATCCGCACCCTCTCCGATCAGGATCGGGTCCGCCTGGAGAAGAAGAAGGGCGGCGCGAAGAAGAAGGAGACGGAGACCTCCGAGCGGGAGCCCTAGACGATGGCCGGCGATGGCATCCTCATCGAACTGAAGGGGCTGAGCCGCACCTACCACCTCGGCCAGGAAGTGGTCCGCGCGCTCGACGAAGTCGATCTCGAAATCCGCCGCAACGAGTTCCTCGCGGTGATGGGTCCATCAGGCAGCGGGAAGTCGACCCTGATGAATCTGATCGGATGCCTCGATTCCCCAACCGCCGGGACCTATTTCCTGAACGGGCGCGAGGTCCACGGCCTGGACGATGACGAGCTGGCCAGGATTCGCAACGAGGAGATCGGGTTCATCTTCCAGACCTTCAACCTCCTCCCGCGCGCGAGCACTCTCAAGAACGTGGAGCTTCCCCTGGTCTATGCGGGGATCCCGATGGCGGAGCGGCGCCGGCGCGCGCAGCGCGCCCTCGAATGGGTTGGCCTCGGGGATTGCTCCCAGCGCAGACCGAACGAGCTGTCTGGAGGACAGCGGCAGCGGGTGGCGATCGCGCGCGCCCTCGTGACGGAGCCGAGTCTCATTCTCGCCGACGAGCCGACCGGGAACCTGGACTCCAAGACGGGGGAGGAGATCCTGGCGGCCTTCCAGCGGATCCACGACGCTGGCAACACGATCATCCTGGTGACGCACGACGAGGGGATCGCGCGCCATGCCAGGCGGATCGTCCGCCTCCTCGACGGCAGGATCGCCTCCGACACGATCCGGAAGGGCGGGCCTGCGGCGGGGCACGGTTCGTGAAACTGCTCGAAGCGCTGCGCCTGGCGCTCTCCATCCTCTGGGCGAACAGGCTCCGCTCGGTTCTCACGATCCTGGGAAACGTGGTGGCCGTGGGGTCGGTGGTCGCGGTGGTCGCGATCATCGAGGGATTCAACACCTACGTGTCGGACAAGATCCTCTCCACCGGGAGCCACGTCTTCTCGATCACGAAGTTCGGCTTCACGACCGACTCCGAGACCTGGCTCAAGATGCTGCGCAGGCGGAACCTCACGATCGATGACGCTGATGCCCTGGCCCGGCAGATGAGGCACGCCCTTGCGGTCGTTCCGGTGGTCTCGCGCCGGGAGAACCTCAAGTTGGGGCGCGACGAGGCGCGGGGGGCGGCGGTTGTCGGCCTGGGAGACGGCTACCCCGAGCTGCGGACCCTCGAGATCGAGGCGGGACGGCACCTCGGGCGGGACGACGTGCAGGGCCGCGCTTCGGTCGCCGTGATCGGGGAGCAGATCCGGGAGAAGCTCTTCGGCGCCCTCGATCCGATCGGCCGGGACCTCCGCGTCGGCCGCCACCGGTTCACCGTGGTCGGCGTTCTCAAGAAGCGTGGGAGCATCCTCGGGCAGTCGCAGGATGACGTCGTTCTGATCCCCGTGACGACCTACGCCAAGCTCTTTGGAAGCCGCGATCCGATCGAGATCAACGTCCGCGCGATTTCGGCCGAGTCGATGCAGGAGGCGCAGGACGAAGCCGCCCTCATCATGAAGCTCCGCAGGGGGCTCAATCCCTGGGACGAACCCGACTTCGACATCGCGACCTCCGAGATGTACTACGCTCTCTACGAGAACATCACGCGAGGCATCTACGGCTTGACGATCGGTATCGTCGCGATCTCGCTGCTGGTGGGCGGGATCGTGATCATGAACATCATGTTCGTCTCCGTGACCGAACGCACGAGGGAGATCGGAATCCGAAGGGCGCTCGGGGCGAAGCGACGCGATGTGGTGCTCCAGTTTCTCTCCGAGTCGGTCGCGCTCGCGGTCCTCGGCGGACTGATCGGCGTGCTTCTCGGGGTCGCGGCCGCTCTCGCGCTTCGCGGGGCGACCCCTCTGCCGGCGACCATTCGCCTCTGGTCCGTAGCCGTGGGCCTGCTGCTGGCTTCCTCCGTCGGCCTCTTCTTCGGCATCCAGCCCGCTGTGAAGGCGAGCCGGCTCGTCCCTGTGGAGGCGCTCCGACATGAGGTCTGATCGCCGCGCCCGGCGGAGCCTCGCTCCCGAGAACATACGCATGGCCCTGACGACCCTCTGGTCGCAGAAGCTCCGCTCCGGGCTGACCCTGCTGGGGATCATCATCGGCGTCGCCACGGTGATCGCCATGGTGAGCCTGATCCAGGGGCTGAACCAGTCGATCTCGAGGCAGATCGGCTCGCTGGGAAGCGGCGTGCTCTACATCTCGAAGCACGAGGCTGGGATTCAAGTCGGCCCGGTCGAGCGCAAGGAGCGCAAGGACCTGACCGTCGATGACGCCGATGCGATCGCCGCCCTCTGTCCCGCGGTGGCCTATGTCTCGCCGCAGATCTGGGACCAGAAGCGGGTCTCCTTCGGGCGCGCCGAGACCAAGATGGTCGGGGTCGTGGGCGCGACCGGGGACTACATCGCCGCCAACAACTGGTCGATCGGCTCCGGGCGCGCCTTGGCCGAGGACGATGTGCGGCACGGCTCGGCCGTTTGCGTCATCGGTTCCTCCATCGAGGAGAGCCTCTTCCCGTCGGGCGGCGCCATCGGGTCGCGCGTGGCCGTGGGAGACGAGACCTACCGGGTCGTCGGCGTCCTCGAGCCGAAGGGAAAGTTCCTCGGTCAGGACCAGGACCAGATCGTGCTGATCCCCTTGACACGGATGGCGCGAAAGGCGGGGTACGGAAGGGTGGTCGATCACATCGTCGCGGCGGCGGCGGGCCCCGGCCAGGCCGAGGCCGCCCGGGATCAAATCGAGGAGCTCCTGCGCAGGCGACGGGGCTTGAGGGCCGATCAGGAGAACGACTTCGGCATCACCTCCCAGGCGAACCTGATGGAGATCTACGAGCAGGTCACGCAGGGCTTCTACCTTGTCATGGTCCTGATATCGTCCATCGGCCTGATGGTCGGCGGGATCGGCGTGATGAACATGATGCTCGTCTCCGTGAGGGAACGGACACGCGAGATCGGCCTGCGGATGGCGGTCGGGTGCAGGAGGAGGGACCTGATGGGGCAGTTTCTTGTCGAGGCCTCCGTCCTCACGGGGGCCGGCGGCGTGATCGGCATCGTGGCCGGGCAGCTCCTTGCGGTGCTCCTCTCGCTCTTCCTCCCCGTCCCCGCCGGGATCGACCTGCTCTGGGTCGCCGTCGCCGTCGCGGTCTCGGCGTCGATCGGCCTCTTTTTCGGCCTCTACCCTGCCTGGCGCGCCTCGCGCCTCGATCCCGTGGAGGCCCTCCGCTACGAGTAGCCGGCTTCGGGCGACCCGGGACTGCCGCGAGCGGCCTCTCGGAGTGTAGAATCCCCTCCATGGAGCGAATCGAGATCCGAGGAGCGCGCGAGCACAACCTCCGCAACCTCAACATCAGCATCCCCCGCGACAGGCTCACCGTGATCACCGGGGTCAGCGGGTCGGGGAAGTCGAGCCTCGCTTTCGACACCCTCTACGCCGAGGGGCAGAGGCGCTACGTGGAGTCGCTCTCGGCTTACGCCCGCCAGTTCCTCGGCCAGATGGAGAAGCCCGACGTGGACCAGATCGAGGGGCTATCGCCGGCCATCTCGATCGAGCAGCGCTCCGCCGGTCACAATCCCAGATCGACCGTCGCGACGACGACCGAGATCTACGACTACCTCCGGGTCCTCTTCGCGCGGATCGGCGTGCAGCATTGCCATCGCTGCGGGCGGCCGATCGCCAGGCAATCGATCGATCAGATGCTGGATCGCATCGTGGGGGAGATGGGCGGACGGAGGATCCAGATCCTGGCGCCGATCGTCCGCGGGCGGAAAGGGGAGTACAGGAAGGAGATCGACGCCCTCCGCCGCCAGGGTTTCCTGCGGGCGCGGATCGATGGCGCGGCGCGCGAGCTGGAGGAGGAGATCGTCCTCGCCAAGGGCGTGCGGCACACAATCGAGGTGATCGTCGATCGGATCACCGTGGAGGAG
>Ga0194125_10003532_pt1 | contig 25142 bp, 17 predicted proteins | sample TA2KigC250mmetaG_FD_148626 | JGI IMG/M metagenome (GOLD analysis project Ga0194125, IMG submission 148626) | Freshwater microbial communities from Lake Tanganyika, Tanzania - TA2015034 Kigoma Deep Cast 250m | ecosystem: Environmental > Aquatic > Freshwater > Lake | place: Tanzania: Lake... | reverse complement strand
GAGAAAACTAAAGGCAGCGGCCGCCAAGCGCAAGGAGGTGAACAGACTGAGTGAGTTGACCAAAATCGAGGTCGGGGTCTAACATTTTGGCAGGGTCGTTTTGTCCGAAAACGACTGAAGCATTACATCTACGCCGCACACTGGTCACCCTTTAGCTTTATCGGCGATAGGTTTTTTCACGGGCCCACCCTTGCGGAGGTCTGGGGTGCTGCGGCCCAGGCGGATGTGATAAAGCTCGATCTTAAGAGAGCGTCAACTGAAATGGTTCACATTCTGGCTACATTCCTGGCCCGTACATGGAGAGCAAACAATACTGAAGTAGTAGTGGTATCCGACAAACCAGAAATCCTAGCGTTACTGTCCCAACAGGAGCCGAGGCTTATAGCGATGTTGGGTGTAGTGAACAGCAAAACCCTCAGTGCCTTGCTTTCTGATGAGGATCTGCTGAGAATCATCGATGGTGTATCTGTACGTCATAGCCTGCTGACTGCAGATTCAGTTGAAGCTCTTAAGGAAAGGGGACTGATTGTTTTTGCGTGGACGGTAAATGAGCCGGAGAGGATGAACGAGTTAGTGGAGTACGGGGTGGATGGTATAGTCACAGATAACCTTGCAATTATGCAGTTGCTTGGTGGTCGGCAGCTAAGCTAAGCCACACTGAAGGACCTAATGCGACAGTAGGCTGCAAGTTAACGCCTGAGGCGAGCTGTCAGTAGTCCAAGCAGGAAGCCCAAAGTGGCTGCGAAAAGCAGGCTCCATGCCAGGCGTGTCTCTACCCTGAAAAAGATGAGGCGCACCTTTACCACCACAAAGTTCTCGGCCACAAAGACTGTAATTAGGGTGAAACAGACAGCAGCCAAGGCCAGGGTTATGGTCCATCGCCAGGATAGCCACGGTGGTATGCGTATGCGTTGCTTAAGATCCACAAGGAGTCTCCTTATTGTCATTGCTGCTCACCTATTATGAGGCGGTAGCGGCCCATGGGAGGTGGTGGCTGTCCGTTAACGTTGTTATATCTGTAAGTAGGTTCCATTTCCAGACATCTCAAACTGGCAGGGGTAAGAGCGTCAGACAGTCCAAACAAGTATTTCTAGAGTGACCTCCCAATAGTTAGCCTCTTCTGTCGGCATACTGCCAAGGAAGGATATCGCCCCGACAGCCTCTAACTCAGATGCGATGATGTCTTGGGCTTGGCGACAAATCCCCGAATCAGCTCAGGCAGTCTTTCTGCTGCCTCTCTTCTCTTGCTTGTATTGGCAGCGGTAGCATCTACATACTGAAGTGCTTTTGTTTCGCAGAATTTGACGCAGGTGGGGTCTCCATCGCACAGATCACATTTTATTATCCGTCTGGAGACATGATCCAGCGACACAGCGCCGAAGGGGCAAACCGCTACGCAAAACCGACAGCCAATGCAGAGGTCATCGTTGACCTTCACCCTGCCCAGGCCTTCGTCTCTGGTCATGGCCTTGACCGGGCACACGGCCACGCAAGGTGCTGACTGGCACTGCTGGCATAACATAGGGGTATCAACGCAAACCGACTCCCACTTGACCACGGCAATCCTGGCTCTGGCCGGATTGGCGGCACCGTTCTTCTTCACCGAACAAACCACTTCGCACAGCCGGCAGCCAGTGCACTTGGAGTAGTCTACCATCAGTATTCTGTCCATCTTCCCTGCCTCCTGTTAGACCATCCCGCTAAAGCAAGTGAGACGGCTCTTTGTCCAGTCCCAGTCTGGCCAGTGTTTCCGGTTTGGGTACCCCTTTTTCATCCCAGCCATGTGCCTCATAGTATTCATCAAGCTGCTGCTCGTACTTCTCCCTATTTATGACTTTGCGTTGGAAGCTGTGGATACCGGTGGCTGGAGTAGGCTCTGTCATAAGGCGTTCCGGCGGATAGTCGTCCTTCCTTGTGGCCCCCTCCCGAATATTGAACATCCGCTCCAGGGTGTAGATCCGTTCGACTGCCTCGTACATTTCTGACGCCGAGATGTCGAGCCCCGTAACATGCCGAACCAACCGCGAATAATCCTCGTAGTTTAGGGTTGATGGACTCATGAAGAGAGTCTGAAATTTACACATTCCCAGCGCATCCGGCACTGCGTACATGAGCTCGTAATAGCGCACCAGCTTGCCAGCGCCCTCGTAGCAGGTGAAATCGGGTGGCACGGCGAAGCCAAACAGCTTGTCCCTGGCCTCCTGTGATCCCATCAGTGAATCCGTCCCAGGACGGCTTCTCATGTGGTCAGCGCCCCTGGTAGACGTGGCTACGCCGAGGGCCATAGCCGGCGTGGCACGGTCGTCCGTGTGCAGCCAGCTCATGCCCTTGACATGAACATTGTAGTAGCGAGACTCCTCCCCTAGCTTCTCTATGGCTCTCAGAGGCCCTTCGGCCAGTATGTTCCCGAGTCCTTCTCTCATGGCAATCTGACGCATCATCTCGTACATTACCTTTTCATTGCCCCACTCCAGCTTCAACCCTTCGGTTATTCTGTCGTCGATAATGCCCTTCTCATACAGCTCAATAGCCCAGGAGACTATGCCACCGAATTCAAGAGAATCCAGACCGTACTTGCTGCTCAACTGATTGCCTACAAGCACAGATTCCATCCTGCTTATGTCTAGCTCAGGTCCCAGCCCACCCATCGTGCTCCAATCCGGCCCCTCCATGTAGCTGCCCTTATCAGATCCCTCGGGCACTACATACCTATGGCGGCAGTGGATTGGGCAGCCAAAGCAACCAGCCATTCCGAAGGTAAACTTTTGCAGGTTCTCAGCATACAGGTTTTCGCCAGCAGGATCCTGATTGCGTTGCAGGTTCCTGTATCTCAGCCGACCCAAGTTGTTGGCATCACTGTGGCATGAGGGCGTGCCCAAAGTAGACCACACCTTCAGGAAGAAGTTATCTCTGATCATTTGGATAATCTTGGCCACATAGTCCAGAGCCTCTTCTGGGTAGGCAATCGGCAGGTCTCGAGTACCCCTCACCGCTATGGCCTTCAGATTCTTGGATCCCATGACACAGCCCATTCCTGTCCTACCCGCGGCGTTTTTCAGCCCAGTCATGATGTTGGCAAACCTGACCAGGTTCTCTCCCGCCACACCGATAGACGCCACTTTTATATCTTCGTCCTGGTGCTCTTTCCTGATGATGGCAGGGGTCTCTGTGGTATCTTTCCCCCACAGGTGTGTCGCATCTCGTATCTCGATGTCCCCATCGTGTATCCAGAGATAAACAGGCTTCTCAGCTTTTCCCTTGATCGCCAGATGATCGAAGCCGGCAAACCTGAGCTCGGGGGCAAAGAACCCCCCCATATTAGTGCTGCCCAGCAAATTGGTCAGCGGGGACTTAGCTCCAACGTTGCACCTCCCGCTTGACGGGGCAAGGGTGCCTCCGAGAAGGCCGGCGCTGACAACCAGAACATTCTCAGAACCAAGAGGATCAATGCCAGGCGAAATGTGGTTGTACAGGAGATAGGCATCTATGCCTCTACCGCCGAGATACGTCTTCCGTATCCTCTCCGGAATCGGCGCTTTACTGATCTCTCTTGTAGATAGATCAATGTAGGCGATTCTTTGTTCTTTCATAGCTAAGACACCTCTGACCTGTGAAATATCAAACCACCCTGCCAAGCGCTGGCTGACCGCTAAATGCCATTATGCAGTACTGGGGACTGGCAAGCAGCGACATCGCCCGTATCAGGTAGCCTGGGTCTTCTTCAATTCCTCAATATCCAGTGGGTCACCCTTGGATGGCTCCCTTCTGAGACTGAGGGCTCCTATCGGGCACACGTCCACACAAACCCCACATCCCATACACTTTTGGAGGTTGATAACGGCCTTCTGGCCGCCTTTATCCAAACTAATGGCCTGGAAGTGACAGGTGTTCTCTGCACAACTCCCACAGCCGTTGCACTCGTCGCTTACCTCAGAAACATAGCCTGAAGGAGCAAGAAGAGGGAGAGCCCCTTCCATCAGGTTCCACATTTTGATCCCCGTACAGCAGCAACTGCAACAGTTACAGATAGCATCTAGCCTGTAGCCCGCCGCGTGCTCAAAATAGGCGGTGTGAACAAAGCCCTTTTCATGGCAAAACTCCAGTACCTTCACGGCTTCCTCCTGAGAAATCTTATGATACTTGGGGTTCTGCTCATCCATAAAAGAAGCCCACGGGTCACCGAGGAAGAGGCAGACCTCCATGGGTGGCGGGAGACATGACTTCAGCGACACTGATCTGCAAGGGCACGTTCCAACCACAATCGAACGAGGGTTTTGTAAGACTATGTCTCTGGCTAATTTGAAGGGCACCACGCGCTCCGGTGGACTTAAAGTCACGTCCTCTTTCTGAGTAACCAACTTTATGGCATCCTGCAACTTCATCACTTTTCCGTGGTAAAGACTGGTATCAGCACTCATTGCGGCATCAGCGATATGCTGATTCAGAGCCTGCAGCATTTCCTCAATGCCTTCATCCAGCTCCGGAAGCTCCTTCGAAGGAAGACCTGAGGCACGAAAGCCGTGCTTCACAAAGTGCTCTGTGTACTTCATGTAAAGGTAGGCCTCGAAAAACTCACCCTTGCGTTCCAGCGGAAAAGCATCATAGAGCGCCCTTGTTATCTCGTGGTGCATGATTAGCTCCTTTCTTCATGGCTTTTTGATTATTCTCGCTGCGTTCGCTAAGGGCTGGACTCTGTTTTTCGACAACCTGCGCCTGAAGACAGCGCATCCCTTCTCTTCGTCTTGGGCTAAGATACTCTGGACACACTGCTATGTCAAGTATGAAGAAGTGATGGTTCATTGGATTGTGACTGCCGTTCATCATAGACTTTTCCCGCACTGCTGGTGTATGATTTACGCCACTACCCAAGAAAAAAGAACGAAGAAAGACGCTTGCCAAAATCAATGCTGCCTAAACGTATCCATAGACTAGAGGAGCTGGCCAATAACCTTTGGTGGAGCTGGCATCCCCAGGCACGCGAGCTGTTCCGGGTGTTGGACTATCCGCTGTGGAGAATAACCGACCACAACCCGGTTAAGCAGATTCGCGAGATCAGTGCTGAGAGGCTGGAGGCGGCAGCGGCCGACCCCAAGTTTCTCAGTCTGTATGACTCTGTAATGTGGCATTTCGATGCTGACATGTCGGCCAGCGAAACCTGGTTTGCTACCAGGCACTCGAGCCTGCTACCAGGGCCAATCGCCTATTTCTCAGCGGAGTACGCCATCCACAACTCCCTGCCGATCTATGCTGGGGGCCTGGGAATCCTGGCCGGCGATCTATGCAAAGAGGCATGCGATTTGGGGTTGCCTCTGGTGGCAGTGGGTTTCATGTACCCACAAGGGTATTTCCATCAGCATATTGCCACCGATGGGCACCAGGTAGAAATCTACACGCAACTGGACTTCGACGAAACCCCTGTTAATCTGGTTCTTTCTCCCAAGGGTAGCAGACTTGTGGCCCAGATTCAGTTGGCTGGCAAGACGCTATATGTCGCCGTGTGGCTTGTCCGTTTGGGTTGCGGTAACCTTTATTTGCTAGATACCAACGTTGATGAGAATGCGCCAGAAGACCAGCAACTGTCTGCCCGCCTTTACACCGCTGATCGCGAGCAGCGCATCCAGCAGGAGATAGTGCTGGGGATCGGCGGAGTCCGAGTTCTAAAGGCGCTGGGCATCAAACCCTCAGTGTGGCATGCAAACGAAGGCCACACTGCCTTCATGATGCTGGAGCGCATTCGGGAAGAGGTGCAAGAGAGAGGTGTTCCTTTCGCCCAGGCTCTTGAGCGGGTGAAGGCTACCAGCGTTTTCACTACCCATACGCCTGTGGCCGCTGGCCACGATGTTTTCTCCCCCGAGTTGGTGGAGAAGTACTTTCAGGACTACTGGGGTTCCCTGGGTGTTGATCGGCAGGCTTTTCTGAAGCTAGGACAGTATGATGGCTGGGCAAACCAGGGTTTCAACATGACGGTGCTGGCACTGAAAGCGTCCAATTGGCGCAACGCGGTGAGCAGCGTTCATGGCGCGGTGTCGCGAAAAATGTGGCATGCTCTCTGGCCTGATGTCCCGGAGCAAGAGGTACCTTTTTCTTATGTGACCAACGGGATTCACGGGCCCACATGGCTTGCCCCTGAGATGGCTCGCCTGTTTCTGAAGTACTTGGGGCAGGATGTGCACGACCTTGTGGAAAGGCAAGATGATCCCAGCCTTTGGGAACACGTTTCTGACATTCCGGACGAAGAGTTCTGGTCAGCCCACCAGACTTTGAAGCAAAAACTGATGGGCGTGGTGCATGAACGCGCCCAAGAGCGCTGGGCTGAGGGTGATGCAGCGGCAGACCAGATTCTGGCCATGGGTAGCTTGCTACACCCGGAGGTGCTCACCATTGCCTTTGTGCGGCGCTTCACGGAGTACAAACGGCCAGCACTTATTTTCTATGATGTGGAACGCCTCAAACGAATAGTCTGCCATCCGTCGCGGCCAGTCCAGATAATCTTCGCCGGAAAGTCACACCCCGCAGACTTTGCCTCCAAGAACCTGCTCCGAGAGGTTTACACCAGGGTGAAAGACCGTGATTTTCGGGGGAGAGTGGCCTTCGTCGAGGACTACGATATACATATGGCGCACTACCTGGTTCAGGGGGTTGACGTTTGGTTGAACAACCCGCGTCGGCTTCAGGAAGCCTGTGGCACCAGCGGCATGAAGGCCTCAATAAACGGTGTTATTCACCTCAGCGTCCCGGACGGCTGGTGGCACGAAGGTTATAACGGCACCAATGGTTGGACCATCGGCACTGACTCCGTGCCTGGCGATCCCAGGGAAGAAGACACAGCAGATGCCGAGGCGCTTTACAGCCTGCTAGAAAAGAAGATTGTGCCGCTCTATTACGATACAGATCGCCGAGGCGTGCCTCATGGGTGGATTCGTGTTGCCAAGGAAGCTATTCGCTCGATTGCGCCGGCCTTCTCCGCCCGGCGAATGGTCAAGGAGTACATTGAGCAGCTATACATACCAGCGGCTAAGTCGCTGAAAGAGCGGAAAGCAGGCTGATACCCTGTCCCCGATACAACCAGAGACGAGCCTCTATTAAACAATCTTCACAGAGCTCTAGATACGTAGGGTGGGCTGAGCCCACCAATTGGTGTTCCACAAGTAGGTATCAGGTCCCGGACCTTAAACCCAAAATATAACCTCAGATTTCTTGTAGGTCTGAACAACGTCAGAGTGCACGGCTATACATTCCATCTGCAAGGTAGTAAGCTTAAGACCCCCTTCAGTATTCCGAGGGCTGCCAGCGCATCAATCGTAGTAAGGTAGCACCGAACTACAAGATCAACAGGTGCCCGGGTTGGGTGAAGGTGCCTTTACAGGGTATACTGATGGCTACGGGAGATAGAGGAGTGAACACTGCATCAGAGACCAGGGCGCTTCATGAGCTGGCCCGCATGTACGGGGTTCAGACGTCTTACTATGATATGACCCGTACTCGCCGATGGACCTCGGTGGAAGCCTTGCTGGTGGTGCTTCGCTCAATGGGAGCGCCAGTGGAGACACTTCGGGATGTTCCATCCGCCCTACGGCAACGCCAGCAGGCCCAATGGCAGCAGCCCTTGGAGCCGGTGACCGTGGCCTGGGAGAGTAGAGCCCACTCGATCGAGGTGCGATTGCCTGCCGCTGCCGACGCTTCTTTTGCGGCACACCTGACACTGGAAACAGGCGAGCAGCAGAGTCTGACGTGGCGTGGGGCTGACCTACCGGTTATGGGAGCCGCAGAGGTGGAGGGGACACGATATGTGATCAAACGGCTTACTTTACCTGGAAGGCTTCCCTGGGGGTATCATCGCCTCACCCTGGATGCTCCGCGGGCCACTCCAGAAAACCCCGTGGAGAGCCTCATCATGGTCGCCCCCCGCAGGGCATACAGCTTTCTAGAAGGATCAAACGGCGCTGCCTGGGGAGTCTTTCTGCCGCTGTACGCACTTTACACCCAAAGGAGCTGGGGTAGTGGCGCCCTGTCAGACCTGGAAACCTTGGCAGCCTGGGTCAGCCAGAGCGGTGGCAGTGTCATGGCTACCCTGCCCCTCCTGGCGACTTTCCCGGAAGAGCCCAGCCCCTACTCCCCGATAAGCCGCCTGATGTGGAACGAATTCTACCTGGACTTATCCAGGGTGGCAGAGCTGCCAGAGTGCCTGCCGGCACAAACCACGGTGCAGTCGAGGGCATTTCGAAGGGAGATCGAAATCCTGCGTGAACTGCCACTCGTAGACTACGGCCGAGGGATGTCCTTCAAGCGCCGAGTCCTGGAACAGTTGGCGCAGTGCTGCTTCGCCGAGGCCTCCGATCGGCTGGAAGCCCTCATGAGCTTCGCCAAAGCTCACCCAGTGGTAGAGGACTATGCCAGTTTCCGGGCCACCTGCGAGAAACAGGGTGTACCGTGGCAATCGTGGCCAGATTTGCTTCGTGATGGCGTGTTAAAGGAGGGTGACTATAACGAGGAAGCGAAACGCTACCACCTCTATGTGCAGTGGTTGGCCCAGGAGCAGATCGGGGCAGTGCACCAGAACGCCCAGGAGAAAGGCGTATCGCTGTATCTTGACCTGCCGCTGGGAGTCCACCCGGATGGCTATGATGTCTGGCGTTACCGTAGCGTGTTTGCCAGGGATGTCTCAGGAGGAGCGCCACCGGACAATTTCTTCGTCAAGGGGCAGGACTGGGGATTCCCTCCATTGCACCCCGACGGGCTCCGCCAGCAAGGCCACCGCTATTACATCGACTGTCTGCGGCATCAAATGAGACATGCTGGCGTCCTGCGGATTGACCATGCGATGTCCTTTCATCGTCTTTTCTGGGTGCCGCAGGGGTTCGAGGCTACCGAGGGGGTATATGTCCGCTATCCAGCCCAGGAGTTCTATGCTATCCTGTGCCTGGAGTCCCACAGACACAAATGCTGCATCGTGGGGGAGAATCTAGGCACAGTGCCATCATATATCCATCGGGCATTGAGACAGCACGATATTCACGGGATGCACGTCATGCAGTTTGCGCTCAACCCTCAAGCGCGCTGCGGACTCTGTACAGTGCCTGCTGACTACGTAGCCAGCCTCAATACGCATGATACGCCCACCTTCGCCGGTTTCTGGACAGGGCTGGACATCGAAGACCGGGTACGACTGGGCTTGCTGGACAACGCTAGCGCCCGGCGTGAGATGGGTTGCCGCTGCGCCACTCGGGAAGCGGTGACCGCTTTCTTACGGGATGCGGGCTTTCTCACTTGCCTACCCGCAGATCCAAAAGCAGTCCTCCAGGCGCTTCTGGCCTTTCTCAGCAGCAACCCCACTAAGCTGGTTCTCATCAACTTGGAGGACCTGTGGCTGGAAAGTGCGCCTCAGAATGTCCCGGGGACGACCACAGAACGGCCTAACTGGCAGCAGAAGTGCGACTATGCCTTTGAAACGTTTTCTCGGTTGCCTGAGGTGACAGAGGTGTTACGCCAGGTGAACCGGATTCGGAAAGAGAAGGGGAGGATACGGCATGCTAGAAAAAGGGGATAAGGCGAAAACACGGGCATCAGAAGTGGAAACGGAGCTTCAAGCTGTGCGTTATGACGTAAGCCTGTTGACCGACCAGGACCTCTTTCTTTTCAACGAGGGCACTCATCTCCGTCTTTACGAGAAATTCGGAGCGCACCCGTTGACGGCCAACGGTGTGCCAGGAACCTACTTTGCCGTGTGGGCGCCCGATGCCAGGCAGGTGTACGTCATCGGCAGCTTCAACGGCTGGGACAAGACCAGCTATCCCCTGCGGCCCCGTGACCGATCGGGGATATGGGAAGGATTCGTTCCTGGACTGCGTGAGGAAACGGTGTACAAGTACCACGTTGTCTCTCGTTACGGTGGTTATCAGGTGGACAAGGCTGACCCCTTTGCCTTCTACAGTGAGGTCCCACCCAGGACGGCCTCGATTGTTTGGAGCCTGGAATATGCCTGGGGAGACCAGGAGTGGATGCTGAAGCGGCACCAGAGGAACGCTTTAGACGCCCCGACAGCTATATACGAGGTGCACCTGGGTTCGTGGATGCGTGTGCCAGAAGAAGAGAACCGCCCACTGGCCTACCGAGAGCTGGCGCCGAAATTGGCCGAGCATGTGCAGCGGCTAGGCTTCACCCATGTGGAACTTCTGCCGGTGATGGAGCACCCTTTTTACGGTTCGTGGGGTTATCAGACCACAGGGTACTTTGCGCCCACCAGCCGCTTCGGACAGCCTCAGGACTTCATGTACTTCGTTGACTATCTGCACCAGCACGGCATTGGCGTGATCCTCGATTGGGTGCCTTCACACTTCCCTGGTGATGAACATGGGCTTGGTTTCTTTGACGGAACGCACCTCTACGAACACGCTGACCCCAGGAAAGGCCTGCACCCCGACTGGAACAGCTTTGTATTTAACTATGGTCGTAACGAGGTGCGCAGTTTCCTGCTCAGTAGTGCCCTTTTCTGGCTGGACAAGTACCATGCAGACGGGCTACGTGTTGATGCGGTGGCCTCTATGCTCTATCTTGACTATTCGCGAAAGGAGGGCGAGTGGATCCCTAACCAGTACGGCGGGAGAGAAAACCTGGAGGCCATTGCCTTCCTGCGGCGTTTCAACGAAGAGGTGTACAGACATTATCCCGGCGTGCAAACGATTGCCGAGGAGTCTACCGCCTGGCCCATGGTGTCGCGACCCACCTATGTGGGAGGGCTGGGCTTCGGCCTGAAGTGGGACATGGGATGGATGCACGATACGCTGGTATACATGACCAAGGACCCAGTCTTCAGAAAATATCATCAAAACGAACTGACTTTTCGTATGATCTATGCCTTCTTTGAAAACTTCGTCCTGCCTCTTTCTCATGACGAGGTAGTGCACGGTAAAGGCTCGCTCCTGGCCAAGATGCCTGGTGACGACTTCCAGAAGTTTGCCAATTTGAGACTTATGCTGGGCTATATGTACGCCCAGCCTGCCAAGAAGTTGCTCTTCATGGGCGGCGAATTTGGCCAGTGGCGCGAGTGGTACCATGACGAAAGCCTGGAGTGGCATCTCCTGCAATACCAGCCACACCTCGGCCTGCAGAAGTGGGTGGAGGACCTGAATTGGCTGTACAGAAACGAATCGGCACTACATGAGATGGACTGCGACGCCGCGGGATTTGAGTGGGTGGACTGTAGCGACGCTGACAGCAGCGTCCTCAGTCTCATTCGCAAGGGGCGCTCCCGCGGCGATATCTTTCTGGCCACCGCCAACTTCACTCCGGTACCCCGTTTCCACTACCGGGTGGGCGCACCGCGCCCGGGCCTGTGGAAAGAGGTACTGAACAGTGACGCCAAAGAATATGGAGGAAGCGGCCTCGGCAACCTGGGTGGGGTGGAGGCTGTGGGGATTTCCCAGCACGGCCGTCCCTATTCCCTTGATCTGACGCTCCCACCCCTGGCTATCCTGTTCTTCAAAAGCGAGGCAGAGCAGCCATGAGCCTGGAAACTGGCCTGAACGCCGGTTACCTGGAGAAGTGCTGCCATCGGTTCCCTGTCGGGGTACTGGCGAAGGAAACCTAGATGGATCGCTACATTTGTATTCACGGCCATTTCTACCAGCCGCGCCGGGAGAACGCCTGGCTGGAGGCCATCGAGGTGCAGGACTCGGCCTACCCGTACCACGACTGGAATGAGCGGGTCACCGCCGAGTGCTATGAGCCTAACCTGGGTTCACATATCCTGGACGCTGAGGGCCGGATTGTAGAGATGGTGAACAACTACGCCAAGATCAGTTTCGATTTCGGCCCCACCCTGCTTTCATGGATGGAGAGCAATGCCCCTGAGGTGTATGAAGGCATTCTCAATGCTGACCGAGAAAGTCAGAGGGCCTTCTCGGGGCACGGATCAGCCCTGGCCCAGGCATACAATCATATGATCCTGCCCCTGGCAAATCGACGTGACAAATATACGCAGGTCTTATGGGGAATAAAAGACTTTGAGCACCGCTTCGGGCGACGGCCAGAGGGAATGTGGCTTCCTGAGACGGCGGTTGATCTGGAGACGCTGGGCATCATGGCGGAGTTGGGTCTGCGCTTCACCATCCTCGCTCCCCATCAAGCCAGCCGAGTGCGCCCGATCGGCGGCAGGCATGCCTGGCATGACGTCAGCGATGGACAAATCGATACCACCATGGCTTACGAGGTGCACCTGGCTTCAGGTCGAAAGCTCAACCTTTTTTTCTATCATGGCCCTATCGCCCGAGCCGTTGCCTTCGAGGGCCTGCTCTCCAGCGGCACTGACTTTGCCCGCCGCCTCGTCAGTGTCTTCAGTGACAAACGTACCTGGCCGAAACTTGTTCATATTGCCACGGATGGAGAGACCTACGGTCATCATCACCGCTTTGGAGATATGGCCCTGGCCTATGCCCTCCAGTATATCGAGACTAATTACCTTGCCCGAATCACCAACTACGCGGAATACCTGGAGCACCACCCACCCACCCACGAGGTGCGGATTGTGGAGAACACCTCGTGGAGCTGCGTCCACGGGGTAGAACGCTGGCGGGGTGACTGCGGGTGTCATGTCGGCCCAAAGCCAGGCTGGAACCAGAAATGGCGCGCCCCTCTGCGGAAGGCCCTGGACTGGCTGCGCGATACTCTGGCCCCCAAATATGAAGCGAAGGCACGCCAACTTCTGACAGACCCCTGGGCGGCACGAAACGACTATATCCAGGTAATCCTTGACCGTTCACCGGACAGCGTCCAGCAGTTCTTCAGCCGCCATGCCGCTCAGGAGCTCGATGAGGCAGAGCAGATCACCGCTCTCAAACTGCTAGAGCTTCAGCGCTACGCCTTGCTGATGTATGCCAGTGACGCCTGGTTTTTCGACGAGCTCACTGGCATTGAAACGCTTCAGGTCATACAGTATGCCGGGCGGGTGGTTCAACTGGCAGAGGATCTCTTTGGCGAGCCCATCGAGCCTCACTTCTTGGGACTTTTTCAAGGAGCCAGGAGCAATATCCCTGAGCACGGCAATGGCCGCCGCGTCTATGAGAATTTCGTCAAGCCAGCCATGCTAGATCTAAACAAGATCGCTGCCCATTATGCCATCACTTCGATGCTTGAGGAATACGGCCAGCGGGAGAAGATTTTCTGTTACCAGGTAGATGTCGCAGACCATAAAAGCTATCAGGCAGGCGAAGCCCGGCTGGCATTAGGGCGTGCCAGGTTCATCTCAGAAATCACCCACGAGTCGGCCTCACTTTCCTTTGGCGTCCTCTATACTGACAACTGCAATATCACCGCTGGCGTGCAGGAGTACCGCGGGGACAAACCATACCAGGCGATGCTTCAGGAGATGACCCAGGCCTTCTCTGCGGGGGATTTTCCCCAGGTCATCAAACTTCTTGACAAGCACCTCGGAACCCCGACCTACTCTCTGAAGTCCCTTTTTCTTGATGAGCAACGCCAGGCCTTAGACCGCATCCTGGGGTCAACCGCGGCCGAAGTCGAAGCAGCCTTCCGTCAAATCTACGAGGACGACTATCCACTGATGCGCTCTATCGCTGACCTGGGCAATCATCCCCCGAAGGCCTTTCGGCCTGCCGTGGCATTCATCCTGAACGCTGACCTGCGGAGAGAGGTCAGCAGCGATTCTCTGAATGCCGAGCGAATCAGGAGCCTGCTGGAGGCGGCCAAACTGTGGAGCGCTGACTTGGATGCTGAAGGCCTCAGCTATCTGTTTGAGCACACCATCGAGAGAATGATGGCCAAATTCGTTTCAACTCCCGAGAACCTCTCCCGTTTGCGAAATCTAATAGCCGGAGTGACTCTGGCACGCTCCATACCTTACCCGGTGAACCTCTGGAGGGTGCAGAAGCTGTTCTATGAAATGCGGTGGACTAAGTATCCAGGGTTCAGAAGAAGGGCGCAAAAAGGGGATGCAGCGGCGCGGAAGTGGGTATCCCTATTCTTGGCCCTGGGAGAGAGACTGTTGGTGCGTGTCGAGTAGACAGCCAACATTTTCAGGCGGCAGGTCACTCCCACGCCAATACACCCTCTATTACTGGGCTGTTCCCATCTATTTCTGAATACTCACTTTGTTTAACAAAGGGTATCCCAGTGGACTCAGCACATAATCCTTTACATACGGCTTAACCAACACGTAATTGCGGCCAAAGAACAGCGGTAATACGGCAGCATCCTGCACTACTATTTGTTCGGCGTCCTGATATAGCTTCAAGCGAACATTCATATCCTGCTCGATTGATGCTCGACCCAGAAGCAAGTCTAACTGGGGATTGCTGTAACCACCAGTGTTGTTTTGTGCAGCCGTGTGAAACAGCACATCGAGGAAGTTCTGTGGATCAGGATAATCGGCAATCCAACCACCACTGAATAGCTCATCCTTCTCTTGGTTGAGCGCATAAAGAAAAGGCTCTGGCTCCAGTTGCCTCACGTTCACCTCGATACCCAGATTGCGTCTCCACTCCTCGATAACTCCCCCAAGTACGCCTGAGATATCCCCTCCCCAACCACTAATGGTCAGGACAATAGGGGGCAAATTGGAAACTTTGCCGTATTTCGAGGCGGCAACAAGCTCTCTCGCCTTCTGAGGGTCAAATCTCAATCCCAGGAGGTTCGCATCGTACCCGGGCATTCCGGGCGGTAGGATGCCGTAGGCGGTGGGCACCACATTCTGAGCTGAAAGTGAGATTAGTCTTTCCTTGTCCACTGCATGTGAGAAGGCCAAGCGGATGTTCACGTCGTCAAAAGGCGGTGCGGAAGCGTTAAAACCTATATATGATAAGCTCAGCTCCGGATATGTGGCGAGTTCCTTCGAAACAGGATTGCTGGGATCAGTGACCAGCCCCATATAATCTGAGCTGACAGAGGATACGTCTATGCTTCCTTCCTGGTATAACTGCATTGAATTGCCGCTGAATAGCTCAAATACGACCTGCTTCAATTTGGCCTTGTCTCCGTAATAGTTATCATTGCGCCGCAAGACCAGGAGCTGATCCTGCTGCCATTGCTTGAGCTTGAACGGCCCGGTGCCGTTGGGATGCAGCCACCAAGCACTACCTGATTGAACGTTTGTCTTATCTACTACGAAAGCGGTGGGAAAGGCCATCTTCTGAAGGAAATAGGTTTTCGGGGCATCGATTGTGACCTGTATCGCGTATTCATCAATGACCTTGACGCCACTCAAGTGCGTGGACTTTCCGGACAATACATCTGCTGCACCCACGATGTCGTTCAAATATGTTCCCGCCGTCAGGGAATTGGTTGCCGGATTCAATGCCCGTTCCCAGGAGTACTTGAAATCGCTTGCCTTGACTGCCTTTCCATTGTGGAACTTCACGTCCTGACGCAGGTGGAACGTAAATGTCTTACCATCCGCACTCTCCTCCCATCTCTCAGCGATGTCCGGGACTATTTGGAGGTTTTCGTCTAACCGCACCAGTCCACTGAAAATCTGGACTATGTACATTGCGGACGAGAATTCCGCGGCCACAGCCGGGTCCAGCGTTATTGGCCCACTATCAGCCAGGTTCAATGTCCCATGGCCACCGGCAGGCGTACCGCCACAGGCCGTGACCGTTAGAGCCAGTGACAAGAAGCACAGCGTCAACAGCAAGATTTTCTTGCCGATGTTCCCGAAAAACGATCTAAAGTTCAAGGTAACCTTCATACTCGACACCAAGTCCCTTTACCTTCATGTGCATAGTCCCGCCCAACTTCACACGTATGAAACTACCCCGCCGTTGCCGCCAGTTCAAGCTCTCGCTGGAGAGAGAAAGCCTCACTAACGCCAAGGCTTTGCCGCCACAAAGCATCCAGGCCGTCCTGGTCGAAGCCGTAAACCTGCTCAAGCGCTTCGTCATACCCGCTACCCTGGCGGAATATGTTCAGCAGTTGGACCATCTTGTCCTTCCCATAGGTTTGGACGAGGAACGTCACAATGCTGTTGCTTTGACCATATGAAATGTAGGCCTGTTCTGGTATCGCCGAGAAAGGGCTAGACAGGCTGCGGACAGAGATCAACTGGTTGTTCTTGATTGCACGATTAAGCGCCGCCTGGTAATCGGGAGATAAGGTGCCTTCGCCATACGTCGCCAGGCCTTCACTCAGCCAGATTGGCAACCCGGCACCATATTCATTGAAGGTTATCTGGCCCACAACCCAGTGGGTCAATTCGTGACGAACAGCCCTCTGGCCCCAGGATAACTCGCTTGGCGATATACCAATGGCAATGATACCAAACCCCTGGAAGGTCACACCCCCTTCCCATTGCTGGGGGAAAAGCCTGGCGCCCTGCAGGTCTCGGGTACTGGCATATATGTAGATACGGACGTGACCCTGAGGTGTGGCGCCAGTGTCATCCTTAATCCTTTGCAACCCCTGCTGGGCAGCAGTCATAAGCGCGTCGGCGAAAGAAGTGGAACCGCGATACCACAACAAAGTGACTGGTTCCACAGTAATCGATTGCCAGTCATATCTAGTGTCATCAAAGAAAACGGTGGAGCGGCTGGTCTCCGCGCTCTTGCCTGCTGCATTTTGAGCCGTCCACCAGTACTCTACCTGTGCTCCTGGTGGAAGGCTGCTCTTCCTCATATCCCACACCCATTGAGCATTCACCGAGGTTGCTGGATTGAACTGAGCCCAGCCCTCGCTGGTAACGTCGGCGTAATTCCGACGGTCAACTGTGTAATGCAACCTGAGTTGCACGATATCAACGTCGCTTTGTGCTTTTACCTTGAATGTCATGGAGGTGGGAAATGAAATCTGAACTGAGCTGCTTAAGGTGATATCAGATACCGCCGATGCTGAGTGACGCGTGGTCACTGCAAAGGGTACCGTAACCAACACCGCCAGCAGTATACAGACTAAGACCCTGGTTACCTGCGATTTCGGAGGTCTCATTTCCCTTCTCTGACGGGCTTCTCTGGCTTTCGCCTCTGCTACATTCGCCCTATTTAGCATTGGCTTCAGGGCTCACTTTAGCACTCGGAAAAAGAGGAGTCAATTGGATATATTGACCTTTGCAGGAGTGTTTGTATAACATTGGACGTGACTTCCACACCTGCCGCAGCAAGCGGGCGAGGATCATCATTGAAAGGAGAAGACCGTCTGAGACCCCATGGACGTTTGAGTCATAACGGAGAGCTCTTGATGGCTTGCCTAAGCGCGGGCCGTCGGGTGAGCCATCATTTTGGTGGTCCAGTTGCCTTCAGCATCATTGCGAAGTCTAGGCCACCGTGGTCGGCAAGGCTAGCTGCATTCAGTGAGCCATGCTGTAAGTAGGGGTCAAAAGCGATGCTACAAAGCCGGGGTGTCCAGTGTCAGAACTGCAGTTCTGCGGCTGTAAGTGAGGAATCACATTCGGAAGGAGGCCAGCTATGATTAGTGCAACTGCTGTGCCAGTGGAAATACAATTCAACAGGCTGAGGCGCTTCAATGCGTTCATGTGTGTTTTGCATCTGATTCAGGCAGCTTTGATATTTGCTCTCTCTAACAGTTACTCGGTCAACATCACAACTTCTTTTCTGAAGTCGAGTGCTGCGGGGAGCCCTAGCACAGTCACGGAGCATCTAGCGAGCCTGCGCATGGGCCCAATGGTGGCTGTCTTCTTACTGATCTCAGCAGTGGCACACTTCATCATGGCGTCGCCTATAGGATTCAAATGGTATGTGCGCAATCTGAAAAAGGGCATCAACTACCTCAGGTGGTATGAATATGCGCTCAGTGCTTCCCTGATGGTGGTCCTCATCGGCATGTTGAGCGGGGTCTATGATGCGCCGACCTTGGTAGTCCTGTTTGCGCTCACTGCCGTGATGAACCTCTGCGGCCTGATGATGGAAAAGCACAACCAGACAACCGAGAAGACGGACTGGACAGCCTATATCTTCGGCTGCATCGCCGGCATCGTTCCCTGGGTAATCATAAGCTGGTATTTTATTGCCGCCGCTGCATCGCCTGGGAGTCCTATACCAGCGTTTGTATACGGTATTTATGTTTCGCTCTTTGTGCTGTTTTTTAGCTTCGCCCTGAACATGGCTTTGCAGTACAAGAAGGTCGGGCCCTGGAAGGACTATCTGTATGGTGAGAGGATGTACATGATTCTGAGCCTGGTGGCCAAGTCAGCTCTGGCGTGGCAGGTCTTCGGAGGCGTGTTAGCCAGAGGTTCGTAAGGCATTCATTTGTAAAAGGCGGTCTTTGGAATAGCGCTGATACGAGCTTCGAAAGACTTGTTGAGCCCATCGGGGTTCGGCAAGTCATGACTCAAAAGGAGGCGAAAATGGAAGGACGAACCGTTCAACATTCTGCGATAACCATGTCGCAGCTCATCCTGCCTGAGCAGGGGGGACGCGCTGGCTTTGCTCACGGTGGTGAGATCATGAAGCTGATGGACATGGCTGCGGGTGCAGCAGCGTTGCGGCATGCTCACACCGATCTGGTGACCGCGCGCGTAGAAGGCATTAACTTCTATCGCCCCATCAAGATCTGGAATCTGGTGACCATTAATGCGTTCCTCACCTTCGTTGGGCGGTCCAGCATGGAGGTGCGGGTTGACGTCTTCTGTGAGGACGTGGTCAAGGAAGACAGGGTTCATGCCCTGAGCGCCTACTTCATCATGGTGGCAATAGATGACAAGGGCACGCCGACTGAGGTCCCACCATTGATACTGAGGTCGAAAAAGGAAAAGGATCTGTGGGAGAAGGGTAAGCGGAGATACGAGACGTGTAAGCAGGACCTGATGCCTGAAGACAGTGATTTCAAGGTATGCCGCGAGGAACCAATACTGCTGGATTAGGCAGGGGCAGAAGTGCCGCTCTAGCGCCTCGTAACCTCTCCGCTGTTGCGTGACAAGAAACGTTTCCAATAGACGCTTGTGGAGCGAGACACGCCTTGACGCCGGTGAGAAACAAAGAGTGGGCTACCGGAGGCGGGGTCTGGGTGGGCAGTAGCGGACCGCTGGTTCCGCCCCGGATTCCGGTTGCAGTGCGTAAGCCTTCCTTTTTCTTGCTAGTTGTGAAAGCTGAGCTGAAGGGTCGCTAATGTCACCAAAGAACATGGCCTCCGTTTCGCAGCAGAGGACGCAGAAAGGCTCCAGCCCCTCATCAACCCGATGAGCGCAAAGGTTGCACTTCCACGCCTTGTTCTTCTGGGTATCGTACACCAGCACGCCGTAGGGACATGCCTCAAGACACTCCTGGCAGCCATTGCACTTCTCTTCGTCTATGAGCACTATCCCATCTTTGCGCTGGTATATGGCTTCGGTAGGGCACGACGGTAGGCAAGGCGGCTGACTGCAGTGCATGCAGAGTACAGGAAGATAATACATGCTCAGGTTGGGGTACTCACCAGCGGGCGTATCTCGGTGAGGCCCGCCTACGGTGTCCACCCTGATTCCAGAAAACCCATCCAGATTGTGCTCCATCTTGCAGGCCACGTTGCAGGTCTGACATCCCGTGCATCTGTCCAGGTCGATAACTAACCCATATCTCTTGGCCATTTTCTAGTCCCTCCTGACCTTCTCTATTTCCACCAGGACATCATACAAGGCGGAGTTTGGCTCGTAGATGATTTCTTGGGCCGGGTTGATGACTGAGTGAGTCAAGTCCTGGTGATTGCCCTCAAGGAAGTGTTCTGGCCACCATCCCTGAGTGACGTTGACCACGCCAGGGCTTATCCCCTGGTGAACTCTGGCTTTGAGTTTCATCTTGCCCCGATCGTTAAAGGCACAGACTATGTCTCCGTCCTGGATATCTCTTGCCTTAGCATCAACGGGGTTAATCTCCAGGACAGGCTCAGGGTCCAGTTCTGTCAGCCAGCCCACATTGGCCAGCGTGGAGTGGGTACGGTAGCGGGTGTGGGTGGTTAGAAAGGTCAGGGGGTACTTGTTTGCCAGCGGACTTCGGACACTCTCCAGGGGTTCCAGGTAACAGGGTAGCTGCTGCCCCAGTTCCACCAGTTTTTCAGAGTAGAATTCCATCCTACCCGACGGAGTGAAGAAGATGGGCACGTTGCTGGCCTTTGCCTGCACCGGACCCTTCTTCAACCTTTCCACGGTTATTCCCGCCTCAGCAGCATATCCGGAAGACAGCATCAACTCGATGACCTGCTCTGCACTCTTCTCAAAGTAGTCCCCCAGACCCATTCTGCGCGCCAGTTCCTTCAGTATTTCCGGGTCTGGCTTGCACTCGTAAAGTGGCTCTATGACTTTGTTCTGCAGCTGGAAATAGTTGGGAGCGCCTGGCACACCGATACACGGCAGTATCAAATCGCTCTGCTCAAAGAAGGTGCAAGCTGGCAGAACAATGTCGGCATACTGAGCGCTGGCGTTCATAAAGAGGTCAGCCACCACGATGAAGTCGAGCTGTGGCAGGAGTTCCCGGGTGATCAAATTGGCATTGGGAAGCTGGTTTACCATATTGTGCTTGGCAACCCACAGGGCTTTTATGGGATAGGGATCGCCTTTGGCAATAGCATTGTATAAGTTCAGAATAGGAACAAACTTGCAACCACGGATCCCATAAAGGCTGGCGTATGTTTCGTAAACAAACAATCGCGAGCCTACCAGATGGAGGTTGCCAGTAATCGCTGCCAGCGTATTTACGGCACGGAAGGCTAGGTCACCGTGAAAAGTCCTCTGCATCCCCATGCCTCTATAGGAAGCCACCGGCCGGTGTTGAGCGTAGTCCAAAGCCAGTCTCTTGATGGTAGCCGCAGGAACACCCGTTATCTCTGAAACCTTCTCGGGCGGGTAACCGCGCACCGCCTCAACGAGCAATTCAAAGGAAGGACGGCAGTCAATATTGCCTACCCTGTAACCACCCGTGAGAGCTGGGATCACCCCCGGCGCATCGTGGGCACGAGCCTCGCCGGCCGCAGTGTCCCACACCGTGTACTTTTCGCTAGAACCACCCGAAACGACATCGCTTTCCCTCACATAGAGACCAGTCCGGTTATTCACCAGAAAGGGGCCCACCGTGTAGTCCTTGATGAACGATGGATCATGAAGCCCCTTTCCCAGAACAACGTGCATCATACCCAGGGCTAGAGCACCATCAGTCCCCGTCCTTATAGGTATGTACTCATCCGCCTTGGCGGCAGTGGCGGTGAAGCGGGGGTCAATGACCACCATTCGGGCTCCGTTTTCTCTAGCGTCTCTGATTCTGCGTATGCCAAAGGGCTGGGTTTCGACCGGATTGCTGCCCCAAATGACGCACAGGGCAGGTTTCTCAAAGTTGACCAGATATCCCTCTGCCCAGAGGTTGCCAAAGCTGGCCAGGTCACCACAAGGGCCAGCGGAATCCCCGAAGCCTACCAGGCTGGCAAAAGTACCCTCACAGCATCCCGCAAAGCTAGCATAGGTCATATCGAGGGCTCCCATCCCGCTGGTAGCCCACATCAAGGAGCGCGAGCCATGCTGTTGTCCAATCTCCTTCAGTCTGGTGGCTATGGTTTCCAGGGCTTCCTCCCAGGAGATGCGCTGCCATTTCCCCTCCCCCCTTTCCCCCAGGCGCTTCAGGGGATACTTCAGCCTCTCTGGGTGGTAGACTAGCTTCATGGTGGCTAGCCCTCTGGCGCAGATGTGGCGATACCTGGGATCAGGAAAGTCGGCTGGCTCGATCTTGGTGAGCACCCCGTCTTTGACATGAGCTAGCAGACCACAAGCCATGCCACACCCAGTATGGCACACGGTACGAACTAGTTCCTCAGTCGGCTTCATGGCTCCTCCCAGTCACCTATTTCTCATCTTAATCCAAGCTTAGTCCCACTATCGGCTGGTGCCCTGCGTCGCTTCCATTGCTTCCGACTGCCCCAAGAAGCTTCACATAGACCTGAGTTGTGGGATATTCACAGAGTGGGACCGCTGCCCAATGTATCATCCTACTTAGAGAGTGTCAAGTTTGCCATGTGTGGTGCCGGGGCAGAAGCGTGTCCAGGGCTGAACATCTCCGTGGAATGCCAACCTGCCACGCCAACGTTCAGGCGGAGAGTGAAATGGTGTATCATTGTATTGAGGCAGACTGCAAACTGGCCCGCCGAAGCACGAGATTACAAAGTTGAAGTGAAGGAGGAATGAGACATGAGTAAATCCATCAAAGGCACGCAAACAGAAAGAAACCTTCTGGCTGCCTTTGCCGGCGAATCACAGGCAAGAAACCGCTACACGTATTTTGCCAGCGCTGCCAGAAAAGAGGGGCTGGAGCAGATCGCCAGCATATTCGTAGAGACAGCAGACAATGAGAAAGAACACGCTAAGGTGTTCCTCCAATATCTGGAAGGCGGAGACGTGGAAATAGTCGCTGCTTACCCAGCGGGAGTGATCAAGGATAGCAAATCAAACCTTGAAGCGGCGGCGGCTGGGGAAAACATGGAATGGACTACCATATATGCCGACTTCTCTAAGGTTGCGCTCGAAGAGGGCTTTCCCGAGATTGCCAATTCCTTTGAGCAGATTGCGAAGGTAGAGAAGTTCCACGAGTCAAGATACAGAAAACTGGTCAGCAACCTGACCAAAGGCGAGGTATTCAAGAAGAAGACGCCGGTCAAATGGCACTGCACCAACTGTGGCTACGTACATGAGGGCACGGAAGCCCCCAAGCAGTGTCCCGCCTGCAATCATCCGCAGGCATTCTATGAGTTACTGGCGGAGAATTACTGACGCAATCGAGCTATGATGCGGAAGGCTAGGGCCAGCCACAATTCGGAGAGAAGCATTTCATAGCGATAGCACCATAGTGGGCCGCAGCACAGGACTCAGGCCGTCCCACATACGACCATGTGCCACCACGTGCCGGAGAAAGGTCGGGGCGCTTCTTAGCTGTGCTCCACCAGCCGCATGACCTTTTGGCCATCGTCATAGTAAAGCAAGTGGTGAGGGGCGTCTGGATGATACCACAGGTACACCCCGCTACCGCTGACCTGGTCTTTCAGGGATACCTTGTAGGCCCAGACTAATCCTTGCGGGGTCTGGATCGGTTGCAAGGTAGTCATCACTTTGGCAAGCATCGTCCGCATGGCTAGCTGATTCGCTTGCCAGGTGCCCTCAACGTCCTTGCCGACGACATAGACCGTATGTCGGCCGTCGCCTAGACCCGATAAACTAATATGAGTGCCGGCCGGCAGATCATCACTCCAGGGGCCATCGTCTACCTTATACATGTAGGTCACCACATTGGGCCCGCCCACCGCTATGTCAGCCGTGGTAGAGTTTACCAACGCTGCGGGCGCACCCAACAGGGTGGCCAGCGGCCCTGAAGTCCACACCGCCCAGCCAGCTTTGGTAGCCGAGTCCTCTGACTGCCAGGTGTCTGTCGCATCTTTGGCTATCACAGAGAGCGCGTACTGGCCATCAGCTAAACCAAAGCGCATGATGTGGGTGCTGACCGGTATCTCGCCGCTCCAATCACCATCATTCAACTGGTATTTGTAAGCTACCACCCCCTCACCACCCACCATGATGTCGGTGGTGTTGTAGTTGACCACCCCCACAGGCAGGCCTGATAGGGTAGCAATCGGCCCTGCTGTACAGACTGTCCAGGCAGCCGTGGCGGCCAGCGATTCTGCCTGCCAGTTGCCTGCCTCGTCCCTGCCTATCACAGAGAGGGTATGCTCGCCATCAGTCAAGTTACCAAAGGTGATATGGCTGCTCACTGGTATCTCCCCACTCCAATCGCCGCTATCCAGCTTATATTTGAAGATCACCACATTTGGCCCGCCCACCGTTATGTCGGTGGTCTTGTAGTTCACCACCCCCGTGGGCGCACCGGATAGGGTGGCTATCGGCCCTGTGGTATCCACTATCCAGCTAGCCATGGTGGTGGAGACAACACTAATAGGAACCATGCCGGTATAGGAGAAGGCATAGCCTATCTGCAAAGGCAGCGAGCGCAGCAGGAACATCACCTCATCGTTGTCATAGGCATCGCGGAAGCTGCCAACATCGAAGGTTCGCGTTTGCTCTTCGCCCCGGGGCGACTTGATAGTGACGGTCAGTCCATTATCAGTATATGCTGAATAAAGCTCCAGGTCCTGTGCAAAGCCAGTGATGCTCCCAGAGATAGGCTTCAGGTCTTGCCCTCTCACTTTCACGGTTATTTGCTGGGTGACAGGCTTCTGGTCCAGTATCAGGCTATAGTCATAGCGGAATACCCAGGCATTGCCTTCCTTGTAGGCGGTGAATGTGGCCTCTCCCAGAAGGTTGCCCCCAGTGTCCCTGACCTCGTATACGGCGGTCTCGCCGTCCGCCCAGGGAACCTCCTGCCAGACGATATGGTTATTATTCGAGGGAGTGGAGTTGCCGTTGCCGCAAGAGACCGCCAAGAAAACTGCCACCAGCAGGAGCAACACTACCAGACCCCTCGTGACAAGCCGCCATCGATATTCCATCACTTATACCTCCGCATCCCTCCCGAAGGGAAGCACTGGCTATGCCATAGACAAGAGATAATCATCAACTAATCTAACAATAGCAAAATAGAAGTATAACCACCAGGACAGCGACTTTCAAGCGGTGGGATGAGACTGTTTGCCAGCATGTATGTGTCATTCTCACGAAGATACCGGTAGAGAGGCTACCTTCCAGACTGTCATTCCCGCAGAAGCGGGAATCCAGAAACCCTGTGACGGCACCCTGCCTCGTCATTTTCATTCCTTGTGGTGCTGCTTGCAATCCAGCGTGAAAAATTGCTACGAAGATCCACCGCTTTCATCTTTTGTGGCGCTGGTGCGTGCCAGCATGTGTCATTCTGGCCCTCATTTTTATGTCATTCTGGGCCAAAGCCCTGATCCTTCACGAAGTGAAAGGGAAGGGGTAGCGAAGAATCTCTGAGATTCTCCCTGATCCGCCGCAGAGCTTGTGAAGAAATGCGGTCCGTAGCTTCGGCTCTCCACGATTCCCAGCTTTGAAGGGGCAATAAATTCACAGCCTCGCAGGCGGACTCCTCAGAATGACACGAAGGGGTCGCTAAACGATCTTCGTAACACAGCCAGCTGTTAGGAATTTTTGAAAAGTGAACTCCTTTACGATTCAAAAGTGAACTCTAGGGAACTCAGCCAGAGGATAGTCAAGAGAGTGGACCATCTGGTTGTTCCACCATAATCGGACATGCAAAACGCCT
>Ga0194125_10003525_pt1 | contig 25157 bp, 24 predicted proteins | sample TA2KigC250mmetaG_FD_148626 | JGI IMG/M metagenome (GOLD analysis project Ga0194125, IMG submission 148626) | Freshwater microbial communities from Lake Tanganyika, Tanzania - TA2015034 Kigoma Deep Cast 250m | ecosystem: Environmental > Aquatic > Freshwater > Lake | place: Tanzania: Lake... | reverse complement strand
TGCGCTGCGGCTTTGTCGCTGCCGAACCGACGACTCGCCCCGCCAACCAGCACGGCGCCGAGCGCAAACTTCGTTGGGTGCTGTCGGGCGGCGCTCAGCCGCGACCTCGTGGGTCGCATTGAATGAGGAACTGCTGGCAACGCGTGGCTTCGGCTTCCTCGCCGATGATGCCAGCATTCACCGCCAAGCCTTCCAGGCACTCCAGGAACCCGCGGTTGGATTCGTGCTGCCAGCGCACGAAGCCCGAGCCGCGCCAGCCGCTGCCGCGCAACTGGTCGAGACCGCGGTGGTAACCGACTCGGAACGCCATGTAGGCATCGATGCCGGGATTGCTGGCGCGGCCGAGCGCCGCCCACGCGTGCAAGCACGTCGGATGTTTGGCGACGACTGCGGCAATCGCGTCGCGTCGCGCAGCAGGTGATGCTGCCTGCGCCTGTTTCAGAGCGTGAATGATGGCGACGTCAACCGCTGGCAAGACGGTCTCCGGTGGTCCACTGCGCGACATGGAGATTGGCTGATCATTCATCTGTGTGCCGCGTGCGACTCGCCTCCTATGCGCAGTCTATGAAGTTGTGGCTGGCAGTATTTAGGCGGCATGGATCTCTCTTCGTTCGACGCACAGTCGGCGCGCGATGCGTCGCTCATTGCGATGGTGGTGGGCGTGCTCGGTGTGCTCTTGGTGCTGAAGTTCGTGTCCTCGGTAGTCACGAAGTTGTTGCTCATGGCGGTGTTCGCGGCGCTCATCTACTTCGGGTTCAACCAGCGTGATGCTTTGTCGGCCTGCATTGCGACCATTCAGGCCAAGGTCGAACAGGGTGATGTGAGCGACGTGACCTGTAGGTTCTTGGGGCGTGACGTCACGGTCGAAATCCCGTTCGGCAACCAAAGCGGCTAAGCCCCGCCGCAACGCCAGCAATTCGGCTGTGTCGCGTCGCCAGCCGAGCAGCACGTCGTCGGTCGATGCGACGATCGACGATCTCTGCAGCTTCCTCGACCAATCCCCCACGGCGCATCATGTGGTGGCCACAGCCGCCCGCCGCCTGCTCGACGCGGGGTTCGTGTGGTTCGACAACGCGAGCGAACTTCCCGACCTCACCGGGCGTGTCGTCAAGGGTTTCGTCACGCGTGGCGGCGCCCTCATCGCCTTCGTCACGTCGGCGCGGAGCAACGACAAGTTTCGTATCGTCGGGGCCCACACCGACTCGCCGGGCTTGCATTTGAAGTCCAACCCCGAGGGCGTTGCCGTCAACTTCGGCACGTTGGAAGTCGAGGTGTACGGCTCGCCCCTGCTCAACTCGTGGCTCGACCGAGACCTCGACATCGCGGGGCACGTCGTGAAACGTGACGGTGGTGTGGTGCTGTTTCGCTCAGCCTCGCCGGTGGCTCGCTTGCCACAACTTGCGATTCATCTCGACCGCGGGGTGAACGAGAACGGTGTGGTGCTCGACAAGCACGCCCATCTGCGTCCGGTGTGGTCGACCGGCGACGACATCATTCCTGTGCACGCCGTAGCCGCCCACTTGGCGGGCGTCTCGCTTGAGGACGTCGCGACGACACACTCGCAGTTGGTGGATCACGAGCCGGCACGATTGCTCGGCGCCGATGCATCACTCGTTGCATCGGGTCGGCTGGACAACCAGTTGTCGTGCTGGGCCGCTGTGGATGCAATCGCCAAGCTGAGCGGCAACGACGGTGTTGCGGTGATTGCGCTGTTCGATCACGAAGAAGTCGGCAGCGACAGCACCACTGGCGCCGGCGGACCGATGCTCGAGCACCTGCTCGAGCGAATCGCGGAGTCGCTCGGCAAGTCGCGCGGCGAGTATCTCACGATGCTGCCGAAGTCGTCGTGCTTGTCGTGCGACAACGCGCACGCCGTGCACCCCAACTACCAAGAGCGCCACGATCACAAGCACGCGCCACTCATCAATCAGGGTGTGGCGTTGAAGACCAACTCCAACCAGCGCTATGCGACGTCGGCGACTTCGGCCGCTGCCTTCTTGTCGGCATGCGAGTCGGCGAATGTCGGGCACCAGGTGTTCTTCTCGCGCAACAACATGCCGTGTGGTTCCACGATCGGACCGATCACCGCAACTCGCCTCGGTATCGACACTGTGGATGTCGGTGTGCCGCAACTCTCCATGCATTCAGCCCGCGAAGTGTGTGGCGTCAGCGACGCAGCCGACCTACCGAAGATCGCGCGCGCATTCTTGCGCGGCTAGATACCAGTGCGAGCGGCACCGACTGCGATTAGTCGCCGGCGCGTCGTCGCGCGTCGTCGAACACCGCTTGGAGTTGCTGCGCCAACTCGGCGGTGATCTGCGTCATGCGCTCGCGGTCGACCCGGCCGCTGCCGCCGTGCTCGACCGCGATCGGCGCACCGATCGTCACGTGGCACTTGCGCGGCCAGATCATCTTGGACCCCTTGCGCATTACTCGCTCACTGCCGCCGATACCGACCGGCACGATCGGCACACCGCGCTTCAACGCGACATAGGCCGGCCCCTCGAACAGTGGGTGCAGGAGTGTGCCACTCTGGCGGGTGCCTTCGGGGAACATGACGAGTGGTTCTCCGCCATCGAGCACCGCCACGCAGCGCTTCAATGCCTCAAAGTCGGCGGCCCCCCGCGTGACCGGGAATCCACCGAGCAGGGAAAAGAATTTGCCGATGTGTTTCTGCTTCCAGAGGGAATCCTTGCCCATGAATCGCACGCGTCGGCGCGTGACGAACGAGGACAGTGGCGTGTCGATGTTCGAGCGGTGCACCGGGGCGATGATGTAGGCGCCGGAATTCGGTAGGTGCTCTCGCCCGCTCACTGAGACGCGAAACCAGATCTTGCAGAGCACGAGCAGCACGTCGCGCACCACGACGTAGGCGACACGAGTGGCCAGCGACTGTCCGACGAGACGCGCCTCGAATTTCGTCATGACGAATTGGCGCGTCCAGTGAGGTTGTTTCCGCCAGCGACGTTGCTCGAGTCGGCGACATTGCCCCGTTCGGCGACATTGCCTCGTTCGGCAAGGTGCTGGCGAATCTCGGCGATCACCTGTGCCACCGAATGGTCGCTCGTGTCGACGATCACCGCATCGGGCATACGCCGCAACGGGCTGTCTTCGCGTGTGGAGTCGCGTTGGTCTCGCTCGGTGATGGCCCGCGCGATTTCGTCGACGTCTCCCCCGTGCTGGGCGACGCGACGCTTGGCGCGCACCAGCGGCGAGGCAACGAGGTACACCTTGAGCGTGGCATCAGGGAATACGACGGAGCCGATGTCGCGACCCTCGACGACGCCTCCACCGTGGTCGGCGATCCACTGACGCTGTCGCGCGCGCATCTCCTCGCGCACCGCGGAGTTGGCGGCCACATGGCTGACTGCGGCATCAACCTCCGGCGTGCGAATCGCCGCCGTCGCATCGACACCATTCACGTGGAGGCTGTCGCGGGTTTGCACGAACTGCACTTCTCGCGCGATACGAGAGACGGCATCGATGTCGGTGGCCTCCAACCCGCGCTTCAACACCTCGTAGGTGACACCGCGGTACATCGCCCCGGTGTCGAGGTACTCGATACCGATGTCGGCGGCGAGCGCCTTGGCGATCGTCGACTTGCCTGCGCCTGCCGGCCCGTCGATGGCGATGACGAGTGGGTTCATCACCAACTGGTGTCGATCGGGCGACCTTCGTCGTACCCCGAAGCGCTCTGCACGCCGACGGTCGCACGCGCGTGAAAGTCGTCGATGCTGCGCGCGCCCGTATAGGTGCACGACGACCGCACACCAGCAACGATCTGGTCGATGATGTCCTCAACGCCGGGTCGTTGTGCGTCGAGATACATCCGTGAGGTGCTGATGCCTTCTTCGAACAACTCCTTGCGGGCGCGTTCGACGGCGGTCTCCGAGCGGGTGCGGTTGCGCACGGCGCGATTCGAGGCCATGCCGAAACTCTCCTTGTACAAGCGACCTTGCGCATCGCGCAGCGTGTCGGCGGCGGATTCGTAGGTGCCGGCGAGCAACGAACCAAACATCACGTTGCCCGCACCCGCGGCCAGACCGAGCGCCACGTCGCGCGGATACCGCACGCCGCCATCGGCCCACACGTGCTTGCCGAGGGCGCGCGCCGCGGCGGCGCACTCGTGCACGGCCGAGAACTGCGGTCGCCCGACTCCGGTCATCATGCGGGTGGTGCACATCGCGCCGGGTCCGACGCCCACCTTCACGATGTCGGCACCGGCGTTGATCAAGTCGCGCGTTCCGACGGCGGTCACCACGTTGCCCGCCACGACGGGTGTCGTGTCGACGCTGCGACGCACTTCGCTCACCGCGTCGAGCATGCGGTCCTGGTGACCATGGGCAGTGTCGACGACGACGACATCGACTCCGAGGGTGACCAGTGCCTTGGCGCGTGTCGCGGGATCGGCATTGACCCCGACGGCGACGGCGATCATCAACCGACCATCGCGGTCGACGGCAGGTTTGTAGATGGTGCTGCGCAGCGCACCCTTGCGCGTGATGCAACCGAGCAGACGACCGTCATTCGCCGTAATCGGGGCAAACGAGAGTCGCGCTTCCGACAGCCGCTCGAACATCGTCTGGGCGTCGAGCCCGTCGGGCAACGTGAAGACTTCGCGACTCATCACGTTGGCGATCTGCGTGAAACGGTCGAAGCCCGCCGCATCGTGCTCGGTGAAGATGCCGATTGGTGCCTGGTCGTCGTCGACCACCACGATGGCGCCGTGGGAACGCTTGTGCACGAGGCTGAGCGCCTCACCGACCGTGTCGTGACCCGACATCGTGATCGGAGTGTCGTACACCGTGTGGCGTGATTTGACGAACGAGACCACCGTTTCCACCACGTCGAGCGGAATGTCCTGTGGCAACACGACGATGCCGCCGCGGCGAGCCACCGTTTCGGCCATGCGTCGGCCGGCTATCGCCGTCATGTTCGATACGACGATCGGGATGGTGGTGCCGATGCCGTCGGGCGTGGTCAGATCCACGTGCATGCGCGACGACACCGAGGAGAGATTGGGTACGAGGAAGACGTCGCTGTACGTAAGGTCGTAGTTCGGATGGCCGTTCAGAAACTGCACGACGAACCTCCTCAAGCGGCGTTACACCGACTTTCCAAGGCTACTGTTGCGAGTCGCACGGCATGACTGATTCGAAACCGCCTGTAACCGCACTGCCCAATGCGGTGTCCCCCGTTTTGCTGGTGCACGGCTGGGCCGGATCGTTCGACCGCACGTGGCGACGAGCGGGGCTCGTCGACCTGCTCGCCGATGCCGGACGCCGCGTGTTGCCCTACGACCTACCTGGCCACGGCACCGCAACGAAGTCGCACGACCCGAACGATTACCGCGACCTTGCGGGAGATCTGCTCGACCGAGTGAACGGCGTTGCGCAGGGCGACGGTGCCGCATCAACCGATGGAGCGCCGCGCGTGGACGCCGTCGGGTTCTCGCTCGGCGCCATCACACTGCTGCGGTCGTTGATTCACGCACCACACGCATTCAACAAAGTGGTGCTGGCGGGAATCGGCGACGGCGTGTTCGTTCCGCACGACCCGGCACGCTCCAGCCGAATTCTCGCGGGGCTCGAAGGTCGCGCCGAGCCCGGTGATGTCACCGCGCGCATCTTCGGAAAGATCGGTAACGAGGCGCACAATGATCCACTCGCACTTGCCGCCGTGCTGCGTCGCGCGCGTGAAGAGCCGATGACACATGAACAACTGGCGAGGATCTCGAACCGGGTGCTCGTCGTGCTCGGCGACAACGACTTCTCGGCACCAGCCGACAAGTTGGTCGCCGCGCTGCCGAACGCCACGCTGCTCTCACTGAAGGGCATCGATCACTTCCGCACGCCGGAGTCGTTCGAGTTCATCGATGCGGTGCTCGAATTTCTCGGAGCGCAGTGAGTCGCATCGTGAGTCGCATTGGGCGTCGAATCGTCGTTGCCGACGAACGCGGCATCGCGCAGGCGGTCGAGGTGTTGCGACGCGGTGGCATCATCGGTCTGCCCACCGAGACCGTCTACGGGTTGGCGGCCGACGCCACGAACGACGCCGCAGTGCGCCGTGTGTTTGCGGTGAAGGGTCGGCCCACGAGTCATCCGCTGATCGTGCACGTTGCCGACGCATCCCAACTCGACACGCTCGCCGTCGATGTGAGCGATACCTGTCGGGTGCTTACTGCACACGCGTGGCCGGGACCACTGACGGTGATCGTGCCGGCGAACAACACCGTGAGTCGCGCGGTGACGGGCGGTCGCGACACTGTCGCCGTGCGCGTGCCAGCCCATCCAGCAGCGTTGGCGATCATCGCGCAACTCGGGAAGCCTGTCGCCGCACCGTCGGCGAATCGTTTCGGACAGGTATCCCCCACCACGGCTCGCCACGTGGCCGACGATCTCGGTGCCGACATTGAACTCGTTGTTGATGGTGGTGAGTGCGAGGTCGGTGTCGAGTCGACCATCGTCGACTGCACCACGCCGCAGCCCGAAATCCTGCGCCCCGGAGCGATCACCGCCGAAGACATTGCAGCACTGCTTGATCCGCACGGCGTGACGCTGGCCAGCGAACCAACCGGTGAATCCCGCGCCCCTGGCATGCTGGCGCGCCACTACGCGCCCGCGGCGCGCCTCCACCTGGTCGAAGTTGGTGCACCGCTCCCCCACGCAAGCGCCGCGGTGCTGGACTGCTCGCACGATCTCGCGCTCGTCGCCCGCACCCTCTATGCCTCACTGCGTGACCTTGACCGCCGAGGTGTACACGATGTCAATGTGCTCCTGCCTCCCCCGCGTGGGCTAGGGCACGCCATCCGGGACCGCCTCCACAAAGCCGCCTCCCCCCGCTAGGGTGAGCGCACCCAATCGGGGCGGTCCGATACCGCCCCACTCCTAGGGGGAGTAACAAATGAAGAAAACCAACATGCGTCGTTTCGGCGCGCTGGTTGCAGCCGGAGCACTCGTGCTCGCGGCCTGCGGCGGCGATGACGAAGCGGCCGAGGAGGTAACTGAGGAGACCGAGGCACCTGCAGAGGAAGCTTCGGACTGCGCAGTCACCACCCTCAACATCGGAACGATCCTTCCGGTGACTGGTTCCCTTGCATTCCTTGGACCGCCGGAAATTGCGGCCTCTGGATTCGCAGTGGAAGACATCAACGCAGCGGGCGGCGTGCTCGGTAACCCGGTTGTCATCAACCAGGGTGACTCGGGCGACGCAACGACCGACACCGCGAACACCGAAGTCGACCGTCTGCTTGCAGCCGGCGCCCAGGTGATTATCGGTGCCGCTTCGTCCGGCGTGTCGCTGACCGTGATCGACAAGATCACATCAGCTGGTGTGGTGCAATTCTCGCCCGCCAACACATCGCCAACGCTGACCGACTATGCAGACAACGGTCTGTACTTCCGTACGGCCCCGTCTGACCTGCTCCAGGGTCGCGTGCTTGCCAACCTCGTCGCTGAGGAAGGCTCGACCACGGCTGCTGTTCTGTATCGCAACGACTCGTACGGAGTCGGTCTTGCCGAGGCTTTCAAAGCCAACTTTGAAGGTGCAGGCGGAACCGTTCCGGAGTTCATCGAGTACGCGGAAGGCACCGAGACGTTCGACGCTGAAGTCGACAAGGTCGTCGCTGCCAACCCGGACGCGGTGGTCATCGTCGGCTTCGCCGAGACCGGCCCGATCCTCAACACCATGCATGAGCGTGGTGTCGGACCGACCGCCAAGAAGGTCTACGGCGTGGATGGCAACATCTCCGGCCTTGAGAAGCTCGTCTCCGATGCGTCGATCCTCGCGGGAATCAAGGGCACAGTGCCCTCGGTTGACCTCGCAACGATCAAGGACTTCACGGCCCGTCTCGACGCCGCAGGCGTTGACGGCGTGTACGACTACGGCGCAGAGACCTACGACGCGATCGTGATTTCGGCCCTCGCGGCTGAGATCGCCGGATGCGCCGACGGTGTCTCCATCGGTGCCCAGATCAACGGCGTCACCAAGGACGGCGAGAAGTGCACCGATTTCGCATCGTGCCTCTCACTCGTCCAGGCTGGCACTGACATCGACTTCGACGGTCTTGGTGGACCGTACGAGTTCGTCGATGCCGGTGAGCCCGCCGCTGCCTCGTTCCGCATCATCACTTACGGTGCGGCCGGTGCAGACTCCTCGCTTGACAAGTACGTCTTCGCGAGCTGAGTTCGTCTCAGAAAAGGAAGGCCCCGCCCGGGAAACCGGGCGGGGTTTTTCTTTTGTACCCACCTCGCTGCCCCGCTCTTGCCAACCCGGGGTCCCAGGGAATCGCAACTCAATAGTCTGACTGGGTGGATGCCAAGCGTCTAGCGAAGGCGCGCAGTGACTTTGCTGATCGCAATCCGCAGAGTCGCAAGCACTACGACGAAGCGCGCAAGTACCTGCCCGGGGGCCATACGCGTACCGTGCTGACGCACGCCCCGTTTCCGCTCACTTTTTCGGCGGGAAATGAGTCGTTGTTGCACGACGTGGACGGACACGCATACATCGACATGCTCGGTGACTACACCGCTGGGCTGCTCGGTCACGGCGACCAGCGCGTACTTGATGCGGTGAATGCCGCGTTGCGCACCAATGCGAGCGTCGGCGGAATTCATCCGGCCGAAGCCCGTCTCGCGCGATTGATGTGTGAACGATTCCGACTCGAGCGGGTTCGCTTCACCAACTCCGGGTCGGAGGCCAACCTGATGGCAATCACCACTGCCATGCAGGCCACCGGTCGCAGGAAAGTGATGGTGTTCCACGGTGGCTATCACGGCGGGTTGTTGTACTTCGCGAGTGGTACCGCCCCGTGGAACGCGCCGTACGATTTCGTCGTCGCGCCGTTCAATGATGCGATCACGACGAGTGCGCTCATCACCGAACATCGCCACGAGCTGGCGGCGGTGGTGATGGAGCCGATGCTTGGCTCGGGCGGTTGCGTACCGGCCGATGCGGCCTTCGCCCAACGAGTAGTTGTCGACGCAAAGGCAGCGGGAGCCGTGTTCATCGCCGACGAAGTGATGACCTCGCGCCACGGCCGATTTGGCATGTTCGAACTGCTCGGCGTTCAACCTGACATCTCGACGTTCGGCAAATACATCGGTGGCGGGTTCTCCTTCGGAGCCTTTGGTGGTCGCGCGGAACTGCTCGATCAGTTCGACACGAGCCCGGAAGCAGGCCGCACGAATGTGGTGGCCCACGCCGGCACGTTCAACAACAACATCGCCTCGATGACTGCCGGCTGCGTCGTGCTGAGCGAAGTATTCACGCCAGATCTCGCTGTGTCGCACACACGGCGAGGTGATGAGTTCCGACACTCGGCATCTGCAGTGCTCGCCCAGTCGGGCTTGCCGGTGTGCGTGAGCGGTTTCGGCTCGATGATGTCGCTACATGCGCTACCCGAGCCGCCGCGAAACGCCATCGATGTGGCACGGCGCGACCTGGTCGTGCAGGAACTGTTGTTCATCGGATTGCTCGAGCGTGGGGTCTACAGCGCGGCGCGCGGAATGATGAACTTGAGCCTCACCCTGACCGATGATCAACTGGCGCACGTGTTGGATGCGCTCACCGACACGCTTGCTGCACTGCGCAGCGATTACGAAGCAAGGGTGCCGAGGTAGAGCTCGATCACCTTCGGGTCGTGCAGCAACTTGTCGCCAGTGTCGGTGTAGGCGTTGGTGCCCTGGTCGAGCACATACCCACGGTCGCAGATTTGCAGGCAGCGTCGGGCGTTCTGTTCGACCATCACGACAGAAACGCCGGCCTTGTTGATCTCGCGGGTGCGCACGAACACCTGGTCTTGCAGCACCGGCGAGAGGCCTGCCGACGGTTCGTCGAGCAACACCACTTCGGGGTTCATCATGAGCGCCCGACCCATGGCGAGCATTTGACGTTCGCCGCCGGAGAGCGACCCCGCGCGTTGGTTCTTGCGTTCGGCCAACCGCGGGAACATCGTTTGCACGAACTCTGAGCGCTCACGGAACTGCTTGGGCTTCAAGTAGATGCCCATCTCGAGATTCTCCAGCACCGTGAGCGACGGGAACACGTTCTCGCGTTGCGGTACGTAGCCGATTCCGCGCTCCACGAGTTCGTGGGCATGTCTGCCGACGATCGACTCTCCGCGGTGGGTGATGCTGCCGGATTGCACCGACAACAAACCAAAGAGTGCCTTCAACAACGTGCTCTTGCCGGCGCCATTCGGGCCGATGATGCCGACGATCTCTCCCCTATGTAATGTGAGCGAACAATTGGTGAGGATGTTGACCCCCGGGGTGTAACCCGCGGTGACATCCTTGGCTTCGATTAGTACTTCGCGTGCCGTGGTTGCGTCGTTGGTCATGTGAGTTCGACTTTCGACAGGTCTTCGCCGTGATGCGCGCCAAGGTAGGCGTCGACAACGGCCTTGTTGCGCTTGATCTCTGCCGGGGTGCCCTCGGCGATGATGCGACCCTCCGCCATCACGATCACCCAGTCGGAGATCTCCTGCACCACGTCCATGTTGTGTTCGACGAAGATCACGGTGCGGCCCTCGCCGGGCAGCATCTTGATGAGTTCCAGCAGGCTTTGTGCCAACGCCGGGTTGACGCCGGCCATCGGTTCGTCGAGCATCACGACGCGCGGCTCGGTCATGAGTGCGCGGGCCATCTCCAGCAGTTTGCGTTGGCCGCCCGACATCGTGCCGGCAAACTCGTCGCGCATGTGGGTGAGATTGAACCGTTTCAAGATGGCGTCGGCACGCGCCTCAATCTCGCGTTCTTGCTTGCTCCACGAGCCGGGTAATAGTGCGGCCCAGAACTTCTCGCCGAGTTGGTCGAGTGCGCCGAGCTTCATATTCTCGATCGTCGACAACTTGGCGAGCGCCTTGGTGAGTTGGAACGTGCGCACCATGCCTTTGGCGGCGAGGCGATGTGGCGGCGTACCCGTGATGTCTTCGCCGTCGAGTGTGATGACGCCGGAGTCCACTTGGTCGAAGCCCGTCAACAGGTTGAAGAACGTGGTCTTGCCCGCACCGTTCGGACCAATCAACGCGGTGATCTTGTTACGGCGAATCTCGAGGCGCTCGACATCGACGGCACGCAGACCACCGAACGTTTTCACCACGCCGGTGGCGGTGATGACCGGTGCGTCGGTCGTGTGCGCGGCGTCAGACGAACGTGATGTGTCGGGCTCAACGGCGGTCAAGGGCCATCTCCTCTCTGGAACCAAAGATGCCCTGCGGCCGGAATCGTGCCAGCAGCATCAGACCGGCACCGACGAGGATGTACCTCAACATGCTGATGTTGAAGTCCGAAAGTTCGAACGCTTTTTCCAGGTTGGCGCGCGTACCGGACGGCAGTCCTCGCAGAGTGTTCTCGACGAAGACGATGAGTGACCAGTAGATCGACGAGCCGACGATCGGCGACCACACCCGAGCCGGTCCACCGATGATGAGAATCGTCCAGATGGTGAAGGTGATCACCGAGTTGAAGGTGTCGGCCTGAACCGATGACTTCTGGATGGACTGAATGCAGCCAGCGGCAGCGCCGATGAGTCCGCCCACCATCAACGCTTGCATCTTGTAGTAGTACACGTTCTTACCGAGGGCTCGGGCCGCGTCTTCGTCCTCGCGAATCGCGCGCAGAGTTCGTCCCCACGGTGAGCGCATCAACTGCTGCACCATCAAGGTGGCGAAAATGAGGATCGTCCATCCGACCACGAGCACCCATAGGTCACGCCCGAGATATTTGAATGGTCCGATTCCGTAGAACTTTCCGAGTTCGAACGGGCTGATGTCGTAGAACGTGACCGCGAACTTGTTGACTCCTTCCACGCCACCCGTGATCGGTCGCATCACGCGCGACCGCGCCAGCAGGCGTATCGACTCCGCCGCGGCGATCGTTACGAGCGAGAGATAGTCGGCGCGTAAGCGCAGCGTCGGAACACCGAGCAATAGGGCCAGCACTGCACCATAAACGAAGACAAAGAGCACGCCCCACCAGAAGCTCCATTGCATCCAATAGACGGTGACCCCGATTCCGTAGGCGCCAGCGGCCATGAAGCCCGCCTGCCCAAAATTCATGAGGCCCGTATAGCCAAAGTGCACGTTGAGACCGACCGCTGCGAGGGCGTACACCATCACCTCAACGCCGATCATGGCGGAGAACGTGCGCTCGAAGATGAACCCCCAATCCATGGTCAGCCGATCCTTTGTTTCTTACCGAGGATGCCCTGTGGGCGCAGCAAGAGGGCGAGGATCAGCACGAAGAGTGCCGTCATGTTCTTCAGTTCCGGGTCGATCACCAAGGTCGACCAGTTGATGGCGATGCCCACGATCAGTGCACCAACCAATGCCCCGAATGAGGTGCCGAGCCCACCCAGCGTGACGGCTGCGAAAATGAGCAAGAGAATGCGCGTGCCGAGTTCCCACTTGACGGTGTCGAAGCCGAAGAACGTGCCCGACAAGGCAGCCAGCGCACCGCCGAACATCCACACTTGCGCGATAACCCGCTCGACGTTGATGCCAGAGGATTCAGCGAGGTCACGGCTGTCGGAGACCGCCCGCATTGCACGACCGGTGCGGGTGGTGGTGAGACCAAATCCGACGACGACAAGAACGACCACGGAGATTGCCATCGCCACCGCATCGCGAGTGGTGAGTTCGAGTCCAAAGAACACGTTCGCCCGCTGGGCACCGTACTCGCTGTACGAGCGGTACTTTCCTCCGAAGAAATAGACGAACAGATATCGCAGGAGGATCGACAAGCCAATCGTCATGACCATCTGAGCGAGCAGTGAGACGCCTGCGTCACGAGAAGTACGAAAGATGACCCGGTTCAAGAGGTAGCCGAGTACGGCTCCAGCCACCATGCTCAGCATGGTGGCGAGGATGAAATTCACCGGCCCGCCCAATGGGGCCGGGAAGCCGGCCAAGAGCCCGATCGCACCTACGAGCCCATACACATTGAAGAAGTACGTCATCAGCGCGCCCCATGTGACCATCTCGGCATGCGCAAAGTTGACGAGACCAGTCGTTCCGAAAATGAGCGAGAGACCGATTGCTGCCATTGCGAGGTATAGACCCAACTTGATGCCTTCGAGCGTGAGTTGGCCGATTCGCCGGGCAGAGAAATTGCTCTCCGACACGGTCGTGGAGTCACCTTCAATCAATGCAAAGATGACTCGTTGGTCGTTGTTCTCGCTGACGTTGGCGACGATGGTCCCGCGCGTGGCATCCTTTAGCGCTACGCCACTCGGCAGTGTCTCAATATTCAGCGTGATGTCGTACTCGCCTGGCCCGGAAACCGGGATTCTGAACTTTCCCTCGGCATCGGTGGTGGAACTTCCGACGCCATCGATCGTCAACTCGACTCCTTCGACGAACACCTTGTTGCCGTTGGCGTCCTGGTATTGCAATTGTCCGATCACCCCGAGGTCATCAGAAATTTGCGCAGCAGCCGTCTGGGCGCCGGCAATTACGCCGAGCACGGCGAGGGCCAGGATCGTCCAGCCTCGCCAACCCCGAAATGGCACCTGCCTAGTGTGCCACACCCTTTATAGGTGTCCCTTCGGCATCATGACTCGCTCGCGCAGTGGTGAGAGATCCGAATCGACGCGCGGTCGTGGCCAGGTTGAGTGCCGCGAGCCACACGGCGATGCTCAGTGCGATGTGTACGGCCACCAATACCACGGGCACTCCCGTGAAGTACTGCAGATAGCCGACACCACCTTGCAGTACGGCCAAGAACAAGAACGCCTCAAATGCGTTCTGGAGTCTCTGTGTAGCGCCATCGCGTCGTAGGAATACCCCCAGCACCACCGCCAGAGCCACGGTCGCGATCACTGATGCACCATGGATGCGCGCGATGTGCGAGATGGAGAAGTCGAAGCGTGGCGACGACTCATCGCCAGCGTGCGGGCCCGTACCGGTGACGATGGTGCCGGTCACGATGGCCACCAACGTGAGCAATGGGACGACGCGGCTCAACGTGGAGATTCGTCGGTCGCGGCGCAAGCCCCACGTCGTCGCGCTGCGCAGCGAACGCCAGTGGCGCTGGGCATCGTATGACTGCGCCTCTGCCAAACCGCGCGGCGAGATGGCATCGACGAGCCAATATGCCCACGCCATCAACACAACCGACAACAGGAAGTGCCCCATGTTCGAAGCAGGATGCAGGCCGGTCAGCACGACGATGCCGCCCAGCACCACCTGGCCTACCACGCCGGCCACCATCAGTCCCGCGAGTTGAAGCACACGTCGCGACCGCGGGCGTGCAGCGAACGCCGCCAACATTGCTGCGATGACGCTCGCGGCGACCACACCGGTGAACAGTCGGTTGAGTTGTTCAATGGCGGCATGCGGTGACGACACATCCACGAATCGTTCCTCATTGCAGGCCGGCCAGTCGACGCAGCCCAACCCCGAACCCGTCAGTCGTACGAGCGCACCAGTGACGATGATGACGTACAGCGACACAAAGGCGATCCAGGCAATGATGCGGTAGCGCCGCATGGTGATGCCGGGCCTGCTGCGCGCGACGGTCAAGGCCATACGTACGACGCTACGCAGTCGTGGCGAAGGCGTTCCACGAGATGTAGGCGGCTCGCTGGTGAGTAATGTCACCTCGTGCACAAGTATGCATATCAGGCCGGTCGCGCGTGAAGAAGTACGCCGTCGAAGCCCGTCGGGTCGAGATTCTCGAAGCGACCTGTGAGGTCGTGATTGAGCGGGGTTTTGCCGGAACCAGAGTGGCGGATGTGGCCAAGCGCCTCAATGTGTCGAACAGTCTCATCCACTACCACTTCGACAGCAAAGAGGCGTTGCTCGCGGCCGCCTTCGAGTATTACGCCCGCAAAGATCTCGCGGAAATGGAACGCGACATCGAGCTCGGCGCATCCGCCACCGCGCAATTGTGGCGACTCATCGAGAGCTACGTTCCGGAGGGCAGCGACGACGTCGAGTGGATGTTGTGGATCGACGCCTGGGGTGAAGCATTGCGCAACCCGTTGATGAAGAGCATCAGTCAGCAGCTCGACGAGCAGTCGATCACATTTCTCGAGCGGGTGCTGCGACGCGGCAATGATACGGGCGAGTTTCGTTGCGAGCAGCCACGTCTGTCGGCGATGCGCATCACCGCAATGATCGACGGGCTGGCAGTGCAGTTCGCCGCGCACGAGGGTGTCGTGAAGCGCAAGGAGTTGATGCGCACGCTGCGTGCGCTCGCCGCCTTCGAGACGGGGCTCTCCCCCGATGACATTCGTGACGGTCGGCGTAACACCAAACCTCTCACGCCAAAGTCGGCGACGGTGGCGAACAACGCAGCGAGTGCTCAGGCGACAACGGGGACGGCCCCCACCGCCATTACCGATGCCGCACTACGGCAATTGCTCGCGATTGTTGCTGACGCGCAATTGCGCGGTGACGCGTCAACCTGGCTTGCCCATTGGCTGGCCACCGGTGAACTGCAGATGTCCGACGGCTCGCAAGCCAAAGGCACCGACCAACTCGCAGAAATCTTCGCCAAGCACTACTCCGCCGATCGCTGGACGCTGCAAAGCCCCGAAGTGGTGTTGTTCAGTGTGGATGAAACCGCCGGCACCGCGACTGGCCGGGTCACGGTGACGGAGCGTTTCCAGCGCAAGAGCGGGGCGCTGGGGTCGCGCATCGCCACCCTGCACGACCGCTACGAACGCGGGCCGCAGGGCTGGCTCATCGCCGCCCGTCGCTACGAGGTGCTCGACTAAGCCCATCCAGGACGGTCCGCCACCGGCTGTCCCCATCTTCACGCAGGGTCGTTGAGCCATCACCCTTTGCGGGCTATGACCACTCAGAGTGTTCATACTACCTGTTTCCGTGAGATTTTTCTCAAGTTGCTCCTGTCTGGGCCGATCCCTTCTGCGGATCTCACCAAGGAGCAAACGCAATGGTTCTCACCGCAATCGCCACTTCGATCGTCATTGGTCTCAGCGCACAGGGCCTCGCCCCGGCCGCGTCAACCCCCACCCAGAAGGTCGTGGCCAGCGCCGCCGCCTCCAGCGCCCCCGCCAGTTCCCCTGCCAATACCCCTGCCAGTGGCGCACCGGTGTTTGGCGACCAGGGCGACGACGTCGTCCGCTTGCAGCAGGCGATGGTCGTGCGTGGCTTCACCCTGAAGGGTGGAGTCGACGGTGTCTTTTCACCCCGCACGCAGTCGACCCTGCGCAACATGCAAAAGGCCGTCGGCCTGCGCGTCACCGGCATCGTCGATGAACCGACCGCCCGCTTCCTCGGCTTGCTCGTCGTTGCCCGTTTGACGCCCGACACCTTGCCCAAGGTCGGCGACTCGGGCGATGCCGTGTGGTCGGTGCAACAGGCGCTGATCAACAACGGTGTCACCGTGAAGGGTGGCGCCGATGCTTCGTTCGGTGTGGCAACCGTCGTTGCCCTCGGCACCTACCAGGGTCGCAAGGGTTTGCCTGTCACCAAGACCCTCGACTGGGCAACGGCCTTCTCGCTCGGTCTCGTCGACGTGGCGCCTCCTGTGGTGGTCGCTGCACCGGTGGCCAAGCCGTCGACGGCGGTCGCCAAGCCGGCGGCACCGGTGGCGACGCCGGTTGCCGCTCCTGTTGCCGTCCCGGCGGCCGCCCCTGTTGCCGCCCCCGCCGTGGCAGCGACGCCGACCCAGCTCGATGTGAACGCGCTGCCCAAGCGCGGTGAGCGCAGCGAAGCGGTGCGTCTCGTGCAGCAGACGCTGATCAACAACGGCGTTGAAGTGAAGGGTGGCGCCGACGGAGTCTTTGGCGTCGCTACGTCGATTGCGCTCGGCAACTTCCAGTCGAGCCGCGGGTTGAATGCGTCGCAGGCCCTCGACTTCCCCACCGCGCAAGCGCTCGCCCTCATCCCATCGCTCGAGTCGCTCGGCATCCCGCAGATTGCGGTGTTTCCGGTGCAGGGTCGCTGCTCGTTCACCAACACCTGGCACGAGTCGCGCGGTTCGCGCCTGCACGAGGGCGTCGACATCATCGCGCCGAAGGGCAACCTGATTTACGCCGTGGTCGACGGCACCATCACCAAGCGCTACGACATGGCATCGCTCAGCGGCAACGGTCTGCGTCTCACGATGGCAGACGGCACGTACTTTTTCTATGCCCACCTCGACACGATCGCCCCGAACATCGTGCCGGGCGCCGTGGTGAAGGCCGGTCAGATTCTCGGCACCAACGGCGCCACCGGTAACACGACGACGCCGCACCTCCACTTCGAAGTGCACCCGCGCGGTGGCGCCGCAATCGACCCGACGCCGGTCGTGGCCGCGGTCAACGCCTGCCACATCACCGAGCCGCGTCCGCAGCCGTAAGCAAGGTCAACGAAGAGAAGTTCACCCAAGATCCGGAAACGCGTGACGACGCGGATTCGGTAGCCGACCGCGGGGCGGCGCGATGTGAGAACCACGTCGCCCCGCCGGTTGGCGATGACCGTTAGTACGTGTGGTCGGCGCTCTCGAGATGCGAATTGTCGGCGAGTCGCGTGAGGCTGAAGGTGTATCCGTCGCCGAGCTGCAACGCTTCGAGACGGCTCACCGAGGCGTGGCCGATGACGAAGCGCTCCCATTCCCACGGTGTCGGCGCCAACCCCAGCAGGTGGCAGATGAACACACTGTTCGTGCCGGCGTGGGCGACGAAGGCGAGGCGGTCGCCGGGCTCTTCGATGTGCCACACCGGAAGCTCGTGCTCGATGCGATAGATGCCGCGCTCGGCGAGGAATTCGTTGGCGCCGCGATGAATGCGTTTGGTGAACTCGCTGACTGGTTCGCCACCGTCGAGCCCGCGCCAGCGTTCGGCGGCGGGGCGGCGCTTCTCCTCGCGGTACGCGGCATCGGCCTTCTCCGCCGGGTTGCCCTGCCAGATCGGGCTACGAATCTCCTCGAGCCACGGCTCAATCACCTCGCCGCGACGTTGGGCATCGAGGATCGGTGCCGCCGTTTGTCGCGCCCGCAGCAACGGTGAGACATAGACATGGTCGAAGTGCTCGCTCTCCAAGCGGTCGGCGAGGCGGCGGGCCTGCCGATGACCACGGGCAGTGAGTGGTGGATTGTCCTGGCTCAAGCCATCGCGCACCCACTCGGGCTCGGCGTGACGGATGAGCGTAAGTTGCACGGGAGCCGAGGCTAGTTGTCGGGTGTGGTGGTGGGTGGTGTGGCGACACCGCACGATGTGAACACTTCGGTGACTTTGGCAAAGAACTGTGCGTCGTCGAGGCTCACATCCGTGACTTCGCCAAGTGTCACACCCAGTGATCGCGCCACGCACTCGGCTTCCGGAGCCAAGAGCGCCACACCGTACGTCTCGCCGAGCAAGAATCCGATGGCCTGCAGTTCGGAGCCGCTCACCACTGGGGCTTCTTCGGCATCGAGACTTGGTTCTTCGCTCACTTCGGGTAGTGGCAGCGTCGTGCCGGTGATGGCGAACAGCGGATTGCTCTCGCCCAGCGCGACTGCGCACTGTTGGTCGAAGAAATCGCGCACCTCGTCGGTGGCCTCGGCGACCGAGGTCTCGGCGAATGCCGAGCGCGCGGACGCCACGGTCGGGTCGGTGGCGGCAACCTGCGGGTTCCATGCCGTGTCGTTCAGCGCGACGACCAATTGGCCGTAGGCGGCGAGCAAGACGCCGAGCGGGTCGCGCAACTCTCGTGGCGAAATCTCACGCAGGAGCAAGAGTTGGTCGACCATCGAGGTCACCGACTCCTCGAGTTCGATCGTGGTGGTGCGATCGAACTCGGCAACCGCTCGTTCGGCACGCTGACGCGCGGAGTCAAAGATCGGTCCGCGGGCACACACCTCGGCGGCCGACTCCGCTCCACAGGCGAGGAGCATCGTTGCGCAGAGTGCACTGCCCACGATCAGCGCGCTCGCTCCCATGCGTAGGCGACGAGACAACATCACGCCCTCGTCGCTGTGAGCCAGGCGTCGTACATCCGTCTGTATTCTCCCCCATTGGCCATGAGGATGTCGTGCGAGCCGTCTTCGAGGATCCGACCGTCGGCGAGGAGCACCACTCGGTCGGCGCGTGCCGCAGTGCTCAGTCGGTGGGCAATCGAGATCGTCGTGCGCCCTGCCGACAGTTTGCGCAGCGCCCTGGCGAGGCGCACCTCGGTGAGTGCATCCACCGATGATGTTGCCTCGTCGAGGATCAGTACGTCGGGGTTCACCAACGATGCCCGCAGGAGGGCCACCATCTGACGTTCGCCCGCTGCCAGCGACGCACCGCGCTGACCCACCTTGGTCTCGAGTCCGTCGGCGAGGCTTGCGACCCAGTCGTCGAGTTCCAGTAGTCGCACCGCGGTCGCCAACTCTGCATCGGTGGCAGGGGGCTTGGCGAAACGCAGGTTGTATGCGATCGTGTCGGCAAAGAGGAACGGCTCCTGGGGCACCACCGTGAGTCGTCGGCGCAGGTCGTCGTTGGCGACGTGCTTCACATTGACCGCACCGATCGTGATGCGACCCTTCGTCGGGTCGGCGAGTCGTGCAACGAGGCGCGCCACCGTCGTCTTGCCGGCCCCGGATTCGCCGACGAGCGCGATGTGCTGCCCGGGCGGAATCGTCAGCGTCAGTGAGGTGAGCACGTTGGTGGCCGGTTCGTCGTCACGCGGGGCATACGCAAATGTCACGTCGTGGAGTGCGACGCCAAGTCGCCCCACAGGAAGCGGCACGGGGTTGGTCGCCGGTGGCGGGCCGATTGGCGTATCGAGAATGCCGAGCACACGCCGTAAACCAGCGACGGCGGTTTGTGTCTGGTCGATCACTTCGGTGAACTCGGCAATCGGCTCGAGAAAGCGGTACGTGAGAAACATGAAGCCGACGAGCGAACCCGCGGTCAAACCGGCAGCGTCGCCGCGCCACACGCCGATGCCAACCACCGCCACCACCGTGAACACGCTGAAGACTTCGCCGGAAGGAAACAGCAACGCACCGATGAAGCCCGCCCGGATCGACGACCGAGCACGCTTCTCGGTGGCCGCCTCAACGCGTTGGAGCGCAGGCTCGACGGCGTCGTAGGCCTGCAGGGTTTCGACGCCGGCGACCGTTTCACTGATCGACGACAACATCGTCGCATTTCCTTCGCGCACACGGTCGTAGGCGCGCACCAAGCGGCTTTGCACCAAGCGCAGCACGATGATCAGTGGTGCCACGACTGCGAAGGCAACGACGGCAAGTACCCAGTCGTAGGCCATCATCACGCACGCCACCACGAACATGAGCGAGAGGTCCAACATCCACGCCAGTCCGCCCCACGCGAAAAACATCGTCAATGTCTCGATGTCGCTCGTCACGCGCGCAACGAGCGCACCGCGGCGCTCTTCGTTCTGATCGGCGAGGCTCAGGCGATGGATGTGGTCGAACAGCCGCACGCGCAGCCCGTACAAACCCTCCTCGGCTGACGTACCGAGTCGGTACACGGCGGTGCGCTGGCACAAGGCCGCGAGCAATACGACGAGTGCGGCGACACCGCACAAACGCGTGATGAAGTCGAGTCGCACGCCGCCATCCACGAAGCCCTTGTCGATTGCCTGCTGAATGGCGATGGGAATCGTCACACGTCCTGCTGCGCCGAGCAGAGCGAGCCCGAACGTGAGCCCCAGCCCCTTGCCGAGTGCCGGCGCCTGGGCGATGCCGGCGCGAATCGTGTCTACCGCGCCGCGGCGTCGCAACTCTTGCGTGATGTCGTCGGTGAGCATCAGCGGGCACCCGTCGGCGTGGTCGTTTGTCGGTCGTGTTCGAACGCTTGGATCAGTGTGCGGTAGTCGGCATTGCTTCGCAACAGTTCGTCGTGCGGCCCGGCTGCAGCGATGGCCCCGTCAGCCATGAAGATCACACTGTCGGCGAGGGCGATGGTCGACGGTCGTGACGCCACCACGAGCGTGGTCACGCTGGCACCGAGTGTGCGCAGGTTGTTGAGCACCGCGGCTTCCGTGCCGGGGTCGAGGGCGGATGTCGTGTCGTCGAGCAGCAGCAACTCGCTGCCGACGGCGAGTGCCCTGGCGAGGGCCAGTCTTTGTCGTTGGCCGCCGCTCAGGCTGACGCCGCGCTCACCCAACTCCGTGTCGAGCGAGACGCCGAGTTCACTCACGAAACCGTCGGCCGAGGCAATGCGCAGTGCGTCGGCAATCACCGCTTCGCTGACGGGTGCACCGAGGGTGAGGTTGTAGCGCAGAGATTCCGCAAAAAGGAACGCCTCCTGGAACACGAGCCCGACACGAGAGGTGCCGACGCTCAGGTCGCCGCGCGAGACCGGCACGAGCCCGGCGATCACATGCAGCAACGTGGTTTTGCCGCAGCCCGTGGCCCCGACGATTGCGACGGTGCGTCCGCGCTCGACGCGCAGATTCACGTGGTCGAGCGCCGCAACACCGGGCACGTGCTCGGCACGCACGTCGCGTAGTTCCACCATGTGCATGGCCGCCGCTCCAGAAGGCAGCACCGTGGTGCTCGTCGTGCGGTTGATGGCGTCGCGCGGTGCCGAGAGCAGGGGTTCTTGCAGCACTTGTTGCACGCGCGCCCAACCACTTGCGGAGTGCGGCAATTCAGAGAACAGATAGCTCACGATGCGAAGCGGTAGCGACACGAGCGTGAAGAGAAAGACGAATGCCGACAACTCGCCCACCGTCATCCCGCCGTCGCGCACTCGCACCGCACCGAATGCGATGATTGCGATGTTCACCAGTGACGGCGCGGCATCGATGACCGATTCAAAGGTCGACCGCAGGGTGATGGCCTTCGTGCGTGCCTTGCGTAGGCGTCGCGAGATGACGGCCAGTCGTTCGGTCTCGCGCTCCTCGGCGCCGAACGCCTTGACGACGAGCACACCATCGAAACTCTCGTGTGCGGCCTCACTCAGTGCGCCGAGTTCGTCCTGCGCAACTTGATAGTGGTAGTCCACCTTGCGTTGGTACAGGATGTTCGTCGCAAGCATCAGTGGGAAGACCAGGAACGCAAACAGTCCGAGCCACAGGTCGGTGACGATGAGCCACACGCCGGATACCGCCAACAGGACGATGACCGACGAGGCAAAGGGCATCGGGCCGAGAATTGCCGCCGCAGCGTCGGTGTCGACGCCGGCGCGCGCCGCAACGTCACCGGTCATGCGCGAGCGGTGCCACATCGGTGGCTGGCGCATGATGTGGCGCAGCGCCTTGTCCGCGATCGACTTTGCCGTCGATGAATTCGCCTTGCCCGCGTACGTGCGGCGCACCACCACGCCGACCGCCCGCACCAATCCGATCGTGACAACGAGACCCGAGACCGACGCCCACATGGAGAACCCGACCGTGCCTTCGGCGAAACTCGGCAGGATCACTTCGTCGATCAGCAACTTCACGCCGTATGACGACAGCACCGTCGCAACGGCGAAGACGGCGGCGCCACTCACCGCAATGAGGAACAGTCCCCTGTGAAATCCGACCATCGCCGCCATCAGGTTCTTGGCGCGGATGAAACGGTTCTCCGCCGTGGCGGTCGGTAGCGTCTCGGAAATCATGCGGCGGATCGGAACACTCATTCTGTCAGTTGTCTGCCTCGCGATCGCGGCAATGTGGGTGTATGCGTTGTTCTTTGCGTCGAAGGAAGCCGTGAACAAGATCGGAGACATCGAATGGACCCAGCGTGCGAATGAGCGGTGCCTGGTCGCCAAGAACGAGCGCATCGCGCTCGCCGACTATCGGTTGATCACCGCTGTCGGCGCCGACGGTCTGCGCCAGCGTGCCGACCTGGTTGACCAGGCAACCGACACCATCGAACGGATGCTCACCGACCTGCGTCGCGACATTCCATCCGACGAGAAAGGCCGTGCCATCATCCCACTCTGGTTGGCCGACTACGACCAGTACATCACCGATCGTCGTGCGTATGCCACGCAGTTGCGGCTCGGCAGCAACGCGCCGTTTTCGGAAACCACATTCGAGGGATTGCCGCTCGCCGAGCGCATCGCCACCTTTGCCGGTGACAATCGAATGCCGAACTGCGCGCCACCGATCGACTTGTCGGTGTAAACCGCGCGACGTGTCGAACTAGGCCTGCCCGCGAAACCGGACTAGGCCTGCCCGCGAAACTCGTCAGCCGGCTTCCAGCCCGAGGCAGCGTCATAGCGGCGAATCACTCGTGCGGGTGCGCCGACTGCGACGCAGAAATCGGGTAACTCGCCGGTCACCACCGAGTTGGCACCGACCGCAACGTTGCGGCCAATCGTGGCGCCCGGCAACACGACGGTGCCGGTGCCCAACCATGAACCGTCGCCGATCGTCACCGGCTTTTCTGGTTGTGTCTGACGCGAGATCGGTCGCGTGACGTCTTCGTATCCGTGATTCTGATCGGTGATGTACACGTGATGCCCCGTCCATACGTCGTTGCCGATGTCGATAGCCAGATGGCCGACGATGCCACTACCCCGCCCAATCAGGCAGCGATCGCCGATGCGCACCACGGGCGACGTGACGCACTGCTGCCCGGGCATCATGCCCGCCGACAAGGCGCAGTACGGCCCGAGCATCGTGTCGTTGCCGATCTCGATGTAGTGCTCGTTGTAGATCGTCACCCAAGGAAACGAGATCAGCGAACCGGTGCCGAAACTTTTGAACTTGCGTCCGCGGACGGTGTCCTTGGTGATTGCCGACGCAAACTGCCATTCCTCCCACTTCTCAGCGACGACATTCGCCAGGAGTCGCTCGATGCGGCGGCGTAGCACGACATCACCGTAGTGCTGGGATGTGAAGTACCCTCTTCGTATGGCCTCATCGCGCGTCGTCGCTCATCGCAACATCGTGTACGCCACCGCGCAGCGCTTTGCAAAGCCGATGTTGGTCGCCGATGCCCGCACCACCAGCGGGGCCGTGCAGTGCCCGCAGGTGCCGGGGATGTTGGAGCAGGCCATGGGCACCGGCGACGTGCCGATGACCGAGGAGTGCCTCACGCTCAACGTGTTCGCACCCGCTGATACGAACGACAAACTGCCCGTCCTCGTGTGGATTCACGGTGGCGCATTCACCAACGGCACTGCACATGCATCGTGGTATGACGGCAGCAATCTCGCGGTCCGCGGTTGTGTCGTCGTCGCCATCAACTACCGCCTCGGTGCACTCGGCTTCGCCGGCCGCAGCGATGTGGGCCTGCAGGACCAGATCACGGCCCTCACCTGGGTGCATGACAACATCGCGCGCTTCGGTGGCGACAACTCGAACGTCACCATCTTCGGGGAATCGGCTGGCGGATGCAGCGTGTTGGCGCTCTTTGCTGCACCGGCCGCCCGGCACCTCTTCGCACGCGGTTGGGCGATGAGCTCCTCGATTGGTCAGTTGCGCACGCCGGCCCGTGCTGACGAGTCGGTGCGTCTGCTTCTCGACGATTTGAAGAAGAAGGATCTGGCTGATGCCGTCGACGTGTCCGCCGATCAGATCGTCGCGGCGCAGGGTCGACTGCTGCGTGATCCGAAGGATGTCGTCACGATGTTCAGCCCGACGGTGGGTGGCGACGTGCTACCTGCCGATGCGCACGAACGCATCGCCAACGACCCGCGCCCGCTCGTCATCGGCACGCTGCGCGACGAGAGTCGTCTCTGGGTGGCGGTGAATCCGGCGGCGGCCAACCTCACGGAGGCCGATGCCAAGCAACACTTCGTGGCTCGTTTTGGTGCCGCGGCGGAGCAGGCATGGGCCGACTACTCACGTTTACGTCCAGGTTCGACACCTGCGCAGATGTTGGCGGCGTTGCAGAGTGACGAATCATTCCGCGCGCCGGCGTGGCGGGTGATCGATGCGCGCGATCGCGCGGGCAACACGACGTGGTCGTACTTCTTTACCTGGCCCACCCCCGTGTTCGGTGGCATCCTCGGCGCGTGCCACGGGCTCGACATCCCGTTCGTGTTCGACAACATCCAGGTGCCCAATGTGGAGTTGTTCATCGGTCAATCGCCGGCCCATCGACACCTTGCCGACACCATGGCCGGTGCGCTGGTGCACTTTGCGCGCACGGGTGCTGCCGAGTGGCAGATCACCGAGGGCAAGCGCACCACTCTTCAGGTCGATGAGCGCAACGAGGTGGTCATCGACCCCGAGCGCGCGCTGTACGACCTCTGGAATGCCTGACCATGCTGGCTGCTGCCACACGGCCGGTGTGGCATGACGCCGTAGCAGTCGCCGAAACACACGCTGGTTG
>Ga0194125_10003519_pt1 | contig 25187 bp, 16 predicted proteins | sample TA2KigC250mmetaG_FD_148626 | JGI IMG/M metagenome (GOLD analysis project Ga0194125, IMG submission 148626) | Freshwater microbial communities from Lake Tanganyika, Tanzania - TA2015034 Kigoma Deep Cast 250m | ecosystem: Environmental > Aquatic > Freshwater > Lake | place: Tanzania: Lake... | reverse complement strand
GCCTTCGCCCCCCAGTTCGTATTCATCTCCGCCGGCTTCGACGCCCATGAGAACGACACGCTGGGCGGCATGCGGGTCACCACCGAAGGCTTCGGCAAGCTCACCCGCGTCGTCAAGGGCATCGCCGACGAGTGCTGCACGGGCCGTCTCGTCTCCGTGCTGGAGGGAGGCTACGGCCTCAAAGGGCTGGCCGCGTCGGTGGAGACGCATCTGCGCGTGCTGATGAACTGAGAAACAAGGAAAAAGGAAAAAGTAGAAAGGAAAAAGAGGAGAGAAAGGCAGCGGACGGACCGGATCACTTTTTACTTTTTGCCTTTTTACCTTCTACCTGTCGTATGCTCTTCCAAACGTGGCCATTCTTCGTCTTTTTCGCGGTTGTCTACACCATCTACCTCTTCGTCAAGGGAACGCGGCTGCGACTCCCGTGGCTGCTGGCGGCCTCGTACTTCTTCTACGCGTGGCTCAGTCCGCTCTACCTGATCCCGCTGATCTACGCGACCGTCGTGGACTACTTCATCGCCGGGCGGATCGAGAAACAGGTAGCTCAGCCGCCCTCGGCTGAGGAAGCGGGCCGGCACAGACGGTTGGCGCGCCTGTGGCTGGCCTTGAGCATTGTCAATGATCTGGGTGTTCTGGTCTTTTTCAAATATGCCGGTTTCGTCGCGGAGAACCTCAACCTCTTGTTCTCGTCGCTGCGTATCGCCTACGAGGTCCCGCAGCCCGGTTTTCTCCTGCCGGCGGGCCTGTCTTTCTTCCTCCTGCAATCGATCGGCTACACGATCGACATCTATCGCGGCACCGCCAGGCGGGAGACCAGCCTGCTGGCCTATGCCACCTTCGTGGCGTTCTTCCCGCGCCTGCTGGCCGGACCGATTGAGCGGGCGAGTTCCCTGCTACCGCAATTGCGGACGAGCATGCACATCTCCCCGCGCGATTTCACGGACGGCCTGTCGATCTTCGTCGTCGGCTATTTCAAGAAAGTGGCCCTCGCCGACTACCTGGCGCTGTACGTGACCCGGGTCTACGCCGCACCGGGCGAATTCCAGGCCCCGGCGTTACTGCTGGCGACGTTCCTGTTCGCCTGGCAGATCTACTTCGATTTCAGCGGCTACACGGACATGGCCCGGGGGATCGCGCGGATGATGGGCGTCCGCCTGATGCTGAACTTCGACAACCCCTATCTCGCGACCAGCATGGGCGAGTTCTGGCGCCGTTGGCACATCAGTCTCTCCTCCTGGTTCCGCGATTACGTCTACATCCCGCTCGGCGGCAACCGCCGGGGCAAGTTGGCCACCTATCGCAACCTGTTCGTGACGATGGTGCTTTCGGGCCTCTGGCACGGGGCCGCGTGGACCTTCGTCCTCTGGGGGGCGGTGCACGCCCTCGGCAACGTCGCCACACGGGAGTTGGAAAGGACCTCGTTCTACACGCGCCGGGTGCCGCTCATCGGCCGGCAGTTGTTGGTCTTTGTGTTCGTCACGCTCGCCTGGATCTTTTTCCGGGCCCACAGCATCGGCGACGCCTGGACGATCCTCACGCGGATCTTCACCTCCGGTCTGGCCGATCCGCGGTGCCCGCTGCTGGCCCTGCTCTTGATCGCGGCGGTGTGGTGCTATCAGTACCTGTACGAATCCCGGCTTCGCCGGGTCCTGGAGTTCCGCATGGTACGGATCGCGCTGATGGTCTTCCTGTTGACCTATCTGCTCCTGACCGTCCCGGCGGAAGGACAACCGTTCATTTACATGCAGTTCTGACAGGAAAAATTCGAAATCCGAAGCTGAAGCAAAATCCCAAATTCCAGGCACCAAATCCCAAACAAATGCAGATGTTCAAAGTTCAAAATTCAAAACGGACCCGCCGACCGGCGTCAGCGTTTTGGTCATTGGTATTTTGGGTTTTGGCTTTGTTTGGGATTTGGGATTTGGAGTTTGAGATTTCCGCCCCCGGGTGGCCGGTAGGTTCTTGGAGATAAAGGAAGATGCCCAACGATGACTTCCACTGTTCCCACGCCTTGCGGCTGTCCGGCCGCGACTGGTCCCTCGTGGCGCTGGCGCTGCTGGCGGTGACCGGCCTGGGTCCCATGCTCTGGGAGCGCTTCGAGGCGTTCGAGCCGGACCGCGACTATCGCATGCCGTACGAGCTCAGCAGCGATTACTGGCTGTACGGCCGCTACAGCCGCCGCTTGTGCGGCCAGGACAAGATGCTGGTCGTCGGCGACTCGGTCGTCTGGGGCCATTATGTGCCGCCGGAGCAGACGCTCACGCACTATCTCAACGAGTTCTCCGGCACCGAGCGCTTCGCCAACCTCGGCCTCGACGGCACCCATCCGGCGGCGCTGGAGGGCCTGATGCGGTACTACGGTCCCGCCATGTGCGGCCGGACCATTCTGCTGCACCTGAACCCGCTCTGGATGAGCTCCCCCAAGCACGACCTCAACACCGACAAGGAGTTTCACTTCAACCACCCGGAGCTGGTGTCGCAGTTTACCGTGCCGATCCCGTGCTACAAGGCCTCCTACGTGCAGCGGCTGCGGATCGCCCTGCGGCGCACGGTCCCGTTCTCCAACTGGGTCGCGCACCTGCGGGCCACCTACTACGGCAACACGGACCTCCAGACCTGGACCCTGGAACACCCCTACAATTGCCCGCTGGGCCAACTCAAGCGCGGCCTGCCCCGGTCGGCCGGCATTCCCGAGCCCGTGGGCGCCACCTGGGTCGAGCGGGGGGCCAGGAAGCAGGACCTGTCCTGGGTCGAGCTCGACAGCTCGCTGCAATGGCGGTTCTTCCAGCGGACGATCCGCCTGCTCGAGAAGCAGGCCAATCAGGTCTTCGTTCTCGTCGGCCCGTTCAACGAGCACATGCTCAACGAATCCGATGCGGCGGCCTACCAGGCGCTGAAAGCGCAGCTCGAGGTCTGGTTCCGCCAGAATGGCATTCTGTGTCTGATGCCGGACCCGCTGCCGGCGGAACAGTACGTCGATGCCAGCCACCCTCTCGGGGAAGGCTACGCGCTGCTGGCGAAAGAGATCTTGAAAAACCCGGTGTTCGCGCACCTGAGCCGCCGGTAGGCAGGAGAGAAGCATGAGGTCCGAAACGCGAAAAAGCCCGAGGGGCGAAAATTCCAAATCCCAAATCTCAAATTCCAAACAAATTCAAATGTTCAAAACCCCAAATCTTAAACTTGTCTCCCGACCGGCGGCAGCGTTTCGGTCATTGGGATTTTGGATCTTGAATTTGTTTGGGATTTGGAGCTTGGGATTTGGTGCTTGTGGAATGAGCTTCTTCCTGTCCTCAACCGCCCGTTCGGCCGACCACGCCCAATGGGGCCAGGCCTTCACACGGAACATGGTCTCCGCGGAGACCGGCCTGGTGGACCGCTTCGATCCCGCCACGGGCCACAACGTCAAGTGGGCCGTGCCGCTCGGCAGCCAGACCTGGTCCACGCCGGTCGTGGCCCAGGGCCGGGTGTTCATCGGGACGAACAACGATCCGCCCCGCGACCCGCGCCACAAAGGCGACCGGTCGGTCCTGCTGTGCCTCAGCGAGAAGGACGGCAGCCTGCTGTGGCAACTGGTGGTCCCCAAGCTCGGAGCGGACGTGTACTTGGACTGGCCCCGGGCGGGCATGTGCTCGCCGCCCACCGTCGAGGGCGACCGCGTCTATTTCATCACCAATCGCGGCGAGGCCGTGTGCCTCGACATCGAGGGCCAGGCCAACGGCAGCGATGGGCCGTACCTGGACGAAGGCCGGCACATGACCGCCAGCGGCCGCACCTCGCTCGTCGCACGCGACACGGTGCTGGTCCCGCGGGATCCCAACGACGACACCCCGCCGCTCGAAGTCACCGCCCTCGACGCCGACATTATCTGGCTGTTCGATATTCCGAAGGAAGCGGGCACCTGGCCGCACGATGGTGCCCACGGCTCGTTCCTGATCGACAGCGACTTCCTGTACGTTAACACCAGCAACGGCGTGGACAACACGCACAGGCGCATCCGCTGCCCCGACGGTCCCAGCCTGATCGTTCTGGACAAGAAGACCGGCAAACTGCTGGCCCGCGACTATGAGGGCATCGGCCCGCGCATCTTCCACTCGACCTGGTCGGCGCCGGCACTGGGCGTCGTCAACGGCCGCAAGCTGATCTTCTTCTGCGGCGGCGACGGCGTGGTCTACGCCTTCGAGCCGTTTCGTCGCGAGGGCCTCGCCAGTGTCGCGGGCGTTCCGCCCGCGCGGGCCGAGGGCCTCCGGCCCTCGACTCGAAGGCGGGACGCCTTCGACACACGCGGGCAGGATGCCCGCGACACGCAAGGGCGGGACGCCCTCGCCACGAAGGAACAAGGGAAAGATGCCCGCGACACGGGAGAAGTCCAGGCACTCAAGCGCGTGTGGCGGTTCGACTGCGACCCGACGGGACCCAAGGAGAACGTCAGTCAATACCTCCGCAACCGCCAGGAGAGCCCCAGCAATATCAAGAGCACACCGGTCTTTCACAACAACCGCCTGTACATCACCGGCGGCGGCGATATCTGGTGGGGCAAGGAGAATGCCTGGCTCAAGTGCCTCGACGCCACGAAGGAAGGTGACATCACCGCCACCGGCCAACTCTGGTCCTGCGATCTGAGGCTGCACACTTGCTCGACGCCCTCGGTCCACGACGGCCTGGTCTACGTCGCCGATTGCGGCCGCCACATCTACTGCATCGACGCCCAGACGGGCGAAATCTGCTGGACGCAGGAGACCAAGGGCGACATCTGGGCCTCGACCCTGGTCGCCGACGGCAAGGTCTACCTCGGCGCCAATCGCGGGGACTTCTGGATCCTGGCCGCCGGCCGCGAGAAGAAAGTCCTGTGCACGGTCCAGCTCGACAGCAACATCTCCAGCACCGCCATCGCCGCCAACGGCGTCGTCTACGTCGCCAGCATGCGCAAGCTCTACGCCCTGCAAAAGTAGTAGCATGGGCGTCTCGCCCATGTTTGCGAGTGATATCCACGGGCAGGATGCCTGTGATACTCACGGCCGGGACGGCCGTGCTACTCATGGACGCTCGTGCCAGAGGCTGCCGGCCTCGATTCCGAGCCTGTTGCCTGTCGCTTCTCGCCCCTTGTTTGGGTGTGGAATCTTTGAGATAATGTGCTGGTGGGGCTCGACGACAAGCTGGTTCGAGGAGTGAAGCCGTGAAGAAGCTGCATATCGACGTGGACACGTCGGTGATCGGCGGCTGCGAGGACATGGAATTCCTCACGGCCAGTCGTGAACTCTGGTCCAAGTTCCTGACGGGCGAGCATGTGTTGATCGTCTCGGTCCTGACCCTGCAGGAGCTTGCCGGTGCGCCGGCGGAGGTTCGCAGGCATCTTGAGGAGGTGCCCGCTGCGCATCAGATCCAGGTCCGAGTCGGCGCGGAGGCGAGGGAGTTGGCCGACGCCTACGTCGCTCATGGCGTGGTGGGACCGGGGTCCATGGCCGACGCGCTGCACGTGGCCCTGGCGACGGTGCACAGTGCGGATGTGCTGGTCAGTTGGAACTTCAAACACATCGTGAATCTTGGTAGAATAAGGTTGTTCAATGCGGTGAACCTGGAACAAGGGTATGGCTTGATTGAGATACGCACACCCAGAGAGGTGTTGTATGAAGAAGACATTTGATGCCGTGGCCTTTATGCGGAAACGCCGCGAAGAGCTCTCGCGGGCCTATGCCGGCCTTACTGCCGAGCAGATTGAGGAGCGAATAGAACAGGCGTTGAAGGACGATCCTTTGTGGAAGAAGCCTCAGGAGGAAAGAAAAGCCGGCGAGAAAAGGACGTGACACTTTCGGTTCTCCCCGGCACCTGGCACCCTCACTCTCTTCCGGAGAGATCTGGTCCGCCTCGACTCCCTGACGCCGATCGTCCGCGGCCCGGGGAAAGACCGTCAACGAAAGTGGGTCTATTTGTTCACTGATTGTCCGTAATCCCGATCGTAACCGGTCCCAGCAGGCCGGACTCGATCAGCGGAGTCTCCTTTGTGAGCTTGCGGATGTTGGTTCTCGTGAGCTGCTTCTCGGGCGGCAGCGACTGGTCGCCGATGATCCGGTTGGGCCAGAAGTTGACGACGTCGATTTCGAGATGATTGCCTGTGAGCTTAACCGCGTCGGTTACATTCACGCGGAAGGGCGGCGCCCAGAGCACGCCAAGGTTCTTGCCATTCAGACGGACCTCCGCCAGTTCTCTGACTTTGCCCAGATCAAGGAGCAAGGGTTTCTGGAAGCCGCGCAGTGATTCAGGCAGATCAAACGATACCTCGTATAGGGCGGTGCCGGAGTAGAACCGGATGCCTTCTTCGGGCCGCTGGGTCCAACTGACCAGTTGGGGGAATTCCACGGCGGCAGGCCCGCCCCAATTCGGATCGAATCGCACCGTCCAGGGACCGCGGATCGAAAAGGCGGGTGAGAGGGTACGAAGGTGGGAGGGTGGGAGTGTCTGATCTTCTTCGGTCTTCGCCCTCTTGCTTTCCCCATGTGCGATGTCGGCGGTCTGGCGGAATACCACGAAGACCGAGCCACAGGGTGCGAACTCCAACGGGATGGTGGTGCGTCCGCTGGTAGTGACGCCGTCAGGCGTTATTTGATATGCCCTGGCGGGCACACTACGAATGCGGCCGGTGATCGCGTCCCACAACTCGGGCGGCTTCCCGGCCACGCGGAAGGTGCAATCCGCCCGTACGGCCTGGTCGGCCCGGTTGGCGATGAAGTAAATGTCCGCCGCGCCGTCGCGACGATGAATGTAATCGAGGATCGTATTGGGATCCTCGCTCGCAAGTTCGAAGTCCGGCGGCACGCCATCGGCGCGCAGCACGTCGCGGGCCGTCTTGCCCCAGAAGACGCGCCCCGTGGCAAGGCCATCGTGGCCTTGCTCTGTCGTGGCGCGGGCATCCTGCCCTTGTTCCTCCGTGGCAAGGGCGTCTCGCCCTTGTCTCTTCGTGGCAAGACCGGGACGGCCTCGCGACGCAAGGGCGGGACGCCCTCGCCACGAAGCTTCGCCCGGGCGATGCTCGGTGACGGTCTTTCCATCACCGTGGCCCCACAATTCGTCCGCCCGGCGGGCCACCTCCTCGTCGCATTGCGGGAAGTCGGTCAGACCGGTCGCGTACTGGGGTTTGGGGCCGATGACGGTTGCGCCCCCGGCGACCAGCTCTTGGAGCTTGCGCAGGACGGGCAGTGAGATGTTCGGTCGGTCCGGCAGGACCAGGACGCGATAATTCATGCCGTCCGGCAGGACGAGCCGGCCGTCGCGAACGCTCATCCGCGTGAGGATGACGTCCTCCGTCACCACGTCATAGTCGTACCCGGGCAGGATGCGGGCCGGGTCGCTCTTTTTGAGCTGGGCAAAGTTGGGGACGTGATCGCCATAGTAGTAGGCGACATCGGCGACGAACAGGCCCTGCTGGAGCAGGAACTGGCAGCGATTGAGGTAGGCGAAGAACGGGGCGGACCGGCTCCACCAGGTGACGTTCGGATTCAGGTGCGTGCCCGCGAAGTACTGCTGGCCGGGCACGCCCATCTCGGCGGGCGAACAGACGAAGGCGTGCCAGACGAGCAGGTTCAACCCCTCGCACAGGGCCTTGTCGAAAGCGGGCTTGAGGTTGTCCCAGAGCGTCTCCTGCCAGTGCGGGCCGATCGTGGTGAAACCCTCCGCCAGGACCAGCTTGCGGCCGTAGGTGTGGGCGGCGGAGGCGGGCTGCTTGACGAAGAACCGGTTCTCGTCGCCGACGCGATGGCGCCAGGACCAGGCCCAGAATTCGCTCATCGGGGCGTCGTTCAGGCCGAGACAACGCTGGGCATCGACCGGCACCGCGTGGGGGCCGCCGGACTCCGGATGAATCAGGAGGCCGTGACGGCGGGCCCCTTCGATGAAGAGCCGGTAATGATTGTCCACCGCCAGATCGCCCATCGTCCGCCGGAAGTCGTTGAGGAAGCGGTTGCTCCCGGGCCGGCTGTCTACAATGCGGCCCGCGATGACCGGCAGGTAGGGCAGCAGGTCGTAGCCGCGGCGCCGGTGGAACTGCTCGCGCAGAGTCGGGGTCCAGTTGGCGACTTCGACCTCCCAACTGTCCGTGTGCAGGTACTTGAGCGTGCGCCCGGCCAGAGGGCCGGCATCGGCGATCAGCGGCTCGACCACGGTGTCCCAGTACCGCCGGAAAGCGCCGGCGTCGAACGGATCGAGTGCGTAGCCCTGCCAGCCGTCGCTGCATGTCGAGACGCGGCAATGGTCGTTGAGCGTGCAGCCGAAGCGAAGGACCTCCCACTCGCCCGGCGGGACCTCCCAGCGCAGGGTGCCGTCCGCGTCCATCTTGCCCGTGAGATCGACCACCTGCCTCGCGTGCGTGTCCTCCTCGCCCGGCTCGGCGGGTAACTCCTGCAGCAGGGGAGATGTGTCCGGCGCGGAGAAGCTCAGCGCCCGGTGCAGGGCCTTTTTGTCCCAGTTGAGAAGAGGGCGCCGGCCGGGCTGGGCGCTGGTGAGGATCTGTCCGTCTTTGCCCAGCAGCTTCGCCTCGGCTACCTGCACGTTGCGCGGGGCCTGCGGGAAGCGCGTATCGAACGCGCTGAAAAAGACAAGCCGGAAACGAGCGGCATGGGTGCTGTCCACCGGCACCGTCAATTCCTGACCATCCCTGGCTGTGAAGGGCTTCACCCGCTGCCACGTCACGCCGTCGCCGAATGACTGCAATTCGCCCGTCCGCGGACCATAGCCCGGCCGGCCGCGCAGGCTGACGCCGGCGACGGTGACCGCCTCGGCGAAATCGAATTGCAGCCACTCGGGCTGCTGCGCCGTGGGGCCTTTGCCTTGTTCCGTGCCCTGCGAGACCCAGAAGGAATCCGTGTTCCCGTCCACGACCAATGCCGCCGGCTGGTCCGCCTGTGCGGAGCTGGCAGTAACCCGTACCCCGGCGTTGTCCAACGGCTTCACCGGATAGGCGATGACCGCCACGTCGCGATAGAACTGCGGCGGATGCCTCGGCTCCGGCAGCTTCAGCGGGTCCGTCGCCGGACCTTTCACGCGGATCTCGGACCATACCAGCTTCTTGGGAGCATCCTGGGCCTGGACCATCGGCCCGCCGAGGTTCCAGCCGCTCTGGATGTTGAGACTCATTTCCAGACCCAGCCGATCCGCCTCACGCAGCGTGTGCTTATACAGCTCGCGCCATTCGGCGCTGAAGAAGTCGGGCCCGTGCGGCACGCGGGCGTTGCCGTCCTGCTCCGCGCCGCCGGCGTCGCAGATCAGCGCCCCGCCGAAACCCTGCGCGGCCATTTCCTCCAGATCCCGCGTGATGGCCGCCTTCGTGACATTGCCGTTGAGCCACCACCAGTACGCCCGCAGCCGCGCCTCCCGCGGAGGATGCGCGAAGCCCGCGGCGAGCGAGTCGGATGTCTTGCCGATAGCAACGCCGTCAGGCGTCGCCGTAGCATGGGCGGGACGCCCATGAGTAACACGGCCGTCCCGGCCGGGAGTGCCACGGGCATCTTGCCCGTGGATGCCGGTGGTCAACATGGGCGGGACGCCCATGCTACGGGAGGCCCTGGCGGGCACTCCACAAAGCAGAGCAAGAACCAGCAGCGGCATAAACCTTGTCCGGATCATTTGAAGTCTCCATGCATGCGTTTGGCCTGGAAGAGCATGCCTACGGGGCGTAAGCATGGCACCCAGTGACCGAGGTTGTTCATCAAGAGTCGTCAAGGTTGTTGCCTTCCTGGAGCCGTCTGCTCATTCGAGCAGAATGTCCAGCTCTGCTACGGAGGCATACGGCTGGCCTCGGACCTCGCGGAGGGCGACCAGCTTGAGGAAACGGACAGTTTGGGGCTTCTCGAAGCGAACGGTCTTCAATGTTGTGTCATTGGGCCAGGTCCCGGCGGCGACGGGCGTGCCCCAGTCCCTCCCGTCCTTGCTCACGAATATCTCGTACTGCGCGATGCGACCGTTCGTCATGTCCTGTCGGGGGAGATACGTCAGGCCCTGCAGGCGGACCGGCTTCTTCAGATCGAGGATCAGCTCGTGCGGCGGCCGGGCCATCGGCTCCCAGTTCGTGTGCCAGATCGTCGCGGGATTGCCGTCGAGGGCCAGGTCCGGACCGTGCGCGGGGTGGTGATTGCTCGCGGCGACCGTCGCGCCGAGCTTCTGCAGCGCCCGTGGCTCCTGCAGGAGGTCGGCCAACTGCTCCGGGGTCATGGTGTACTTGGGTTCGAACAGGGGGCCGGCCATGTAGGTCAGGAGGCTGTGGCGCATCTGCCGGGCGACCGGCCGGCGGTCGAGATCGCTGACCAAATCGCTGCCGCACGCGATGAGTCTGCCGGGGCCGACGCGGGCCTCGAAGACCAGCGCCAGCTTGCGGGCCGTGACCCAGTCGTCGATCACCTGGACCAGCGGCCCGAGATTGCGATGCTCGGTCACCAGGAAGGGGGCGGCATTGTGGATCAGCTCCCACCACTGCCAATTCGAATGGTACTCCGTCGGGAACCGCTCCAGGGCCGGATGGCACGGATCGCACAGGATGCCCAGCGTGTGAGGGGCCTGCCAGTTGGTCCAGACGGTGTTCCAGAAGATGCTCGAAAAACCCATCGTGAGCGGGTGGCGCGGATCGTTCTTAATCGTGTGGGGCGGGGGCACCAACAGGACCTTGCCGCCTGCGCGCAGATGCCCAACGGCGGCCTCGTTCAGTTCCCGCGCGACCAGGATATCGCCGGCCGGCGTGGCGAGGGCGTCCCGCCCTTGTTCTTCCGTGGCGGGGGCATCTTGCCGCTGTTCGGAGGCAAGGCCAGGATGGCCTCGCGACGCAAGGGCGGGACGCCCTCGCCACGATACGCTCCTGGGGAAGACCCAAAGGTCCCAATCGTTCGCCGCCTCCGTGCCGGGGATCGTGACCTCAAGATTCAGCCGCTCGGCCTTCGAGAGATCATCGAGCGCTACGCGGATCTCGCCCAGCGTGGCCAAGCTTCCGGTCTGGACAGTCGTCTTGGGAAGACGGCCTTGGGCAAAGACCCCTTCCGCGCGGCGGAGCGTCCACTTCGGCTCGATATCCGGCAGGTCCGCCGGACCGAATTGGGCCAGCTCGATCCGGGCCTGCAGGATGTCGCCGGCCTCGAAGATCCGTCGCTCCAGGCGGGCCAGCGGGACGATCGGGCCGGAAAAGCGTCGGAACTGCTCGGCAGTGATGTAGCCCTTCGGACCCCAGAAGGGGTCCAGCACGCCGACCAGGGCCGTCCCCTGGCCGGGGAAGTCGTGCAGGTCCAGCAACTGGAAGCCGCCGAAGCCCGGCGTCCGCAGGGCCGACTCGATGTCTTCCTTGTACAGCAGCGCCTGGAGCTTGCCGGAGGCTAAGAGGAACCGGCGGGCCTGGTGCAACATGCCGTTACGCTCGAGGTGTTCCTGGAAGATCTCGAAGTTCTTCGCCTTGAGCAACCCCGTGTACTTGCCGATCTCGTCAAGATTCGGATAGACGCACCACTGCCCGATCTCGTGGCTGACCACCGGCGTATCTCTGTGCTTTGCGACAAAATCGCGGTAGTCCGTCATCGTCTCGGGCGCCCGGGCGTTGACCCGGCTCTGCACACCCTGGCCCCATTGCTGGATGCGCGGCGCGGGCGTGCTGTGGAACTCGTTCTCGGGGATCAGCGGCCAGCCCGCCGCCGAGGTGTACAGCCGGCGCGGGTCCTTCTTCTTCCAGTAGTTCACGAAGTCGCCCAGGAACCGGTTCTGGTTCTTGCCGGAGGGCTCGTTGCCGTAGGCCAGGAACAGGAATGAGGGATGATTCCCGTAGGCGCGGACCATGGCCTCGCTCTCCTCGTAGAGCCACTTGTCGAACGGCCCGCCGTTGCCGACGGTGGCCCAGGCGGAGCACTCGACGTGGTAGTAGAACCCCTCCTCGTCGGCCGCCAGGAACGCCGCCTCGGGCGGGCACCAGGAGTGGAAGCGGATGTGGTTCAGGCCGTGGGCCTTGCAGATGCGGATGATCTGCTTCCAGGACTCCACGTCGGTGGGCGGATGTCCGGTCAGCGGGAAGATGCAGCATTCGAGCGTGCCGCGCAGGAAGATCGGCCGGCCGTTGAGGGTGATGCGGGTGCCCTGTGTTCCCACCTCGCGCATTCCGAACCGGATACTCTTCTGATCCCGGTAGTTCTGCGCCCGGCCTTCTCCCTGCAACTCGACGGTCATCGTGTAGAGATGGGGTCGGAACTCATCCCACAACCGACACTCGTTGCCCATCGGATAAACGAACTCGGCCCGGCCGCCTTCGGCCGTCCACGACACCGCGACCGACAGGGGTTGCCCGGCCTCCAGCGTGGCGAGGGCGTCCCGCCCTTGTTTCTTTGTCGCGAGGGCATCCTGCCCTTGTCCTTCCGCAAGGCCAAGCTGGCCTTGCGACGCCAGGGCGTCTCGCCCTTGCCACGGCGGCTGGGCCACGTGAACCGTCAGTGTTCCCGCGCCGGTGTTGCCGGTGACACTGCCCAGACTCACGTTGACTTTGACCGTTTTGTCTCTGACGTTCGGGTAGACGCGCACCTCGTCGATCCAGACCGGATCGGTGGCCTGCAATTCAAGCCGGCCGGCGAGGCCGTTCCAGTTGCCCTGCGTGTGGTCCGAGACGCTGTGGGCATTGGCACCGACGTCCACGATCATGCGGTTGTCGACGCGGATCGTCAGGCGGTGCCTGCCGCTCGCCACGTCGCAGCCGAGCTCGTGCACGTGGGGCGTGCCGAGGCTGTCCTGGGAGCCAATAAGGCGGCCGTCGAGCCAGACGGTGGTCTTCCAGTGCGGCCGCTCCAGGAACAGCAGGACGCGTTTGCCCCGCCATTCCTGGGGGATCTCGATCTCGCGCTGGTACCAGGCGGCCCCGACGTAGTGCCGGTCCGGCTGCAGCCAGAAGGGCATCTTGAACTGCTCCGGCGTCTGATACTGCCGGTAGTACGGATCGGTGGTCCAGATCCGGTTGAGGTTCCCGGTCCAGCGCGTCTGCATCGACACCGGGTCCCCGTACCGGTAGGCCGTCAGCACGCCGGGCAGGGCGATGGGATCGGAAAGTCCCTGCGCGAACCATTGCCGGGCCTCGCCCTGATCCTCACGATCAAGCCGGACGGACCACGGGCCGCCCAGATCGATCGTCTCCGCCCGCGCCTGCAAGCCGGCGGGCAGCGCCGTTGTCAGAGCTACCAGAATCGCCGGCACGAACCACTTCGATGCTCTCATCTTTCGTGACTCCTCATGGGAGTTCTGCAAAATGGAAGTTGGGCCTATTATTCTTCTCGGACACCGCGAACGCGGAGAGATCAATCCGCTTCCCGATTCTCCCCGCCGGCTCCGATCCGGGCTGCGTCCGCCGGCGCTGGGTGGGAAAGAAAGAACTCGGGAAGCGGATTTCCAAGAAGAATCCGCCGGGTCGGCGACCGGAGCCCTCGGACGAGGCCGACGCCGGACACACACGCTTCCCGATTTCCTTCTTTCCCAAGTAGGCCCAACTTCCATTTTGCAGAACTCCAGTCCTTATCGGTCATGCACAAGGCACTCAGCGCTGCACGTTCATGCCCGGAGCTCGAACGGCGAAAGAAGGCGTCGGACACTCCTTACCTCCCACGCTTCGCGACCGGCGGGGTGCAGGACCGTTTCTGCGCGGGCGTCCCGGCACGGCCCAGACCACCGCCGGAAAAGGGGACATTCTACTTTTCCCTTCCGGGGAAGGAAAAGTAGAATGTCCCCTTTTCCTTTCCTGCGCCGGGACCGAGTACTCGTTGTCCCAAAGGCTCGCAAGAACGGTCATGCACCCCGACCGACGCTTCTCGTTGACACCGCGCCGCACCCGGATATCATAACGGGTCGCGTTCAAGGTGTGAAGCGTAGCGTGCGTGTGGCTCGCCGGTCGCTCGGAACCAAGGGTCGGCCTCGACGGGCAGCGGTGTGCCGAGCGTGGGGAGGAATGAGCGACAGTTTGTGGCAAGGAGTCACGCATGAGAAAGACATTGGCGTGGATATGCAGGTGGGGGATGATCGGCGCCATGCTGGCGGCCGGCTGCTCGACCGCGCCGCGGACGGCAGCGGGCCAGGCCCAACTGAGCCAGCGAACCCAGGAGGCGATCCAAGTGGCCCAGAAGGCCGACCCCGGATTGTGGAAGCTCCTGCAGAGCGCCGCCGGTGTCGCGGTTTTTCCGTCGGTGACCAAGAGCGGCCTCGGCCTGGGCGGGTCGTACGGCCGGGGGGAGTTGTTCGAAGGCGGAAGACTGACCGGGTTCTGCACGCTCACGCAAGCGAGTCTCGGGCTCGAGCTGGGCGGCCAGACCTACACCGAGCTGATCTTCTTTGAGACCCAGGCCGCGGTGAACCGCTTCAAGTCCGGCCACTTCGGCCTGGCGGCCCGCACCTGGGCGGTGGCTCTCAAGTCGGGCGCCGTAGCCAGGACCCCGTACACCGACGGCATCGCCGTCTTTTCCATGACGGAAGCCGGCCTGGTGTACGAAGCCGCCATCGGCGGCCAGAAATTCAGCTTTCAGCCGCTCTGACCGCGCACGACGGTAAGCGGAGGGAAACCCTGCAATTTCGCTATGCTTCAACGGCTCGATGTAGTACGATGGATGAGGCGGTGGCAGGCTGAGTGGTCTGCGGGGATGTGCCGCGAACAGCGAACGCATGGGGAAGTGGCAAAGCTATGGGAATCACGTTTCTGAAGGTGAAGGTCATCAACCCCCAGCGCCCGAAGAAATCGCAGATATGTGAGTTTCTCGTGGATTCGGGTGCCGTATATTCTGTCGTGCCCCAGAGCATCCTGAAGAAGTTGGGGATCAAGCCCACTTCCTTCGAGGAGTTCATCCTGGCCAACGGCGAGATCGTCCGAAAGCCCATCGGCAACGCCTATTTCGAGTACAAAGAGAAAACCCGAGCCGCCCCGGTCGTCTTCGGCGACGAAGGGGTATTCCTGCTGGGCGCTACGACGCTGGAGGCCTTGGGCCTGATTCTGGATCCGATCAGGAGACAACTCAAGCCTCTTCCCATGCTCCTGATGTGAGAGCGCCTGACTTCACTTGACGGAGTCGTCTTCGGGCAGGCCGAGTTTTTTGTAGAGGTTGCGGCGGGCGGCTTTGTCGCCTTCCATGATGCCGCGGGCGTACTCGGCCACTTCTCTGGCCTTTTCGCGGGGGACGACGACCACGCCGTCGCCATCGGCGACGATCACGTCACCGGGCCGGACGAGAACGCCGCCGCACTCGATGGGACGGTTCACGGATTCGATCTCGTTGCGGCCGGGACGGATGCCACGGCCCACCTTCCGCAGGTATAGCGGGATCTCCTGGGTAGCGATCTCATCCGTGTCCCGGGCGGTGGCGTTGGTGACCACGCCAACGCAGCCGCGCAGCTTCCAGCCCATGATGTTGTTCGAGCCGATGGTGCCGACGTCGGAGTCGGGGGCCTCGTCGATCACCAGGGCCGTCCCCGGGCGGAGCAGGGGCGCGAAGGGCTCGGGCGACAGCTCGCTGTACCATTTGCCGACCCAGGCGTCAAAAGCCTTCGTCTCCATCGCCGGCGCCGGCGGGCGATTCGTCGGCACGTACCGCGCCGTGACGGCAATGCCGATGAAGCGATGCTTGTAGTTCTTTGTGTCCTTCCAGGAGGGGTGGATCTCCGGCGACATAATGGTCATGTTGGTCAGGCCCACCTTGTCCAACCCGTCCGTGACATCGGTGACCCGGAGTCCCTGGAACAGCTTGAGTGTCTCCCGATCGTCCTGTTCGCTGTAGAGGGTCGTCGCGATGAAGTTCTTGCCGGCCCGCAACTCGTCCGGGCTCGGCTGGGCGCTCTGCTGTGCCGCCGCCGGGTCGGAGACGAGGGCCATCCAGACCACGGTGACCACGATCAGAATGACGGCCATGACCAGACTCAGCACGGTTCCCTGGATGCGATTGCGGCTCATCGTTCTCGTACCTCCCTAATCGATCGAGTTTGCGGTTCGTTCACCTGCAGACGACTTCGACACTATAGGGTCTCGCGGCGCCGGAGTGAAGCAAAAAGCGGGGGAGGGCAGGTCTTCCAGGGAAGGCGGATTTCGTGCTGCGGAAAGCGGGCCTGGGGGATAGGCCAACGGCGCCACGGCTGCACGTAGTACAGGGCGGCGACCCAATGCGCGGTCTGAGGTGGAAAGAAAAAGCCCCTGCCGAGCCAAAGCGAGGACATTCCCGTAAGCCAGTGTGAGCGATTTGTTTGAAATACCCGCTTGTGATTCTCTTCAGGGGCGACCGTCATGCCATGTTTGAGTTATTTCTCCGTCACCTCCCTGATGCAAAAGTCGTTTTTGTCGATCCTGACAGCATCATCTTTTTCGTTGACCCTGATACGACCATCGGCAGGGACCGGCGCCGCTCTTGAGTGATTCTGTGCAGCCCGGTCCGGGCGAAAAGTCGGAAGGAAGATCTGTGCAAGATGCCCGCCGGACGGGCGCACTCCTGGGACTCCCAGCCTGCCTCGTCCCCAGCGGGCGAGACGATCCATCCGTGGCTGGCTTGGACGACTTGCCCGATTTAACCCCGATAACCTGCGCGGCGCGCGACGCAAATTTTGTCATCCCATTCGACGATAGGGAGCAAATTTCTTGTTCGTCCCGGCCCCAACTGATAGAGTAGACAGGTGGTGGCGCTGCCGCCCATCGTGCCGCGGGCGGGGAGGTTGCAGGGTCCGAGGAGAAAGGGCGATAATCGTGAGACGTACCGGAGCATTCACACTGATCGAGCTGCTGGTGGTGATCGCCGTCATTGCCTTGCTGATGGCGATTCTAATGCCGGCCCTGCAGCGGGCGCGCGAGCAGGCCCGCACGGTCGGTTGTCAATCGAATCTGCACCAGTGGGGCCTCGTTTTCTCCATGTACGTCGGCGATCACGAAGGGCGTTTCTGCCGCGGGTGCAGCAGCAATACCACGAACGACCGGCGGCACTGGGCCACGGCCTTATCCCGCTACTACATGGAGCGGGAAATCCTGCTCTGCCCGACCGCCCGCAAGACCTACGACGAGGGCGCGGTGGCTCCCTTTGGCGCCTACAACGGCCCCGGCGGCATGCTGCTGAGCTACGGCCTCAACGGCTGGGCCTACGACGCCCGGGCCGCCGATGAGGCGTTCGGTCGCGATCTGGAGAACTTCTGGCGGCGCATGGATGTCCGCCAGGGCGTGGAGGTCCCGCTGTTCCTCGACTGCCTGCATTCCGAGGGGCGCCCCCATCAGACGGATGGGCCGCCGGCCTTCGACGGCGAGAAGATCGGGTTCGACATTTCGGACAACATGAAACGCTTCTGCCTGAACCGCCATCGCGGCAGCGTGAACGGATTGTTCCTGGACTTCTCGCTCCGCAAGATCGCACTCAAAGAGCTCTGGACGCTCAAGTGGCACCGTCAATACCTCACGACGGGCCCCTGGACCCGGGCCGGCGGCGTCCGCGCCGAGGATTGGCCGGCCTGGATGCGCGGCCTGAGGGACCTCTGAGTGGATTTTGCAGAACTGCACTTCTGAGCGATAGCGAGACGCGGATTCGGGAAAATGCTCATTCCCGGGCGGCGCTTTGGCGTATACGTTCCGGGAGTGGCCGATCCGAGGGATCGCCGGGCCTTGTCCTTAAGGAGATGACCATGAACGTCTTCGAATACCTGGACCAATCCAACGCGCACTACTCGATCAGTGAGCACGCCCCGACCTACTCGGCGCAGGTGATGGCGGCCCAAGAGCACGAGAAAGGCCAGTACGTGGCCAAGCCCGTGATCGTCAAAACGGGGGACAGCTTCATCATGTGTGTGCTCGCGGCGCCCGACAAGGTCGTCTTTGACAAGCTCCGGGATTACCTGGGCATCGAGGACGTGATGCTGGCATCGGAGGACGAGATCCGGGAGTTGTTCCCCGACTGCGAGGAAGGGGCCGAGCCGCCGTTTGGCCGGCTGTACGGCCTGCGGACACTCATGGATAGCGCCCTGGAGGACGACGATCATGTCCTGTTTCAGGCAGGCTCGCACGACAAGGCCATTCGCATGAGCATGGGCGACTACCTGGCCCTCGCCCAGCCGGAGATCGTCGATTTCGCCTACCACCCGGACCGCAGAATCTAGTACCGCATTTCACAAGTACTGCGACTATGGTGGTAGATTGCCGCGCTCGGCGAGCCTCGCTCGCAATGACATAGGGTGCTCAAGTATGTCATTGCGAGGAGCTTCAGCGACGAAGCAATCTCTACCCTATAGTCTCAGGACTTGCGAAATGCGGTACTAGCCGGTCCGTTGTGTCCCGAGGGGCCGGTCTCATCCGCCCCCAGGGCAATTGCATGCTCGGCGCTGAAGCCGTTCGGAGTACCGCCTTCAGGCGGGTCCAGACGCGCAGCGGCTCAAGACCGCCCCCATGTGGCAGGCAGGACGGTTCCGACCCGCGTAAACGCGGTACTCCGAACAGTTGGGGCCACCGTCCGGGTGTCCTTCGCCGATCGGTCAAAGACAACCGCGGCCACATGCAATTGCCCTGCATCCGCTCTTGGCTGACTTGTCGTCCCGGGCCGTCGTTGGTATGATGGTCGCGCTGGAATCTGCAGGCGAACGTGGTTGGGCCGGTTGATGACGATGGATGCTACCGAAGGGACACTCATTCCGGAAGACGAGTTGGTCTATCGAACTTCGCGCAGCAGCGGGCCGGGCGGACAGAACGTCAACAAGCTCAATACCCGCGTGACGGTGCTGTTCGACGTGGCCGGCTCGCCCAGTCTGTCCGACGAGCAGAAGCTGCAGATCCGCAGCCGGCTCGCCACCCGCTTGGACAAGAACGGGGTCCTGCACGTCGCCTCCCAGAAGCATCGCAGCCAGGAGGCGAACCGCCGGACGGCGGTGGAGCGGTTGCAGCAGTTGGTGGCCGAGGCGCTGCGGCCCGTGCCGGTTCGCAAGAAGACGAAGACACCCGCCGCCGCGCGGGAGCGCCGGTTGAGGGAAAAGAAGCAGCGCAGCGAGCGCAAGCAGCAGAGGACGGGAAACGTCTGGAGAGAGGACCGCCTGTCGTGACGGCATCCGGCCTCACTGTTCTACACCTCTTTGCCTCGTTGCCGAGGGTGGCATCGCCAAAGGCTCTGCCTTTGACGATGGTTGGTGCCCTCAACGGTGTGCCTCGACAGCACGCGAGAGAGAGCCATCGTCAAGGCCTGAGGCCTTGGCGATGCCACCCAGTCGGTTCTACCATGCCGAGATGGGTAGAACAGTGAGGCATCCGGCCCATGAGCAGCACGGGCGTCCCGCCTGTGGATCCAGAATCCGAACAGATCCTTGCGGAAGCGGGGGGGGAGTGCTACTTGTGGATGTTTCGTCCGCGCACGGCGAGCAGGACCACCACCGCCGTGATGATGATCAACACGAAGACTTCGCCTGGACCCAACAAGATCACGCTGAGCACGGGGCCGCATCTCCTTATTTGAAACCGCCCGATAGCATTGGCTCCCCCCAAACGTACCGCCGTCGGCCCCAAAAAGCAAGCACGCCCAAATAATTCTGCCCGGCGCTGTAATAGACCCGTGTTTCGGGCGTCTTACAGGGTGAAGGGAAAACGATATGGAATGGATCACCACACAATTGAATACCGCAGGCGAAACCTTCGTAGGGCTGGCCTTGCCGATGTTGTTCACCTCGACGGTCCTGACCGGCCTGGTCTTGCTGGTCGAGTCCGTCTTGCGTGCCAGGGTTCGTGCCGGCCTGCGCTACTGGCTGGTGCTGTGCGTCCTGGCCTATCTGGTTCTAACGCCCTTGTTCTCACTCAGTCCTCCTTCTACCCATTGGCTGGCTGGCCAGGGGGCTCCGAACGCGCGAACGCATGTTTGGGGGCCCTGCGCTGCCTACGCAGAAGGGGTCCCCCACCCTGTGGCCGAGCCACAGGAGGACCCCGACCTGTCACTCACGCCGGCGAGCCACACACAGGTCCCCGCAGGCGAATCGTCGCCGGCGGGGACCTCTCCCGCTCCCCCGCCCCGGCCTCTCACCCGACCGTCCCAGACCATGACGGCTGGGGCAGGGGAGCAACCCCGCACTCTGACCTGGCAAGGGATGGCGTTCCTGCTGTGGGCGATTGGAGCCACGTTCATGGGCGGCGTGCTGTTGTACCGGGCCTGGACCGCCTGCCGGCGCCTCGACCATACCCGCGCCGCGAATCACCTGATGAATGACATTCTGATCTACTGCCGTCGACGGATGGGGCTTCGGGCGCCGATCCGCCTGCGCGTCGGCGCAGAGGGGACCGCGCCGGTGGTCTGCGGCCTGATCAACCCGGTGATCGTCGTGCCCTGCAATCTGGCCCCGACGCTCGGCTCGCGGCACCTGCGGGATGTGTTGTTCCACGAGCTGGCTCACGTCAAGCGGCACGATCTCTGGATCAATCTCGCGCAGAACGTCGTCCAGGTCCTGTACTTCTACAATCCTCTGCTGCTGATCGTCAACGCGGTCATCCGGCGTCTGCGGGAAGAGGCCGCGGACGAGACGGTCCTCGACACTCTCGGCGACGTGGACCCTGCCTACACCCAGCGCCTCGCCGAAGTCGCAACGCTCGCGGCCAAACCCCCGGCCCCCAGCCTCAACCTCATCGCGGTGGCTTGATTTTGTAGCATCGGAGCGGTGGTTACGGGTTCTCTCCGCGCGAGGATCTTTTCCGCATTTCTGTTGAAAAGCGGCGGGCCGTCTGGTACAAGTTCTCGGACCAAAGGAGTGGAAGGATGGAATCGTGGAACAATGGAATGATGGGTGACCGGCCGTCGCCATACCCAGTATTCCAACCTTCCACTATTCCATCATTCCATTCCCATCGTTGGGGTGCCAGGGAAGGCTATCATGGCGGTACAGTTTGTTCTGGGTCGGAGCGGGACGGGCAAGACGAGCCATTGTGTTCGGTCGATTGCCGATGCGCTGCTGGAGCCGTCGGAGCAGCCGTTGTTGTTCCTGGTGCCGGAGCAGGCCACCTACCAAGCGGAGCGGGCGATCCTTTCCGACCCGCGCATCGAGGGTTACCACCGGCTGCACATCCTCTCCTTCGACCGGCTGCAATTCCTCCTGTTGGGCCGGAATACGGCCCGGCCCGCCATCTCCCGGATCGGCCGACAGATGATCGTTCACAAGGTTCTTCGTGATAATCTGGGTAAATTGCAGATCTTCGGCTCCTCGGCCCTGCTCCCGGGTTTTGCCCGGGAAATGGCCTCCACGATCACGGAATTGCATCAGTATGCCAAGAGCCCCGAGGATATCGAAGGCTTGCTCGCGTACTTGGAGAAAAAGGGAGGACAAAGTGCGGTCGCCAGTGAGGTAGGGTGGGCTGTGCCCACCGTTACCACCGAGGGCGAAGAAGAGACGATGGGCGCTGCCCATCCTGCATCTTCCGGCTGCCGTTTGTCCGCCCTGAAGTTCGCGGATATCGCCCTGGTCTTTCGCCGGTACAGCGAGGCACTGCAGGACAAGTTCATCGACCCGGACGCCCAGATCACCAGTACGTGCAAGGCCGTCGCCAAGGCCGATTTCATCAAGGGGGCTCGCTTGTGGGTGGATGGCTTCGCTTCGTTCACGGGCGGCGAAATGGCCCTGCTGATCGAGATGCTCAAGGCGGTCGATCAGGCCCACATGGCGCTGTGCGTCGATCCGGGCGAGTGCGCTCCGGGCGGAGGCCTTGGCGATGCCACCCATCAGGGCAACCAGGACGCGAGAGCGGGCCTTTTCGAGCCGACGGCGCGCACGTATCGCGAGATGCTGGAGCGGCTGGGCGAGGCCAAGGTCAAGGTGGTCAAGCCTGTGACTCTCCGCCAGACGCCGCGGTTTCGTGCTTGCCCTGCGTTGGCCCACGTGGAGCAGAATATCTTCCGCCTGGGGGCGGGCAGGTCAAGAGCAGAGGGGAGAATTCGTCTGGTGGCCGCACCCAGCCTGCGACTGGAGATCCAGTCGGTGGCACGACAGATCCTGGCCTTCGTCAAGGAGAAAGGCTATCGCTACCGCGACATCGCCGTCGTCGCGTCCGACTTGAGTCACTACGAGCAGTACGTGCGGGCTTATTTCGAGGATTACGGAATCCCGTTCTTCATCGACAAGCGCAAGCCGCTCAGCCAGCACCCGGTGATCGAGTTGCTCTGTGCGGCTCTCCAGGCGGTGACGGGCGGGTTTGCCCATAGCGATGTCTTCGCCTACCTCAAGACCGACCTGGTTCCGGTGAAGAGCTCGGACGTTGACATGCTGGAGAACTACTGCCTGGCCTTTGGTGTGGACGGGCGGGATTGGACGGGTGCCATGCCTGCGCCGGGCCTGGCGAACAAGGGTAACGGGCCCGAGGCCAGGTCGACGGCCGCCGCAGAGAATACTGCATCTGCCATTGTCAGCGGCGAGGGACAATCGGTGGGCAGAGCCCACCCTACCAGCACCTCCGGGCGGATGGCGTCGGGCCGGGCGGGTGTACCGCCGTGGCGGTTCAAGGACAAAGAGGATGAGGAGTTTGACGAGAATCGGGTCAACCGCATCCGCGATGAGGCGGTTGGGCCGCTGCTGGAGCTGAGGCAGGCGCTGTGTCCTGACGGCGACCTCCAGAAGCGACTGACCTCCGGCGAGTTCACGCGTGTTGTCTTTGCGTTTCTGGATCGATTGCACGTCCGCCGGACGGTGAGCCGCTGGATCGCCGAAGCGCACGAAAGCGGCGATCTGACCGCCGCCGATGAGCACCGGCAGTTCTTTGACAGCTTCGTGGACATCTTCGACGCCCTGGTCGAGATCTTCGAACGCCAGGAAATGACGGCCCAGGACTATTTCGGCCTCCTGGCCTCCGCGTTCGCGCAGATGACGCTGGCGTTCATTCCGCCCAAGCTGGACCAGGTGCTGGTCGGCTCGATCGAGCGCAGCCGTCATCCGAACCTCAAGGCGATCTTCCTGCTCGGGGCCACCCAGAAACAGTTTCCGATCCCGCTGGCGAGCTCGGGGGTTCTGGCCGACGAGGACCGCGATGCCGCCGAGGCCGCCGACTTCCAGATTGCCCCGTCTTCGACCCAATCGCTGACCGACCGCCAGTACCTGGCCTATATCGCCTTCACGCGCCCGTCGCAGTTCATGTGTATCAGCTATCCGTGCGTCGATGAGAAGGGCAGCCCCATCATGCGGTCGCACTTCATCGACGAGCTGCAATCGCTGTTCGAGGACGTGACCGAGGAGTTTGTGGCGGACGACCTGGTGACGCTCAGCGAGGTTCAGAACACCGCGGAACTGGGCGAGCTGCTGTGCAGCCGGCTGGGCCGGGACAGGGCGTACGCTGCGCCCGACGTGGCAGCGCCGCCGTGGCGAGGGCGTCCCGCCCTTGCGTCGCGAGGCCATCTTGGCCTCGTTTCCCGTGACGAGGGCGTCCCGCCCTCGAATCAAGGGCAGGATGCCCTCGCCACGGAAAAACAGGGGCAGGATGCCCGTGCTACGGCGGATGACGGGCTTGCCGGGCTGTTGCGGGCCATGCAGGCGGAGAGCGAGTACAAGCCGCTGGCCGAGCGGGTCGTCTCGGCTCTGAGTTATGAGAATCGGGCGGTCTTGGAGCCGGGTGTCGCCAAGGAGCTGTTCGGGCATTACCTGCGGGCCTCCGCGACGCGACTGGCTGCGTTCGCGGCCTGTCCCTACAAGCACTTCGTCCGGTATGTGCTGGATCTCAAGCCCCGGCGGGAGTTCAAGCTCCAGCCGTTGGACCTCGGGCTCTTCTACCATGGCGCACTGGATTCGCTCCAGAAGCGTCTGGCCAAGGAGAAGGAGTGCTTCTCCCGGATCGAAAAGGACCGTCTCGTGCAGGTCCTGCGCGAACAGATCGTGGAGCTCACCGAGAACGATTCATTCTTCTCGCAGTTCATCGGCCGTTCGGCGCACAACGCCTTTGTCATTGCGAGCGCGGGGCGGGTCCTGGAGGATTGCGCGCTGGGGCTCTGCCAGATGGTGCGGGCGGGCTCGTTCCGGCCGTGCCTGTCGGAGGTGGACTTCGGCCGCCCGCTGAACGTAGCGGGACGGCTGGGCCGGTTCGAGCTGCCGCTGTCGGACGGTCGGGTCCTGTCCCTTGACGGCAAGATCGACCGGCTCGACGTGGCCGAGATCGGCGGCCGGAAAGTGGCATTGATTGTCGATTACAAGCGCAGCCGCAGCGGTGCGGCCTTCGACTGGGGCGGCTTCTATCACGGGCTCGATGTCCAGCTTGCGATCTACCTGCTGGCCGTGCATCACTGCGGCGCCGGCATCGCGGACGAGGTCGCGGGGGCCCTGTGCGTCCCAATCGAGACGACGCCGACGAGCGCCACGCTGGCGGAACTGGCCGACGCCGAGAGGTCCGGCAGATTCCCCTACAAGGCCGGGGGGGTCCTCAATGGCGCCTATTGGCAGCACCTGGATGCCAACGCGGTGAAAGAGAGCGCGTTCTACAACTTCTACGTCACCGCGAAGGATCAGCAGCCGTACGGCAACTATGGAAGGACGAACGTCCTGAACCCGGCACACTTTGCCCGGTTGCTCGAGTGGGCTCGGGACAACCTCGTCCGGTTGGCGACGGACATCGTCTCCGGGCGGATCGAGGCCCGGCCCTATCACCGCGGCAGCGAGCGGGGCTGCACGTGCTGCGAGTACTTAGGCGTTTGCCACTTCGACTGGCAGATCAACGACTACAACTTCCTGCGACCGGCGGGCAAGGCCGACCTGATCGAGCGTCTGGAGGCGCAGGGCCAATGAGCCGGTCATGTTGGACAGGCCGTAGGGTGGGACTTGCCCCACCGATTCTTCCGGCGATGCGACGATTGGTGGGGCAAGCCCCACCCTACAGAGTTCTGAGGGCGAACGGTGAATAAGCAAGTCAAGTGGACCGAGCAGCAGAAGCAGGCGATCCAGGCCCGCGGCGGCAATGTGTTCGTCACCGCCTCCGCCGGGACGGGCAAGACCGCTGTGCTCTCCGGCCGGTGCGTCAGCATCGTCTCGGACGCGGTCCTCGGGCCGGATGTCCTGAACATGCTCGTGCTGACCTTCACGGAGGCGGCCGCCGAGCAGATGCACGCCCGCATCGCCCAGCAACTGCGCGAGGCGTATCATCAGACCCGCGACACGCGCCTGCTCCGCCAGCTTGTCCTGCTCCAGGGCGCCAACATCAGCACGATCCACTCGTTCTGCAAGCGGCTCATCACCGAGCACTTCCACAAGCTGTCGCTGGA
>Ga0194125_10003516_pt1 | contig 25202 bp, 15 predicted proteins | sample TA2KigC250mmetaG_FD_148626 | JGI IMG/M metagenome (GOLD analysis project Ga0194125, IMG submission 148626) | Freshwater microbial communities from Lake Tanganyika, Tanzania - TA2015034 Kigoma Deep Cast 250m | ecosystem: Environmental > Aquatic > Freshwater > Lake | place: Tanzania: Lake... | reverse complement strand
AGCCCATGAGGAACTCGCCCGGCTCGATGCGCACGAGCTTCATCCCGAGCGAGTTGGTGAACTCCTTCCCGCTGGGGGCCTCCGCGGCAATAGCCGCTGCTCCCAGCAAAGCGAACAGGCATGCCCTCATGCGGTCACTCCACTGGGTCGAGTTTCACGTAGTCGAGGCCGAACATGTGGCGCTTCACCGCCGCCGGGTTCGCCCCGGTGATCTCGACGGTGAGCTTGTGCTCGCCGGCGTCGAGCTTGGCCGTACCGACCACCTTCGGCCCGGTCGTCACGACGCCGTTGTTGTAGAGGTCCATCGCCTCGCCCAGCTTCTCGCCGTCGAGGTGGAACTGCACGATGGCGTAGTCCACGGCCTTTGTGAGGTTGGCCACGACCGCGTACTTGCCGGCCTTGGGGACGGGCAGGGCGAATGCCAGCTTGTCGCCGGGCTTGCCGTCGCGCCACCAGAGCTGGCGGTCGTTGCTCCAGTTGTGCTGGATGATGTGCTGGACTTCGGTGGTGCCACCTGTCTTCTCGATGATCTTGAGCGTTTCGCCTTCGAGGGCATCCTTGATCTTGACGGGCTGCGGCGGCTGCGGGATGGCGCGTGCCGCCTCGTCGGGCAGGGGGCCGCGGTTGTGCTTCGCCCCAGGCCGCGCATACCAGTAGCTCGCCACGGCGTAGGCCACCTGGCAGTCCTTCCAGTGCCACACCTCCATGTCCACCTTCAGGCTCTTCGTGAAGGGGATGGCGTCGAGGGCGCGGGTGCGGGTGACGACGGTGTGGCCCTGGTTGCCCGGCCCGTCGCAGCGCACCTGGTTGCAGAACGGCCCCTGGAACAGGGCGGGGGCGCCCCAGGCGTAGCCGTAGTAGTCCTCGGTGCCCGTGCCGAAGTGCGACGGGAAGCTCTCGCCATCCACCCATATCTTCTCGTCGCCCTCGCCCCACCAGTCGCGCACGGGGTTCATCACCGACAGCGTGTCGCCCAGGTAGACGCCCTGGCCCGCGATCTCGACGTAGTTCCAATCCTGGAACGGGCGGGTCTTGATGGAGAACTGTTGGCGCCAGGTGGCGTGGAAGTGCATCGAGTTGTCGAGCCACTTCCACGAGCCGACGACGCCCTTGAGCTTCACGCCCACCTTCTGCTTGCCGAGGTTGAGGAGGGACAGGCGCCCCGATTTCTGGTAGGGCATGACCCAGCGGCAGGACATCGTCCCGTCCTTGGCGATAGTGCGGTGCCAGTTGCTGAGCGTGTTCAGCCCCACGCCGCTGCCGAAGAAGTCGCCGAGCGGACACCAGATCGTCTCCTCGTCGTCGAACGTGGCGCGCAGCACGGTTGAGCGAAGCGCCTGCTCGACCTGGTCGGCGGGCACGCCGTCGAGGCGCGCCTCCAGCACCAGCACAGCGCCCCCCTTGAGGGGCAGATCGGTCGAGGCCTCTCGCCCCGGCTCAAGGGCAGCGTCGAGGGCGAATGGCCATCCGCCAACGAGCGGCCGCGGTGGCTCGCTGAGTGCCTTGCACACCCGCTCTATCGTGGCTTGGCACCTCTTGTAGTCGTCCATCGTGAACGACGCAGCGCCCGTCCCGGCGGGATAGGTGCGGTACTCAATGTTGTACCAGCGGCCGGGCGGCGGGGCGTTGGGGTTGCCGGGGCGGGCCTCGTCGTAGGTGATCTTGCAGCGCTTCGCGTAGGGAATGGGCAGGTAGAGGTTCAGGGAGTTGCCCGCGTTCAGGATCGCCAGGGGAGGGGGGACGAAGAGCTTGCCGCTCATCAACTCCTGCATGGGGGCCTCGATGGCGGGCGTCGCCGCGCCGTCGAGGTAGAAGCGGAGCTTGCCCTTCGGCTGCTGGCCGCCTGACCAGAAGCGGACGATGGCGCCCGGCCCCTCGACGTCGGCCAGCACGCACTCGCGGCGGCCGGCAGTCTCCTCCCAGCGAAGCGACGCGCCGCTGCCGTCCATATTATCCGTGTTCGCGAACCAGCCGTTGGCGTCGTCGGGCGACTTCGACCGCCGGTCGGAGCTGCTCGCCTGGCGGCACGTGTACGCGAGTTGTGGCCAGCGGGCGACCGCCTCGCGGTCCGTCATCTCGTGGAGCAGCGACTCCAGCGTGACCGCCGGCTCCCCGGCTCGGACGCTGGAGAGCAGCAGCCCTGCCGCCAGTGCGACCCAACGACACCAGGTCATGCCTGTCGGCTCCACTGAAAGGCTCTGCCCCCCGAGGGCAATGTTACGACACGGCGAACGGGGCTGTCAACCCCGCGGAGGGCGCCACCGCGGTTGACACCGCCGACCAGGCCAAGTACGCTCACGCTCTGTCATCTGAGGGGCAAGTCGTGAGCCTTGCGCGCGCAATCCCAATCACCTGTGCGCTGCTCGCTGCGGCGCTCGGGGCCGAGCAGGCGAAGCTCGACCGTGTGGAGCAGATGCCCAACCTGCCCCAGCCCTACGCGATGCGCGACTGGAAGAAGGTGGCACGCGACTACGATGCCCTCGCGTTCAACTTCGGCGCCAGGGGGCAGTACCTGCCGCTCATCTGGTGGGACGACACGAAGCACAACGCGCCCCTCCGTGGCTTCGGCCTGCCGTCATACGTCGGCTCGCCCTACCAGACGGGCGACGACACCCACGAGTCCATCAACTGCATGGCCGCAGTCGTCGGCGCATCGCTCGTGGGCATTGACAAGGCGAACCAGGGCGGGCACAGCTTCGCCGCCATGTGCCAGCGCTACTTCAACCGCGACAACGGCCTCAGCCTCTACATGAACCGCGTCGTCCACGGCACGGGCGGCAGCTTCTGGTACGAGACTTATCCCAGCATCCTCTTCGCTCATCTGCTGCACCTCTACCCCAATGTCGGCGAGTTCCGCCAGCAGCTTCGCCTCTCCGCCGACCGAATGCTGGGCGCCATCCGCGCCCTGGCCGGGCCGGATGGCGTGCCCGACTTCAATCACACGGCCTTCGACTACGCGAAGATGGCCCCCGCCGACAATAGCCGCTGGAAGGAGCCCGACGCAGCGGCCGGCTACGCCTGGTTCCTCTACATGGCCCACGTGAAGACAGGCGAGGCGAAGTACCTCGATGGCGCCGACGCCTGCATGCGCTTTCTCGAGAAGCACCCAACGAACCCCTTCTACGAGATACTGCTGCCCTACGGGGCGGTCCTGGCTGCGCGGATGAACGCCGAAATTGGCCGCAGCTATGACGTCCACAAGCTCCTCTCCTGGTGCTTCGACCCGAGCGCGGCGCGGCCCGACTGGGGTGTCGTGGCCGACAAGTGGGGCGGGCTCGACGCGAGCGGCCTGAGCGCCGGCCTCAAGGACGGTGGCGGCTATGCCTTCGCGATGAACACCTTCGACGCCGTGGCCACGCTCGCCCCTCTCGCCCGCTACGACGCCCGCTACGCCCGCGCCATCGGCAAGTACATCCTCAACGCGGCCAACGCCGCCCGCCTCTTCTATGCCAACGCCCACGACGACGCGCACCAGAGCAGCGCCGCCTGGGCACGCCAGTTCGACAGGAGCTCCTGCATCGCCTACGAGGGCTGCCGCAAGACGGGGCGCCTCTCCGACAAGGCCGCCGCCGACTTCACGACCCTCGCCGGCCGCATCGCCTCGGGCGACTTCCGCTCCACCCACGCCCGCCGCGAAGTCCCGCCTGCGGCGGAAGTGCTCGAGGAAACCCCCGACGGCGATGCCGCGCGGCTGGAGCACATCTGGACTTTCGAGGTGAAGAAGGCCCTCACCCGCTACTTCCACGCCGGCGTCCGCTGCGAAACGTCAAGCCCCGACGCCGGCTTCCGCTTCTCCTGGGCAATGAAGCCCGAAGGGCCGTTCAAGCCCATGTTCACCGCAAAGCCGCGGCCGGACAACCCGCTCTACTGGCACGGCCTGCCCGCCGACCTCGACGGCACGCTCTACGTCAAGGCCGAGAGCACGCATCCGACGCCAAAGGGCCAGAAGCCCGCCCGCCTGACGGTGGACGTACTGTTCAGCCTCTACGAGTTCGGCCGCAGCCCCTTTGCGATGGGCGACGCCGTGGGCGGCCACGGCAGCCCCATCCCTACCGATCTCGGCCTCTACGGCTCGTCCCACGTCGGCTACCTTGCGGCAGTGGTCGAGAAGACCAACGTCGAGGGCATCCTCCAACTCGACCTCGTGAAGACCGACTGGCACCACGCCGCCGCCTATCCGACCTTCCTCTACTACAACCCGCACCCCGAGGCGAAGCAGGTCGAAATCGCGGTCGGCCCCGAGCCGCGCGACCTCTACGACGCCGTGGCCCATGGCTTCGTGGTGCGTGGCGCCCGCGGCAAGGCCACGCTCCCCCTCACCCCCGACGCCGCGCGGATCCTCGTTCTCGTCCCCGCCAACGCCACCATGACCCGAGAGGAAAGGCGAGCCATCGCCAACGGCACTGTCGTGGATTACTGCCGCCCGTGAGCGAACCACCCCGCTCACTTCCCTCCTCGGGGCTTGGCGATGCCCATGTCCACGAGCTGCAGCATGGCGTCGAGGGAGAGTTCGTTCATGTATAGGGTGCCCATGTTGTCGAAGCCGCCGCCGCGGGCGCGCCAGGGGTCGCAGATGCTCTCGTGCATGGCGCCCATCAGGTTGCCTTTGGTCTCCTGGGTGTAGAAGACGCATTGGAGGACTCGCTCGTAGAGGGCGGCGAAGAGGGGGTCGCCTGTGGCTTTGGCGAGGCGCCAGAGGCACTCCAGCTTGCGGTTGTGGTAGCAGTAAAGGGAGTATTGGAGGTAGTTCTGCTGCTCGTTGTGGGCGCATTGGCTGGGGTTCTTCACCCAACTGAGCTGCTTGGGGCACCAGGAGAGGAGCGCGAGAAGGGCGTCGGCGGTGGCGCGGTCGAGGCACTCCTTGTCGCGGGTGCGCTCGTGCTTGTCGAGCCAGTACTCGATGACACCCCAGATGCTGTCGGCCTCGAGGTCGTTGGGCGGCAGGTCGGGGTGCTGGCCAGTGAACCAGAGCCGGCCCTCGACCTTCTCTCGGACGAAGCGCTCCATTGTCTCGGCGGCATCGAGGTAGCGCTTGTCGCCCGTGACGGCGGCGATGACGGGCAGGGCGGCGAGGGCGCGTGCGGAGACGACCGAGTTCGACTTCGCCCCCGTCGCGCAGTCCACCTTCTGCGGCAGGCCGCCGTCGTCGTTCCGCTGCTTGAGGACCCAGTCGGCGGCGCGGACGGCGGCCTCGTGCCAGTCCTTGCGGTCAATACCCTCGCACTCTTTGAGGCGTTTCCAGGTGAGGAGCATGTAGCGGGCCATGTGGGCGATGAGGTCGGGCTTGTAGCCGCGGTTGCGGCCGCGGTCGTCGCTGTCGAACGCCTTCTTGCCAAGGTCGTAAGCGGTGTGCATCGCGCTGAAGTGGCGGCTGGCGGGGTCGGCGTCCTGGGCTTTGAGCGTGAAGTCCATCTGCTCGATGGCGCGCTGGCGCCAGAGCTTATCGCCGGACAGCTCGAAGATGCGGTACTCGAACCAGGCGGAGGCGGGGGTCGTGCCGAGGTAGATGGCGTTCCAGTGGCCGGGCTGGAGGACGTAGCCCATGCCCGGCTTCCAGGCATCGGTCTTGCGGCGGCCCTCCAGGTAGATGGCCAGCGCCTCGTCGGGGGTGCGGACGTGGAGCGGCTCGACCTTGTAGTCGTTGAGCTTGATCCACGCCCGCACGAGCTGCGCGACGGCTCGCAGCGAATCGCCCGCGTCGCTCACGATGAGCTGGAGCGGCACGTGGTACTGGATGCCGGGGGAGAGCTTCCCACCGCCGAAGCGGAACTGGGGTGGGACAGCCTTGTCCTTGAAGTGGAAGCCGGTCGTCCCCGTCCAGGTCGTCGGGTTGAGGTAGTCGGAGGCGGTGGCGATGCCGAAGATCGTGGCAGCAGAGATGTCCTCGCGGCACAGGAGCGCGGCGGGCACGCCCACGTAGGCGAGCGGCTGGCGGCTGACGGCCTTCGCGTTCTCGGCGAAGGGGTAGAGGTGGCAGAACCAGGAGTGGTCGAAGCCCTCTTGCCAGGCGAGGCAGACCTCCCAGCCGTCGAGCGGCTTGTCCACGGCCCAACTGGCATCGAGCGTGGCGGCGGGCAAGTCGGCGTGGAGGGCGGCGACGGCCTCGAAGCTCAGTGTGACCTCGCCCACCTTTGCGCTCCCCGTGAGGCGGGCGGAGCGCTCGTCGAGTGGTTCGCACTTGGCGGCCGGGAGCCAGAGGGCCTCGCCGGTGGCGACATTCCGCAGGCCGAGCACGCCCGAGCGGACCGGGGCCTCGAGCGGCTTGCCGTTGAGGAAGAGCGTGCCGAGCGCCCAGCCCGTCTGCCGCTGGTCGAGCACCCAGCGGAGGCCGGCACGCGACTTCAACGTGGCCGAAGCGATGGCGGGGCCGAGGGGCTGAGGCTTCCCAAGGGGCGCGGGGGGCTCGATCACGGCGACCTCCTGACCTGTCACTTGGGTCCAGAGTGCGGCAATCTCCTTCGGGCCGAGCGCCCGGTTCCAGACGCGCACGTCGTCAATCAGGCCGTGGAAGAAGTGCTCGGCGGGGCCTGGCTCGGCGGTGTTGTTGCACGCGCCGACGAAGAGGCCGGCGTCGCCAAGCGCCTCACCTGCTGCCGTCTGCCAGGCCGGGACCGGCGGGCCGCTGCCTGTCGTGGCCTCCCCCTTGGCGAGGCGTCCGTCCACATAGAAGAGGATTCGCGAGCCACCGTTCGTGATCGCCAGGTGATGCCACTTGTCATCGGCGATGCGGGCGTCGGTGAAGAAGCAGGTATCGCGGCCCTCCTTCAGGCCATGGTGATAGGCGACGCGACCGTCCTCGGCGACAATGGCCAGGTCGCGCGAGCCGGGCGCCGCCGTGGCCACGCCAAGGAGCGTCGGGTTCCGCCAGAACTCTTTTCGCGGCGCCGCCTTGCTCTGGCCCGTCTTGGCCCACAGCGCCAAGGTGAACTCGCTCAGCCCATGGGTGACGCCGGCCGGGATGGTTACGAAGGTGGACGAGCCATCGAAAGCGAACGCTCCGCCCAGCTTGCCTTCGGCGGCGGGTTTCGCCCCATGACTTGTGGCGTGGTGGCCTTTGCCGCTGGCGTCCGAGGCATCCTTGTCCAGAGGATAGTGCGCGACGAGGCCGGAAGGGATCTCGGCAGCGAGGCCATGGTGGAGGAGTATCGTCGCAATTGCGAGGGCGAGCGCCGTGAGAACTGGCCGAGCGGTCGCACGGTTCATAGCGTGAACTCGCGGAAGGCGGCGGCGCAGGCGGTGCTGTAGCTGGCGCGGAGGCGGCGAGAGCGCGGGAGCCACTGGAGGCATGCAGTCGTGTGCCAGTAGTCGCTGTGGACGCATGGGGTCGTGGCGTCGGGCATGCCCGTAGGGCCGTGGTCGGCCAGGAGCCGGGCGAGGTCGTCGGGGCCGAGGCGGCCGGCAGGGGTCACATCTTCATTTGGCACATGGCCGCCATGTGCGAAATGAAGATGTGACCCCAGCAGCTCGGCGAGGCGCGCCGTGCGCTTCTCGGACGACTCGTGCAGGCGGCGGCCCACCAGGGGGTCGGGCGCCTTGTCCGTGAACACCGCGTCACGCGGCGCCTCTACCCCGCGCATCGAGGGGATGGCGAACTGGTTGGCGTGGAACAGCACGTCCTCGCCCTCGGCGGGGCGGCGGACGGCGCTGCGCGTGTTCGACAGCTCGACCGCCGCCAGGTCGCCATCCGCGTCGGCGAGCATCACCAGGCCCCCGCCCCAGCGGGGACGCGACACAATCCAGTCCACCGCCTCGGCCACCGTGCCACAGCGACCGAGCGTCTCCGCAATCACCATCGAGTTGGGCAGGCCCGGCGGGCCGCTGTCCACGGGGAAGGCGTAGTTCAACGCGAGGCAGAGACCCCGCTCGTTCATCCCGTCCATCGCGCCGCACAGCGGGGCCACTGTGAAGTCGAGCGAGCGCAGGCTGCCGCTCGGGCGGCTCTCGCGGAGGATGTAGAAGGGCTGGACGATGGGCAGGTAGTCGAAGTTGTGGGCGATGATCGGCTCGCCCGTGGCCGAACGGCTTCCCCGCACGGCGATGGCCGAGCACGCTATGACGGGCGGCACAGCCGTCACGTCCCGCACGGACGACAAGAGGGTTTCAGCGGCGTTGAGGAGACAGAGCGCTGCGGTGGGAAGCCCCGCCCCTTCGGCGATGCCGGCGAGGCGTTGCGCCATTTCGGGCGAGTGGCGCGCGACGGGCTGGCCCAGCATCCCCTCTGCCTTTCGCTCCGCCAGCGCGAGGAACACGGCCCATGGCATCCACCAGGGGCGGTGCTTGCGAACGGCATCCAGCTCTCGCAGACTGTCTCGCGCCTTCTGGATGCGCTCCCGCAAAGCCGCGCCCTGCGCCGCGCCCATCTCCCGCGGCCCGCCCTCGCACACCACGTCCACCCGCGGCTCACCCACGGCTCAGCTCCCATCTTCCGGTTCGCGCGGGTCAGCATAGACGATGGCCGCCGCGTCGTCAAGCGGCCCGAGGCGTTGACCGGCGCGGGGCGAGCGGGTATCATCGGGGCGAAGGAGGCGCAGCAATGACCGTGTCCCGCCGACGGCTTCTGAAGGCGGCGGCAGCCGGCCTCGCCGCCCGGTTCGCTACGCCCGCCCGCGCGGAGGAGAAGATGGCCAAGACCAATCTCGTCTTCATCCTGACCGACAACCAGGGCGCCTGGACCCTCGGCTGCTACGGCAACCCCGACATCCGCACGCCCCACATAGATGCGCTCGCCCGCGACGGCATGCGCTTCACGCGGGCCTTCGCCGTCAACGCCGTCTGCTCGCCCAATCGCGCCACCTTTCTCACCGGCCTCATCCCCTCGCAGCACGGGGTGCATTGCTACCTGGGCGCCGGCGGCGCGCAGATGGGGCCGGGCGCCTACTGCACGGTCCGCGAGTTCCGCACCCTCCCCAAGCTCCTCGCCGAGGCGGGCTACGCCTGCGGCCTCGTGGGCAAGTGGCATCTCGGCGCCAACCTCCACCCCCAGGAGGGCTTCACCTACTGGATCACCACCCCTCACGGCCACACCACGTCGTTCTACGACGTGCCAATCATCCACGAGGGCAAGGTCGCCAACGAGCCGCGCTACACGACCGAGCTGTGGACCGACCACGCCTGCCGCTTCATCGAGGCCAACAAGGGCCGCCCCTTCTTCCTCTTCCTCGCCTACAACGGCCCCTACGGCCTCGGCCCCAGCCTGCTGCGGCCCGCCCGCAACCGCCACGCCGCTGCCTATGCCACCAGCGAGATGCGCTCCTTCCCCCGCCTCCCCATGCACCCCTGGCTCGTCAACAACAAGGAATACCTGAACAACGTGCAGGCCATGCGCCGCTACGCCGCCGAGTGCAGCGGGGTGGACGATGGAGTGGGAGAGGTCGTGGCGTGCCTGAAGCGCCTCGGGCTCGACGGCCGCACACTCGTCGTCTACAGCGCCGACCAGGGCTGGGGCGGCGGCCAGCACGGCCTCTGGGGCATGGGCGACCACTCCCGCCCCCTCCACGCCTTCGACGACACGATGCACATCCCGTTGATCTTCCGCCAGCCAGGCGTCGTGCCCGCGGGGCGGACCTCGGATGCGATGGTCTGCACCTACGACTGGATGCCCACGCTCCTGAGCCTCCTCGGTCTCGGCGACAAGGTGCCCGCGAAGCCCCCCTCGCCCGGCCGCGACTTCGCGCCCGTCCTCCACGGCCAGGCCATCGAGTGGGAGCAGGCCGTCTACTACGAGTTCGAGGACACCCGCGCCATCCGCACCCCCGACTGGAAGTACATCCACCGCCATCCCGCCGGCCCGCACGAGCTCTACGACCTGAAGGGCGATCCTGGCGAGCTGAAGAATCTCGTGGACAACCCCGCCCACGCGGAGGCCAGGCATGAGCTGAAGGCCCGCCTCGACGCCTTCTTCGCCCGCTACGGCGACCCGCAGTACGACCTCTGGCGTGGCGGCCGCTCGAAGGCCGGCCGCATCATCAAGCCGCGCCCGAAGGCAGAACCTCACCTGGGAGCGGACTCAACGAGCGGCACGCTGTAGATGCTCACGTCCTCCAGCTCGCCGGCGAAGAAGTCGCCTTCCAGGCTCCGCCCGACCAGGCACGTGGCGGCGCGCAGGTCGTCGGGGTTCAGCGTGATGCCATTGCCTCGCGCGACCGTCTTGCCGTCAACCTGAAGGATGCCCGTGTCGCCGCTGAGGACGAGGCTCAGCTCGGCCCATCTGCCGCTCGGGATCGGGACCGAGGACCGCAGCGTTTGCGTCTGCCCACCCTTGGTGATGAGGAACGCGGGCCGGCCGGCCTCGTCCGCGTGGGTCAGGTACATGCGCGTCTTTGCGTCGGCGGCGAACTCGACGAGTCGCTGGTTGGGCTTGCCGCCCTGGTGCTTGAGGGTGACGACGAGCGACAGGTCGTGCAGGTCGGCGACGCCTCGGGGCAGCTCGAGGAACTGGTCGCGGCCGTTGAGCGCCAGCGCTGTGCCCGAGGTCTGGACGCTGAACTCCACCTTCTGCTTGCTGCCATAGCTCTGGACGTAGGACCAGGACTTCGTTGCCTTCCTTTCGGGGTGCTGCACCGTCTTGGGATTGCCGTGCGGGATGGCGTGGGTGGCTCCATAGGTGTCCCACGCGAGAAACGGGTGCTGGGTCTCGAACAGGTACTGGGCGTAGAGGCCGGCGAGCTCGATGTTGTGCTCCCCTGGGTTCTGGCCGATGCCCCAGCTCCAGGTGAACCAAACGCCGTTGTCAATCAGGTTGCTCTTGCGGTAGTGGCCGTCGAGGAGCGCGGTGCCGCCGACGCGGCCGCCCACGCCGGCGACGCCCTTGAGGGTCGCATTGCCGTAGACCTCGGCGCAGTCGCTGGCGGCAAAGGCGTGCTCGAGGATGCGCGCGCTGTCGCGGACCACGGTGTTGCCGGTGACGGTAGCATAGTCGCGGAGCTTTGCGCGGTCGCGGACCGTGGCGTTGCCGCCGACGACGGCGTGGCCGCTGACGCGCGCGTGGTCGCGCACGGTCGCGCCGTCCTTGACGACTGCGTGGTCCTCGATGCGGGCGTTGCCGAGCAGCTTAGCCTTGCCAAGCACCTGAGCGTTCGGCCCGACGTAGGCAGTCGGGTCCGCGTGCGCCGTGGCCGCCACGAAGCCGCCGCCGTTCGCGTGGCGCGCGCCCGGCTCCGTCGCCTTGTCGGGGACCAGCACGTCCAGCGGCTCGCAGCCCGTCAGCCGAACCTTGTACGGGAATCTCTCCTGCTCCGCGGAGCGGAAGTCGCCGGTCATCGGGATGGCCATGACCCTGGTCGGCGTGGCGCACACGACGAGGTACAGCTCCTTGATGTCCTTCTCCACCTTGAAGCGCAGGGCTTCTCCCACGCCGGCGATCTTCCCATAGCGAGGCTTGCCCGCGGCGTCCACGCCCACGAAGCTCGCACGCCAGTCGGAGCCCCGCTCCGCGTTCACGTAGCCCGACAGCTCGACCGATGCCTCGTCGGACACGGCCCTCAGCGGGCAGATGTTCCAGCCGAACTGCTGGGGCGCCATCTCCATCGGCGGCCGCAGCCAGCCCTCTTCATAGGGCACCGGCTCGAGCAGAACGCGCCCGTAGCGCAGGATCTCGTCCCTGCCCCGCGCCGCGTCCCGCTCATACAGGTCGGCGGGCTGGCCGCCGAAGATCTCGAAGTCCCACGTCACGCACCGCTGCACCATCCGCGCCCACTCGTAGGCGAGCGGCGTCGCAGGGTCGGGGTCGAAGCGCGGGAACGCGAGCCAGGGATACTCGTTCTTCTCGGTCTCGGTCCCCGCGTCGTACCAGAGCTTGGAGATGAACATCGGCCCATACTCGGGCGTCTGCGCGAGGTGCTCGAACATGAGCCGGGCGTGGTAGTAGCACCTGCCGTTGTCGGGGAAGAACATGCACACCCTCGCGCAACAGGTCGGCGGCACCGTCTGGTAGACGCCGGCATAGGTCTGCGGAAAGTTGGCGTGGGCTTCCCAATAGTTGCCCTGCATGGCCCCGCCGGTCTGGCCCTGGCAGCCGTGGACGAGTTCGTGCGGGTTGATGTGGCCCGCCCCCTGGCAGGCCCAGCCGAAGCCCAGCTTGCCGTCCCACCCCATCCAGCTCCCTTTGGAGGGCTGGATCGGAATCTTGTACTTGATGCCGTCGCCACGGAACTCGGGCTTGCTGCTCACGACGCCTATGCGGAGAGCAAGCCTCTCGGAGTAGAGGTGGTAGAGCTTCTCGGCCAGCTCGAACATCCCGGGCACCCGCTCGTGGAACCGCGCCGTTTCCTTCTCATCCCACGCGGCCATCTCCTTCTTGTCCACGCAGTGGCGGAAGTGGGCCGACTCCTTCGCCCACCACTTGTCCTCCTCGGTCCGCCACCACGAGTGCAGCTCCGTGCCGAGCAAGATGCCGCCCTGGAAGTTGTGGGCGATCTCCGCCTCGCTCAGGGCCTCCGCGTGCAGGCGCACGGCGGCCAAGTCGCCAGCGAAGGAGGGCTTGCCGGCGGATTCGCCCCCGAGCACCACCACGTGGCCCTTGCGGATGGCCATCCTGCGAGGCCCGGTCAAGACCTCTTTGCCGTCCAGGTGCCACGTCTCCGCGCCTGCCTTGCAGTTCACGACGATGTGGCGCCACTTGTCCGAGCCATTGAACGCGGCGGGATAGGCCAGCGGCGCCGACGTCTCCGCCCCATCCTCCGATTGCCAGCCGAGGATAACTTCCCCCTTCGACGGCCTCTCGTCGCGCACCCAGACCTCGAGCGCCATGTCCTCCGCACCCGCCGCGGCGTCCTCGACGGCGAAGTTGCCCTTCATCATGTCGTTGCCATCGAAGCGGACCGCCGGCGATTCCGGGGTGGAGACCCATCGCGGGTACTTCTCGTCCCGCTGGGTGTGGGGCACGTGCAGGCCGAAGTCCCCGAACGCCCCGCCGACCTGGTTGCGCCTGCCGCCGCCCGAATAGCCGCAGTTGTACCAGTGGAGCGCGGTGTCCTTCTCAAACGTGCGGGACACCATGAACAGCGCGTGCAAGTCCACGTCGAGCCTCCCGGCCACCGCGAGCTTGCCGATCCGCTCGCCGGTCACAAGCGACTTCTCCAGCTCCGCGCCCAGTCCCGTCCGCGGCCACAGCAAGGCAAGGGCCACAGCTCCCGCGAAGGCCCGTGATCCCGGCATCGCTCCATTCATTCGACATCACTCCTACGAGGCCCACAGCCCCAACCTCAAGTCTGAGCACAATACCCGAACGTCGCCGTTCCCGCAAGCCGGCAACGGAGCTGGGAACTGCCGAAGCACGCGATGAGCAGGAGGGGCAGCGGCGGGCGAGCTACTCGGTCGTGGCATCGAGGGGCTTGGCCCTCAGGCGGCCGAAGATGGAGACAATGCGGAAGAAGCTCTCGACCCCGCCCCGGCAGAACTTGACGTGCGTCGCGTCGGCCAGGTCCTGGTCCAGCGTGGGGTCCATCGCCAGCCAGTCGCCGACCCACACCTCGGGCCAGGCGTGGTAGTAGAGGCCCTCGCCCCCCTTGAGCGCGGTGACGCCAGCGACCTTGCGGGCGGGGATGCCCGCCGCGCGAGCCAGGGCCACGAAGAGCACCGTGTGCTCCAGGCAGTCGCCCTCGCGCGTCTTGAGCACCTCCGCGGCATTCGAGAGGGCCGCGGAGTTCACCTTACGGATGTTCTTGTAGACCCACGCGTTGATCCTGCTGGCCGCGGCCAGGAGGTTGCGCTCGCTGCCCACGATCTCGGCGGCCAGAGCCCTGATCTCGAGCTGGTCCGACTGGGCGAATGGGCTGGGCGAGAGCTCCTCGGCGAACTTCTCGCGGTCCACGGGGAGCCGCGCCAGCCGGCCGGCCGGCACGGCCCGAGCGACGACCTCCACCACGTGGGCGCCCCCGCTCCCGGCCGACCAGCGCTGGCGGCCATCGCTGACCAGCAGCTCGGAGTCCTCGATCCCATGTATCTCGAACCTCATCCCGCGGAGCGCCGCGGGGTCCGGCGGAGCGGGGTCCAGCCGCAGGCAGCCCAGCCGCACCAGGTCGGCGGTGTACCGCACGTCCCTGGCCTGCTGCTCGGGTTCCAGGCGGAGCACGAACATCTGCCCGACCTTTTGCTCCAGAACGAGGCCGCGCTCGTCCACTACCATGTCGCCGCTCACCCCCAGCTCGGGGATGCGCCCCTCGAAAATCCCCACGCGCGTCCGCACGCCGTTGACCACGATCTCCTTCCGTTCCCGCAGAACGACCTTCCCCTGGTACTCCTTGAGCGTCAGGGGCTCGACGAAGGCATACGTCGCCTCCTCCCCCGGCTTGGCGGCCTCGGCGGCGAGGCACTGCGACGTCACCCAGTCCCGCAGGCACTCGGCCGGCTTGGGGAGGTCCTTCGTCTGAGGGGGCAGCCCGCCGGCCCGCATCGTGCCCACGGCCTTGTCGCCCCGCACCGTGACCGTCGCCTGCATCTCCTTCCCTTCGCTCTTGAAGCGGCAGGCGGCCTCGTGGAGCTCGCCCGTGCGGAAGTACGTCCGCGTGTCCGCAATCTCCACGTCCTCCTGCCGGCCGAACGTGGCGAGCTTCAGCCACATCTGGAGGTTCATCGTCACGGCGGCCCGCCCGCCGACCCTGGCCTCTCGGCACTCGGCGAGCGCGTAGCCCGACTTCTTGCCCTGCACGTAGACCCCGTACCAGTATCGCTTGCCCAGGAGCCTCTGCACCACGTCCTCGGGCGTCGGCTCGGCGGCGCCGCACAAGGCGAGCGGGGCGAGCGTGGCCAGCGCTGCCACTTTCCGCTTCAAGCTGGCCCGCACGCGCAGCGACAGGGTAGCCATCATCAAGCCTCCTCGTACGCCAGCTCTGGCTGGCCCGGAGGCTTGGGGGGCTTCCGAAGTTCCGGGGGAACGGGTGGGAAGTCGTCGGCACGGAACAGCGGCCCCTGGAGCACCTCGTCGAGCAAGTCGGCCTGGCGCGGATACTCGGCCAGCGTCGCCTCCAGAACCCACAGAAGCTCCAAGAACTCAGTCGTGAACTGCTCTGTCCACCGCTCGGGCCGTATGTCGTCGAGCGGCGACGACTTGCGGCCGTACCCGCCCCTCATCCGGTACCGCAGCCACGACTTCACGACCTCCAGGCCCGACACCTGGAACTCCCACACCGACTTCTCCACGGGCGCGAACTCCCCTTCGCCGACCCGCAGCGTCTTCGTCGCCTCGTCGTAAGCGAAGCTGTCAGGATAGCGGTCCGCGTCGCCTGGCACTGCCTTGGTGCATCGCGCCTTCCCATCCGGCACGATCCCCGGCTGCTCCCCTGCCGGAACAAACCGCTCACCGTAGGTGTGGAGCCAGAGGAGTCGGCGCCCGATCGCCACCGCCTTCTTGAAAGTAGCTGCGCGCTTCGTGATGGGGACGCGCACCTCAACACGTCCGAGTTCCCTGGCGAACGTGCTGGCGTAGCATGGGTGAGCGAGCACCGCGTACACATACGCGGCTAGGTCTTCCGCGCTGACTCCCAGCTCGGTGGCTGCTCTGATCGTCTCCAGCGTAGCGTCAGCCATGTTCGCTTGAGTGCCCTCCGCGTCGCGATAGAGGGGAATGGCGTCTTTGCCGCCGCGGCCGGAGAAGCAGTGCAGGTCAGGGACCGCGCCACACACGGTAAGGGCAGGCCCCGTGCCTAGCGGCTCCGAGAGCAGCGTGGTGAAGAATAGCTGACGGGGGCCCGCCACACGCCAGAAGCCCGGGCGGGGGCATGAGATAAGGCGCCCGTCTGCGAAGAGGAACCTGCGGTCAAATGACCGGAATGCATAGCGGCGCACGGGAGGCGGCAGGGCATCTGGAGGCAGTTCCGCGATGGGCGTGGTTGAGGCGCCATCGGTCAACACGGTGCCGCACCTCCTCGCCACCATGCGGTCCCCGCTTTCCCTGAATGCTCCAGCGCGATCCGCGGAGTCCATGAGTGCCCGCCAACGCCGCCGGAGCGTACCCTCGTCGGCGGCCACCGGCCACGTGCGTTTGATCTCGACACCCGAATGCTGCCACGGGAAGAGGTCCGTGAGGAGTGGCCAGTCGAAGAACCGCCCGTTGCTCGCGGGGTGGAACGGTGCCTGAAGGCGCGTCGGGCATTGCTGCCAGGGGATGTCCTTGAATGAACGGATGGCGGCGAGCCCGGCCAGCTTCTCATCGCGTGTGCCCTCGAGGCAGGCGTAGTGGACGACCGCCGGCTTGTCGCGACTGGGCTTGCCGTAGCAGGCTGCAATGGCGACGGCAACGGGGGTCTGGATCTCGAAGACGTTCTCGCTCCGCCGCGCGCCGCGGCCCTCGCCGCCGAGGTCTATGATCCAGATTTCGTCACAGAGACGCCGCATGTGCTCGCGCATGCCAGCAAAGGCGTCGCCCGTGAGGTAGGACGATGCGCTGATGAAGGAGACGATGCCCGGCCCGGCCGCGCCCTTCTGCTCGAGGACCTTCCAGAGCGCCCAGCGCCAGAAGTAGACGTAGAGGTTGTAGAGGTTCTTCACGTGGCCGCCGTGGCCGGCTTCGATGGCGGGCTGGATGAAGTGCCTGAGGATGGCCTTCTGAGGGTCCCCCTCGTCGCCCCAACGCACCCAGCCGCCCGTGCGGGCGCGGGCCCGCTCGTCCTTGGGGTCGGCGGCCTCGTGCCTGTCGTAGGGCGGGTTGCCCAGGCACACCAGCACAGGCACCTTGTCCTTCACCTTCAGAGCACTGGCGTGCTGTTTGGCGAGGACATCCAGGAACTGCGGGAACTCTCCCGTCTTGGCATTGGGCGACTCGAGAGTGTCCGTGAGGTAAATCCCCACGCCGTCGTCTGGCAGCTCGCCGCCGCGGTCTTGAAGCGCGCGGGTGACACGCAACTGCGCGACCGCGAACGGTCCCGCCATGATCTCGAAGCCGTAGAGGTTCCGTGCGAGGGCCGTGGCCCGGCCGCTCACTGCGCCCGCGCCCTCGCGCTTGCCCATCCGGCCCACGGCGTGCTCGATCACGCCCAGCAGATAGGTCCCGGTGCCGACCGCGGGGTCCAGCGTGACCACGTCGGGGTTGGCGAAGCCGTGCGCCTTATGGAGCCTTGTCGCGAGCAGCTCGTCAATCAGGCGAACCTGTGCTTGGACGACCTCGACGGGCGTGTAGTAGACACCGGCGTCCTTGCGCAGCTTGGGGTCATATGCGCCAAGGAACTTCTCGTAGAAGTACAGCCAGGGGTCCTTCTCCTGGGTGGCGAACGCCTGGGGCGGGATGGCGTTGATCACGCGCTGGAGGAGCCGCAATGAGGCGGACAGCTCGACTTGGATCGCGGCGTCCGTGAGCACCAGAAGCGCGCGAGACAGAAGGCTGTGGCGGCTGGCGAGGCGGTCCACGGCGTCGGCGACGTGGGCCGTTGGGCTCCCCTCGCTGCGCGCCAGCAGCAGGGCGAAGGTCACGGTCTGCGCATAGGCGTCGGCGAACCGCGCGTCGTTCGCCTGGGGGAAGAGCAACTGGCGCCAGTCCCGCGCCAGCCGCTCCAATGCGGATGACCTGGCTCGGAGGGCGTCCAGCACGTCCTCGCGAAGCATCTTGCACAGGGGTGCGAGAAGCCTGGCCAGCTCTTCGGCCTTCCGCGGCACCACGGGTTCCCACGCAAGGAAATCGCGCAGGATGGCCAGGAGCGCCTCAGCGTCCTGCGCGCCCACCGCTCGCCCGCCATCGGCGCAGATGTCCCCAGCCAAGCGTAGCAACGGCCTGGCCAGTTCCCCCTGTCGCCACAGGCTCCACTCGTTGCCGTCAGTGTACAGGAGGTTGGGCTGGTCGAGGAAGCGCTTCCACTGCTTCGCGTCGGCCCCCGTGAAGCGCCTCGGGTCCGCGCCTTTGCCAGGCGCCTTCAGCTCGGCGTAGCCCGCGAACACACCGCCCGCATGGACCGCATAGTCCGGCCTGCCGAGGCGGCCGGGCAGAAACACCTCACCCTTGCAGACGACACCAACGCGGACGGCTTCGCCGATCGCCTCAAACAGCGCCTCAAACGGCCCGCGAAGCTGGTCCTCTGGCCCGCCGTGGCTCAAGGCGCTGGACTTCTTCTTGACCGCATCCCCAAACGCTCGGAGCGCGCTCAGAGCCTGTTGCTCTTCATTCACCGGGGTATCCCCGACAAGTAGTGGCGGCGCGGCTGCTATTGCACCACAAGTAGCGCATGTTGTCAAGAGGCGCGTCGCGGCGAATGGAGGGCGTGGTCACGGGCCGCCTCAGGCCGCGTGCGGATCGAGGGCGTCGCGCAACCCGTCGCCGAGGAAGTTGAGGGAGAGGAGGGTGAGAGAGAAGGTGACGCCAGGGAAGACCATGAGCCAGGGGCAGACCTCCATCGAGCGGGCGCCCTCGGCGATGAGGGTGCCCCAACTCGGCATGGGGTGCTCGACGCCCAGGCCCAGGAAGCTCAAGAAGGCCTCCTGGAGCATGACGGCGGGGACGTTGAGGGTGGCGTAGACGATGACGACGCCGAGGAGGTTGGGGACGATGTGTCGGAAGATGATGCGGCAGGGGCCGGCCCCCAGCCCGCGAGCGGCCTCGACGAACTCGCGTTCCTTTAGCGAGAGGACCTGTCCCCGCACGATTCGCGCGGTGGTGAGCCACTGGACGGCGCCGAGGGCGATGAAGAGGTTGAGCAGGCTCCGCCCAGCCACCATCACGATGAGGATGACGAGGAACATGAAGGGCAGGCCGTAGAGCACGTCCACGAAGCGCATCATCAGATTGTCCGTGCGGCCGCCCACGTAGCCCGCGATGGCGCCGTAGGAGACGCCGATGACGAGGCTCACGAGCGTGGCGACGACGCCGACGGCGAGCGACACGCGGGCGCCGTAGAGGAGGCGTGAGAGCAGGTCACGACCGAGGGCATCGGTGCCGAGCCAGTGGGAGCCGCTGGGCGGCGTGAGGGCCTCGGGCAGGTTGACGGCCTCGTAGGGGTAGGGAGCCAGGAGGGGGGCAAGGAGCGCCAGAAGCCCGAGGAGGAGCAGGAATCCCGCGCTCACCGCGGCCAGACGATTCGCCACCAATCGGCGGAAGGCCAGGCGGCCGGGGCTCATGCTCTCGGGCAGTTGTGCCGCGCTCATTCGAGGCGAATCCTGGGGTCGAGGATGGCGTGGACGAGGTCCACGACGAGATTCAGGACGATCAGGAGCGTGCTGTAGACGATGACGGTGCCGAGCGCGAGCGTGTAGTCGCGGCTCGTGGCGGCATTGACGAAGTGGCGGCCCATGCCGGGGATGTCGAATATCTGCTCGATGACGAATGAGCCGGTGAGGATGCTGGCCGTGGCCGGGCCGAGGTAGGAGACGAGCGGCCCGAGGCCGAGGCGGAGCGCGTGGCGGCGGACGATGGCCGGCTCCGAAAGCCCTTTCGCCCGCGCCGTGCGGATGAAGTCCTGCCGCAGCACTTCGAGCATTCCGCCGCGCGTCAGGCGTGCGATGCGGGCCGCGTAGGCCAGGCCGAGGGCCGTCGCGGGCAGCACCAGATGTCCCACCGTGCCCCAACCCGACGTTGGGAGCCAGTGGAGCGTGAGTGCGAAGAGCGTGACCAACAGAGGCGCGAGCACCATGCTGGGGATGGACACGCCGAGCATCACCAGCCCCATCGCGGCGTAGTCGGCGGCCTGGTTGTGGTGGAGTGCGGCGTAGACGCCCGCTAGGCCGCCGACGAGGAGCGCGATGAAGAGCGCCGTCGCGCCCAGGAGCGCCGAGCGGGGCAGGCCCTCGGCCAGAATCCTGTTCACAGAGCGGTCGGGCTGGGAGAGCGACGGCCCGAGGTCGCCCGTCGCGAGCCGCCCGAGATAGCGGAGGCACTGCACGGGCATGGGGTCGTTGAGGCCGTACTTCTTCTCGAGGGCCTGCCGCACCTCGGGGCTGAGCGCCCGCTCCTGGTCGAAGGGGCCGCCTGGCACGAGCCGCATGAGGAAGAACGAGAGCAGCACGATTGCCAGGAGCGTGAGGGCCGACGAAAGCAGGCGGCGAAGGAGGAATGTCACCATCGGTCGGAGCCTATGCGTGTCCTTGTAGCGACAAGCGTCCCGCTTGTCGAGGGGCGAAGAGAGCCGCAAGCGGGACGCTCGCGGCTACGTCATTCCGAGCGACGCTGAGTTGTCGGCTCATTCGCGCTCCGCGTCGAGGTGGATGTATTGGAACGGGTGGAAGTTGCGCGAGTTGTCGTAGACCCCTTTCACGCGGGGGCTGACGAGATAGGCGTTGACGTAGAAGTAAAGGGGGAGGATGGGCATCTCGTCGCAGACCAGGATGCGTTCGGCCTTCTGGTAGTTCTCCATTCGGCGGGCCTGGTCCGCCTCGCGGGCGGCCAGGGCGAGAAGCCTGTCGTACTCCGCGTGGCTCCAGCCCGTGCGGTTGTTGCCGTTGCCGGTGCCGAAGCAGTCGAGGAAGCTGCTGGGGTCCACGTAGTCAGCGACCCAGGATGAGCGGGCGATGTCGTAGTCGCGGGTCCGCATCGAGTTCTGGTAGACGCCCCACTCCTGGTTGAAGAGGGCGATGTGAATGCCGAGTTCGGTGCGCCACATGTGCTGAAGGGTCTCGGCGATCTGCTGGTGGGACTCGCTGGAGTTGTAGAGGAGGGTGAGGCGTGGGAAGGCGCGCCCGCCGGGAAAGCCTGCCTCGGCCAGGAGGCGGCGGGCCTCGGCGGGGTCACACCCAGAGCCTTCGGCGGGCGTGTAGCCGGGCAGGATGGGGGGGACGAAGCTCCGCGCGGGACGCTGCCCGGCGCGAAGCAGGTGGCGGGCGATGCTCTCCTTGTCCACGGCCAGGCTGAGCGCCTTCCGCACCCGCGGGTCGTCGAGGGGCGGGCGGGTGACGTTGAAGCGGAAGAAGTAGGTGTTGAGCTGCGGGGCGTAGCGGAAGCCTGGCAGGCGGGCGGCGTCGGCGATCTTAGGGCCCGGCACCTCGCGAATCCAGTCCACCTCGCCGGCCAGGTACTTCTTCAGCGCCGTCTCGGAGTCTGTGATGGCGAACACGCGGACCTCGTCGAGGGCGACGCGAGCGGCATCCCAGTAGCGTGGGTTGCGCCGCAGCACGATGCGCTCGAAGGGGCGCCATTCGGCGAGGGTGAACGGCCCGTTGCAGACCAGGTGCTCGGGGCGGGTCCAGGCCCTGTCGTGGGCCTCGATGCACCGGCGCTGGACTGGGGCGAATGTGGCGAAGGCGGCGAGTTCCAGGAAGTAGGGCACGGGGTTGCGGAGGCGGACCTCGAGCGTCCGCTCGCCGAGGGGCTGGAAGGACTCGACGCACTGGAAGAGCGAGGCATAGGCGGCGCCGGTATCGGGCCGCAGCACGCGCTCCCAGGCATAGGTGAAGTCGGCGGTCGTGACGGGCGAGCCGTCGCTCCAAAGCGATGGCCTGAGGTGGAAGCGATAGGTGCGACCGCCATCCTTCACCTCCCAGCTCTCGGCGATGCCGGGCACGGGGCGAAGTGTCCGTGGGTGAAGCGAGGTGAGGCCCTCAAAGAGGGCGAGGGCCACCGTGATGTCGGGCAGGCCGACCATGCGGGCGGGGTCGAGGGTTTGGGGCTCCGAGCTGTTGTTGTAGCGGAGCACCTGTGGCCGGAACAGGTCCTTGGGCGGCGGGGGCGGGAGCGGCTCGTCGGGCGAGAGGGTGGGAATCGCGTAGGGCGGCAGGGGCGGAGCGGGACGCCGGCTGCGGGCCAGCAGCAGCGCCCCCCAGCCGCCCAGCAGCCCCAGGGCGGCGAGAAACATCGCCACGCCAAGCCAGCCAGCTCTGTTGCCCATCGCCAGCGCCTCCCACGGCCCCGACCCTCTCCCTACCCTCTCCCTGGAAGGGAGAGGGGTCTGAACCCCCCTCCCTCTCAGGGAGCGGTAGGGGAGGGTCGGGCCTGTGGTTTGACAGTAGCCGCCGTGTTCCGTATAATAGCGGCTAATCCGTGAACGTCAAACGCATGTGACCCGTGTTAGGGATCCCGATGAAGATCAAGAGACGCAACAGCACGCTGCACCGCGTTCGCCAGAAGGGCTTCCGGGCGCGGATGAAGACGCGCGGCGGGCGGGCCGTCATCAACCGCCGCCGCGCCAAGGGCTGCAAGCGTTTGGCTCCGACCCGCCACGAATGAGTGGTGGCCCCCTCCCGTGCGGCTGATCGTCACGGCCGACCTGCACTATGAGTTCGCCGAGTTCCGCCCGCGGGTGGACGCGCTGGCCGCCGAGGTCTGCCGCGTCGGGGGCGACGTGTTGGTCCTCGCGGGCGACACGTTCGCCCAGGACCTCTCCCTCCTCGCCCATTGCCTTCACCTCTTCGACGGCTTCCGCGGCGAAAAGCTCCTCATCGCGGGCAACCACGACCTGTGGACCCGCACGGGCGACTCCTTCGCCCTCTACGACCGCCTCATCCCCGAGGCGGCCCGCGCCTGCGGGTTCCACGACCTGGACACGGCGCCGCGGGTGATTGGCAACGTGGGCTTTGTCGGCACCATCGGCTGGTACGACTACTCGTTCCGCGACCAGGCCCTCGGCATCCCCCTCCGCTTCTACGAGCACAAGGTGGCCCCAGGCTACGCCCGCCACGACTGGCGTTTCGGCCACCTGCTGCGAACGGCCGACGACATCTCGCCCAACGGCCTCCGCGCCAACTCCCGCTGGATGGACGGCGAGATGATCCGCTGGACCCTAGACGACCCCCGCTTCAACCGGATCACCCTCGACCGCCTCGAGGCCCAGCTCGCGGCCGTCGAGGGAGGCGTCCGCACCATCGTCGCCGTCACCCACCACCTCCCCTTCGCCGAGATGCTCAAGCGGAAGGCTGACCCCACGTGGGGCTTCGGCAACGCCTTCATGGGCAGCGTGGGGCTGGGCGACACGCTTCGCCGCCACGACAAGGTGCGCCACGCCGTCTTCGGCCACAGCCACGCCCGCGACGCCCGCACCCTCGGCCCCATCGCCGCCCTCAACGTCGGCTGCACCTACCGAATGAAGCGATACGACGTGCTTGAGGTCTGAACGGCCGTGAACAACCGCGAGCGGTTCCTGCGGACGATGCGGTACGAGTCGGTGGACCACCCGCCGCTTTCGGTCGGCGGCCCGTGGCACGAGACGCGGCTCCGCTGGGAGGCCGAGGGGCTGCCGAAGGGGGCCGACCTCTACGACTACTTCGGCCTGGAGCCGCTCCGCATCGCAAACGTCAGCCCCGAGACCCGCCTCTTCCCGTCGTTCGAGCCGAAGGAGTTAGAGCGGACCGACGAGTACGTGGTCAAGGTGAACGCCCGCGGCGTGAAGGTGAAAGTCACGCGCGCGATGGAGCACAGCGGCGCCGAGCACTACATCGAGTACCCCATCAAAGGCCGCGGCGACCAGGCCTGGCTGGCCGAACGCCTCGACCCGCTGCACCCCGGCCGCGACGCCAACGGGTGGGGAAAGCGGCTCCGCGAGGCCAGGAAGTCCGACACACTGACGCTCGTGGACTTCGGTTCCTTCTACGGCGACCTCCACGAGCACATGGGCACGGAGGCGATGAGCCTGGCCCTTTACGACCAACCCGACTTCGTCCACTGGTACAACGGTCGCATCGCCGCCCTCTGCGAGCACGCCATCCGCAAGGCCGTGGGCACGGGGCAGGTGGACATGATGGGCGGACACGAGGACATGTGCTTCAAGAACGGCCCGCTGGTGTCACCCGCCATGTTCCGCGAATTCCTCGCTCCCTACTACCGCCGCACGGTGGGCCTGGCACGGCAGATGGGCCAGTGGCTGTTCTGGATGGACTGCGATGGCGGCATCCGCCCGCTGGTTCCGCTCTGGCTCGAGGTCGGCGTGAACCTGTTCGCCCCATGCGAGGTGGCGGCGGGGGTGGACGTGCGGCAGATTCGCTCCGAGTTCGGCCGCGAGGCCCGCATGCTCGGCGGGATAGACAAGCGCGCCCTCGCCGCAGGCCCCGCCGCCATCGAGGCCGAAGTCCTTCCCAAGCTAGCCGTCGCCCGCGACGGCGGCTACCTGCCCGACATTGACCACGGCATCCCGCCCGATGTTCCCTTCGCTCACTACCACTACTACATCGAGCTCCTCAAGGCCGAATACGGCCTGCGTTGAGGAGCTTGTGCAATTTGGTTCGGGTTATGCTTGGGTGTTCGTTCTGGGAGCCCCGTCAGGGGCGATGGATCATTAGCCCACGGCGTAAGCCGTGGGAACACGGGCCGCAGCGAAAGCCAGCCCCGTCAGGGGCGATGGATCATTAGCCCACGGCGTAAGCCGTGGGAACGCGGGCCGCAGCGAAAGCCAGCCCCGCAAGGGGCGATGGAGCATTAGCCCACGGCGTAAGCCGTGGGAACGCGCGGTGCAACGGATGACCAGCCCCGTAAGGGGCGGCAGATGACAGAAAAGGGACACGCTCATGGCCCACACCTACACCCACCTTCTCTACCACGCCGTGTTCAGCACCAAGGGGCGCGTCCCGTGCCTCGATGGCGACCTGAGGCCCGACCTGTTCGCCTACATGGGCGGCATCGTGCGGGAGCTGCGTGGCAAGGCCTATATCGTCGGGGGGACGAACGACCATGCCCACCTTCTCATGACCCTCCCGCCCACCGTAGGCATCGCAGAGGCATTGCGGACCATCAAGGCCAATTCCTCGGGGTGGGTGCACGAGGCGTGGCCGTCGCGCCGGGGGTTCGCGTGGCAGGCCGGATATGGGGCGTTCACCGTCAGCCAGTCCAACAGCCGTTCCGTCGCGGCATACATCGCCGACCAGGAGGAGCACCATCGGAGGAGGTCGTTCCAGGAGGAATTCCTGGCGTTGTTGAGGAAGCACGGGATCGAGTACGATGAGCGCTACCTGTGGGACTGAGGGGGTCGTCTTCCGCCCCTACGGGGCTGGGGGTGGGTGGCTTGGGACGTTCCCACGGCTTACGCCGTGGGCTAATGTCCTAGCGCCCCTGACGGGGCGGGGACATGGGGGGCCTGGTTCCCACGGCTTACGCCGTGGGCTAATGTTCTCCAGCCCCTGACGGGGCGGAAGCCAGGCAGTGAGGAAGAGAGCGTGCCTTCCGACGGCGCGCTGGACGTCAGAAGTAGGCTGCTGTCGCCTGGAACGCCCTCGGAATCTCGTCGCGGTTGATGGCAAGGAGGTCGCGGTAGAGGGCGTGGGCGGCGTGGGTGTTGTGCTTGACGGGATAGGCGTAGAGGGCGTGGTAGAGGGTCCGCGGGTCCTCGGTGGCGATGGCGTCGCCGAGGAGTGTCTGGTGGGTGGCA
>Ga0194125_10003512_pt1 | contig 25220 bp, 20 predicted proteins | sample TA2KigC250mmetaG_FD_148626 | JGI IMG/M metagenome (GOLD analysis project Ga0194125, IMG submission 148626) | Freshwater microbial communities from Lake Tanganyika, Tanzania - TA2015034 Kigoma Deep Cast 250m | ecosystem: Environmental > Aquatic > Freshwater > Lake | place: Tanzania: Lake... | reverse complement strand
TATAAAAGCTGGGTTCATCACAGGCCACAATCACCATGGCGCCGTTTAGGCCTGCATAGGGGAGGTGAAAGAGCACATCTGAGGCGACAAAAAAACCCGCCCCTTTAAAAATGACCATGCTCTTTCCTCCTGCAATAGCGACTGCAGCTGCCACTTCGGAAGCCACTTTCTCATTGATGGAATATTCAAAATGATAATCAAAATACTTGGAAAGTTCAGACAGGGTATCGGATATTTCTGAAGACGGTGTCCCCGGATAACACGATGCCACCCAGACCCCAGCCTCAATGGCCCCTCTGGCAATGGCTTCATTACCTAAGACATAAATCTCTTTGCCTGATATTTTGCTTCTCAATTCTTCAATGCCCATCTTCATCCTCTCAGGAAATTATTAATTAAAATTAACCCCCTTTCTAAATTATGTCAACGCTATCATCTCATTAGACAATAGGGTTATTATGGGCACAAATGATTTTGCTCAAAAATTGGCAGGGCAGATTTTTTATGTCAAATTGCCATCTGTCGGTAGAGAGGTGGAGCAGGGGAAGTCTTATGGTTCGATGGAGTCTGGCAAATGGGTTGGAAGAATTTTCATTCATTTCTCTGGAGGGGCAGGATCAGCCATGAGCAAACCCCGACCTTAAAGTCAGGTAGTTTAGGGATTGACTTGTAGGATAATATCCGGTAGTATTTATTCATACCAAGATGCGTGGAGGTAATAAGATGGGAACTGCTGTCAAAAAAACAATCTCTCTTCCCCCAAAACTTGCAAAAGAGATTGAAGACATATCCCGTGAGGAAGGAAAGCCTCTAAGTGCGGTGATTCAGGATGCCCTCCGGCTTGCCAGAAAGGAAAGAATCAAAAAGGAATTCTATCAGATTCAGGATTACTGGAGTCGCAAGGCAAAGGAGAAAGGGATTCTTAGTGAGAAAGATCTGGAAAGGTATTTAAAAAGGTGAGAGTGGTTTTTGACACAAATATCTTTATCTCGGCGTTTGTCATTCCCGGAAGTCTGGCTGAGAAGGCAATTATCAAGATCATCGAAGAAGAGGATTCTTTGTTGATATCAATGGATATTATCGATGAGGTTCTATCGGTTTTCTCCTCAAAGTTTGGCCGTGACAGAGAGGGACTTAGTCATGTTGCTGTCACTCTTTCGGAGCTTGCTGAATTGGTGAAGCCAACCAGGCGGGTCAAACTTTTGAAGGATGAACCTGACAACAGGATACTTGAATGTGCAATATATGGCAAGGCCGATCTCTTAGTAACCGGAGACAAAGAGATCCTTCAACTGCGAGAATACAAAGACGTAAAGATAATAACCCTAAAAGAATATCTTGAACTTTGAAAAAGAGGTTGTCACCTGTTAAGTCAAGAAACCGAAAGCCCCTAAGACTGCAAGCTGAGTTTGAGGAGGAATGGGAGCTTCGTTTCGGCCCTGATAATCGATTTCGTGGTACAAAAATGTCGAGACCAATAGAATAGTCTGTATCTAATTGTTATTGAATCAGAATATAAGACTCGCCCCCAAGATACTCGAAATCTGAGAGGTATATTCTGTGAACCAAGAAGTACCCGAGCACAGGGAGGCATTGGAAAGAAGTTAGAGAAATTTATGACATCTGAAGATGTGACCCTACTGCACCCTTTAGGGGCTGGAATTCACGTCGGCCCCGGGGGAGGGTCAGGCCTATTTTATTAAAGAAATCTGGACACCTTATGTATGAGGAGGTTTAACCCATGGGAGATACTTTTCCTAAATTCAAAGCCGCGGCCATCCAGGCCGCTCCCGTATTCCTAAACTGTGAGGCCACTGTGGACAAAGCATGCCAGCTGATACTGGAGGCTGCCAATCGAAGCGCCCAGCTCATCGTCTTCCCTGAGGTTTTCATCCCCGGCTATCCGTACTGGAACCGACTGGACAACCCTTTTCGCGGGAAAAAGTATTTTTGTGAACTCGTCAAAAACGCCGTAGCGGTTCCCAGCCCTGCAACTGAAAAGCTCTGCCATTGCGCCCGCCAGGCCAACGCCATGGTCGTCATGGGGATCAACGAAAAAATCCCCGAGACGCTGGGCACCATCTTCAACTCCAACCTGATGATCGACTGCCAGGGAAAGATCATAGGCTGCCACCGTAAACTAGTCCCCACTTTCATTGAAAAGCTGACCTGGGGAGGAGGGGATGGCCGCAGTCTGCGTGTTTACGACACCGATTGTGGCAAAGTGGGGACACTGATCTGCGGCGAGAATCTCAACCCATTGGCGCGCTTCGCTCTGTTCGCCCAGGGGGAGCAGGTGCATGCGGCCAACTACCCGGGGCAGCCGGCAGGTGATGAATCCAACCATGACATCCGCCATACCATCGAGATCCGCAGCGCCGCCCACTCCTTCGAGGGGAAGGTTTTTACCATAGCTGCCTGTAGTGTCTTCACCAAAGTAATTGCAAATCTTCTGGGGGATACGGAAGAAAAAAAGCGGATGGTTGGTAAAGGCAGCATCGGCTTCTCCGGTATCTTCGGACCAAATGGGAAATTGCTTGCCGGCCCGCTAGATCCCAACGAAGAGGGTATGGTGATCGCCGAAATAGACATCGAGCAGATCATCGAGGCGAAGCTCCATCACGACATCGTGGGGAATTACAACCGCTTCGATGTCCTTTCGCTGAATATCAACCGACGCCCGCAGAAGGCGATCTGGGAGATGCACGGGGGCGAGGTGTCCAGCGATTCTGAAGGTTTGGAGGAAATCAGGAGTCGCCTGGATAAGCTGGAAGCAAGGATTCAGGCTTTATCACCAGACACGGAAAAACCATGATCAATTCGATTAATCTACACAACTAATGATACGCAGATCAACCTTTACTCCAGACAAAGATTAGCAGTGTCTCCGAGCCAGGCTAGGATTGGACAGTATACAGTGCGGGTCCCGGAGAAGGAAGGAAATTCGAGTGTCCCGCGAGAAGAAGAAAAGGAGATATGAATGAATCAAAGGTTAATCCCGCTGGTGCCTAGTTCCAATCCAACGAAGAATTCCACGATCCTCCAAGCTGAACCAGAGCCGCTGGAAATAGACCTGAAGAGAATGGCTATTGTAGTAGTAGATATGCAAAATGCCCTCATCAGCAAGGGGGGAATGATTGATTTGCTTGGGGTACACGATGTCTCCAAGCGCCAGAAGATAATTGCTCCCTTCAAACGTGTAATTGATGCGACACGGACGCATGGGTGCAAGATTGTGTACACTGTTGACCGGTGCTCGGCTGATTTCCGTGAGTGTGGTGGTCCCGATTCACCCTTCTGGTATAAGAGTGTCAACCTTAATGCCTACCGCGATCATCCTGAATGGCGGGAAAAATTACTGATACGCGGCACATGGGGCAGTGAGATAGTCAATGAGCTTATGCCATTGAGTGGCGACATAATTGTTGAAAGTCAAAGGCTGAGCACCTTCTTCGGGACAAACATGGACATGATACTCAAGATGTATCACATCAAGTACTTGCTTTTTGGCGGCATAACTACCAACATCGCTGTAGAGGCAACTATGAGAGATGCCTTCTACCTTGACTATTTCCCAATCTTGATGGCGGACTGCGCTATGAACAGCGGCCCTCCGTTCATGCAGGAAGCTACCATATTTAACCTCAAATACCACTACGGCTGGATTACGAATTCGGAGGCAGTCATTAAAGCTTTAAAGTAGGCGAGAGGCTATCGGGGCTTTGCACAAAGCAGTAGCTTCATTGAGTTCCTCAGATCCTTCGATAGTGAAATAAGCGAAGAAGGGCTAAGAGAATTTGTTGTCCATTTCGGTTTATGTTCCCGCTTTATGTTCTACTGCATTAGGTAATGTTCATAAAGTTTGTATATTCCAAGCAGGAAACAACAGGGTGGCGGTGTAGATATTTCTTTGTTTTCAGGGGAAAAAGCCTGGGTTCAGAAGCAAACTTTCGTGAAATATAAGCAAAGTCAAGGATAAAGATTCGACCCCAAATCACACCGTAAGGCGCTTGCCCCCGCCTGCCGGCGGGCAGGGGTAGACAGGTAAAGCGTTGGAAAACGGACTAAGGCTCCTTCCTTTCAATATCTTCAATCGTCTCAAAATCTTCATCATATGAATAAAGTTCGCGCAACCCTTGATATTTCATAAAAACAGCATTGTAGGCGTCAACGAAATCAATATTCTTCCTCGCATAAAGGACAAGTGCGTCTGCCAGGACATCTTTATCAGGAACGAGTAGATTTTCAGTACCCAGAATCACAGAAACCTTTTCAATGACTTCGGCTTTCGGTACTTTGTAGTAGGACAGGAGTGTCCATATCAACTCAGCGATGACCATCCCTGATGTTGAAATGGCTATTCCCCCTTCTAACGCCCTCTTGAACATCTGCCTGCATATCTCATATTTCGAAGGATCATCTTTGGTGAGATATCTCAGAAATATATTGGTGTCGACGAATTTATTCTCCATTGGTTCAACCCTTCGTGGCAATCTTCTTGGCAACTCGTCTTTTAACCTCTTCTCTAACTTTCTTGAATTCGATAGGCTTTTCTCTGTCCGTTATCTTCACGGAGCCACCGATATCAACGAGGTTTCCTTTTAACGGTTGAAGGATTGCTCGGTTGCCTTCGACCACAATGATCACCTTCTCGGAAGGTCGCAGGTTTAAGGCCTTCTTAACCTCTTTAGGAATGGTCATCTGGCCTTTGGAGGTGAGTACGGAAATTGGCATTTTTTCCTCCTTTTTTATTATTTGATGCTATTATACATATTTTCTTACTTTTTTGCAAATTTCCTTTTTTCCTATATTTTTCCGACAGGCAAATGACTCATCGAGAGGATAATTAAGAGATGGCTTGGGAATCATTGGTTGAAGAATCGAGAGAATCTTCAGGCAGGGATGGGTAGAGAGGTCAGGGGAAAAGGGAGAGAAAGGGAAAGGGTGTCATTGAGAATTGCCCATTAGCAAAAAAGATTGGAGGTTATTAACTGCTCCTCTGATCCATTCCTTTTCGCCAGGGTTTTACAATGATCCAAAAGTTGTCATTCCCTTGAAGCTTGTCCTCTACCCGATCGTTGAGCGTGAATCCAGACGGAAAACACTGGATTCCGGATCAAGTCCGGAATGACAAAATGTGTAAAGTCTTTTGAGACAGAACACTAACAAATCTGCGGCTTATGCTGATAGTAGCTCCTTTAGTTTCGCGGTCAGAGCAGGCAAGACTTCTTTATAATCCGCGACGATACCGAAGTGGGCTACGTTGAAGATATTAGCCTCCTTATCCTTATTTATAGCCACAATGTATTTTGATCCCATACAGCCAGCGATATGCGACATGGCGCCAGAGAGAGCTATGGCTATGTATAGTTTAGGGCTGACCACCTTTCCGCTCTGGCCCACCTGGAGCCTCGCCGGCGCCCAACCCTCGTCACAGGCAGGCCTGGTAGCACCAACAGCGCCACCCAGAACGCGAGCTAACTCCCGGAGCATCTCGAAGTTTTGAGCACCACCTATGCCACGGCCACCGCTGACGACTACCTCAGCGTCTTCCAGCTTTACCCCTTCCACCTCCTCTTTTATCCGATCGACAACCCTGACTTTGAGCGCCGAAGGGTCGATCTTGTCTTCTACAGGAATAACCTTACCTTGCCGGGAATCATTGCGCTCTGCTGGCACCACTGTTTTCAGCCTTAGAGTAGCCATCTGAGGCCGGGCAGACTTTGATATCATCGTGGCGTGGGCGTTACCACCAAAGACAGGCCTGGTCGAGACCAAGAGCTTGGTCGCCGGGTCAATGGATAACGCCAGACAATCCATAGCGAGCCCACCCCCTAAGCGACCATTTAGTCGTGGAGCTAAATCACAACCGATATCCGTATGGCCAAAAAGCATAATAGAAGGAAGCAATTTCATGCAAAGGTTAGCCGCTACCTGAGTGTAGGCATCGGAGTTATAATTATCCAGGAGACTGTCTTCAGCAACATAGACATTGTCAGCCCCATAGGCGATTGCTTCCTGACCCAAGCCACCTGTTTTGCTACCCATCAATAGGATACTTAAGTCTTCGCCCAGTTCATTGGCGAGCTTTCTTCCGACTCCAAGGAGTTCTATCGTGATTGGCGCTAATTTCCCTTCAGCGATCTCACCGCAAACCAAAACACCTTTATGACTGTCCATTGAATATCCTCCGTTCATTCTATAATTGTCATAGCCGCTTGGCTTCCCACGAACCGTGAAAATGCCGTTCGCCTTGTAACCCCCCACTATTCCCCCCTTAAGTTAAGGGGGGATGAAGGGGGGTTATGGACCTTATTTTCTAAGCACTCATATCAGCTTGATAAGCTTTAAGGCTAGATTGACAGCCGCTTCGTTAGGAGTAACCCCGGTAACTATCTCACACTCGGTCTTCCGGGTCGGCACAGAAATACTGGTAATCTCGGTATGGACGTTAGCCTTGTCCAACTGCGAGGACTCAGCCCCAATATCCTGCGCCTTCCAGACCGGAATCTGCTTTTTGCGAACCATCATGAGGCGCATTCCAGCGGGAAGGCGAGGAAGCCCTATCTCACTGCTGACCGTAACCAGGCTTGGCATAGGAGCTTCCAGTACCTCAAAGCCATCGTTCACTATCCTCTTTACCCTAAGCGTCTTGTCCACTGCCTGGATATCACAGGCGAGGGTAACTACAGGGATGCCAAGTATTTCGGCGAGAATTGAACCAACCTGACCAGCACCCCAGTCAGCGGCCTGTCGGCCACATAGAATTAGGTCATACCCGCCAATTTTCTGGATAGCCTTCCCCAAGACATAAGCAGTACCAAAGCTATCCAGGTTTTCGAAGGCTTCATCCCGGAGGACAAATCCTTCGTCGGCCCCCATCGATATGGCGTGCTTTACCACATCAGAAGCTTTCTCCGACCCCATGCTGATCACTGTTATTTTGCCCTTGTGCTTATCTTTGAGCCGGCATGCTGCCTCAACCGCTCGTTCATCATATACGCTTATCACAGGCGGCACTCCTGCCGGAGGAATAACCTTTTTCGTCTCGGGGTCAATCTTGAATTTGGCCGGTGGTATCTCAGGGTCGGGTACTTGTTTAACACAGACGATAGTATTCATATAACTCACTCCTCTCCCCATGCCCCATTCAAAAGGGCACGTGCGAACCACGAAAATCGGTAACCCCCCTCTATTCCCCCCTTAATTTAAGGGGGCCTTAACCCCCCTTCATCCCCCCTTAGACTAAGGGGGGAATAGAGGGGTTAGGGTTAAGGTTAGGAAGCTCGTTTTAAACCATAAACGATGGACAATGAACTGTTTATCGTTTATTTTTTATAGTTTATCGTTTAATGTTCATCGTCATTTTGTTAATGCTGCTTCAACTATTTCAGCAAGATCTCTTGCCTTTAACGAGTCCTTAATACCTTTATGTTCGATGCTCTCTTCGAACATCTGTAAACAATAAGGGCAGGCGGTCACTACAGTCTCAGCCCGAGTCTTGAGAGCATCTTCGAGACGCATTTGGTTAATCTTTGTTGTACCGGTCTGTTCTTCTATCCACATGTGTCCGCCGCCGCCGCCACAGCAAAAACTCATGTTCCGCGAGCTTTCCATTTCCTCAAGCTTTGTCTTAGGGATCGCTTTCAGTATCCGGCGCGGCTCCAGATAGACGCTGTTATATCGGCCTAAATAGCAGGGGTCCTGATAGGTGATTATAGAATTGAGCTCATTGGTAAGTTTCAATTTGCCCTGCCTGATTAAATAAGCAATGAGCTGGGTATAGTGAACCACCTTGAAATCGCCGCCATACCGAGGGTACTCATTCTTAATGGTATTATAGCAGTGGGGACAGGAGGTAATAATCTCTTTAATGTTTCGGCTTTTGAAAATTTCAATATTTTGCTCCGCCATGATCTGGAACTGGAACTCATACCCTGCTCTTCGTGCCGGGTCACCGCAGCAGGTCTCGGCATCACCTAAAACCCCGAAATCGAATCCAGCCGCTTTCAGCACCCTCGTCATGGAAAGAGTAGCTTCGACATTACGCTCAACAAGAGCCCCAGTGCAGCCTACCCAGAACAGGGTATGAGCATTACCACCTTCAGCCAATATTTTAAGTTCCAGGCCATTTGTCCAGTCTCCCCTCAACCTCAGTGACTGCATTCCAGCCCATGGGTGTCCTCTTGATTGCATATTTCTGAGCATAAGCTGGGCAGTTTCTGGCATCTTACTTTGCGCAAGCACCAGGTTACGTCTGAGGTCAATTATTTTTACAATGTGTTCCACATAGACGGGGCATGTCTCCTGGCAAGCACCACAGGTGGTGCATGACCAGATTTCGGCTTCGCTTGGTGCTTCCCCAACCAAGGTCGGAGCGTTGTTGGATTGATTTGCCTGATTCCCAGATGCCTTTAGCATGTGGACTTTGAGATCCTGCACAACTTTCCTTGGCGAAAGGGGTTTGCCTGTCGCCCACGCCGGGCAGGCATCCTGACAGCGACCGCAGTTGGTGCAAGCGTCCAAGTCAAGGAGCTGCTTCCATGTGAAATCCTTAATGTCCCCAACACCAAGGGTCTCAGCTTTTTCAATGTCAATCGGGGCAGGGGCCCCCACGGGTCCTAGGGAGCGGAAGAAGATATTCAATGGAGATACGACAATATGCTGCAATTTAGAAAAAAACAGACCGACATAAACGAAGGCACCAATGGATAGCGCCGCATGGAACCACCATAAAAACCTGTGCCAGAACAAAAGCGAGTTCTGGCTCATGCCGGCAAAGGCTTTTGCGAAGACAAATCCGCCCGGGGACCATACTGCCCAGTCAGGGTGAAGGGTTAGTTCGGTAGCCGCCTGCCGTAGCCCTTCAACCATGAAACCAGTAATAAGTATTACTGCAATCAACGCCGTAACGATGCCATCATCGAGTAAGGTATTCAGCCTCTCTGGTTTCCAGATGTAACGGCGGCAGGCAGCCATGATTATCCCAATAAGAACCAGGATGCCCCCAATATCAACTATGAGCGAGAACCACAGGTAAGGAGTACCAATGATATGACGATTGGAGTAATGGGTTACAGCATCAATAGCCGCAGCCAAAAGGAGTATGACGAAACCCCAGAAGATGATTAGGTGTATAATCCCGGGGTAGGGATCGCGAAGAAAGCGCCGGTGGGCTAAAACATCCAAAACCGTGGTGCGGATGAAAACCAGTATTCTTTTGCCCATATTCTTAGAGCAGTCATCTGACTTCCCCAGATGCCATAACTTAAAGCGCCGGTAGATACTGAACACCCAGAAGGCTACAGCGATAGCTGCCAATATGTACATCACGTAACTGTACGATATATTCCAGAATATTTCTCGGGATGGCAAAAGTTATCCTCCTCAACCCCCCTTCATCCCCCCTTAAATTAAGGGGGGAATAGAGAGGGGTTATAAATTCTAATGGTTCGAGGGTGCCCTCTGGTCATGGAGCATTGCTTTCTTTATTTTTCTTTACCCTTTCTGACTATAGTTCTTTTTTCCTCAGGAATAGGAGCCGGAACAGGCTCGCCAGAAATCTTCGTCACCGCACCAAATCGAGGGGGGCAAGCTTCAAAGCAAGTCCCGCATTTTATGCATTTCTCTTGATCAATCACATGGATCTGGTTCTTGGCACTTATGATCGCCTCTACAGGACATCTATTAGCGCAAATCATACAGGCCTGGCACTTTTCCGGGGCGATATAGTACGAGATTACTTCGCTCAGTAACTTGTCTATTTCGTCTTTGGTGAAAAGTTTGTCATATTCCTCTGGGTTCTCAAGACGAGACGCCAGCTTCTCATTTTTCATCACCTTAATGTATGGGACTAACTTTGTAATTTCTGCAAGTTTGGACTTTAATTCATTTTTTTCTATTCCTTCGCCTTTGCCAAGAGGTCCTAACTCCTTCACCTTCTTGACAAAATCATTAGTAACTTCGGCAAGAATCATTCCTTCAGCGGAAGACATAAATTCGATCCTCAACCTATCTGGGTTCAGCCCTATGTGTCCCATTATCTTTCTACATAGAAGCACCATGTTTAGTGCATGGTAATTTCCATGAGTGATATAATTACATTCATTTAAACGGCAACCACCAATAAACACCCCGTCCATTCCATTTGAGAAAGCCCTGAGTACAAATTCCAGGTCGACTCTACCGGAACACATGACGCGTATAAGCCTCATTTCCGTTGTATATTGCAGTCTGGAAACTCCAGCCATGTCAGCAGCGCCGTATGCTCACCAATGGCATACAAAGCCTAAGATTCTTGGTTTAAATTTAAGTACTGCGCTCATTGGTTCTCACCTTCTTAGGACGATGAACATTAAACGATGAACAGTAGTACTCTCTTTTTTGTTCATCGTTCATCGTTCATTGTCCATTGTTCATTGTTCATAGTTCATTGTTCATAGTTCATTGTTCATTGTCCATTGTCCATTGTTTATAGTCTATTTTTCACTCAAACAGGCTTCGTAACTATAACCCTAACCCCCCTTCATCCCCCCTTAAATTAACGCCCCCTCCACGCTCCCCCTCTTAAATTAAGAGGGGGAAGGGGGAGTTATGCCGCGTCAATTTGGGCTAACAGCTCTTCATCAGTATAGTGCTTTAGTTGAATAGCCCCTGTTGGACACTTTGCGTTACAGAGACCATCTCCTTTACAGATAACAGGGATAACCGAAGCCTTTTTGCCCTGTCGGGTCTCACGAAACTCTATGGCACCATACGTACAGGCTGAGATACATGCCCCACACCCAATACACTTCTTCTCATCCACCTCGCAAACAGAGCCGGAGGCGACGACCGTATCATGTGAGAGAAGCGTTAAGACCCGGCCCGAAGCCCCATAAGCCTGGTTAATCGCTTCCGTTATATGCTTAGGATAGTGAGCCATTCCACAAAGATAAACTCCATCCGCGGCAAACTCAACAGGTCTTAATTTGACATGGGCTTCCTGGAAGAAACCATCCTGGCCCAAAGGTACCGTGAATAATTGGGATATTTCCTTGCTTCCTGGGGAGGGAACAATGGCAGCAGCCAAAGCAATGATATCCGCATCAATTTCAAGCTTGTTCCCTAAAATATAATCCGTCACGGTGACCTTTAGAACGGGCCGCCCCTCCTCCGACTCACCAGCTTCCACCTGAGGTTTATCTTGCGGTTCATAGCGGATAAACTTTACCTCTTTATCTGCCGCTTCCCTGTAATAATCCTCTTTGAACCCATAAGTTCTCATATCCCGAAAGAGAATGTAGATATCCATCTTGGGGTTTATCTCTTTTAGTTTCAATGCGTTCTTTATAGACTCGCTACAACATATCCGGCTACAGTAATTTCTCTCTTCGGTTCTACAGCCTACGCATTGGATCATTACGAGACTTTCTGCGTTAATGACCTTTTCATCTCCTTTGGCGAGTCTCTCCTCCAACTCAAGGTGGGTCATTACCCTGTCATCTTCTCCATAAAGGTATTCAGTAGGTTTATATACATCAGCACCAGTAGCGATGACGGCTGCGCCATGTTTTATCTCTGTGATCCCTCTTTCAGACTTCACCTTGGTTACGAAATTCCCAACATAACCGGTAGCCTCCGTGATCGTAGCATCCGTATATACATGGATTAGGGGGTGTTGATATACCTTTCTTATAAGGTCACGCAAATACGCCTGAACATCCAGCCCTTCCAGGGTATGATGAATTTTTCGTGCCATTCCCCCCAGGTCTCGTTCCTTTTCCACCAGATGAACCTCATGTCCCTGGTTGGCTATGGAGAGAGCACAAGTCATGCCGGCTATCCCTCCACCAACCACTAACGCCCTCTTGTTTACTGGCAGATCAAATTCCCGAAGTGGCTCCAAATGGTAAGCTCGTGCTACCGACATCCTGATTATATCCTTTGCCTTATGTGTGGCTTCTTCCTTTTCTCTCGAGTGGACCCAGGAGTTATGCTCCCTAATATTTGCCATTTCGTAGTAATATTGATTAATTCCAGCCTCCCGAAGGGTCTCCCGGAATAACATTTCAAGGGTTCTGGGGCTACAGGCAGCGACAACCACTCGATTGAGCCCTTTTTCCTTTGTCACGTCTGTTATTTCTTTGATACAATTAGCAGCACATGAAAATAGCTGTTCCTGAGCGTAGACAACATTGGGTAAGGTTTTGCAATATTCAACTGTGGAAGGAACACTTACTACCCTTCCGATATTAGCCCCGCAATGACACACAAAGACTCCTATCCTCGGCTCCTCTTTGGAGACATCCCTTTCCGGCGGATATATCTTTTCTTCGGTCAGCTTCCCCCGCCGGTAGTCAAGGAGTTCACCACATTGGGAGCTAGCTCCGTGGGCGGTAAAAACCGACTCGGGAATATCTATGGGACCCTGGAAGGCTCCGCTTATAAAAATTCCGGGGCGAGAGGTCTCCATAGGATTAACATGATTGGTTTTGCAGAATCCGTGAGAATTGAGCTCGATGCCGAATTTATTTGCCAGGCCCTTCACATCAGCAGGAGGGTTCAATCCAACGGATAATACCACCATATCGAATTCTTCCTCTTTTACTCCATCGTCGGGTGTAGAATATCGTATGGTTACATTCTTGGTTTCCGGGTTCTCTTTTACTATTGATGGATAGCTTCTTATAAACCTAATCCCGGGAAGTCTCTCTGCTCTTTGGTAGAATCGCTCAAAATCCTTGCCATAGGAACGAATATCGTTATGGAATACCGTACACTCTGCATCTGCGTCATGCTCTTTTGTCAAAATTACCTGTTTCTGGGTATATGTGCAGCATACGGTTGAACAATAGCTGTTACCACCCTGGGGGTTAACCTGTCTTGAACCGACGCATTGAATCCAGGCTATTTTATGGGGATGCTTCTTGTCGGAAGCACGAAGTATCTCACCTTCGTATGGCCCGGTGGCACATAAAAGCCGTTCATAGTCCATACTGGTTACCACGTTCTCAAACTTTCCGTAGCCATATTCATTGCCTACTCCTTCGGCTCCGCTCAGGACAAGCTTAGGATCAAATGGCTCAAGGCCAGGAGAGAGAATGATCGCAGCTACTTTTACTTCCACCTTCTCTGCCGTTTGATTTAAATCTATAGCGTTATTCTTACAGACAGATTCGCAAATACCACATTTCTTCTCTTTAAGGTAAAGACAGCTTTCATCTATATAAGTGATAAGTGGAATTGCTTGAGCGAAATATATATGGACGGCCTTATTCTTCGATATTTCCTGATTAAATTGATCAGGGTATTTGACCGGGCAGTATTCAACGCAGGTAGTACAACCCGTACATTTGTCCTCTATTATATATCTGGGCTTTCTAATCAGAGTTACCTTGAAGTCTCCTGCTTCTCCTTCTATACTATCAACTTCAGTATAGGTCAGGATCTCTACATTGGGATGCCGGCCGACCTCGACCAGTTTGGGCGCAAGTATTCAGATGGAGCAGTCATTGGTGGGAAAGGTCTTGTCAAGCTGGGCCATATGGCCGCCAATGGCAGGTGCCTTGTCGACCAGGTAAACCTTAAAACCCGAAGCGGCAAGATCAAGAGAGGCTTGGACACCGCTGACCCCTCCACCGACTACCATGACGTCTCCAAAATTACTATCCGCGAAACTTTTATAAAGCTGTTCAATTTGTTCTTTTTCCACTTCTATATGTCCTCATCTCTAATACTAACCCCACCTAACCTCCCCTTAGTTAAGGGGAGGAAGGCCTGCCTGCCGGCAGGCAGGGAGGGGTTAAATGACTTCCTGAAGAATCTCCGTGATGTCTTTAATCTGTATGACCTCACTATCCTTCAGGGTTAACCTGCTATCCTCGAACTGGGTGATGCAATACGGGCAGGAAGTTGCGAGCACCTCTGCCCCAACCCCAATCGCTTGTTCCAGTCTGAGGTTGGAGAATCTTTCACCCTTCGCAGTTTCCATCCAAATCCTGCCTCCCCCCATTCCGCAACAGAGACTATTTTCCCGGGACTCAGCCATCTCAACCAGTTCCAAACCGGGTATATTCTTCAAGACCTCTCTGGGTTCATCGTATATCCCATTATGTCGACCCAGGTAACATGGGTCATGATAAGTGACTTTCTTCCTATATTCATTGGTGAGTTTAAGCTTTCCCTTATTAATAAGCTCGAATAAATATTGGGAGACATGAACCATCTCAAAATTGACCTTGAATTCGGCATACTCGTTTTTGAAGGCATAGTAGCAATGGGGTGAAGAAACAAGGATTTTCTTTACCCCATTTTCGATAAAAGTTTTGATGTTTTCCCTGGCAAGGCGTTTGAATAATGCCTCATTGCCCGCTTTGCGCACACTCTCACCGCAGCAATTCTCCTTGGAGCCTAATATCCCAAAATCTACCCCTACCTTATTTAGGATACTTGCCGTGGCTTGAGCTACCTTCTTTAATCTTGGGTCATAGCTGGGATAGCAGCAGGGGAAATAGAGTAGCTCAGTGTTCTCGCCGAACTCCTTTACCCCCAGGTCTTTAGCCCAATTTGCCCGGGCCTCCGGTTCTTGTCCCCAGGGATTACCTACACTGGCAATGCTTGTCATTACACTCCGAAGATTGGGGATGCTCGCAGGAACTACACCGTCTGGCACCAAAATCCTGCGCATAGCCCTCATAATATCTATTATTTCTACGCCTCTGGGGCACCGCTCGACACAATTACGGCAGGTGGCACATAGCCATATGTCTTCGGATTCGAAAGGAACCACGCCAAATTTTGCCTGATTGATCATTCTGCGAACAAAAAATCTTCTTACGCGATTCCAAGGACAAACAGTCTCACATTTTCCGCATTGATAGCAGAATTTGTCGGCTTCTCCACCTGCCTCTTTTATGCCATCTATTACCACCTTGAAGGGGGCGAGGGGTAAAATCTCCATTATCTTTTTCAATCCTCTTCTTTCGTGAATAACCTCACCTCGCCTCCCCTTAAATTAAGGGGAGGAAGGGAGGGGTTATTCCTTCTTTGACATTCGGGCAACAGTGTCCACTACCTTCTGCAATCCATATTTGTCTACTAATGATTCCAATCCTATATCCAGCTCTTCCAGCTTTACCTCTTCTTCTACTTCCTCCTCCCTTTCCTCGTAAGTCAGGGCATCATCTATGCACCACTGGACACACAAGGGCTTCTCTTGTGGCGGATCATCTTCACACATATCGCATTTTAAAGGTAGACTGGAATCGGGTTCTTTGAAAAGCTCTCTGGATGGACAGGAGGCTCCGCAGAAGGTACATTCGTCATGCTCCTTTTCATCCATTATGTATGTGTTTCTGCCCGCACACTCGGCTGCGGTATAGTGACTGGCCAATACCGGAACATAAATATTTCTTAATGGGTCAAAATGGACCCGAATCCTGGACCTTGCTGGATTATTGCCGCTATATTTTGGTGCAGAGTGGAAGGCTGAACAGATTACCTCACATGCCCGACAACCATTGCACTTATCAACATCAATCTTGATTACTTTCACCTTTTTTTTCTTCTTTTCCATTTTATAAAATCCTTCTCTGTTCAAGGTCTTCGCTAACATAATCCAAACCTAACTGGTTCAATGTTTCTTTAGTGGGGACACCTTCATTATTCCATCCCTTAAATTTATAATATTCGTCTTGTAACTTAGCCTCATACTCTGGAAACCTTTTCTTCCAATGGTCCTCTGGTGGACGCTCATCCTTTCTCTTTAAGCCTCTTCTGATATTAATGGCCCTAACCAAGTTTCGATTCCTCTTGGCTATTTTCCATAGTTCAGCTTCATCGATATCTAACCCCGTTGCAGCTGAGATGATACGTGGGTAATTGTTTATATGATACGGAGGCTTTATCGGAAACGATGACAGACCGGCGCAGACCCCTGTGAAGTCATCAATGTAGTGCATCGTCTCTTGCCATTCAACCAATTTACAAATTACATCAATGGGCGGGTAAAATGGGAATGCGTATTCTCCACGGTTCTCCCACTTCAGAATAAATTCCTTAAATTCTTTCTCATACTTATGAGGAACCTGGATCCAATCCTTTACAAACTCTTCTCTCACATCTTCTGGAAGAGGGGCCTGGGGGATTTGCCCTTCAATTTGGGTAATGTTTAACTTCTCCCCAGTACCATACATAAGGTAAAATAAAGGATTTAGCATTCCTAACTTAATAACCATCTGCTCATGTTTCTTAGTAGTATTATGATCGTATGCCTCTGCCCCTCTGCCAATCTGACGAGCTGCCCAATAGACACCATTGGCCAAGATATCCCCTATCCCTTCTCGCCGAACAATCTTTTCAAGTAACCAGAAGAATCTCTCCTCCTTATTGGAAGGAAATCCTGGCATGTCCTGGTCAGTTAAAATGCCAGCTTCGTAAAGTTCAACCGCAAAGGCCATAACCTGTGGTGTTGTAAACCCGTCCACTCCATATTCCTGAGCACGACCAACGATTCTAAAACCAAAAGCAAGGTCATCTGCAAAGGCTGCCATTATATAAGTAAGTTTCGAGTAGCATTTCATCATATATCTTTCAAGTTCTGGGTGGCGGATTATTCCTCCACATCTCATCGGACAGTTATAGCAACTTATTAACCGCTCTACCGATTTATCTTGAATCTCCGCCCACTTCTTTTCGGTTTCTTCGTTCCAAAAATCTGGTCTTCTTTGGCGGGCATTTCCCCAGGAGAAGCTGGTAGTATGCCAATTTTCATCTTTTACTGCTATCTCCTGTGGTGACCCAAGAGTAGCCAAAATCGGCGGTACTCCCTTAATAGGTTTTTCCCTTCGCCATTCTATGTATTTTAGAATTTCATTGCAAAGCTCTATAAATTCTGCCGGCCGGGCAATATTGAGGTCCTTTGTTCCACGAACTGCTATCGCCTTTAATCCTTTGCCTCCCATAATAGCACCCAACCCTAATCTACTGGCACTTCTCATCATATGCTCGATGGAGGCAAAATAGACCTTATGTTCACCTGCAAGGCCGATAGCAGCCACCTGGGCTTTCGGCTCCTTCAACTCCTGTCGAATAAGTTCGGTAGTTTCAAGAGCGCCTTTACCCTGTAGATAACCGGCATCACGTATTTCTACTCTGTCATTATTTATCCACAAATAAACCAGACTGGGAGAGTGGCCGCGAATGATGACTTTGTCGTAACCAGCATACTTCAATTCTGGTGCAAAAAATCCCCCCATCATTGAATATGCCATTAACTGGGTCTGAGGAGAAAAGCTCGAAACAATGGTGCGATTTGCACCAGGAGCGGGTGTGCCACCCAGAAGACCGGTGCTAAATATCAGTAAATTATCAGGAGAAAAGGGTTCAGTTTCAGGAGGAACCCTATCCCATAATACCTTAGCGTTAGTACCGAGACCCCCAAAATGAAGTTCAGTTAATTTTGGGTCAGTTTCTACCCTCTCAATGCTTCCTCGGGATAGATCAATTTCTAAATTGAACCCTGTCTCTGCATACCTCATTTTTTAGCCCCTACTATAAGATATCTCCGCAGCCATTGCCTTCTTCCGCTCAGGTTGTTTATGTTTGTTGCACCACGGAAGCTTCCCTTTAGGGGGAAAACTTCAATCCAAGTGTTTCCTAAGGTTGATAAATGGAGAACGGTCAAAACCAATAGCCTTAAAAAAGGAAAGCATATCGCCGGCATCCCAGCGCACAGCAGTATGGATGTCCCGGATTCCCTCCTTTTTAAAAAATGAAAAAAGTTTTTCAGCCAAGATTCGGCCAATTCCAATTCCCATCTGCCGTGGATGAACCCCTACTACTTCGATCCAACCACTTTGTTCGAGACCAAACCCTTCTCCTTTAATTTCTCCTATGATGAAACCCACCACCCGACCATCCTTTGAAGCAACAAAACCAACGCCTTCTTGCTTTTTTAAGTGGTTCTCAACCATCTGGATCCACTTCTTTGAAACTTTTTTCTGTAAGATAGATTCCTGGATGGCCACAATCTCTGGAACATCTCCAATTCCGATCTTTCGGATCTTGATTTCTTTTGCGATGCCTTTATCAGTCAATGCGGATGATCTTGACATGTTTTCCCACCCATTCTGGAGGAAAATAAACCCGGCCACCATTTCCACTCTGTTTAACTTCCTTCTCGATCATCTCCTCACCATAGACCTCGAACTTGGATTTGTTATGTATATTTATCGAAGGTAGGAGATCAAACTTGGGTTCTTTTTTTTTGATCATGCCATCAATTAAAAGGTATAATAATTACAAGTTAATTATTTCACAATTACAACATATTTTTAATAGCACGTCTAAAAGTTGTCAAGTAATAATTTTCAAAAAATGAACCACTCCCTTTTTTCTTAGTCTTCTCCATTTTTATAAATCCCTCTTCGCTCAAAGTCTTCGCTAACGTAATCCAAAGCCAATTCATTTAAGAACTCTTTAGTGGGTATACCCTGATTATTCCACCCCTTAAATTTGTAATACTCATCTAAGAGCTTAGCTTCAAGCTCCGGAAATCTCTTCTTCCAATGGTCCTCTGGAGGCTTCTCATCTTTTCTCCTCAGCCCCCTTCTTACATTAATGGCTCTAATTAAGGTTCGATTCCTCCTGGTTATTTCCCATAGTCCAGCTTCATCGATATCCATCCCAGTCGCGGATGAGATTATACGTGGTAAGTTGTGTATATGATAGGGAGGTTTCAAAACAAATGATGACACAGCGGCGCAGATCCCGGTGGCGTCATCAATGTAATGCATCGCCTCCTGCCAGTCTACGATTTCGCAAACTGCTTCTGGTGGTGGATAATAAGGGAAGCTTTGTGGCTCCCAATTCACAAAATATTCTTTAACCCTCTCATGAGGAACCTGAATCCAATCCTTTACAAACTCCTCTCTGTCCTCTTTGCTGAGATGTGGAGCCTGAGGGAACTGCCCTTCGATTTGGGTAATGTTTACCTTCTCGCCTGTACAATACATAAGGTAATAAATGGGATTCAGCATTCCTAACTTGAGAGGCAGCTGCTCATGCTTCTTAATAGTATTATGATCATAGGCCTCTGCCCCCTTGCCTATCTGACGGGCTGCCCAATAAACGCCATTGGCTAAAACATCTCCTATCCCTTCTCGTCGAACTATTCTGTCAAGTAACCAGAAAAACCTCTCCTCGTTATTGGATGGAAATCCTGGCATGTCCTGGTCAGTCAAAATGCCAGCTTCATAAAGCTCAATGGCAAAAGCAATCACTTGCGGAGTTGTAAACCCATCCACTCCATACTCCTGGCCACGACCAACGATCCTAAAACCAAAATCAAGGTCTGACATGGCCGCCATTGTATAAGTAAGTTTCGAGTAACATTTCATCATGAAGTTCCGAATTCCTCGGTAGGAAATTGATCCTCCGCATCTTACCGGGCAGTTATAGCAACTTATTAACCGCTTTACCGCTTTTCCCTGAGTCTCCTTCCACCTCTCTTCGGTTTCCTTCGTCCAATAATCTTTTCTACGATGGCGGGCATTCCCCCAGGCAAAATTGGTGGTATGCCACTCCTCATCATCTAATGCCATCTCTTGTATTCCAAGATAGCCTAAAATGATCGGCATGCCCTCTGGTAGTTTAAGTGGATTTTGCAATCGGTGCTGCATAAATCTCAGTATTTCGTTACACATCTCCATAAATTCAGGCGGTCGGGCAATATTAAGATCCTTTGTCCCACGAATAGCTATCGCCTTTAATCCTTTGTCTCCCATAACGGCACCCACCCCTTGTCGGCTGGCACTGGACTTACCTTGCTCGATGGAGGCAAAATAGACCCTGTTTTCGCCAGCAAGCCCGATAGCGGCCACCTGGGCGTTGGGTTCCTTCAATTCCTCACGAATGAGTTCCGCAGTCTCTAAAGCGCCTTTGCCCTGAAGATGCCTGGCATTACGTATTTCTATTTTATCATTCTTTATCCATAGATAGACCAGATCAGGAGACTTACCCCTAATGATTATCTTATCATAACCAGCATGTTTCAGCTCCTGTCCAAAAAATCCCCCCATCATTGAATATGCCATTAACAAAGTCTGAGGAGAAAGGGTAGTAACAATAGTACGATTAGCACAAGGAGCAGGTGTGCCAGTTAAAAGACCGGTGCTGAATATTAGTACATTATCAGGAGAAAAGGGTTCGACTTCAGGAGGAACCCTATCCCATAGTATTTTGGCGTTAGTAGCCAGGCCACCAAGATGAAGTTCCGTTAATCTTGGGTCAGTTTCTACCCTCTCAATGTTTCCTCGGGATAGATCAATTTCTAAATTATACCCTGTCTCTGCGTACCTCATTTTTTAGCCTCTTTCCGCAGCCATGGCATTTAGCTGCGGAAGTTGTGAAGCTCCCCGGCTTGTGGGCTGGGGGCTTCCCGGCAAGGTAGTTTCGTTTGATCCCTTTTCCCATCCTCTTCTCAGTCAATCCGAATGATCTTTACGCGTTTCCCTACCCATTCTGGAGGAAGATAAACCCGACCACTATTTCCACTCTGTTTAACTTCCTTCTCGATCATCTCCTCACCATAGACCTCGAACTTAGACTTGTTCTGTATGTTTATCGAAGGCAGGAGATCAGATTTGGGTTCTTTTTTTTGTATCATGCCGTTTATCAGAGGTTTAATAATTATAATTTAACTATTTCACAATTACAATATATTTATAATACAGCATCTAAAAGTTGTCAAGGCATAATTTTGAAATGTCATTTAAACTTTAAAAGTGCACTCCTGATCTGGAGAGATAATCTGAAAACCCAAACCGTATGTTCGTTAAACAATATATAGAATAACATTTTTTAAAAAAACTTGTCATTCAAACGTGATTATTGTATATAGCCATAAAAGAGAAAGGAGGATTTCAAAAACATGGAAATAGAAGGTTACTTTTTCCCTGACGATTTGTATTATCACAAAGAGCATTACTGGGCGAGAGTTGAAAGCAATAAGGTCATCATGGGCATAAACGATTTTGCTCAAAAATTGGCAGGGCAGATCGTTTATGTCGAATTGCCATCTTTTGGACGGGCGGTTGAACAGGGTAAACCCTGCGGTTCCATGGAGTCTGGGAAATGGGTTGGAAGAATTTATGCCATTGTTTCTGGAAAAGTAGAATCCTACAATCAGGAGCTTGATGAAACTCCTGAATTGATCAATGAGAGCCCTTATGAAAAGGGCTGGATATGCAAGATCATTCCCTCCAATCTTGAGGAGGAGCTTAAAAATCTGATGAGGGTTGACAGCTTGGCCGAATTTATTAAGTCGGAGATCATTCGAGTGAAAAAGATGAAGGAATAAACCCCGCACCCCGTGTTGAAATACTAGCCAAAAATATTTGAAATTTCCCCTCACCCCCACCGTTCGGCTGAGCTCACGACGAAGCCCTCTCCCCCAATGGGAGAGGGGAAGCCTGCCCGCCGAACAAGTTCTTTGGCAGGCGGGGGTGAGGGGTACACAAAATGTTAGAAGAAAATTCTCAAATTTTACCATGTAGGAATCTACTCATTGAAAAATGGCGGTTCTTATTTTATAAATAGATTGAACAAATTTTTATCCTTGCCTTTAACGTTCATTCGGTTCTTACTTCATGATAGATTCCAAGACCCTTGATCCCAGTTTTAAATTCCTCATCGCCTCAGAACCAGGGGGAGAGAACATAAAGAAATGTTTTTCCTGTGGTACCTGTACGGCTGGATGCCCTGTGAGAGAGGTCACTGACCTTTATAACCCAAGACGAATTATCCGAATGGCAGTATTGGGCTTGAAGGAGGAGGTCCTCTCAAGCCTTTTCATCTGGTTATGTTCCTCCTGTTATACCTGTTTTGAAAGATGTCCCCAAAATGTCAAAATCCCTGAATTGGTGAACGCCATCAAAAACATTGCGGTAAGAGAGGGATACCTTCCGCCACCCATGAGGGCTCAATTGGATCTCCTCTCCTCCCACGGACGTCTCTTAGAGATCACTGATTTCGAGAATCAGAAAAGGAAAGACTCGAATCTGCCCCTTATTCAATGGGATATTGAAGACGTGAAGAAAATCTTCGAAAAACTGGGTTTTCATCATGAAGAAAAGATCTAACGATAGCCCTTTCCAATATACACTCTTTCTGGGATGCACAGTCCCGGTCAGGGCTTTAAACTATGAGATCTCAGCAAGAAAAGTGGCAGAAAGATTAGGGCTTCAGCTCTTTGATACCCCTGACTTCAGTTGCTGCGGTTATCCCATCAAATCAGTCCATCGTTATGCCTATCTTTTAATGGCTGCCCGTAATTTGGCTCTTGCCAATAAAAATGGATTTCCCCTCTGTACTCTTTGCAGCGCCTGTTGTGGTGCCCTCACTGAGGCCAATCATGAGATTCAAGAGGATGAAAGACTCAGAAGACAAATCAACAAAGACCTCTTCGAATGGTTGGGATTGCGCTATGAAGGAGGGACTGAGGTCACCCATCTTATTCGAATCCTCTATCAGGCAATTGGAAGGGGAAAGATCTCAGTTCAAGTTCGCGCCGATCTTTCCTCTCTTCGTGTGGCTCCCCATTACGGTTGCCACTACACCAAACCCTCCACTATCTACAACAAGATAGAGGATCCAGAAAATCCGAAAAGTCTGGATGAACTGATTGAAGCCACTGGAGCTCAATCCATTTCATACGAGGATAAACTTCAGTGTTGTGGCGGAGGGGTGTTAGCCATTGATGAGCAGGTTGCCCTGGCAATGGCCAATAGAAAATTGGACCACCTCCAAAAACAACAAGCAGACGCCATGGTTCTCCTCTGCCCTTTCTGCAATGTGATGTATGAAGGGAATCAACGTAAAATCGAAAAGATCTATCAAACAGAATATAAATTACCTGTCCTCTACTACCCTCAACTCTTAGGTTTAGCCTTGGGAATCGAACCTGAAGAGTTAGGGATGAAAATGAACCGTGTGAGAACCACCGAATTGGTTAAGAAGATTAACCGGAGGACGAATTGAAATGATCCAATCGTCGAAGGACCCGATTGGAGCCGTATTGGTCGTTGGTGCAGGGATAGGAGGGATCCAGACCTCCTTAGATCTGGCTGAATCCGGTTTCAAGGTCTACCTCTTAGAAAAGAATTTGAGCATCGGGGGGACCATGGCGCAGCTTGACAAGACCTTCCCCACCAATGACTGCTCCATGTGCATCATGTCTCCTAAACTGGTCGATACAGGAAGGCATCGGAATATCGAGATCCTCACTAATGCAAAAGTGGAGAAAGTCGAAGGAGCTCCGGGACATTTTAAGGTTCGAATTCAAAAGAAAGCCCGCTATGTGACGATTGAAGACTGCAAGGCATGCGGAGATTGCGTAAAAGTCTGTCCTGTTAAGATCCCCAATGATTATGAACAAGGTCTTATCACACGAGCTGCTATCTACCAACTCTTCGCCCAAGCCATCCCCAGTGCCTACGGCATCGAGAAGAGAGGAATTCCGCCCTGTCGGGCCGCTTGCCCGATCCATGTCAATGCACAGGGTTATATCGCCCTTATTTCAGCCGGTAAATTTAAGGAGGCCTTGGCATTGGTCAGGGAGAAGAATCCATTCCCAGGCATTACCGGTAGAATCTGCACTCATCCCTGTGAAGAGGTCTGCCAAAGGAAAGAGGTGGAACGGGCTCTTGCCATCGACGGTCTGAAGCGATTCGTTTCGGATTATGAGAAAGAGGATGAGACTGATCTGACGATCCCACAAGAAAATGGTAAGAAGGTCGCGATTGTGGGGGCAGGCCCTGCGGGCTTACTGGCTGCCTATGACCTGAGAAAGATGGGTTACAGCGTCACGATCTTCGAAGCCCTTCCAGTAGCAGGAGGAATGCTCGCTGTAGGAATTCCCGAATATCGATTGCCAAGAACTGTTCTGAATAAAGAGATTGGCTACCTCCTTAAGATGGGTGTCGAGTTAAAACTCAATACTCCAATAGGTGAGAAATTCACTCTTCAGGATCTCAAGGCCCAAGGTTATGAAGCAATCTTCATAGCCACTGGTGCCCATCAGAGCAGAAAACTTGGCCTCGAGGGAGAAGAGGCCCGGGGGATTCTCCATGCTGTGGACTTCTTAAGAAAGGTAGCATTGGGAGAATCTGTCAAGATAGGTGAAAAGGTAGTAGTGGTCGGAGGAGGAAATGCAGCCATTGATGCAGCTCGAACGGCATTTCGTCTGGGTGGAAAAGAGGTCACCCTCGCCTATCGACGAACCCGCAATGAGATGCCAGCTCAGGAGGAAGAGATCGAAGAGGCAGAACATGAGGGGATCAAGACAGAGTATCTCACCGCTCCAACCCGATTGATTATCGAGGATGAAAAGGTCCTGGGGATGGAGTGCATTCGGATGGAGTTGGGCGAGCTCGATGAATCGGGCCGACCAAGACCTGTGCCCATTCCTGGCTCAGAATTCAGAATTGAAGCAGACACGATCATTCCAGCCATCAGTCAATCTTCTGACCTCTCCTTCCTCAACGAGAAGGATGGGATCAAGATCTCTCGCTGGGGAGGTATTGAAGTCGATCCCCTCACACTCGAGACCGGCATGAAAGGTATTTTTGCCGGGGGTGATGTGGTGACCGGCCCCCAGACCTATATCGATGCAATGGCTGCTGGTAGAAAAGCAGCGATCTCGATTGATCGTTACTTGAGAGGAGAAGACCTGAGAGCTGATCGAGAGGATGAAGGACCTCAAAGAGATTACATCAAGATCGATATCGATGGGGTGGAATACCGGGAGAGGGCTTCAATGGTTACCCTCCCTTTGGAAAAAAGAAAGAATTTCGATGAGGTGAGTTTAGGACTCAGGGAGGAAGAGGTAATCCGAGAGGCAGAGCGCTGCCTTCAATGCGGAGGCTGTTCAGAGTGTTTGGAATGCATCAAGGCCTGCGAGGCAAAGGCCATCGATCATCGAATGAAGGATGAGAAGTTTCAGATCGAGGTCGGCTCGATCATCCTCTCCCCGGGGTTTGACGAGTTTGAGGCCTCATTAAAGACCGAATATGGCTACGGAAGGTTTCTCAATGTAGTATCGAGCATTGAATTTGAACGGTTCCTTTCCGCCTCAGGACCAATCAAGGGCGAGATTCTGAGACTCTTCGGTAAGGGACAATCCAAAAGAATTGCCTGGATTCAGTGTATTGGATCGAGGGATTCGCATATTGGTAGAAGTT
>Ga0194125_10003510_pt1 | contig 25232 bp, 23 predicted proteins | sample TA2KigC250mmetaG_FD_148626 | JGI IMG/M metagenome (GOLD analysis project Ga0194125, IMG submission 148626) | Freshwater microbial communities from Lake Tanganyika, Tanzania - TA2015034 Kigoma Deep Cast 250m | ecosystem: Environmental > Aquatic > Freshwater > Lake | place: Tanzania: Lake... | reverse complement strand
CGAGGCCATGAAGGGCATCGCCCGCTTCACGCCCCACTACTGGGCCATCGACGCTTTCGGCGACCTGGTGCGGCGCAACGGCGGCATCGTGGACATCCTGCCCCAGTTGGGGGTGCTGGCCGCCTTCGCCGCGACTTTCATGGTGCTGGCCTCCTGGCGCCTGCACCGGGTGCTCACCCGCTGACCCGCCTGCAGACGGCGACTCAGGGCGACCGCGGCCCAGCGGCGGCCGGCCGGTATAGGCTGGCCCCAGCATGGCCGCTGGACGCGAAGACAGCCCTCTCCGCCGGGTCACGCCTCCGTCTGAGCCCGAAGCGCCCCGTGCCTTCCAGGTGGCGCGCGAGGCCAGGGCCGGGTACTCCTTCGACGACGCCCACTTCGCCGCCAGCGGGCCCCTGCTGGTAGGGGTCGAGGCCGCCCAGGAGGTGGCCGCCGCCATGAACCGGGTGCGCGAGGCTGCCCGCTTCCCCGAGAGGGCGGTGTGGGCCGGCGACCTGGCGGCTGCCGCCCTGATCCAGGAGATACTGCGCTATGTGATCGCCCGCCGGGCGGCGGTGACCGGGGGCGAGGCCCTCGCCCGGGCGGCCGAGCACCTGCGGGGCCAGTTCGCCGCGGAAGCGGAACGCCTGCTGCAGGGGTTCGTCGCCGGCTACCCGGCCACGCCGGTCTTCCGCGCGAGGCGCACGGCGGCGGAGCACCTGGCAGGCAGCACCGCAGGGACGCCCAACGAGGTGCTGGCTCTGGAGGAGTTGATCATGCTCCGCCTGGCCAACGAGAACCCGGCGTTCGCCCGCTTCCGCGACCTGCACGACGACGCGCCGCTGGAGCAGGCCACCGCCTACACCGCGGCCATCAGTGCGCTGGAGGAGTTCTTCGCCGGGCTGCCGGCCGCGGGGCCGGGCCGAGGCTCGCTGTTCGATCTCCTGCGGGCCCCGTTCCGCTCGAGCCCGACCTCGCTGGCGGGCCAGCTCGAGTACATCCGGGCCAACTGGGCCGACCTGCTGGGGGACCGCTTCGCCGGCCTGCTCACCCGGATCCTGCGCGCCCTGGACCTGCTGGCGGAAGAGCGGGCCTTCCGGGCCATCGGCCCCCCGGGACTGCCGCCGGTGCTCGACGCCTCCGCCCTGGGGGCGGGGGAGTACGAGCGCTTCAGCGAGGACCGCTCCTGGATGCCCCGTCTGGTCCTCATCGCCAAGAGCACCTACGTGTGGCTCGACCAGCTTTCCCGCCGCTACGGCCGGGCGGTGGAGCGGCTCGACCAGATTCCCGACGAGGAACTGGAGGCCCTGGCCGCCGCCGGCTTCACCGGGCTATGGCTGATCGGGGTGTGGGAGCGCAGCGAAGCTTCCCGGCGACTCAAGCACCTGCGAGGCAACCCCGACGCGGTGGCCTCGGCCTACGCCCTATACGACTACGTGGTGGCCGCCGGCCTGGGAGGCCCGGAGGCCCTGGAGGACCTCCGCCGCCGCGCCTGGGCGCGGGGCATTCGGCTGGCCAGCGACATGGTCCCCAACCACGTGGGCATCGACGGGCGCTGGGTGATCGAGCATCCCGACTGGTTTCTCTCCCTGCCCCGGCCTCCCTATCCCGGCTACTCGTACACCGGGCCCGACCTGTCGAGCGACCCCCGTGTCTGCATCCAGATCGAGGACCACTATTGGGACGGCACCGACGCCGCGGTGGTCTTCCGGCGTCTCGACCGCCACACCGGCGGGGATCGCTTCATCTACCACGGCAACGACGGCACCTCGATGCCGTGGAACGACACCGCCCAGTTGAACTACCTGCTGCCCGAGGTGCGCGAGGCGGTGATCCGCACCATTCTCCACGTCGCCCGGCAGTTCCCCATCATCCGCTTCGACGCCGCCATGACCCTGGCGCGACGGCACGTGCAGCGTCTCTGGTTCCCGGCTCCCGGGACGGGCGGGGCCATACCCTCTCGGGCCGCCCACGGCCTCACCGACGAGGAGTTCGCCCGGCAGATGCCCGACGAGTTCTGGCGGGAGGTGGTGGACCGGGTGGCCGCCGAGGCCCCCGATACGCTGCTCCTGGCCGAGGCCTTCTGGATGCTCGAGGGGTACTTCGTGCGCACCCTGGGGATGCACCGGGTCTACAACAGCGCCTTCATGCACATGACCTCGGCGGAGAGCAACGCCGACTACCGGCAACTGATGCGCAACGTCCTGGAGTTCGACCCGGAGATCCTGAAGCGCTTCGTCAACTTCATGAACAACCCCGACGAGGAGACCGCCGCCGCCCAGTTCGGTACCGGGGACAAGTACTTCGGGGTGTGCACCCTGATGTGCACTCTCCCCGGCTTGCCGATGTTCGGGCACGGGCAGGTGGAGGGGTTCCGGGAACGCTACGGCATGGAGTACCGCCGGGCCCGCTGGGAGGAGACCCCCGACGCCGGCCTGGTGGAGCGGCACCGGGGAGAGATCTTCCCCCTGCTCCATCGGCGGCGGCAGTTCGCCGAGGCGGCCGAGTTCCTGCTCTACGAGGCCGCCGACCACGGAGCGGTGGCCGAGAGCATCTTCGCCTACAGCAACCGGGTGCAGGGAGCGGCGTCGCTGGTGGCCTACAACAACCGGTACGAGGCGGCGTCGGGATGGGTGCACCGCTCCCTGCCGTACCGGGACAAGGCCTCGGGCACCTTGCGCACCCGGCACCTGGGAGAGGGCCTGGGCTTGCGGGGCGGGCCCGACGACTTCGTGGTGTTCCGGGAGCACCCGGCCGGCCTGGAGTACCTGCGGCGGAGCCGCGACCTCTGCGAGCGAGGCCTCTTCGTCGCGCTGAACGGCTATCAGAGCCGCGTGTTCCTCGACTTCGCCGAGGTGGCGGACCCTACGGGGTCGTACGCCATCCTCGCCCACCGCCTGCAGGCGAGGGGGGTCGCCAGTGTCGCCGAGGCCCTTGCGGAACTGCGGGCCGAGCCGCTGCGGGCCTCGCTGGCGGTGTTGGTCGAGGCCTGCCGCCCGGTTCTGGCGGGGGAGAGGGAGGCCGCCGATCCGGAGATCGAGGCGTCGCTGGGGAGGGTGCTTGACGAGGCGGCCGCGCTGGGCCACCAATGCGACCGACGCCGGGCCTTCACCCAGTTCCCCACCGAACTGGCCACGCTGGCGGCGGTGGCCGACGCCCTCGACGCGCGGCCGCCGCCCTTCGATCCGGCCTGGCTGGTGGTGTGGGCGGTGACGCGGCTGTTCCCCGAGGGCCGCAGTGGCGTGCGAGCGGAGACGCTGGGGTACCAGGGTGCCGAGCATTGGCCGCGGGTGATCCCCTTGGTCGAGCACCACCTGGGGGCGGCGCGGGAGTGGGCCCGCAGCCGGGGCTCGGCGGCGGGCCTGCGCCGCCTCATGGAGGGGCTGCTGGCCGACGCCGAGGCGGCGGCTCTGCTGCAGGTCCACGACCACGGCGGGGTCACCTGGTTCGATCGCGATGGGTTCCGGGCGCTGGGGCGGGGCCTGGTGGCTGCGGGCCTGCTGGGGAGCAGGAGCAAGGCGGTGCTGGAGCGGGCGGCCGAACTGGTGGCGGCACTGGCCCGGGCCGAAGACCGGTCGGGTTACAAAGTCGATCGGTTGCTGGGAAAGGTGGGGTAGGCAGACCGACGAGCAACGCGGCGTCGGCCCGACACGTCCCCGGCGCGGCGCGTAGAGTTACGGCAACTGCCGGCCACGAACGGGGGAGGTTGTCATGTGGGAAAGGGGCGGTCTGCGGCTCACTCCGGCCATGGCTCTGGTGGCGGTGCTGCTCGTTCCATCGATCGCCCGCGCGAACGTGGAACCGCGAGCCACCATGGGCGGGGACCAGCCCATCAGCGGGGTCAAGGGAGTGAAGGATGAGCGGCTCCCCGCGGTGGCCTACAACGCAGCCAACCGGATGTTCCTGGTGGTGCGCGAGGACGAGCGCAACACGCAGTGGCTGGGCATCGACATCTTCGGGCGTCTGGTGAACGACGACGGGAAGCCGCAGGGCGCCGATTTCCGTGTCAGCGGCGGCGTGAGCAATACGAATGAGCGGCACCCCGCCGTGGCCTGGAACCAGGCCGACAACCAGTTCCTGGTGGTATGGGCCGACGACCGGGAGGAGACGAAGTACGGCGTCAAGATCTGGGGCCGGCTGCTGGCCGGCGACGGGACTCCCTTGGGCCCGAACTTCCGCATCGGTTCCGGGGTAAGCAATCAGTCTTACCCGGCCGTAGCCTGGAACAAGAAGCTGAACCAGTATCTGGTGGTGTGGCAGGACCACCGCAACTTCGCCCAGCACGGTGCGGACATCTACGGTCGCCGGCTGATGGCCGACGGCACCCGCCTCGGCACCGCCGATACCCGCATCAGCGAGCACGAGCCGGGAGTGGACCAGAAGAACCACGAGTACACCCCCGACGTGGCCTGGAGCTCCGTCTCGTGGAGCTACCTCGTGGTCTGGGCCGACATTGAGAGCGGGTCCGGCAGCGGGTGGGACATCCACGGCCGCATGGTGCGGGGCAACGGCACCTTCCCCGGCGAGGAGTTCCGCATCTGCGGCGCGGAGGCCACGGCGGACGACGTGTGGCCGGCGGTGGCTTTCAATGCGAAAGAGAACAGGTTCCTGGTGGTGTGGATGGACATGCGACGGGCCGCGACGCGGGGCTTAGACATTTACGCCCAGCAAGTGACGGGCAACGGCGCCCCCATCGACAATGAGATCCGGGTGAGCGCCAACAACGCCACGGGCGATGAAGCGGTGCCGGACGTTGCCTGGAATGCCACCAACAATCGCTACCTGGTGGTCTGGGACGACAACAGGAACTCCGGGGCGGGGCGGGGGACCGATACCTTCGGCCAGTACCTGGCCCGGGTCGGAGGCAAGATCGGAGACAACTTCCGCGTCAGCGGGCCGGGGGCGGTGAAAGAGGAGGTCGATCCGGCCATCGCCTGGGGCAAGGGCAAGAACAGGTTCCTGGTGGTGCGGGGCGACGCTCGGGATTACAAGAGCCGCGGCTACGACATCTACGGGCGGTGGGTGGACGGCTAGACGGCCCGGTACCTCGGCGGGGATAGGGGAGGGGCCGCGGCGGACTTGCCGCGAAGCGGCTCTGCTCTCGGCAGCCGTGTCAGCGGCCGCCGGTCCGGGCCGATCGCGACCGGGTGCGCTGGTGGGCGCGCGCCGACGGTGTCAGCGCCAAAGCGATGAGGCCGGCGGATCCGGCGATGAGCAACGGGTGCATCACCGGGTGGAAGGGGATCAGGAAGACCTCGGCGATCTCGAAGGCGAGCAGCACCCCGCCGACGGCGACGGTGCCCAGCCAGGGCCAGCGGTAGCCGACTGCCGTCTCGATGGATGCGGCCCACCTCCAGCGCCATCCGGTGACCAAGCCCGCAAGGGTGAGGAGCGAAGCGGCGGCGATGCCCAGCAGAAACACCCCCGGCCAGAAGTAGGTGTCGACCGGGGCGCCATCCAGGAACTCGGCCGACATGCCCAGCGGTGTGTACGGGTTCACGACCATCGCGATACCGCCCTGGAGGGCGCCGATTGCCAGCAGGCCGAGCAGCACCATGAGGGCGACGACGCTCCGCGGGTGGCGCCGAGCAGCGGGTGGGGCATGGCCATCGGCGGGTTGGCTCACAGTCGGTCCCCTCTCCGGCAGTGACGGGCCTGGGCTCGGGCTCGGGCGCGGCGGCCAGGGTACCGGAGCAGGCGGGACGGTCCTCCGATCACGAACCCCGGCCGGCAAGGGGAGCGGCAGAGGGAGGCTCGGCAACCTGCAGCTGCTGTGCCGCCGCCACGACAGGCGGCAACAAGACAACGGGCCCTACCCCCGGCGGCAATGGGCCGGCCCCAGGCCGATCGGGGTGCCGGGCTCAGCAGGGGTCGTGGGGGAGGGTGCTCCGGGCCGCTCGCAGGAAGGCGTAGGGCGTCTCGTACAGGAAGTTCGACACCCGCGACGTGTAGACGTCGGCGTAGCGCTCCACCTGGCGGGCGAAGAGGCTCTTGTCGTAGCCCGAGCGCATCAGCGGCCCCCACCAGGGGTTGTGCACCTCGCCGGCGGCCCGGGCGAGGGGAGCGATGCGGTCGTCGAGGGCCACCAGGGCTTCCTGCATGGAGGCGATCTCGGCGTCGGCGTCGGCGGGTGGAGGAGCCAGGGGGGCGCCGTAGCCGTGGCGGGCGCGCTGCCGGTCGAGGCGGGCTCGGGCGAGGCGGCGCTCCGCGTCCTCCTTCTCGGCCATGAGAGCCTTCAGGGCGTCTTCGCTGGGACGGAAGGCCTCCAGGTCGTCGATCTCGGTCTCGAGTTCCCTCAGGATCAGCGCCGTGCGCCAGCGCAGCACCGCCTTGCTCACGCTCACGTCGGCGTAGAGGTGGTCGCCCACGTACAGGATCTCATCGCCCGACAGGCCCAGGTGCTCTTCGACCAGCGGGGCACAGCCGCCGAAGTACACCCCGCCGGGCTCCAGGTCGCCGTGGTGGGGGCGCATCAGGCCCTGCTCCTCGTCGACGATGCGATGGAGGGGCCGTGGCTCGGTGAAGAACCCGGGCTTGTCCGCACCCACGATCACCAGGTCGAAGAGGTCGCGCCAGGACGTGCCTTGGGGCAGGCTGGGGTCGAGGGCGATCTCCATGAGGCGGCGGGCGTAGCCCCAGTCGGAGTTGGTGATCAGCATCAGCCGTTTCCCGGCATAGCGCTGGTCGAGGAGGGCGGTCGCAATCTCGGCGTCCGGTTCCAGGAAGCGCAACGGGTCGGCCAGGATCTCTTCCTTCAGCGTGCCGGGTAGGTGCGCCTCGTCCACCGTCGCCCGCAGCACCCGATACAGGTCGGCGTACGACATGAGGCCGCTCAGGCGCCCTGCGTCGAGCAGGTCGACCAGCTGGCCGTACAGGGTGGCCTCGGAGAGGGTGAACAGGGTGTTGAGGAATACGAAGCGCGGATCGCCCAGGTCGACCACGACCCCGGCGTAGGCGGCGCGCTGCTCCTCGAAGTCGAGGAAGCGGGTGCCGTGGGCGGCGCGGATCACGTACCCGAAGCGGGTGGGCTTCACCAGATTGCCCAACTCGAGGTCGATGGTGAGGCCCCGAATCACCCGGGCCGGATCGAACTCGAGGTCCTCTACCGGCCAGTTGCGCCGGGCGAGGAGGCGCCGAGCGTGATGGTAGGCGCGTCCTTCCCACTCCTCCGTGCGGTAGTGGACCAGGGTGTAGTCCATGTCGTAGCCCACCGCCCGGATGCGACGCAGGTTCAGCGTCCGGTTGCCGAAGAGCCGGCGGCGGAGGGGGAAGTCGGCGGGCATGCGCCCCCGATGGTACGGCGCCCGAGCGCCCGCTTAGGCCATCGGCGTGTGTGATGTTGGTGCTGTCTAATGACCAACATCATCTTGACACGGGTACTTGACATGCTCGCATTTCTGTCATACCATTCGATCACCATCGAACAACACGAAGGTACTTGACCATGACGATCAGCGGGCCCAGGGTACGGGACTACACCGACAAGAAGCGCCGGCTCACCGTCGAGGTGGTCTCCGGGCCGGCTTTCGAGTTGCTGGCCAGCCTGTTCGTCTTCACCCTCGGCCGGGACGAGATGAAGGAGTACGAGGTCGGCCCGGAGTGGTTCGAGAAGGTCCAGGCCGCCGCTTCACCGCAACTCCTCGCCGGCCTGCAGGAAGTGGGCTGCGGTGACCTGTGGCTGGGTCTGGTCGACCAGGCCTACCAGACTCCAGAGCCCCGCCGGGTGGAGGACCTGCTGGCCCATCTGGGCGCCGTCGACCCGCGTTGTGTCCGCCGGGCGATGCTGGCGATGCAAGTGCACCGCACCGAGGCGACGGCGGACCTAATCGACCGGGCCGCCGACGGCGATAGTGACGCTCTGGCTGCCCTGGCGGCGATGTGCGACCCGGAATGCGGGCAGGCCCTGGACCGGCTCACCTCCTTGTCGCCGGCGAGGTCCCTGCAGCGGGTGATCGAAGTGCTGCGGCGCTTCGATGCCGAGGTCTTTCGCGGCGGCGAGGAGAACACCGCCGCCCTCGCCCGGGACGCCGAGGAGAAGAGGGCTCTGGCTGCCACCCTCACTCCGGAGCGCCTGGTGGAGGCGGCCACCAACGGCGTCACCTTCAAGCTGCAGCCGGAGGTGTCCGGGGTGGTGCTGGTGCCTTCGGCGGTGGTGCGGCCGTGGGTGGCCATCACGGAGAGCGGCAGTCGGCGCGTCTTCGTGTACCCGGTCTCGGCCGAGGTGCTGAGCGCCGACCCCGATGCGCCGTCGCCCTGGATGGTGGGCTTCTACAAGGCCCTGGCCGATGAGAAGAGATTGCGCATTCTGAACCTGCTGGCGCGCGGCCCGGCCTCCCTCACCGAGGTGGCCGAGTGCCTGGGCCTGGCCAAGTCCACCGTGATCCACCACATCCGGGCCTTGCGCACGGCGGGCCTGGTCCTGATCACGGTGGGGGACGAGAAGGAGTACAGCCTGCGCCCGCAGGCCATCCCCGAGGCGGGGCGCCTGCTCCGGTCCTACCTGTCGGGGCCGGCGGCGACGGGCCCGGCTGATGTCGAAAGGAACCAATCATGAGCATCGGGATGCACACCCTGCAACTGGCAACGGCCCTCGTGGTCGAGAAGCGCTTGGAGGCCGAGCAGCCGCGTCGGTGGCGGGTTCGGCCGGCGGCCGGCATCTCCGCCCGGGGCACCCCGGAGCGGAAGCGCGCCGCCCTCGGCGGCAGCCTGATGGGGCGCGAGCCCCGCCGGGCCTAGCCGCCGGGAGGCGGACGGCGCAGAGACGAGCGCTTCCTCGGATCACCGGAACCGGCCCTGCGGGGCCGGTTCCGGTTGGTGGGGGGCTTGGCCGCCCCGCGCTAGCGCGCCGCTGCGCCCGGTCTCTCCCCATGGCCCGGATCCAGGGACGAGCGCAGCCACACGGTGTGTTGCGCGAACGGGATCTCGATGCCCGCAGCATCGAGAGCATCCTTGATGCGGCGGCGCGCCAGACGGGCGGTGGCGAACTGCTCTCCCGGAGCCACCTTGAGGGCGAGGCGGAGGGAGACGGCGGAATCGCCGAGCGCCTCGACTCCGAGGACCTCGGGCTCCGCTATCACGGTGGCGCCGTCCGGCTGCTCGTGCCAGATGGCGTCGGCCGCCTCCTTGATGACACGGACGGCGTCGTCGAGGTCGGCGCCGTAGGCCACCGGCACGTCGAGCACGGCGCGCGCCCAGCGCTGCGACTTGTTGGCCACCCGCCGGATCTCCCCGTTGGGCACGAACCAGACGGTGCCGCCGATGTCGCGCAGGCGGGTGGTGCGCAGGCGGATCTCCTCGACCACGCCCGAGGCGTCGCCCAGGTCCACCACGTCGCCCACGCCGTACTGGTCTTCGGCGAGCATGAACAGGCCGCTGAGGAAGTCGCGCACGAGGGTCTGGGCCCCGAACCCGAGGGCGATCCCGGCAATGCCGGCCCCGGCGATCAGGGGCCCCAGGTTCACCCCGAACTCGCCGAGGACGATCAGGGCGGCCATCCCGTAGACCACCACTCCGGCGATGCTGCGCAGCACCGTGCCCAGGCCCTGGGCCCGCTGCCGGCCTCGCTCGGCCCGCTCGGCCAGGCCGCGAGCCCGGGATGCGGCCCACTGTGCCAGCGAGACCGACCGCGGGGCGAGGTCCTCTTCTTCGTCGTGGTTTCGGGCCTCCTCCTCGCGGCTGGCCACCAGGCGTTCCACGAGGTTCCGGATGGCGCGCTGCAGCACCCGGTTGAGCACGAACGCCACCAACAGAACCAGCAGCACCTTGAGGGGCTTGGCCACCACCCACTCCACGGCGCGGGCGGTGCCCTCACTCCCGGTGAGGTCGAAGACCCAGCGGCAGACCACCCCGGGTGTCTCCCCGCAAGCGGCGGTCGGGTCGGGGCCGCCGGCGGTCTGCGCCAGGAGGGGCGGAGCGAACTGCGAGATCATGGTTGCCTCCCGTCGGAGCGTGCTCGCACGAACCTAGCGCCGCCGTGACTCCGCAGGCCACTAGGGTGGGGCGACCTTGCCTCTCGATCCGTACCGCCGCGCCAACCGGGCCAATTGGGACGACCGGGTGCCCATCCACTGGGATTCCCCGGGGTACGACGTGGCCGGTTTCGTCGCCGACCCGGGGCGCCTCAGCGGGGTGGTGGCCTTCGATTCGCCCCTGGTGGGAGAAGTGCGGGGCCGGCGCCTGCTGCACCTGCAGTGCCACATGGGCCAGGACACCCTGTCGTGGGCGCGGCTGGGAGCCGAGGTCACCGGCCTGGACTTCTCCGAGCCGGCCATCGCCGCCGCCCGGCGCCTGAGCGCGGAGAGTGGCACGCCGGGGCGATTCGTGGTCGCCGAGTTGTACGACGCCCCCCGGGTGCTGCCCGAGACCTTCGACGTGGTGTACACCGGGGTGGGGGCGCTCAACTGGCTGCCCGACATCCGCCGTTGGGGCGAGGTGGTGGCCGGGTTCCTGGCGCCGGGGGGCCTGTTCTACATCCGGGAAGGGCACCCGATGCTGTGGAGCCTGGACTGGCGTGACGACGCCGCCCTGCTGGTGCGCTACCCCTACTTCGAGACGGCCGATCCGATCGTGGACGATGATCCGAGCACCTACGCCGGGCCGGGCACGGTGGAGCACGCCAGGACGTACGAGTGGAACCACGGCCTGGGAGAGGTGGTGGCGGCGCTGCTCGATGCCGGGTTGGTTATCAGCGGTCTGCGGGAGCATCGGGAGTTGGATTGGCAGGGGTTGCCGCAGATGACCCAGGGTGCCGACGGCCGCTGGCGCCTGCCCGAGGAGCAGCGTGACCTGGTGCCTCTGATGTACTCGCTGTGGGCGCGTAAGGCGGGGTGAGGGGTTTCCCCGCGGATTCCCCCACCCTTGTGATAATGCTCCCCATGCGCCACGATCGACGTCACGCTTGACCTCAATGACCACGACGCCGCCCATCTTGTCGAGGGCCACGATGTTGGGCGTGTGCGCGCTGGTGCTGGCGGTGTCGGCCTGCGGGTCCGCCGGCGGAGATGGCGAGGGGTCGACCTACGGCCATTCCGTGATGCACGAGTCCGTGCTCAATGCTGTTTTTGTGGGTACAGCCGTGGACACAAGAAACATCGAGCAAGCGACCGTCAGGGTCAACGAGGTCCTGTGGGAACGTCTCGAGTTCAGGGGCGCGACCGGCGGGGTGTACGCGTTCGTGCCCTTGCCGATCGGCGGCGAGGTGCCGGTTCAGGGTGGGCTGGGCAAGTTGAAGGAGGGTGCCGACTACACCTTCGTCGGGGTTCAGGTCCTTTTCTCGGATCCTCCGCATTGGTTCGTTTCCACGGCGTACGACTCGGAGATGCGCGAGATGCTCGATAAGGCCGGGCCGCCCCTCGAGGTGATTCTGCATGCGGATGAAACCTCGGCGGCGGCGAAGCGGGAAGCGCTGGTCGAGTACGTGATCGAAGGCACCGCCTGGGCCGACGAACGAAGAGCCGGAGAGCCGGACCCGCCGGTGGGACCGCGGTTGGCGCTCGCCTTGGCCTACATCGAGCCGCCCGTCACGTCGGAGGCTGTGGACCCGGAGCTGGGGATGACGGTCACAGATTACCTGGCTCTTGACGCCCGAGATCGGCAACTGCTCGAACTCCCGGCAATGCCGGCAGAGGTCGTGGAGGCTCTCGACTTGGTTTCGGTGCAGGTCCTGGTGATCCTCGCCCCGGGACCGGCGGATGCTTATTGGGGGCTCGGCATTCGCACCAGAGCGGGAACGCTGGGGCCCTTCGGCTTCTCGCCGGAGGAGAAGCTGGTCATCATCATGGGTGCCGCGCCGCGCCGCGGTGAGGTAGAACTGGTCGGCTGGGCCAAGCCCGGCGCGACGGCCACCTGGACCATGCGCGATGCGGTTTCCCTTGCTGGCTTGGACGCGGCGGCGACCAGGGTCGAGGTGTCGCAGGTTGACCTCTCGCCCGGCTATGCCGACGTGGTCGTCTTCGACCTCACCGATCGGTCGGTGAGGGTCGTGGACTACAGGACGGCTACGGACCTGGTTGCCCGGTACACGAGGCCGGTCGGGGTCGGCGAAGGCGGAGGTAGCTGAGGCGGCTACAGGGGGCCGGTTGGCGGGCGACTCCTCACTGGGAGTCGCAGCCTCGGCCACTTCACCACGGCGACGGTCATCTCCGTGGCGGTGCGGAGAGCCGGCGACTGACACCCCCGGCCCCGGCCGGGTCCGTTGCTGTTCCTGTCCGCCCTTCGGTGTGCGGGTTCGGGACACAGCCATATCCCGCGCCTATAGCCTCCCCATCTCGCCGCCCCCGCGATAATCACCCCTATGCGCCTTCTCGTAGTAGAGGACGAGGTTCGCCTGGCTCAGGCCCTCCAGCGCGGCCTGGCCGCCGAGGGCTTCGAGGTGGAAGTGGCTCACGACGGCCTGACCGGCCTCTCCCTGGCCATGGAGGGGCGCTACGACGCCATCGTCCTGGACATCCTGCTGCCCGGCATGAACGGCTACAAGGTCTGTGCCGAGATCCGCGCCGCGGGCAACTGGACTCCCATCCTGATGCTCACCGCCAAGTCGGGGGAGTACGACGAGGCCGAGGCTCTCGACACGGGCGCCGACGACTTCCTCTCGAAGCCCTTCTCGTACGTGGTCCTGGTGGCCCGCCTCCGGGCGCTGGTGCGCCGGGGCGCCGGAGCCCGCCCGGTGCCCTGCCAGGTGGGGGACCTGCGCCTCGACCCCGCCGCCCGCACCTGCGATCGCGACGGCGTGCCCATCCACCTCACCCCGCGCGAGGTGGACCTGCTCGAGGCTCTCATGAGCCGGCCGGGAGAGGTGGTCTCCAAACAGGAACTGCTCGACCGGGTGTGGGGCCCCGACTCGGGGGTGGATCCCAACGTGGTCGAGGTGTACCTGGGATACCTGCGCCGCAAGATCGACCGGCCGTTCGATCGTGAGACTCTGCTCACGGTACGCGGGGCGGGGTACCTGCTGGCGGACGCCTGATGCCTCTCTTCCGCTCGGTGCGCTCGCGTCTCACCGTGGCCACCACCCTCATCGTCGGCGCCGCCCTGGTGGCCGGCGGGGCGGGCCTGCTGTTCATCACTCGGCGGGCTCTGATCAGCGACGTGCGCGACACCCTGACGCGCAGCCTGGTGGACGCCCGGCGCGAGCTCGACCGGGGGGTGGTCGCCGAACTGGCGCTGCTCTCGTTGGGAGTGGCGGTGGACCCCTTCAAAGTGACGGGGCAGACTCTCGACCGCAACTGCGCCTCGATGCTGGCCCTGGCCTATGGCGAGAGGCCGCGTCGCTTCAGCGACTTCTTCTACCGCACCGGCATCGACGAGAGCTACCTGGTGGCCTACGACGCTTGCACCCGGCGCAGCAGCCCGCTGTACACCGCCACCGGGCAGTGCGAGGAAGCGGCCATCGCCGCCATCGGCGACCCGGTGGTGAGCTTCTCCCAGTTCGAGGAGATCGCCACTTCCGAGGAGTTCGGCAACGCCTTCAGCGGCTGCCTCACCGGGGAGGTCCTCGTCGACGAGCGAGTGGCCGAGGCGGTGACTCGCTGCGATCGGGTCATCTCGACGGCCTTCGACGGGGTCGATGTGCTGAACCGGCGGGCCGTCGAGGCGCGCCTCCAGGACACTCTGTTCACCTACGCCGCGTGCATGCGGTCCAACGGGGTGCCCGACTACCCCGATCTGACGCTGGCCGGGCTGGGGGAGGGTGGCGGCCTCTCGGTGCTCACCGGGGTCGTAGGCCGCTCGGTGGTGCTGCCCTCCTTGGAAGCGGTGAAGGCCGACGTCGACACCTTCGGGCGGATGATCGTCATCTCCGTTCCCATCCTGGTGCTGGTGGTGGCCGCAGTCACCTGGCTGGTGGTGGGCCGCGCCCTGCGCCCCGTGGAGGCCATCCGGGCGCGGGTGGCCCAGATCGGGGCGCGCGACCTGCACCAGCGGGTGCCCGACCCCGGCACGGGCGACGAGGTGGGACGCCTGGCCGCCACCATGAACCGGATGCTCGACCGCCTGCAGCGGTCCGCCGACAGGCAGCAGCGCTTCGTCAGCGACGCTTCCCACGAACTGCGGAGCCCCCTCGCCTCGCTGCGCACCCAGTTGGAGGTGTCCCTGGCCCATCCCGAAGGGACCGACTGGCCCGGGATGGCATCGGGGGTCCTGGAGGAGGGGGTGCGTCTGGAGCGCTTGGTCGACGACCTCCTCGCCCTGGCGCGGGCCGACGAAGGGGCGGTGCTGGCCCACACCGAGGAACTCGACCTGGGCGAGATCATGGCTGAGGAGGCGACGCGGGTGGAGGGCCTCGAGGTCGAGGCGGACCTCGACGAGGCGCCCCTGCGGGGCGATCCCCTGGCCTTGAGACGCGTCGTCCGCAACCTGCTCGACAACGCCCGGCGTCACGCGGTGCACCGCATCGTGCTGCGCGTGACCCTGGCGGGTCAGGAAGTGGTGGCGGTGGTCGAGGACGACGGCGCCGGTATCCCCGAAGAGGATCGGGAACAGGTCTTCGAGCGCTTCGCTCGCCTGGGCGAGGCCCGCGACCGGGACGCGGGTGGCACCGGCCTGGGCCTGGCGGTGGTGCGGGAGATCGTCGAGGCGCACGGGGGCACGGTGGCGGCCGAGCAGGCCGACGACGGCGGAGCCCGACTGGTGGTGCGTCTTCCGACCCGCGACGGGGAGTGACACCCCGGCCGCGAGCCGGCGGTCCAGGGCGGGGCCCGTGCGGCCGCTAGGGTGAGTGGCCGATGGAGGCCCTGCTCGCCGCCGGCTACCTGGTGGGGGCCTTCCTCGTCGGGTCCATCCCCTTCTCGTACCTGACGGCGAAGGCGGTGTCGGGCGCCGACCTGCGCCGGGTGGGGACGGGCACAGTCTCCGGCACCGGGGTGGGGGAGTCCTCGGGGTTCTGGCCCATGGCCCTTGCGGGCCTGCTGGACATCGGCAAGGGGGCGGCGGCGGTGGTGCCCATGGCGGGATCCCGTCCCCTGCTGGCCGCCTTCGGGGCCGGGGCGGCGGCCGCGGGTCACAACTGGTCGCCGTTCCTGCGCGGCGCCGGGGGGCGGGCCATCTCGGTGGCGGGAGGCGCCTGCCTGGCCATGGCCTGGCCGGGAGCGGTGATTCTGGCCCTGGGCCTGGGGGTGGGGCGCCTCTGTCGCCTCACGGGTCTCGGCTGCTTCGTGGCGCAGGCGGCGCTGCCCGCCGGCCTGGCGCTCACTGCGGGTTGGCCGTCGACGGTGGTCGACCCGGCCGTGGGGGCCGTCCTGGGGGCGGTCCTGGTAGGTCCGATGTGGTTGAAACGGGTTCTCGGGAACGACCCCCGCCGGCGGACTCGTCCTGGGGTGTACCTGAGCCGCCTCCTCTTCGACAACGACACGGGCTGGCCTGCCCTCGTCAGGCGCTCCGACTGAGGTAGCGTCCGTACCGTGAGGACGGCCATCACGTGACGGTACGGGTCATTACCGACAGCACCGCCGCCCTGGACGCCGACGCGGCGGCGGCCTGGGGCATCACCATCGTGCCCACCCGGGTGGTCCTGGGCGGGGTCTCCTACCGGGATGGGGAGTTGCCGCTGCAGGAACTGCTGGCACGCTTCGACGAGGGGGTGACCACGTCGGGCCCCACACCGGGGTCCTTCGCCGTCGCTCTGGAGGGCGCCGACGAGGGAGCGGTGGTTCTGACGGTGGCTTCTCACCTGAGCAGCAGCCACAAGTCGGCGGTGATGGCCGCCGGGTTGGATCCGGGCCGCCGGGTGCGGGTGATCGACAGCCGCACCGCCGCCGGGGCCCAGGCCCTGGCCGCCCTTCATGCCGCCGAGATCGCTCGCCGCGGCGCATCGCTGGACGAAGTGGAGGAAGCGGCGCGCCGGGTGCTCGGCCGCGCCCGGCTGTACGGGGTACTGGAGACCTTCGAGTACCTGGTGCGCGGGGGGCGCCTCAATAGCACGGTGGGCCGCCTGGCCGCCGGACTGCGCGTGCGGCCCCTGTTCGAACTGCGCGAGGGGAACATCCGCAGCCTGCGCCCCGCCTTCAGCCGGGAGGCGTCGATCGCCCGCCTGCTGCGCCTGTGGCGGCGCTCCCGGGTGAGAGGAGCCCGCTTGCACGTGATCGCCCTCCACGCCCTGGCCCCCGAGGCGGCGCACCACCTGCTGGCGGAGGTGCGGCGTGAGGTCGAGCCGGTGACGGCCCTGGTGGCCGAGTTCGGGGCGGTGATGGTGGTCCACACCGGGCCCGGCTTGCTCGCCCTGTCGTGGTGGTGGGAGGAGGGCTGAGCCCTCCGATGCTCCGCTATCGCGTTCTCGCGCACACCGCCGACATCGGGATCGCGGCCGCAGGCGCCACCCAGGAAGAGGCCTTCGAGAACGCCGCCTTCGCCATGTTCGACCTGATGTTCGATCTGTCGGGAGTGGAGGTGTCGTCCGGAGCGCAGCCGCCGGACGAGTGCCGGGTGGAGGCGGAGGCGGACACTCCCGAGGAATTGCTGGTGGCCTGGTTGTCGCTGCTGCTGGCCGAAGCGGAGATCCGGGGCCTGGCCCTCTGCCGTTTCCGCGTGGAGGACCTCGGGGGCGGGCGGGTGGCGGGGACGGCCGGCGGGGTGCCCTCGGAGGGGATGGTGCTGCGCGGACCGCCCATCAAGGCGGTGACCTACCACGAAGCGGCCGTCGTAGAGACCCCGACGGGCTGGGAAGCGCGGGTCATCTTCGACGTGTGACCGCGCCCGCCGGCGGCTTCCCCGCACCGCCCCGGTTCCGTACAGTGAGGGCATGGGCTTCAGGCGCACCGGCGAGGTCACCTGGGAGATGGCGCCCGAGGGGGGCATGTTCGTCCCGGGTCGGGTGTTCGCTTCGCCTGCGCTCTTCGCCAAGGCCGAGGCCGACCGGGCCCTGCAGCAGGTGGCCAACGTGGCCCACCTGCCGGGGATCGTCGAGGCTTCCTTCGCCATGCCCGACATCCACTGGGGCTACGGTTTCGCCATCGGGGGGGTGGCCGCCACCGACGTAGCCGCCGGCGGGGTGGTGTCGCCGGGAGGGGTGGGGTTCGACATCTGTTGCGGGGTGCGGCTCCTGGCGTCGGCGTTGCGCGAGGAGGACTTCCGCCGTCGTGAGTCCGCCATCATGGGGGAGTTGGATGCCCGAATCCCCCGGGGCCTGGGCAAGGGGGCGGTGGCGACCGAGCGCCTGCTCGACGAGGTGCTGGAACGAGGCGCCGCCGCCGCGGTCGACGCCGGGTTCGGGGTGCCCGCCGACCTGGAGCGCTGCGAGGAAGAGGGCACTTCACGCGGGGGCGATCCGGGGGCCATCTCGGCCCGGGCTCGGGAGCGGGGCAAGGGGCAGCTCGGCTCCCTGGGTGCGGGAAACCACTTCCTCGAGATCCAGGTGGTCGACCGGGTGGAGGACGCCGGGGCGGCCGAGGCCTTCGGCCTGGCCCCGGGCATGGTGACGGTGATGATCCACTGCGGCAGCCGGGGCCTGGGCCACCAGGTGTGCACCGACCACCTGGCCGACATGGGGAAGGCCATGGGCCGCCACGGCATCGCGGTGCCCGACCGGCAACTGGCCTGTGTGCCGGTGAACTCGAAAGAGGGCCAGGCCTACCTGGGGGCGATGGCGGCGGCGGCGAACTTCGCCTGGGCCAACCGCCACGTCTTGGCCCACGCCGCCCGCCGGGCGGTGGCGGCGGCCCTGGGGACCGGCCCCCAGAAGGCCGGCATGGACCTGGTGTTCGACGTGGCCCACAACCTGGCCAAGGTCGAGGAGCATCGGGTGGGTGGGCACTCCCGGCGTCTGTGCGTGCACCGCAAGGGGGCCACCCGGGCCTTCGGTCCGGGGCACCCGGCGCTGCCCCCGGACCTGCGCCCGGTGGGGCAACCGGTGCTGGTCCCCGGGTCGATGGGCACTGCCTCCTGGGTGCTGCGCGGGGTGGCCGGCAACCCCGCTTTCGCCACCGCCGCCCACGGCGCCGGCCGGATGATGAGTCGCAGCGCCGCCAAGAAGGCGCGCGATGGGCGCGAAGTGCGGCGCGACCTCGAAGCCGAGGGCATCGCAGTGCGCCCGGGGTCGGTTTCGCTCCTGGCCGAGGAGGCTCCCTTCGCCTACAAGGACGTGGATGAGGTGGTCCAGGTGTGCGACCGGGCCGGCCTGGCGGCGCCGGTGGCGCGGCTCCGGCCCATCGGGGTGGTGAAGGGGTAGGCCTATCCGAACGGCAGGCTCGTGGCCGACAGGGTGGCCGCGCCGGTGGCGACCAGGCGGCCGGCTGCCGTGCGCACCTCGGCCTCGGCCACCGCGATGCGCTTGCCGATGCGCACCGGGCGGCCGGTGGCCACCAGGTCCTCACCGGCGACCGGTTCCAAGAGGCGCACGTCGAACTCGACGGTGCTGATCCACGAGGGGTAGTGCACCGCAGCAGCGCACCAGGCGGCGGCGTCGATCAGCGTGGCCAGCACCCCGCCGTGGATTCCTCCCCTGGAGTGCTCCAACTGCGGCCGGTGGGGGAGGCTCACCACCGGCCGGAAGTCATCGTCGAAGCGGATCGTCACGCCGAGATGGGAGAGGAACTTGCCGCCGACGAACATGGCTTCGAGAGCGCGGGCGCGATCGGCCGGAGCGGCGGAGGACACGGCGGGCAGTCTACGGGCGGCCGGCCGCCGGCCGGTCCCTCTATCGTGTCCCTATGCCCGAGATCACCGTCGTCGGAAGCCTGAACCTCGATGCCACCGTGCGGGTCCCCCGCCTTCCCCTGCCCGGGGAGACCGTCATGGGACGCGGCCATGCCCACGACACCGGAGGGAAAGGTGCCAACCAGGCCGTGGCGGCGGCACGGCTGGGGCGGTCCGTGGCCATGGTGGGCATGGTCGGCCGCGACGACGCCGGCGACCGCCTGCTCGCCGCTTTGGATGCCGCGGGAGTGGCCACGGCGACGGTGCGGCGCAGCCCATCCCTGGCGACGGGCCTGGCCCTCGTCATGGTGGACGACTCCGCCGAGAACTCCATCGTCGTGATCCCGGCGGCCAATGGGGCCCTGGCCCCCGAGGACCTGGATCCGGCGGTCATCGGCGCGGCCGCGGTGGTCCTGCTGCAGTTGGAGATCCCTCCCGAGACGGTGGAGGCGGCGGTGGGCTTCGCCCGGGGCACCGTGGTGCTGAACCCGGCGCCGGCGCATCCCCTGCCGGCGGGCCTGCTCGCACGCGTCGATGTGTTGGTGCCCAACCGCACCGAACTGGCGTTGCTTGCCGGGGCCGAGCCTCCGGCCACGGTGGACGAGGCGGCGGGACTGGCCCGCTCGCTTGGCGGCCCCCGGGGAGTCGTCGTCACCCTGGGAGCCGAGGGCGCCCTGGTGGTCACCGGGGAGCAGGCCACCCACGTGCCCGCCCCGCGGGTCGACGCGGTGGATCCCACCGGGGCCGGCGACGCCTTCTGCGCCGGCCTGGCCGATGCCCTGGTGGCAGGGGCCGACCTGGTGACGGCGGCCCGCTGGGCGGTGCGCTGCGGGGCGGCGGCCGTCACCCGCCGGGGAGCCCAGGCTTCCCTGCCTACCCGGGCCGAGGTCGAGGCGCTGGGGGCGGGGGAATGACCCCCCGGGCGATCGTCATCGACACCGACCCCGGGCAGGACGACGCCGTCGCCTTGCTGCTGGCGCTGGCCTCTCCCGAACTCGAGGTCGTCGGCGTCACGGCCGTGGCGGGGAACGTCCCGCTGCCGCTGACGACGCGCAACGCCCGCATCGTCTGCGAACTGGCCGGGCGCCCCGACGTGCCGGTCTTTGCCGGGGCCGACCGCCCGCTGGTGCGACCCCTGATCACCGCCGAGTACGTTCACGGGCGCACCGGCCTCGACGGCGCCGACCTCCCGGAGCCCACCATGCCGCTGCAGGCGGAGCACGCCGCCGACTTCCTCGTGCGGGTGCTGCGGGAGAGCCCGGCGGGGACCATCACCCTGTGCCCGCTGGGGCCCCTGACCAACGTGGCCCTGGCCCTGCAGCGGGCTCCCGACATCGCCGGGCGGATCCGGGAGATCGTGCTTATGGGAGGCGGCTTCTCGGAAGGGGGCAACACCACCCCGGCCGCCGAGTTCAACATCTACGTCGACCCCCAGGCCGCCGACCTCGTGTTCTCCAGCGGGGTGCCGCTCACCATGCTGCCCCTCGACGCCACTCACCAGGCCCTGATCAAGCGGCGCCACCTGGAGCGCCTGCGCGCCCTCGGCACCAGGGTGGGGCACGCGGTGGCCGGGTGGCTGGAGTTCTTCGAGCGTTACGACGTGGAGAAGTACGGCATGGAGGGCGGCCCGCTCCACGACCCCTGTGTGATCGCCTACCTGCTGCGCCCCGAGATCTTCGGCGGGCGGCGCTGCAACGTGCGCATCGAGACGACCAGCGAACTGACCATGGGCATGACCGTGGTCGACTGGTGGGGGATGACGGGGCTGGCGCCCAACTGCACGGTGATCCGCCGCCTCGACTCCGAGGCGTTCTTCGACTTGCTGATCGAGCGGATCGCCCGCCTCTAGGCCATCGGCGCCGGCTGGAGAACCGAGAAGTAGGCCCCGTCGGCGCTGCGCAGGACGGCGAAGCGCCCCACTCCAGGGACGTCCACGGCCGGCACCACGACGGCGCCGCCGGCGGCTGCCGCCTTGGCTGCCACGGCGTCGGCATCGTCGACCTGGAAGTAGACCTCCCAATGGGAGGGGGCCTCGCCCATTTCGGGGGTGATCGCCATCATGCCGCCGCGCTGGTGCTCGCCGTCCTTGAACAGGTAGTAGGGCGCGTCGGGCAGGGGCATCGTCTCCCGGGCCCAGCCGAACACCGACGAGTAGAAGGCTCCCGCCGCCCCCGGGTCACCGGTCTGCAGCTCGTGCCAGACCATGGTGCCGGGCTCGTCGAACCGGCCCGACCCCCGGTGCCCGCCGGCCTGCCAGATGCCGCACATGGCCCCCGTGGGGTCGGAGAAGGCGCCGCCCCGGCCGTGCCGCGGGACGTCGAACACCGGTCCCATGGGCCGGGCCCCGGCTGCCACTGCCGCCGCCATGGTGGCATCGGCATCGGCCACGGCCACATACGAGGTCCAGCACGGCCGGGCGCCCATGTCGAGCATGTTCCGGTCGTAGGTGTAGAGGCCGGCCACCGGCATCCCCTCCCGCAGGCACATGGTGTACCCGCTCTCGTCGACGGTGGTGTAGTCCCACCCGAAGAGGGCGGCGTAGTAGGCCTCGGCCTTCTCCAGGTCGGTGGTCCCCTGGTCGACCCAGCAGAAGGAGCCGGGGGAGTACTCGGTGATCTGGGGCATGGGGCGGACTCCTCGATGGGGAGGGGGACTCTATCGGGGGACGGTCTGCTGCGGGGGGCCGTCGGCCGGCTCGCGCACCCCGAGCAGCAGAGCCATGGCGAGGGCCCCGGCGGCGGCCGATGCCGTGGAGTTGGCGGCGAAGCCGCCCCAGGCGAAGAGGGCCGGTCCCGCCAGCCCGGCCAGGGCGCGGGAGGCGGAGAGAGCCACGACCAGGAGTGCCAGGAAGCGGGCCCGGGCCTCGGGCGCCACCTCGGTGGCCAGAGGCAGAGCCGAGACGACGGCGAACTCGAAACCGAAGAAGGCCAGGACCATGACGCTCAGGCCTGCGCTGAGGCTCCCCGAGGCCGGGCCGAGGGCGGCGAAGGCGGCGATGCAGACGGCCAGGCCCAGCAGGACGCTGCGGCGCGGCCCGAGGCGGTCGGTGAGGGCGAACGACGCCCCCTCGCCGGCCAGTTCGGCGACGGCGATGGCAGTAGCGGCACCGCCCAGAGCGACCAGGGATAGGCCGAAGCGGTCCTCGAGCCAGGCGCCGAACACGAGGAACGAGACCTCGGCGGCGAACATGAGGGCGAAGACCGCAGTGAGGATCAGTGCCGCGGGCCGGGTGAGGCGCAGCCGAGGTGCCTTCCCTCTTCCGGTGAGCGGGGCGTCGCGGTCCATCATCCAGGGCAGCGCGGCCAGGGCGGCCAGGGCCAGGCCGGCCACCACCCAGAACGGCGCCCGCCAGCCGAGGCGGGTGATCAGCCACCCCGCCGCCGGGGCCCCGACGAGGAGAGCCAGCGCCCACGTGGTTTCGAAGAGGGCGATGTAGCGTCCCCGCCGGCGGTACGGGACCCGGTCGGCGATGAAGGCCTGGCCGGAGATGTCGAAGAGCGGCTGGGCCAGGCCGAACAGGGCAAAGCCGGTGATGGCGCCGGCGTAGACGCCGGAGGCGGCGGTGATGGCGGCGCCGAGCACGAAGAGGGCCAGGCCCACCGCCACGGTGCGCCGCCGCCGCTCGCCGCGCCCGGCGGTGGCCACCACCAGGGGGGTGGCCAGGCCGGCCACGGCCCGCACCGACATCAGCAGCCCCCCTTGCTCGAGGGTGATGCCCAGGCCGCGGCTGATGGCCGGCAAGAAGGGGTAGGCGAACCGGTGGGCCGTGCTGAGCACGAGGCGGGCGGCGATCAGGTAGGCCAGGGAGGCCCGCAGCGAGCGGCGGCCGGGGAGACCTGCCGGGCCCGCGCCGTCGATCATGCCGGCGGCACCGCGCCGTCGGTGAAGAGGCGCGGGACGAGCATCCAGAGGAGAACCGCCCTGCCCGGCTCCAGGTCGGCCCACGAGGCCACCTCGAGGCAGGCGGCGGCGGCGGTGGCCATCTTCACCCGTCCGCCGCCGGTCAGGGCCGCCACCGTCTGGGACCAGGCCGGCTCGTGGCCGACGACGAGCACCCGGCCGGCGTCGCCGGCCCGGTCGCGCACGGCGGCGATGACGGCTCCGGGAGAGCCCGGGCTCAGCCGGGAATCCACCACCACGGGGGCTGCCCAGGCGCCGGCGGCCCCGGCCAGTTCGACCGTCTCCCGGGAGCGCCGGGCCGGGGAGGTGAGCACCAGGTCGGGCGCCTTGCCGGCGCGGGACAGCACGCGGCCCATGACGCCTGCGGCCTCGCGGCCCCGCGCGTTGAGCGGCCGGTCGGCGTCGTCGGTGAAGGCCGCCGCCCAGTCGGACTTGGCGTGACGGAGGAGGACGAGTTCCTTCACAGCCATCCCGTCGAAAGGGCGAAGAGCAACTGGGCGGCGTAGTAGAGGGGAAGGCCCCAGATGCGATTGCCGAAGCCCGGGGCGACGAAGCGGTCCCGGGCCACCGAGACATCCGAGAGGTAGAACGCCACCGCGGCGGTCATCACCGCCGTCGGCCAGAGCCAGCCGGGGAAGGGCGTGCCCGAAGTCAGGGCGGCGACGGCGGGGGCGGAAGGACCGGCCCCGGCGACGGCCCCGGCGGCGGCGGCGACCATCGCCGTGATGACCGCGATGTAGGCCACCACCGGCCCGCGCATGTCGGCGCCCAGATGGGGCCAGAGCCAGCGGCCCACCAGCGCGGCGGGGACGAGCAGGCCCGCCGCCACCAGCACCGCCACCAGGGCCTCAGGACGGACGGTGGCGAAGGCGCCGATGTAGGTGAGGTGGGAGAGCAGGAAGGAGCCCAGGCCCAGCAGGAACCATCTGCGCTGCGCCGAGACGAGGGCGATGTCGCCGGCCCAGCCGAGGCAGAGGGCCGCCAGGACCCAGGCGCCGTAGGTGGTGTCGGCGGCTCCGGCGGCCACTGCGGTGGCGATGAAGCCGGTGGAGGCGGCGCCCTTGGCCCATCCCCGCCAAGGGGCGTCGCGCTTCTCCCCGAGCAGCAACAGGCCCACGAAGGGCACGGTCAGGGCGGCGAGCACATAGGCCGGGGTCATGGGGTCCTCCGCGTGATGGCCGGGATCAGGGGCGCCACGGGCCCTAACCTATCGGCTCCGGGACCGGCAGGGAGGAATCGGCATGAGCAGCGGGGTGGCGCGGCGCCTGGAAGCCATCGTGGAGTCGGCCACCCTGGCCATCGCCGCCCGGGCCAAGGAGATGAGCGCCCGGGGCGAGGAGGTGGCCGACTTCGGTGTCGGAGAACCGGACTTCCCCACGCCGGCCTACATCGTCGAGGCGGCGGCCGCGGCGGCGCGGGAGTATCGACATCACCGCTACACCCCCACTGCCGGCCTGCCCGAACTGCGCCGGGCGGTGGCCGCCAAGACCCGGCGGGACTCGGGATACGCCGTCGAACCGGCCCAGGTGCTGGTGACGAACGGGGCCAAGGGGGCGATCTACACCGCCTGCCAGGCCCTGCTCGATCCCGGCGACGAGGTGCTGCTGCCCGCTCCCTACTGGGTGACCTACCCGGAGGCGGTGGCCCTGGCCGGGGGCGTGACCCGGCCGATCCCCACCACGCTGGCGGGGGGCTTCCGGGCCACCGTCGAGCAACTGGAGGCGGCGCGCACCCCGAGCACCAAGATGCTGATCTTCGTCTCCCCCTCGAACCCGACCGGGGCGGTCTACCCGCCCGACGAGGTCGCCGCCATCGGCCGGTGGGCGGCGGAGCACGGCATCTGGGTGCTCACCGACGAGATCTACGAGCACCTGGTCTACGACTCGGCCCGGTTCTGCTCGCTGCCGGTGGTGGCCCCCGAGGCGGCGGGGCGCTGCGTCGTGGTCAACGGCCCGTCCAAGACCTACGCCATGACCGGGTGGCGGGTGGGGTGGATGATCGCCCCGGCGGCGGTGACTCAGGCGGCGATCCGCTTCCAGTCGCACGCCTCGTCGAATGTGGCCAATGTCAGCCAGGCGGCGACCGTGGCCGCCCTCGAAGGGCCGATGGCGGCCATGGAGGAGATGCGGGCCGTCTTCGACCGCCGCCGCCGCGAGATGCACCGCCTGCTGTCGGCTCTTCCCGGGGTGCGGGTAGCCGAGCCGGAGGGGGCCTTCTACGCCTTTCCCGACGTGACCGGTTTGCTGGGGCGGGACCTGGGAGGCGGGGACCGGGCCGCCACCGACACCGAGTTGGCGGCCCTCTTGCTGGACCGGGCCAAGGCCGCCGTCGTGCCCGGGGAAGCCTTCGGTGCCCCGGGCCACCTGCGCTTCTCGTTCGCCCTGGCCGACGCCGACCTGCGGAATGGCCTCGGGCGGGTGGCGGCCTACCTGGCGGGGGCCTGACCCCGGGCGGCCAGGAACTCGAGAGCCTGCCGGTAGCCGTCGCAGCCGTGCCCGCTGATGGTGGTGGCGCAGGCGGTGGAGACGACCGAACGGGCCCGCCACTCCTCGCGGGCGGCGACGTCCGACAGGTGCACTTCCACCACCGGCATGGCGATGGCCTCCACCGCGTCGTGGAGGGCGTAGGAGTAGTGGGCGAGCGCCCCCGGGTTGAGCACCACCCCGTCGCAGCGCCCCAGCGCCTGGTGGAGGCGGTCGATGATCGCCCCCTCGTGGTTCGACTGGAAG